>Ga0126312_10000769_pt1 | contig 19924 bp, 17 predicted proteins | sample Plot104A_FD_92537 | JGI IMG/M metagenome (GOLD analysis project Ga0126312, IMG submission 92537) | Serpentine soil microbial communities from UC McLaughlin Reserve, CA, USA - Plot104A | ecosystem: Environmental > Terrestrial > Soil > Grasslands | place: USA: UC McLaughlin Reserve, Lake County...
AACGGGATGGAGGAGAAGAGCTCCCTGTCGGCGACGAACTCCCCTGCGAGGGGTTGCACGAAGCCTGTGAGCTCGGGGTAGAAGAGGTTGAAGAGAGGTTTGGTCGACAGCTCCGTAACCCTGCCTCCACCGTCCAGCTCCACGGTCTCATGGCTCTTGAAAGGACGCCTGTAGGCGGCCTTGACGAAGCGGATCTCCGGCACCTCGAGGATCGGACCCAGAATGCCGTACACGAGCTGGGGTCTGAAATCCCTGGTGTCCGCGTCGATGTACATGACGAGGTCGCCGCGCGTGACAGAAAGTGCGCGCCACATGGCGTCACCCTTGCCGTGGGCGTCGCCGTGGTTGCTCATGAGCTCGTTCTCCGAGTAGACCTCAGCGCCCCTGGAAGCGGCCACCTGCGCGGTGCCATCAGGTGAGTCGGCGTCGACGGCGAGGATCTGGTCGACCAGCGGATTATTCCCCGTCTGGCGGTTGACGGCGTGGATCTCGTCGACGATCCCGCCCACGGTGTCTGCGACGTTGCGGCAGGGCAGGACGGCGCTGACCGTGAGGCCGAGCTCGCGCTTGCGGTGGCCCATAGCCTCCAGGTTCGAGAACTGCCTGTAGTCGTAGGAGCGATGCTTAAACCACTCTACGGCGTCCACTGGCATCACACTCCTTACGTAGTTCTCTCCATCACAGCCACGGTAAGCTACCGTATGTAGACGGCTTTGTCCATTCTTTTTTCTTAATGTTGCAGATAGCCCATATCTATACCGGATAGCGCCGGTTCTGTGGCGCTACACCGGGAGCACGGGGCCCAGGGTGATAGAATCAGAACCCTTTTGGACGGCAGTAACCTCCGGAATTACGGAGAGTTTGGAACCTATGCGCATAGTATTGACCAACGACGACGGGATCGAGGCTCCGGGGCTCCTGGCGGCTCGGCGTGCTCTGGAGAAGGTCGGCGACGTGATCACCGTTGCCCCCGACCGGAACCGCTCGGGGGTAGGCAGGAGCATCTCCTTCGGGCGCTCGCTCCACGTGGAGGAGCGCGAGATGGCGGACGGGGTGACCGGATACGCCTGCTCGGGGACACCGGTCGATTGCGTGCGGCTCGTCGCCCTCGGGCTCATGGACTTCGAGCCCGACGTCGTCGTCTCGGGGATAAACCACGGGGAGAACTTGGGCGACGACATCACCTACTCGGGGACGGTCGCCGGGGCGATGGAGGGAATAGTGATCGGGGTACCCGGCATCGCGGTCTCTCTGAGCATAAACCGGCCCTGGCACGAGACGGTCCAGGAGGACATGCCGCTCGATGGCGGACTCCACTTCGAAGTGGCTGCGGATTTCACCGCACGTCTGGTGAAGGTCACCTTCAAAGGGCTTCCCCCGGGACGGATCCTCAACGTCAACGCGCCGAACCTGCCCCGCGAGAAGCTGCGGGGTGCGCGGGTCACCAGGCTCGGGCGCCGGTTCTACAAGGATGAGCTGGTCGAGGTAAGGGACGAAGAGGGGAGAGTCGGCTATGACATCTACAACAACCCCCCTGGCCACCATGAGGAGGAGGGCACCGACTTCGCGGCTATCGAGAACGATGAGATCAGCATCACCCCCGTCCACCTCGAGCTGACAGATACCCCGGTCCTCGAGGAACTCGGCGCCTGGGACGTAGACAGCCTGCTCGAGAACGGCCTCGACTAGACTGTGCTCTTCGCGGTACTCTTCGACTTCGACGGGACGCTCGTCGATACGACGGAGATGATCCACCAGTCCATGCGCCACGCCACGAGCTCGGTTCTCGGCCGCGACGACATCCCCCGCGAGACGCTGCTCGCCAACGTAGGCCAACCCCTTCCGCGCCAGATGGAGCTTTTAGACGCACAGAAGGCCGAGTTGCTCCTCGAGGCCTACCGCAGGCACCACGAAGAGCACCACGACGCCCTGATCGGGGAGTTCCCCGGCGTCGAGGAGTCACTCTCCCGCCTCCAGGCGGCCGGGATCAAGGTGGCCGTAGTAACCTCCAAACGCCGCACCTCGGTGGAGATGGCCCTGAAGAACTACCCTGGCCTTCGCAAGGTCGTAGACCGTTTCATCACGCTGGAGGACACCGCGCAGCACAAGCCCCACCCCGAGCCGTTGCTTAGAGGTCTTGAGCTGCTCGGCAGCATCCCGCAACAGAGAGCCGCCTACGTGGGCGACTCCCCGTTCGACGTGGAGGCCGCCAGATCCGCCGGTCTCACGAGCGTCGCCGTCAGCTGGGGCGCATTCTCCGAAGATAGGTTGCGTGAGGCCGAACCGGACCACCTCGTCCCCGATTTAGAATCAGCGGTCGACGTCCTGCTGACGTTGTAGGATCTCCTTACAGCGCGATTACACTAGAACCATGAGACGGGCGAGCGGCCCCTACAACCTTCGGACGGCCTCCGCCAGCGCCTCGAGCTCCTCCTCGGTATTGAACAGATGCGTGCTCGCCCTGACGCAGGAGTCCGGGCCTGGAATGTAGCGCACTATGAACCTCTGCTCCAACAGGCGTTCGGCGGCCTCTTTGACCTCTACGCCTTCTACCTCGAAGCTGAGGAGTCCGGATTGCGCGGGCCTCGGCGAGCGGAGGGTAACCCGCGGCAGCTCCGAGAGGAGACCCGTAAGTAGCTCGGCGCGGTGCCGGATCGCGTCAAAGCCCGCCTCTCCGCGCTCGCATGTGGCTTCTGCGGCGGCCGCAAATCCTCCTGCGAGGATCGGGCTCATGGTCGACGCCTCGAAACGGCGGGCGTCTGACCTGAGCTCGTAGTTACCCTCGACGTCGAAATCCTCGGGGGTCGGTAGCGACAAGAAGCCTACGTTCGGACTGTAGACCGGCAGGCCTGGTCTGACGTAGAAGGCGCCCATCCCTTCGGGGCCGAGCATCCACTTGTGGCCGGTGAAGGCGTACATGTCCGCCCCGGCACCGGGCACGTCGACCGGAATGTTCCCGACCGACTGGGCCCCGTCCACCAGCGTAAGTACGTCCCGCTCACGGGAGAGGGCGCAGATCTCCTGCAGCGGCAGTACCGCTCCGTTCGTCCAGTCCACGTGCGAGAAGGCGACGAGCCGCGTTCGCGGCGTCAGGGAGGCTTCGATCTTCTCCGGCGTCACCGGGGACGATACCAGGTTGACCTTCACCCCGAAGCGTCCCTTCAGGTTGTGGAGGGGCACGAGGCAGCCGGGATGTTCTGTCGTGACCGAGACGACCTCGTCGCCTTCTCGCCAGTCTATCGAGCCTATGCCGAGGTTCATGCCGTGGGTGGTGTTCTGGGTGAGGGCCACGTCATCGGCCCCCACGAGGCGGGCCGCAGCCTCGCGGGCACGCGAGTTCGTCTGTGCCTGGTGGGCGTAGAGGCCGACACCCTCCAGGTAGGCAGGGCCGGAGCAGAGGTCGTCGGCCCTTTGCATGGCCTCTATTACGTAGTCGGGGGGAGGTCCGCTGCCGCCCGAGTTCAGGTAGGCGTAGTCGTTGGTGGCGAGGGCCGGGAACATCTTGCGGGTGAGGTTCATGTCGGTGTTGGTACATCTCCTTCCGGGATCGAGACGACCGTTCTGTATAATAGCCTCTTCATGCAGAACGGTAACCTGGTCAGGATCGGCCGCAGGCGCAGGCGAACCCGCCAGAAGAGCAAGCTCCTGCAGAGGCTAAGGACCGCTCTCTTGGTGCTCTGCTTCGCGGCGATCCTCGGGTTGGTCGGCATGGTCGCAAGCGCCGTGAGCACCTACCAGGCCCTCGCCGCCAACATGCCCGACCTCGACGACTACCAATCTGCCGAGCTCGCCCAGACCTCCCTCATCTACGACACGAACGGGAATATCGTCGACCAGCTCTACGGCGTCCAGAACCGCTTTGTGGTACCCCTGAAAGGAGTCGACCCGACCCTCAGGCAGGCCATTATCTCCATCGAAGACCACCGGTTCTACCAGCACAGGGGGTTGGATTTCGAGGCCATCGCCCGCGCGGCGGTGGAGAACGTCCAGAGTCTCTCTATCCAGGAAGGTGGCTCCACCCTTACCCAGCAGCTCATAAAGAACACTTACATAGCCCAGCAGGAGCGCCAGATCCCCAGCTTCGAGCGGAAGTTCGTCGAGGGCTCGCTCGCCTGGCAGTACGAGAAAGAGCACTCCAAAGACGAGATCCTCGAACAATACTTGAACACTGTATACTTCGGGTCCAACGCCTACGGCGCGGAGGCCGCGGCCAAGACCTACTTCAACAAGCAGGCCTCCGACCTGACGCTCTCCGAGTCGGCGCTCCTGGCCGGGATCATCAATTTGCCCGGCATCTACGACCCCTTTGTGGATCCCGAGAGCGCCAAAGAGAGGCGCAACGTAGTGCTCGACAGGATGCTCGAGTACGGTTACATCTCCAAGAAAGAACATGATAAGGCCGTGGCATCGAAGCTCGATGTCAGCCGCGGCAGAATCCAGTACCAGAACGACAACGAGTACTTCCTCAACGCCGTCCGCAAGGAGATAGCCGAGGAGTACGGCGACGACATGGTCTACGAGGGCGGGCTCAAGATCTACACCACCCTGGACCCCGACCTCCAGGCGATGGCCAACGATGCTGTCGACTCCATCGTCAACCCCGAGGCGGGCGACCCTTCTGCCTCCCTGGTCTCCATCGAACCCGACACGGGGGCGGTCAGGGCGATGGTCGGCGGCTCGGACTTCGACCAGGTGAAGTTCAACCTCGCGACCCAGGCGCATCGGCAGGCGGGAAGCTCTTTCAAGCCTTTCGTCTACTCGGAAGCGGTGCACGAAGGCATCTCCCCGGAGACCATGTACGTCTCCAAGCACCTCACCATAGACATGGGCGAGAACGCCAGACCTTACGAGGTGGACAACTACGACTTCATCCACCGCGGCCCTATAACGCTGGAGCGGGCGCTAGCCGACTCGGACAACACGGTCTTCGTCCAGTTGGCCCTGGACCTCGGCCTCCAGAAGGTGGTCGAGATGGCCAACCAGCTGGGCATAGACACCGAGATCGACGCCTACCCTTCGACCGCGATCGGGGGCCTCAGAGTCGGGGTCACGCCGCTCGAGATGGCCTCGGCCTACTCGACCTTCGCCAACTCGGGTACGCACATGGAACCGTACCTGGTCCAGAAGGTCACGAAGGACGACAAAGGGAAGGACACGCTCCTGGAGGAACACCGTCCGACCGGCGAGGATGTCCTGAGCGAGGACGAGGCGGCCGTCGTCACGCAGGCGCTGCGAGCGGTGATCGAACGCGGAACGGCTAGCTACTACCACGACCTCGACGCCGAGATAGGCCGCCCCGCCGCGGGCAAGACGGGCACGTCGAACGAGTTCATAGACGCGTGGTTTATCGGCTTCATCCCGCAACTCTCCACGAGCGTGTGGGTCGGTTACCCCAACGAACGACGCTCCATGGTTAACATAAACGGCCTCCAGCAGATAAACGGCGAGAACTACCCGCTGGACATCTGGTCCCTCTACATGCAGAGCGCCGTCCAGAAATACCCGACGATTCAACGGTTCGACACCCCGGGCCCAGACCTGCACCTTGAAGTGAAGACCGACGGCCGCACCTACGTGAAGCCCGAACCGCCGCCCAAGCCCCCTCCAGCAGAGACCAAAAAAGTGAAGAGCGGTGACAAGCCAGAGGAAGATTCTGGCCCAAAGAATACAGAGACGAAACCAGAAGGGCCGGGTTCTTCCGAGCGGCAGCCGCCCGCGCCAGACCAGAATCAGGAGAAGCGCTCGCCGCAGACCCCGGCGAGCGCTTCTCCTTCGTCGGTAACTCCCGAACCGGATGGGGGCTAGAACGTTCATGAGGACAGCCAGACTCGAGTCCGGCGTGCGGGGGAAACTCAGGAGCAGCCTGTGAACAAGACCCGCGGCGCGGAGGCCGGCTTCATGAGGGGTCCGGCCACCTGGATGACCTACGGTCTGGTCGGCTTCTTCGCGTTTATGGAGACGGTACTCGGGCCGATCATGCCCTTCCTCCGGAGGGAGCTGGACCTTGGCTACGCTGCGGCGAGCCTCCACTTCAGCGCCTTCGCCCTCGGTGCCCTCTTGCTCGGCTTTTTCGGGAACAGGATCTCGGGTCGCTGGGGGAGACGCGCCGCCCTCTGGGGCGGGGCATTCGGCATGGCCGCCGGCGCCCTACTCTTGATCTCGAGCCCGAGCGTGGCAGGCACGGTCCCTGCGGCCTTCATCATGGGCATCTGCGGCGCCCTGTCGCTCGTAACCTCCCAGGCCGTACTCTCCGACAGGCACGGAGAGTGGAGCGCCGTAGCCCTCACCGAGTCGAACATCGCGGCGAGCGCCTGCGCGATCTCCGCCCCGCTGCTCGTCGGGGCGTTCGCGGCATCGGGGCTCGGCTGGCGCGCGGCGCTGGTCTTGCCCGTGGTGGCTCTGATCTTGCTCGCCGCCCGTTTCCACTCCCGATCTCTGGAACTTCCGGCGAACGCGGCGGAGGATGATGCGCGTACCGATGGTGGGACCCTGCCCCCGCGCTACTGGGCGTTCTGGACGCTCGTGGCGCTCGGCGTCGCCTCGGAGTGGTGCGTCGGGTACTGGGGCGCGGATTTTCTCGCGGACGGTACCGGCCTAGCCCGCCCGGCCGCGGCCACCTCCCTGACCGCATTCTTCGCCGCGATGCTCGTGGGCCGTATCGCAAGCAGCAGGTTGGCGCATACTCTGCCCGCGGCTGTTCTACTCGCCGCGACCCTGTTTGCGGCGCTTCTCGGGTTCCCGCTGTTCTGGCTCTCTCCGGGAACCTCCCTGGCCGTGGCCGGCCTCTTCATAACAGGGCTTGGCATCGGCGGTGTCTACCCGCTCGGCGTCGCCGCGGCCATCGCGTGTGCGCCAGGCGACCCCGATACGGCCGCGGCGAGGCTCTCCATCGGAGGAGGCGGCGCCATTCTCGTGGCCCCCTTCGTCCTGGGAGCCTTGGCCGACAGGGTCGGCATAGACACCGCCTTCGGCATCGTTATACCCATGCTCCTCGCGGCCCTATCCTTGGCACTCATCGCGGGACGGAGAGGCCGTCAGGCGTCCATTTAACCGACCGATACCGAACTGTATACCGTTACAGTCGAGCAGCATCACTCGTCACCGGATTGTCTTCGCCCAGGGCCAGAAGGCGTTCGGGACGCCCCGCAACGTGGGGGCGAGGGCGGGGTAATGCCGTAGCAGCACGGTGGACATGTCGGTATCGTTTACCCACTCTATTCCGGTCTTGGTGTAGGACTGTTCGTTGTAGTCAGTCGTGAGGAAGCGGTCGCTGTTGAGCCGCCGGGATGCCATCAACACGAAGATGCGGAACGCCGTGTCGCTGAACGCGAAGCCCTGCGGCAGGTTCTCCGCGTACATGCCGATCATCTGGTCGAGTTGTTCCACGTCGTCATCGTAGACTCGCCGCAGTTCCTCCACCCACACCGGATTGTCGGTCAAATCTTCGAAGCTCTCTATAGGTTTGAGGTGGAGCAATCGACGAAACTCGTTGTACCGGGGCACGCCGAGCTCTCGGCTGCGGAACACGTCGGTCGCCGCGAGGTCCTGGGGTATGCCATCAGGCCTCTGGAAGTTCTGGAGGCTGCGCGGGTAGTTGTGCAGGGTGATCGCGCCGGGGTGAGCCCTGCCAAACGAGTAGAACAGGTCCTGCATTGCTACCTGGTCCATCAATTCCATAGCGGACCGTTGTGCTACCTGGGCGAACTCCCGATCCTGGAGCACCTCGTCGTTCGCGACGGCCCGGAAGGTATAGTGGTCGGGGATGAGGGGGTGCATCCTGTAGACCGACACGAACTCCTCGGTGAGTGAGTAGGGTACTCCGAAATGGTCCGGTCGCCCGCCAACGATGCCGCTGATCAGCTCGCTATCGCTGATGCGTCCCAGGAGCCTCTTGACCGTCTTTCCGGCCAGCCCCCACCAGTTAACGTTCAGGCCGCGGCGCGCGGTGGGGTGGTCGAGGAGGGCTGGCGTCCACTCGATCGTGTGAATCTTCGCCAACAATGCCGTATTTATGAGCCTGGCGCGGTCGAACAGGTCGTCGTCGGACCAGCTCGGGTACTCGGCGCGCAGCCTCTCGCAGATCGCGTTGTGCTCGAGGGTAAAGAGCGTGTGCATCATGACGAGCCCGATCCAGAAGCCCGGCTCGTCGGCCGGATGCTTCTGGCTGTTGGGATCGACCGGTATCAGGCCGTCGGGGCCGATCTTTAGCTTGCCGTCCTCTCCGGACCTGACCTGGGCCTGGGTAGCCTTGTCGCTGCCGTAGATCTGCGAGCCGTCCCACCAGTGGGTGTGGATATTGATGTGGGTAGGGGGCGTCCCCTCGTCTTCCGGTGTGCGGCTCGGATCTTCCTTGGTGCGGAGGATGCGCATCGGCCTCTCGGGCCACGAATCATCGTCCGCCAGGGGTACTTCCCAGGGGTTGTCTTTGGGACTGGTTCCATGGCTTACCCAGTCGCGGAGCATGAATTGGATCCACGCGGCCGCCAGCAGGTTGAGCGAGGTGGCCGGCTGGAAGGTCTCGCGCGTCAGGAGCTCCCGGCTGACGGTGCGCGGGTTGGGCCGCATGAGCCGATCAGAATCAGGGTAGGTTCGATCGAGCGGCACGTTGCGGCCGAACCGGGTCTCGGCGCTGCCCATCCGGGGATTTCCCAGGTCGTTGTAGGTGCCGGCCGCGGTACGTGCGGTAAGGTAACGCTCGTCTTTGCGCACGGGTACGTCTGAAGTCTCCGTATCGTACAGGTTCTCTCGTCTCAACCTGTTGCGATAGATGAGAATCGTCACCAGCCCGAGCGGCCAGGGCAACTCGGCCCACTTCGTGGTAGAGGCCGCCCAACCAGTCAACCTTGCGAACAGCGGGGTTCGGGATAGTCGCACCAACCACAGCAGGCCGAGCGCCACGAGAACGACAACGCTTAAGGGTCCCACCTTTCCGCGCCGGTCTCCTTTTTCGAGATATCGACCCATGCTCTTATCCTCCTAACCTGACGCTTCTCGGCGCGTTACACGCCTGAACATCCGCTTCACAAATCCTGGTCCCGCCGTTGCGCCGGCGAGGATGACATCGCTCGCCTTCTCGCTGATCATGTACACGGCCGTAACGATAAAGAAACCGGGGATACGGGGAAAGACCGACGCGTCCACCACCCTCAGGTTCGTGGTGCCGTGCACGCGAAAGTCCCCGTCCACCACGGCCATCTCGTCGTCCTGCGGTCCCATCTTGCAGGTGCAAGACGCATGGTGGCCCCAGGCCTCATCTCTGACGAATTGCCTTATCTGCTCTCGGGTTTTGACGCTCTCTCCTGGCACCACCTCCTTCTCTACCACCTCACTCGCCCGGCGCATCAAGCGCCTTACGAACTCCACGCCATCCACCACGGCCTCCAGGTCGTCTCCTTCGGCATCGTTGCCTTCCTCGAAGTAGCGGAAGTTGACGTGCGGCACGTCCCTGGGATCGTCGGACCCTAGCGTGACCATGCCGGCCGTGTTGAGGGTGTGGGCCTTCAGGATGGCCCAGGTGAAGCGGTTCCTTTCTCTCTCGCTCTCCTCCGAGTATTTGGGGTAGTAACCCTTGAAGTAGCCGGGCAGGCCGAAGATGAACAGATCCGGGTTGAGCACGCGCCCTGACTTCTCGATGATGGCGAGTGCCACCCCGTTCGTGGTGTAAACACCACTGCCAGACCGCCACTCCTCAAAGCAAAGATCCGGCTCATCACCCGGACGCGGGGGTTCGAACGCACAGTTCTCGAGGAGCGCAAAGTCCGACTTCATCTCGGTAACGACGCCCACCTCGTAACGGTCCTGCAGGTTCTCGCCGACCCCTGGGAGATTCACGCGCACGTCGATGCCAAGGTTCGTCAACTCCTCTCTCGGCCCCACCCCGGAGAGCTTGAGCAGTTGCGGCGTGTTGAAGGCACCCGCGGAGAGGATGATCTCCTTCTCTGCGAACACCTGTGTTGGCACCCGGGGGCAGGTTGCTCGGTCAGCCCTCGGATCCGCCCGGTACAGGTGGGCGCCATCGAGGTACTCTATGCCGACGGCGGTGTTGTCATCGTCGAACAGGACTCTGCTAGCAAGGGCGTTGGTTCTCACGGTGAGGTTGCTCGGGTATCGGCTTCGCACCGCCCTTATGTACTCTCGCGTTCCATTGCGGCGGCCCGCATTCGTCGCGAGCGGGGTGAACCACAGACCTTGAAGGTCGTTGTCCTGGGCCCGCCAATCGTTGGGATCGAAATAGGTGTCCCAATCCTCCCAAGGTCTCAGGGGTCTTCCCAGCGAGTCCACGAAGGCCCCTTTTGCTGCCGCCGTGATGATCCTCAGTAATTGGCCATCGTTGATGACCAACCCTGGTTTCGCCACGTTGGTTGCGAGCCAGCCATCGAAGCCGTGCCGGCCGGGATTAGCGGAGAGCTTCGAAAGGCCTGGTATCCATCGCAGGATGGAAGCCAGGAGGGCGCTACCGGGGTAGACGCGAGGACGCCTGATGTACTGGCATTGTTCGAGCCTTTCGAAATACTTCCGCATGTTCTTGCTGTGCCAGGAGGCATCTCCGGTGAGATGCGCGATCCTATCCCAATCTGCGTTTTGTGGGTAGACGGTGATCATAGCGTTATGGGCCGTACACCCGCCGAGCGTACCCGCCCTTGGGTACAGAACGCCATTGCGTTCCTGGACGAACTTGCTATCACGGCCTTGCTGCTTGTCCGAGGTGTAGTGTCTGACGTAGTAGTCCCATTTGAGATCCTCATCCTCGGTCGCCAGGCCGTGGAAAACCGGCACCTGGTAGTTGTAATTCTCGTGATCGCCGCCTGCTTCGAGCAGTAGCACCCTCTGACCCGCTCTGGCTAGATTACACGCGAGCGGGCCTCCGCCGGCGCCAGACCCCACAACGATATAGTCGTAATCGGGTCGCTGGTTCGTCCGCGTGTCGGCCCTCTCTCCGCCCGGACCGGGCTCAGACGCCAGTCCCAGCGTGCGTACGAGAGCGGCTATCGGTAAGGCCATCTATGCGCTCCTCTCCCTGTGAGGCTGCACCTTACCACCTTCGTAGAAGAGACTACGAAAGAAGGCCTGCCAAAACGAGCGGGCAGAGAGAGCGCAGTTCCCAAGCTCACGTTTTTGCACTCCACCGAGAACGACGAACGTTTCCGGTGTCGCGGGTCTGCGCGATGACGGCCAGTACGGTGTTGACGGTCGAAATGAGCGCGGCCGTTATGGCCGCCCGCCGCGGCAGTTGTCCCCGGTAACCGGCGATCAGGGCCGCTGCGGCGTCGAGGGCGTGGATCACAGGAGCAATGCGCAGGGAGTGAGCGCGCACTCCGCTGTCTCGCAGGAGCAACTGGGCGCCGATGAGGACCGTGCGGACACCGAACAGCCGCAGCGCGTAGAGCGCGGCGGGGTTGGCATCCGGATCTACACCCAACCGGCGGGCCAGGGTCGCCGGTACGAACAGGGCAGCGACGCCGTTGAACAGCCTGATGCCCGCCAGCGCAACGCGTGCATAGGCGTGCGCGCGATCAAGTTTACCGGCCATGCTGACCCTCCTTACCAGTGGATTGCGCCTGCCCTACTCCAGGACATACTACCGGTTTTCCTGACGTCTTGAGCCTACGGATCCTCGAGGCTGGACTTCCCTCACAAACTTCATCTTCCCCGCCCTCCCAATGTGTCGTCTTCGCACCGGGCATCCAATATAACCGGGGCCGATGAATTCAGGATGAATTTCGGATCAATCTTCATCGCAGATTCATCACGGCCTGTTCTAATGGATCCGCTCTTGTACGAGACGAGGAAGAGCCGGGTACTCAAAACCCGGAAAGGAGAGGGCCCATGGCCGACCACAATGATCCCAACGCAGTCAACTCGATCTTCTCGGACATCGATGTCAGCGCGGCCGACCTCTATGATCTGTTCGGATTTCCCAGCGATGACTCGGCCGGCAGGGAGAAGGTTCTCATCGCCCTGACGTTTGCTGCGGTCCCGGAGGCAGGTGTCTTCGACACCGACATGCTCTACAGGATTCAGATCGCCGCCCATCCGAGGGTTGAGGCTCCCTCGGAAGACGAGCGTAGCCTCGAAACGCTGCTCAGGTACTTCGATGCGGTCAAGGACAAATACCTGGTCGAGCTGCACGCGGCGGAGATCAGGGTCACCTTCGATCAGGACAATCGGGCACGGGTGGCCTTCAAGGACTTCCCGGGGGGCAGCTTTCAGGCTGCGGCCGATACCAACGAGACCCTGACTATCGAGACCCCCGACGGACATTCGATCAAGGCGTTCCTGGGTGGCCGGGACGACGCCTTCTTCAACGATCTGCCTGGATTCTTCCGCTCCATAAATTACGCGCCCCAGTTCTATAACGTCCCTCACTCGATGATGGAGGCGAGAGAGCTTCCGATCCCCAAGACCCTCCTCGAACTAGAGGGCAACCACCTCTTTAATTTCGATCCCAAGAACCCGCGACATGGGCGAGGCGTCAAGAAGAATCTTCCGCCGGGTCCTTGGACGTGGAAGGGCGACCGGTTCCTGAAAGATGAGCACGGCAACTTCCGGTTCGTGTATAGCGGAGAAGATGCCCAGGCGGGACGGAACGTGAACGCCCTCATTTTCGAGATCCCGCTCAGCTTCATTACCGAATCGCCTGCGGAAGACAGGATCGTCAGTACCTGGGGCGAAAGCTGGGTCTTGAAAGCCGCCCCCAAGGTCGAAAGCATCCCCGATCGCCTGTTCTGGCTGGAGCATCCGTGGGCGTTGCTCGACGCTATCCAGCTCGACGAGGAGATGAAAAAGTACAAGCTCGTGGATACGGACGGCCAGCCGTTCGCGGACGCCGGCTTGAGTGAGCGCGAGGACAACCGGCAACTGGGCGCCAACAACTTCTGGCTCGCCCCGCACTTCATCAAGCGGCTGGCCCACTTGGGCTGGGGCTTCGGGCCATCCATCAGCGCCCTGGGTCTCCACACCTCATTCGACCATGACAACTCGCCGGTCTCGGTCCACAAGACTTATGCCACGCCCATAGAAGCGTTCCCCCGCGCCAGGAAAACCCTCTTCCAGAGACTGAACATGCCCGATGACAGCTGGAACAAGAACGGACGCGACATCCCGCTCAGACGACCTTTCGAGATCTTCGTCCCGAACGTCTGTGCCATCGACATGGACACGACGGGCACGTGGCCCTTCGGGCGAAGGCTCGAAGATCAGGTCGCTACCAGGTTCCTCTCGATGTTCCTCGATATGGAAGCCGAGCTCGACGGCCAGAGATACCACGTCGAAACGTTGAACGATCAGTCCCTGTGGGACCGGGCGCCGATCGTGCCGAAGACCCCGCCAAACCCACTAAAGAACGACAAAGAGTTCCTCGACCACTTCCCGTACCTGGCGGCCCCGTGGTAAAAGGGCACCTTCACAAAGAGGGCCCGACCGACTACGAGATCGAGCTGGGGAGGATCAATAATGATATCTGCGAGCTCCAGGCCGGCGCGCTGACCGCCCCTATCGACGTCGGAATGGCGACGAAGTTCGCCTACCGCCTGTATCATCGTGCCTCGCTCACAGGGGACCTCGCCGAGTTCGAAGTCGTAGAGACCGCGATCGATGCCACGATGCGTCAGGTTGGCCCCTGGGCGGACCTCTGCCTGCTCAAGGCCAACCTAGATTTCAAGCTTCACCGGCTGGCAGACGCAAGGCGCGACCTTGAAATGGTCCCCGGGCTGGCGAACGTCCCTCAAGCAAGGGCATTGAGAGCAGACCTCGATCTGCAGGAAGGCAGATACGAATCTGCGTTAGAAGGATACGAAAACGCCATCCAGGAGAATCGAACCTGGGACAACCTGGTTCGGCTGGCGTACTTCAAAGCCAGGATGGGTGATGTCGAAGGCGCCGAGCATTTATACATCGAGGCTGAAGAGGAGATCACGGCCAAAGAGATGCGATCCTACGCCTGGGTCGAACTGCAGAGGGGAGTGCTGGATCTGACCCACGGCCGTTACGAGTGTGCGGGGACACATTACGAGCGGGCTAACGAAGCGTACTCCGGCTATTGGCTCGTTGATGAACACATCGGGGGACTGCTTGGCGCGCAGGGGAAGTACGACCAGGCGGTCGCGCTATACGAGAGGGTCGTCGCGCGCGTTCCTAGGCCGGATCTCCAACAAGCCGTCGGCGATTTGTACGTGTCCGCGGGCAAACCCGACCGGGCACGACCGTGGCACGACAAGGCGCTCGCCGCTTACCTCGAGTCGGCACGGCGCGGCGACGTACATTACCTGCACCACCTCGCCGCCTTCTATGCCGATGTGCGTCGAGACGGCGCCGAGGCGGTGAGGTGGGCGCGCGAGGATCTTGAGCTGCGACAGAACTTCTCCACCCAGGCCGCGCTCGCCTGGGCTTTGTACCGCGACGGCCGGTTCGCCGAGGCACTCGCCGCGATGCACCAGGCGCTCTCGTCCGGTGTGAGGGACGCGAAACTGTTCTGCCGGGCCGCAATGATCCACCTGGCCGCCGGCCGAACCGATGAGAGTGCACGGTTCTTGCGGGAAGCCGCCGAGATCAACCCGCACTATGTGGACGTACACTACCCAGCGCCATGATCTGCTCAGGCGCTGTGCAGCGTCTCCAGGACCTCGCTGTGTAGAGTGGCGTTGGTGGCGATCAGACCTTCCGAGGAGAGGCTCCACGGCTCGCCCGAGAGATCCGTGGCGCGCCCCCCAGCCTCGGAGACGAGGAGGACCGTGGGGGCGTAGTCCCAGACCGTGTTGCGGGTGCCGACGGAGACATCGAGGTAACCGGCCGCGAGCCAGGCGCCCCTGATCCCCGCGCTGCCCAGAGCCCTTAGCTGCCAGGCTCCGAACAGCACCCTCTCTACCCCGGGATCTTGGGGCTTGCCGCCCTGCAAGGAGAGATCTGCGCCTGCTATGGCGTACTCCAGCCTCGTCGTGTCGCTGACGCGCAAGGGTGTCTCTCTACCACCGCTCTCCCTGTAAGCTCCGCCCCCTGATCTCGCGTGGTACATGCCTCCCAGGCGGGGCGCCACGACCGCAGCGTGGGTAACGAAACCATCCTCGATAACCGAGATGCAGGCGCAGAACAAAGGGTTCGCCTTTATGTAGTTCGCCGTGCCGTCGACGGGGTCGAGGAGCCAAGTACGTCCGCTCTCCGCGACCGACCCGCCACGCTCCTCGGAGAGGATGGCGTCGTCGGGGTAGCGCTCCATGATGGCGTTCACCATCAACTCTTCGCAAAGGAGGTCCACCTCGGTAACGAAATCCTTCGGGGCTTTCTCCTTTATCTCACCAGGGTTCTGATAGCGGGAGAGTTGAAGCTCCCCGGCCCTGCGGGCCACGTCACAGACGAACGCATGGAGCTCTTCCGAAGTATCCAGGGTGTGCCTAGTATAGGTATTCGCGCAGGTTCTGGGTGCGGCGCTGCTCGCGAAGCAGGTTCAGCGTCTTCATCTGGATCTGACGTACCCGCTCGCGCGTGATGTCGAACTCCCGGCCGACCTCTTCCAGGGTGCGCGGACGGTCGTCCTTCATCCCGAACCGGAGCTCGATGATCTGACGCTCCCTCTCCGGCAACTCGTCCAGCGCTTCCCTCAGATGTGCCTTCAGAAGCGACTCCGAGACGGCATCAGTGGGGGTGACGGAGCCGCCGTCCTCCAGGAAGTCGCCGAGTTCGGAAGAATCGTCATCGCCGACGGGGGTGGCCAGGCTTATGGACCGCTGGCTGATCTCCTGTAGTCTCTGGATCTCCGCGACGAAGACGTCCAGCTCGAGTGCGATCTCCTCCTCGGAAGGCTCGCGCCCGAGCGTCTGGATCATACGCCTGTGGGTCCTGTGGTACTTGTTGACCTTCTCTACCATGTGAACGGGGATGCGGATGGTCCGGCCCTTGTCGGCGATGGCGCGGGTTATGGCCTGCCTTATCCACCACGTGGCGTACGTGGAGAACTTATAGCCTTTGGAATGGTCGAATTTCTCCGCCGCCCTGATGAGCCCTAGATTGCCCTCCTGGATGAGGTCGAGAAACGAAACGCCGCGGTTACGATACTTCTTCGCGATGGAGACCACGAGCCTCAGGTTGGCCTCGACGAGACGGTCCTTGGACCGCTTGCAATCGCGGGCTATGCCCTTGGCGAGCCTTATCTCGTCCGCGTGGGTAAGGAGGGGCACCCTGCCTATCTCGGCGAGGTACATCCTGATCGAATCTCCCGTGGCCACGGCGTGGGCGATCTGGACCGCAGGAGCCTCAGTGATGTGAACGGCGGCTGCCGCAGTACGGCTACCGCCCGACTCGGCCGCCTCACCCTCGATGATCGTGATCTCCTCTTCCTCCAACGCGGCGTAGAACTCCTCTATCTCGGCCGCCGAGAGATCCCCTTCCTGCAAGAGATTGGCGACCTCCTCTGTGCTGAGGAAACCCTGACTTCGCCCCCGATTCAGGAGGTCGTCAGTACGCTCCGCCAGCATCATAGGGTTCTGGGTCGCCATGTATCTCCTTTCCTGCGTTTCTGCGTACAAGCTCTCGACAGCTGGACACACATCGACACAATAGTGAAATCCCTGTAAAAATGACCCGCGTAGGGTAGCACATCATATATGGTGAGTCACCGTATTTTGGCCCTATTTCGTGTGTTTTCTTTTACCACATTTCCGCATCAGGAAAACCGGGCCGTGTTTCAGCACTGTTTCAGTGATATTTCAGGGATGTTTCGGCGCTCTCGAGGAATATCAAGGGGCGCTCTCGGTATGGCACTTGCTACACTAGGGCGGTGATCCTGGAGAGGGCAAAGCTTAGAGGGATTCTCGGGACGGAGGTTCCTCGCGGTGTGCGGAGCGTGGGTGGCGTGACGCACGATTCTCGCCGCGTCGAGCCTGGCTTCGCCTTCGTTGCGGTCCCTGGCTTCAAGCGCGACGGGGCGGAGTTCGCCTCCGAGGCCATCCGTCGCGGGGCCGCCCTCGTGGTGGCCGAGCGCGAAGTGCCCGGTGTCCCGACCGCGGTCGTGGGGGACGCGCGAGGTTCCTTGGCGGCGTTGGCCAGGGAGGTCAACGGCGATCCCTCGAGGAGCATGGAGGTCTACGGCGTTACGGGCACCAACGGCAAGACCACGACCTCCTACGCCCTGCATGCGATCCTCGCCGGCGCCTATGGGGAGGACGAGTGCGGGCTCATGACGACCGCGGAGACCGTCTCCGGTGGCGAGCGCCGGCCCGCGGTACGGACCACCCCCGAGGCTACAGAGGTACAGGGGACGCTCGCCTCTATGCTCCGGTCGGGCGTCCGCAGGGTCGTTATGGAGGTCTCCTCGCACGGTGTATCCCTGAAGCGCGTGGCGGGGACGCGCTTTGGGGGCGCTATCTTCACGAACCTGAGCAGGGATCATCTCGATCTCCACGGCTCGATGGAAGCCTACTTCGCTGCCAAGCGAGAGCTCTTCTATATGACGGAAGGTCCCGGCCTCGCCAACGCTGAGGACGCCTACGGGAGGCGGCTGTCTGGCGAGCTGGAGCACGTGCGCACCTTCGGGAGCACTGCCGATGCGAATTACAGGGTCGACAAGGTCGAGTCGACACGGAACAGGACGAACTTCGCGCTCTACCATCCCAGAGGCGTCCTCGAGCTCGAGACACCGCTGCTCGGGCCTTACAACGTGCTCAACGTGGCAGGGGCAGCCTCCCTCGCGCTCGCCGTCGGCACGGATGAGGAGGCGGTGGGCCGGGCGGTGCGAGGAATGCAACAGGTTCCGGGACGTTTCGAGCGGGTCGCGGCGGCCGGGGAGCACGGGTTCGAGGTCGTCGTAGACTACGCCCACACCGACGTTGGGTTGAATGCTGTCCTGCAGGTGGCCAGAGGAGTAGCCGGTGGTCCGGACGGTAGGAAGGGGCGGGTTATCTGTGTGTTCGGGGCGGCCGGAGACAGGGACGGGGCCAAGCGGCCGAAGATGGGCCGGGTAGCCTCTGTTCTCGCCGATATGAGCGTTATTACGACGGATGACGCCTACTCGGAGGACCCGGAGAAGATCGCCAGGGAGGTAGAGGCCGGCTCGGATCTCTCCCGGACCCAGATCGAGCTCGACAGACGGAAGGCGATACAGCGCGCCCTGAAGGAGGCGAGGGCCGGTGATGTGGTGGTGGTGGCGGGCAAGGGGCACGAGACGGTCCAGCACCTGCCAGAAGGGGACATCCCCTTCCACGACGCCACGGTGGTCAGAGAGCTACTGGCGGAGATCGGGACGAGAGGGAGGTAGCGCGAGCCTTGCAGAAGCAGACCAAAAGCGAGGTGGTACGCCGGCTCAAGAGCGTGGAAGGCCACGTCAGGGGGGTCGAGAAGATGGTCGAGGAGGGCGACGTAACCTACGCTGACATCGTCCAGCAGACTAACGCCATCTTCTCGGCGATAAGGCGCATAAATACGGTACTCCTCAAAGACTTCGTCGAGGAGCGGGCCGAACAGGAGGGCGCCTCCGAAGAGATGATAAGGGACCTGGTCAAGGCCATAGACAGGGTTACGAGATAGATGTTGGCTGTGAAAGTGTATATACAGTCGCAACATCTACTTCGTAAGTAAGCGGCATGAACCGCATGCATCCTCAGGCCCTGTTGTTCGTCCTGCTCGGGACAGTCCCGCTGGTCGTGGCCGGTGCCGGGGTGGTCGCCTTCCTCCTGATGAGAGCGGGCTATGGTGTTCTGGTCTGGGCCGTTGTGCCCTTCGTAGGTTCCCTGTTGATCGTCGCGGCGCTCGCCTTCTCGCTGAGCAGGGCCGCAAGGAGCGCTCGAGGTCAGAACGACAGAGGGTCCTCTGGGGGCCGAAGACGGGATCAGGATAGTGTATAGTCCGAGACTTATGGAGGATCGCGGGAGACAACAGGACGATCTGGGGGGTCTCGAGGAGAAGGTCGGGGAGCTCGAGAAGGTTGCCGACTCTCTGGACCACGTGCCAGAGGAAGAGCTGGTCGGGACCCTGGGCGAGGCCGTGGAGCTTCTGGCCGAGATCAACGCCGGCATCGAAAGCAGGCTCGACGCCGCAAAGGACGAAGCGCGCGAGATCGGCGAACTCCTCGGGGAGGTGGACTTCGGGCCCTTCGACGAGGCTATGGAGGATCACGAAAGGAGGGAGCAGACTACCGGTGAACCGGGGGCCTGATCTCGCAGCCCGCATCAGGGATGCGGCGCTCCTGGAAGGAGATTTCGTGCTCTCCAGCGGAGAGCGCAGCAGCTTCTACGTGGACAAGTACCTCTTCTCGACCGAACCGGATCTCCTGCGCGACGTGGCCGACGCGCTGGCGGCGCAGATGCCAGGAGGAGTAGAGCGGCTCGCCGGCGTGGAGCTCGGTGCCGTTCCCCTCGTTGTGGCCACGGCCCTCGCCACGGGGTTGCCCTACGTCATAGTCCGCAAGTCTGCCAAAGAGCACGGCAGCTCCGCCGGACGAAGCGTCGAAGGCAACCTCTACCAGGGCGAGAGAGTGGTCCTCGTCGAGGACGTCGTCACCACGGGTACGCAGGCCGTGCGGGCCGCCAGGAACCTCGAGGAAGAGGGGGCCGAAGTCGTGACGATAGTAGCAGTACTCGACCGCAGGGAGGAGGACGAGGATGAGCTCGAGGGATTCCCTATCCAGTCCCTGCTTAGAATGGATGATTTACGGGTAGTTAAACGGGATTGAGACGCTATAGTGTCTCTAGTAAGGTTCTCCGGCAGACCGGAGGGCAGAGGAGTGGAAGCGAAGTAGGGAGGAAGAAGTGGCGTTAAACAAAACTGCGTTGATCGAGGAGATAGCCGGCAAGGCGAACGCCTCCAAGAGCGACGCCCAGAGGTTCTTCGACGCGTTTACCGAGGTCGTGACGGACAGCCTCAAGAACGGGGAGCAGGTCCAGATCACGGGCTTCGGCAAGTTCTACGTGCAGAAGCGCGACGCCAGGCAGGGTATCAA
>Ga0126312_10000770_pt1 | contig 19922 bp, 19 predicted proteins | sample Plot104A_FD_92537 | JGI IMG/M metagenome (GOLD analysis project Ga0126312, IMG submission 92537) | Serpentine soil microbial communities from UC McLaughlin Reserve, CA, USA - Plot104A | ecosystem: Environmental > Terrestrial > Soil > Grasslands | place: USA: UC McLaughlin Reserve, Lake County...
CTGGTGGCCCGAGTTCCTGGCCGTCCCCGCCGAGTACATGGAGACGTACTACCCCATGATCGTGGAAGAGTACTCGGCCCGCAAAGACTCCTGCGGCGCCGGCCAGTTCAGGGGCGGCTGCGGTATCAAGAAGGTCTACCGCTTTCTGGCAGACGGTCGCATCACCTACCAGGACGATCGCCACCATACCTACCCCTACGGCGTGGATGGCGGCAAGCCAGGTGCGGCGTCGAAGAAGAAGCTCGTCAGGGCAGACGGCGAAGAGGTCGACATGCCGGCCAAAGTGCGCGATGTGCCTGTCTTCGAAGGCGACCGCCTCATCTTCGAGACGGCAGGCGCCGGAGGTGTCGGCGACCCGCTCGAGCGCGACCCCGAGGCCGTCGCCAAAGACGTCCGCTGGAGCCTCGTAAGCCCCGAGGCCGCCGAAAGCCTCTACGGCGTAGTTGTGGACGACGGCTCTGTGAACGAGGGAGCGACGGGGTCTAGGCGTGAGGAGATAAGAGCTAGTCGTGGTGAGTCGCCGGGGTTCGATCACGGAGATCTGCCACGGCTAGATGAGCAGCGGCGTATGATCGCCGAGACCCGCCGCACCTTCAACGAGTGGCTCTTGGGTGAGCTCGGCAAGGCGCGGGGCAACGGGAGGTAACACTTTGGCGCACATCGAAGGTTTTGGCGGCCGTGGCGGCTTCGGCCGCCGTCCCGCCCTCGTTGTTATAGACATGACCCTGGGATTCACAGATCCAGAATCGCCTCTGGCCTGCGACCTCGAAGGCCCGATCTCGGAGATCAAGAAGCTTCTCGAAGCAGCCCGGCAGGCGGAGATCCCCGTGGTCTTCACCACCGTCGCCTACCACGAGTCGGACAAGCTCACGGCCGCAGCCTTCATCGACAAGGTGCCAGCACTCCTCACCCTGGAGGCCGGAACCCGCTGGGCCGAGATCGACCCCCGCATAGCTCCTGGAGAGACAGAGCCCGTCCTCAACAAGCTCTTCGCCTCAGGCTTCTTCGGCACGGGCCTCTCCAGCCTCCTCACCGCCGCCAGCGTGGACACCCTCATAATCACCGGCGCATCCACCTCAGGCTGCGTCCGGGCGACCGCCGTCGATACCCTCCAGTACGGCTTCCGCCCCATAGTTCCCCACGAAGCCGTGGGCGACCGCAACCCCGAGGCCCACGAGGCGAACCTCTATGACTTAGACGCCAAGTACGGCGACGTAGTCTCTGCCAAGGACGTTCTGGAATACCTGGAGGAGGTCGCAGCGGCGCACGCTCGTTGAGCGCCTCGAGTAGAATTCCGGCGATTCTGACAGGCGTGAGGTTGACTTGAACGACACCGGTTCCACGTTGACGCATCTGGTGGGCGCACTTTCGGGAGAGAGGTACCCGGCGGACGATTTGATCGGGCTCGATCCTACGGACGAACGCCCGTTGCTCGCCCGCTATGACATCGAGAAAGCCGCCCGCACGCTGACAAAGGAATCGCTATCGAACCGCCGTACCGGCGGCCTCTGGCGCTGGGCGGAACTTCTGCCGGTGAGAGACCGAAGTGAGGTTGTCTATCTGGGGGAGGGTGACACACCGCTCCTTATGCAGCCGCGGCTCGGCCAGGCGCTCGATGTCCCGCGCCTCTCCACCAAGGCGGAGGGACTGAATCCTACGGGTTCGTTCAAAGCGCGGGGAATGGCGGTGGCCGTCTCGCGGGCCAAGGAACTGGGCGTGACCTCCTTCATCGCGCCTTCGGCCGGGAACGCCGCGGGCGCGCTGGCTGCGTACGGCGCCGCAGCAGGGACGCAGGTCACGGTACTAACGCCTGTTGACGCGACGCCAGCGAGCCAGCACGAAGCACTTGCGATGGGAGCACGGCTCGTCCTGGTGCGCGGTCTCATCTCCGACTGCGGCAAGATCTCGATCACCCTCGCTCCGAGGATCGGAGCCTTCGACGTCAGTACGCTCAAGGAGCCGTACCGGATTGAAGGCAAGAAGACGATGGGCTTCGAGTTAGCGGAACAATTCGGCTGGAAGCTTCCCGACATCATCGTCTACCCAACGGGCGGTGGTACGGGGTTAGTGGGGATGTGGAAGGCTTTCGACGAGCTGGAAGCACTGGGATTGATCGGGTCCGACCGGCCAAGGATGGTGAGCGTTCAATCGGAGGGTTGCGCGCCGATAGTCAGAGCGTTCGAGGCGGGGGAGAAGTTCGCCGAGCCTTGGCAGGATGCCCACACCCGGGCTTCCGGTATTCGGGTCCCTTCCGCCGTGGGCGACTTCCTGATCCTGGACTCCCTGAGAGAATCGGAGGGCACGGCGCTCGCTGTAAGCGAAGACGCCATCTCCGAGATGCAGAAGTTCGCCGGACGCATGGGAGCCGGGTACGTCAGCCCCGAGTCGGCCGCAGCCCTCGCCGCCGTCCCTGAACTGCGCAACAAGGGCGAGATCGACCCCGCCGACGAGGTCGTAGTCTTCAACTGCGGCATGGGCCAGAAGTACCCGCCGCCGCAGAACCTCCCTGAGCCTCCCGTCGTTGACCCCGCCGACCTCGACATCGACGCGTTGGCACACAGCCTACGCTAGAACCTTTCTGGGAAACGTTGGACCTTTTTGAGAAAGGAGCATTTGAGCACTTCAGCCTGTCATGGCGAGTGCGCCTGATCGCCAGCTTGTTCTACCTCCCGAGAATGGTCCTTGCCGCCCAAGCGGGAAAATCCACCTGCTCTCTCTTTGTAGGGTCCTCATCGGAGGCGATGGGATTCTCATGGCGGCGGCGCGATTCGTCGCAGCACCGTTCTGCCCCGTATTTGCTATCAGCCGACACAAAAAGACCCTGCCACGCAGATGGCTACAGACGCTGTGTGTGAGTGAGTGAGAGTGTGAGAGAGAGCCTTCTCTTGTAGGTACTCTCCTCCTTGCAGGAAAACCGCTTCCTCTGAGCGAACGAGAAGCTGAAGTGCTGACTAGCTGACTAGCTTTGCAAAGAGGCTGACACAGCCTCTTTGCAAATCCCTGTAGCGGCCGTAATTCCCGAAATTCGGCCAAAGAACTCGCAATCTCGGCCGGGGAGTTGGATCTACAGGGAAGCTACTGGCGCGACGTGCTCCTGAAATACCGCCAGCTGGCGCAACTCGTCCTTCACCGGCCACAAGTAGATCCTTTGGGCTCCTGCCGCTTGGTAAGCTGCAAGCTTCTCCGCACATTCTTCGGCAGGACCAATAAGTAGGCGCTGATATAGCTCTCCTTCGGGCCGGTTGAGCGTCGGGCTCAAGACCTCCCGAACGATCCGCCCCGCTGTAGCGCGCTCTTCGCTCACGAAGTAGAACATCGTCGCTATGGCGTTTGAGAACCGGTGTGGATCCTTGCCCGCAGCGTGCAGGTATTCAGTGAGTCGTCCCCAGGCGCTGGCGAAATCTCCCGGGGTCGTGTTGTAGGCGGAAGCCAGCCAGCCGTCGCCCAGTCTAGCCGTCCTCCTCAGGCCAGTTCCCGACCCCCAGCTCCCGATCCAGACAGGGGGCCCAGGCCGTTGTGCCGGGTAAGGCTCCAACACGATGCCTTCCGTAGAGTAGAACTCGCCTGTAAACGACGAGCCCTCCCCTAGCCAGAAGGCTCGCATCGCTCGCACAGCTTCCTCCAGACGCTTCCAGCGCTCCTCGAAGGGGATACCCACTGCGGCGTAATCGCAGGCAGAGGAGCCGGGACCCACCCCGACGAGGCGACCGCCTGAGAGCAGATCTACGGCGGCCAGGGTCTTCGCCAGTGCCACCGGACCCCGCACTACTGGCAGCGCCACCATGGTCGCCAGGTCCATCTGCCCCGTGCGGGCGAGTACCGCAGCCAGGGCCGTAGGCCCATCGAGCCACGGGCGGGGAAAGAGCAGATGGTCGTTGACCGAGATGGCCCGAAAGCCCAGCCGTTCGGCCGTCTCCGTATACTCCAGGAGACCTCGTAGAGACCAGTGCTGTCCGTTCAGGGCTATGAGCGGCAGGTGTACCCCGTAATCCACTTGGCCTCTTCCATCTCGGTGAAATGTGTCACGCTTGCCTTGAGGAAGCTACCATAACCGTACCGGACAGGTCTCCAGAGACAAACTCTAGCTCGGCTGGAGCTCTCCCATCCTCATGTTTGATATCTGTCCACTACGGCTACATACGGGATAGATAAGGAGTAAGGCTGGATTTGAGGAGGCGACTACTATGAGCATTGCCCGAGTGACCGAGTTGAGCGCAACGTCCGAGACGAGCTTCGAGGACGCCATCGACGAGGCCGTAGCCCGTGCCACCAAGACGCTTAGAGGCGTACAGAGCGCGTGGGTTAAGGACATGAACGTCCTGATCGAGGATGGGAACATCAAAGGCTACAAGGTCAACCTGGAAGTAACCTTCCAGCTAGAAGATCCCTCCTAGATCAGATACCTGACCTCTCGTACGAGACCGGGCCAGACCTTTCGGGCTCCGGCTCTTTAGTGTCTCGTTTCTACCCGAATGCGGCGCGCGCCCGCTACTTTCCGTTTCTCCTCAGGTGCGTGATAATACCCGTACCTCATGATGCGTTTCGGCGCAGACACATATGTGACACGGGCATATATAATGAAACTACGTGCAAAAGAAAGGGGCGCAGGTTGACCGAAGAGTCGCAGAGCACGGGTAACGGGCGGGGTACGACTGCAACGGGGACCGAGAGTCTATCGGTCACGGACAATCGGACGGGCCAGAGCTACGACATCAAGATAGAAGACGGCACGGTCCGCGCGATGGAGTTCAGGCAGATCAAGGTCGACGAAGATGACTTCGGCCTAATGACCTACGACCCCGGATATTCCAACACGGCTAGTTGCAGGAGCGCGATCACCTACATAGATGGGGAGCAGGGGATTTTGGAGCACCGCGGCATCCCCATCGAGCAACTATGCGAGCACTCTTCCTACCTCGAGGTGGCCTATCTACTCATCTACGGCAGGCTCCCCACCGAGGACGAGTTGAACCAGTGGACCTATGAGATAACCCATCACACCTACGTCCACGAGAACATCAAGAACTTCATGAATGGCTTCCGGCACGACGCGAACCCCATGGGGATGTTGCAGGCTTCCGTCGGCGCTCTCTCTACCTTTTACCCTGAGGCCCAGGATATCGATGACGACTACCAGCGCCACGTTGCGGCGGTGCGTCTGATCGCCAAGATGCCGACCCTCGCGGCGTTCTCCTACCGTCACAGCCTCGGTTTGCCCTACGTCTATCCCGACAACGACCTCTCCTACGCGGGCAACTTCCTGTCCATGCTCTTCAAGATGGCCGAACCCAAGTACGAGCCCGACCCGCGTCTCGAGAAGGCGCTCGACGTGCTCTTCATCTTACACGCCGACCACGAACAGAACTGTTCCGCCGCGGCCGTAAGGGTCGTCGGGTCTTCGAGGGTCGATCCCTTCTCGGCCATCACCGCCGGCTGCGCCGGCCTCTATGGCCCGCTGCACGGCGGGGCCAACGTCGCTGTTCTCAGGATGCTCCAGCGCGTAGGCGATACCGACAACATCCCCGACTTCCTTGAGGGCGTCAAGCAGGGTGACGAGCGTCTCATGGGCTTCGGGCACAGGGTGTACAAGAACTACGACCCGCGGGCCAGGATCATCCGCAGCCACGTCGACGAGGTGCTCGAGGCCACGAATAAGGAGAGCCCGCTGCTCGACATCGCTATCGAGCTCGAAAAGCGGGCGCTCGATGATGACTATTTCACGAGCCGCAAGCTCTATCCCAACGTAGACTTCTACTCGGGCCTCATCTACGAAGCGCTTGGGATTCCAACGGACGCCTTCACCGTCATGTTCGCCATACCCCGCACCTCGGGTTGGATGGCCCAGTGGATGGAGATGATCGACGACCCCGAGCTCAAGATCGCCCGTCCGCGCCAGATCTACACGGGCCCCCGTGACATAGACTACGTCCCGATAGACGAGCGCTAGCGCTCGTCAGCACGGCGGCTCCGCTGCCTTGTCAGGCTGAAATGCTGACGAGCGAAGGCCGTAACGTGCTGACTAGCTGAGATCACGAGCCGCCAAGCACGGCGTCGTAGAGCCGGCGTTGGCGGTCGAGCGCGCTCATGTAGACCTCGTGCCTGGCCGGGTCGGGCTCGAAGGTCTCACCCAGTGGCGTCTCTGAAGCTTCTATCTCGGGCCCTCCGAGCGCTTCGAGCGCGATCAGTGCCGCGCCCCTGCTGGAGGCTTCCTTGACACCGGAGAGCGTGACGGGTTTGCCCAAAGTGTCGGCCATGATCCTGGTCCACGTCGGCCAGTGGTGGAGGCCTCCACCACTGGCGATGACCTCTTTCTCACCGGGGGAAGCGGTCTCGAGCATCTCCGCGATGATGGCGAACCTGAAGGCCACGGCCTCCATCGCGGCGCGCAGGATCTCGACGGGCTTGCTGCTCATCGAGAGCCCGGACACAGTGCCGTTGGCCAGGTCGGCCCATCCTGGTCCACGCTCACCGGCGAACAGCGGCAGGAACGTAAGGCCGTGGGCGTCCGGCTCCATTTCGGACAGCAGCTCCTCGATCTTCTCTGGATCGGGGAGCCATAGCGTGTTGCGCAGCCATTCGATCAGGTTTCCACCGTCGGAGAGCGCGCCGCCCATAACGTAGCGCTCGGCATCTGCCCTGTAACACCAGGGACCATCGGGTATCTCGACTGACTCCGCCTTCCACAGCACCCGCATCGCGCCGCTCGTCCCGACCATGAGCGCCAGCCTGTCACTCCCCGTGCACCCGCTCCCGACGTTCGAGCAGGCGCCGTCGCCTGCCGCAGGGACCCACGGTGTCTCTCGCAGAGCCGGCCACCGCTCTGCCCACTCCCCGGCCAACCCCCTTCGTGGCTCATCTGAGATGGCAGAGAGTTGCGCCTCTTCGGCGGGCACAGCCTCCAGCGTTTCGCGGTCCCACCGCCGCCTGTTCTGGTCGAAGAGGCCAGTCCCCGAGGCCATCGACGTCCCCACCTGATAGGGCTCCCCGAAAAAGCAGGCGTAGAAGTAGTCGGCAGGGGAGACCCAGTTTTCCGTCTTCTCGAAGGCCTCGGGCATGGCGTGGCTCGTCCACAAGAGCTTGGCGGGCCAGTAGCTCGAGTGGGGCACGCATCCCGTGCGCCGGTGGGTGGCCCTCTCGTCCAATCGTTCACGCAGTGCCGGGACGCACTCTGCCGCGCGGCGATCTGCCCAGGTAAGGATCGGGGTGGTGGGACGCCCGTCGTGGTCCAGGCCGATGACCGAGTGCCAGAAGGTACTCATGGCGACGCCGGTTATAGGCGTCTCCCCGGCCTCCGAGAGCACGCCGTCCACGGCGCTGATCACGAGGTCCAGCAACTCGTCTGCGTCTTTCACCGCGCCGCCGTCAGGGGTGTACTCGAACTCGTAGTCGAGCTTGACCTCGGTTCCCTCTATCTCGTCACCTGCATCATCGTAGAGTTCGGCTCTCACCGACGAGGAGCCAACGTCTATAGATAGAATCCTCGTACCCTGAGATTCCACACTCCCACCTCCCTGACGGATCACCCTTCACGGTAGTTTAGCAAGCCGCTTCCTCGGGCTATCCCTCGGGAGCGTTCCATGTTTACAGGCGGCCGTGACTCGGGTACCGAGACCACTAACGGCCGCAGGCTCATCTAGGAGGAGAACGTGGCGAGCGAAGACAGGTTGAGGGAGCTTGAAGAGAAATACGAGGACTACAAAGTCTACGACAACCAGGGGGAGAAGATCGGGAAGGTCGACGATCTGTTCGTGGACGAGACAGACCACGAAGAATACATCGGCGTCAAAATGGGGTTCTTCGGCCTCAAGTCTACCCTGATCCCCATGGAAATCGTACGCGTCAACGAGGGCGAAAGGAGCATAGAGGTCGCTGAGTCCAAGGATCACGTAAAGGACGCCCCGAGCTTCGACGACGACGAAGACATCACCTCCGACTATGAAGAGAGAATCCGCAGCTACTTCGGCCTCGAATCTCTAGGAACTACCAGTGGTGGCTACGGTGCGTACTCCGGCGCTGGCGATGCGGATAACGAGCGCGAGGAGCCTCAAGCCTACGACACCGGACCCACGGATTACGGCGATCGCACCTCCGTAGAACCCGAGAACCGGGAAAACGCGGGATCCACCGATACCGGTGAAATCTCCTGGGACGTGCCCGAGTACGAAGGCGCAAGAGAGTCCTCCGAGGGCGGCCCGTCCATCGGCAGCACAGGATCTTCCGCCGATGAGGCTACTCACGAGGCGCCGTCCGCACGCCAGAGCGAGGAGACCGAAACCTTCCAAGAAGGCGGGCGCACAAAGATTCGCCGCCGCGTGATACGCGAGGAGATCATCGAAGAAGACGACGCTCCGGACACCTGAAGTCTCGGCAATCTGCAAAGAGGACTTCAACCTCTCCGTAGCCCATTCAGCGGGGCAGCTCTCGCACGCGCAAGTACACCTTGATTGGCTGACAAGGCAGCGCACCCGATGTGCTGATGAGCGAAGGCCGTAAAGCCGGAGCGTGCTGACTAGCTGACGCCTACAAGAGTTACGTAATCTACCTTTATACAGCGGTCCATGACGACGGTGAGGCCGTGCTCTTCGGCGTAGGCGGCCGCCTGCTCGTTGATCACGCCGGATTGCATCCACAGTACCTTCGCGCCGGCGGCCACGGCGGCCTCGGCCACAGGCATCACCTTCTCGCTGCGCCGGAACACGTCCACTATGTCCACCGGCTCGGGGATATCCTCGACCGACTCGTACGGCTCTTCGCCGAGGACCGGGCCATGGAGGTTGGGGTTGACGGGAAAGATCTTGAAGCCGAAGCTCTGCAGCGCGCCAGCGATCGCGTGGCTGGTACGGTAGGGCTTGTCCGAAAGTCCGGCGACCGCCACTGTGCGCGCGCTGTGCAGCAGGTCTCTTATCTCTCTGATGCCAGGGTTTGTGCGCATCTCGCTCTCTCCTCGGGCCCCGATGTTACACGATCTCGACGCCCAGCGGCACGAGGACGTCGAGATCGTGGTGAAAGGCGTCCGTGATCGCCGGGATGTCCAGTGCGCCGGCCGGCATACTCAGGAAGAACAGCGGTCTTCATCAGGGAAACGTCCGCCGCAACACCTGATGCCTGTAGCCTGAAGCCGCGATTTGCGAAGCAAACCGCTCATGAACAAAGCCCCGGCCCGAGGACCGGGGCAAGACCCTGCGCGGATCTTCCGTCTCTAGCTATCTTCGAGGACGAAGGTGACCTCCATGTTCACCTTGTAGCCCGTCACGTTGCCGTCCTCGATCAAGACGTTCATGTCCTTGATCCACGCCCCCTCGACACCACGGAGCGTGGAGGTGGCGCGGGCCACGCCTTGCCTTATGGCATCCTCGAAGCCCGTCTCGGAGACGGCGCTCAGTTCGGTTACTCTGGCTACGGACATAAACCCTCCTTTGCCCTAGCTTGCAAACTGATTCCCTGAGCATTTACTACCCGCGCCCGCGGAAAATAAACGCTCTGTGAAAGGGGGTTCCAGGACCGGAAAGGAGCCTCTGGAACATACGTAGAACCATCTATCAGAACCATGCGTGAGGCTCGAGCCCCAGGCCCGATGAGCAACCGACACGTCGGCACACAAGAAGCTGAGCGGCCGAAGTGCTGACGAACCGAAGGCTGGAGCGCCCCGAGACCAGCGCGGGAAGGTCCCTTCCTGCTTTCAGAGTGTGGCCAACAGCACGGGGTCGCGCGTCGGCTCCTCAGAGCCACCGGCCGGCTCGACGGTCACCGCTATCACGTCGGCGTTGGCTATGGAGTTCGTGATCGGGGTCGCCGTCATGTTCCCGTCGGGTTGGAAGAGTCCGCTGGGTTTGGGCACGTCGTCGCTTATCACCCAGATCTGACACGTCCGGTCCTCAGGCACAGCAGGCAGGTTCCTGGCAACTAGGATAATCTGGCTCTTGTGTATCAACACCACTTCGGCCGTGGCGCCCTGATCCGCCCACGATCCTTTGAGCTCGATCGTCCGGCTCTGCTGGATCTGCTGTTTATCCCGTGCGTCTTCGACCTGGGCTTGCAGTTCTTGCACCTGGCCCTGCGCGTGCTGAACCCGGCCTTGCAGGTCATCTGCCTGACCTTGCAACACTAAGTTCCACGACAGCAAACCGATCACGAGCAAGACTGCGGCCCCGAGTGCGAGGCTCCTGACGCTGAGAAAGTCTCCGATCCTTGCTAACGTGGACCGGCTCCCGACGCGGCGGGGCTCCGCCACCTCCATCACCCTGCTGCGGAGCTCCGGTGATGGTTGCTGTTCTTGCGGGGAGAACGCGAGAAGGCCCGCCACGGCGCCAAGCTCGTCTATCTCCACCTGCCGCTCCGGGTGCGCGGCCAGGTAATCCTCGAAGCTCAGCCTTTCCTCCTCGGGCAAGGCGCCGAGGACGTAAGCCTCTTTGAGATCTTCGAAGCGTTCGTGGTTCATCTCGCTCATCTCGGCACCGCCGCGTCCCTTGATTCGAAGAAGTCCCTGATCTTTTTCAATCCCAACCGCATCCTGCCCTTGACCGTACCGAGGGGCAACCTGAGAAGCTCGGAGATCTCCACGTGCGTATACCCGGAGAAGTAAGCTAGCTCCAATATCTTGAGTTGCTCTGGTGGGAGGGTGTTCAGAGCCTCCCTGACCTGGTCGCGCTGCGAGTTCCGCCAGGTCTCGGCGAAGGCCTCACTCGGTTGGGAACGTGGTGCCGAGGCTTCGATCCTGTCCTGCGTCCTGCGCCGGCTCGCGTGGGAGCGGAGCTGGTCTATGCCCCGATTGTGGACTATGGAGAGGATCCAGGTCCGCACGCTGCCCCTCTCCGCACGATAGCTGCTCGCATTTCGCCAGACCTTTAGAAACGCGTCCTGCGCCAGGTCCTCGGCCGCCTGACGGTCACCCATCATCCGATACGCCAGGGAGAAGGCCGCGCGGCTGTGGCGGTCGTAGAGCGCCGCGAAAGCGTCGGCGTCGGCCGCCTCGACCAGGGAGATCAGATCCTCGTCCGCAAGAATCAGGTACTGTCGTCCCCTGTGCGCCACAACCCGATTCTACGGCAATACCGCTAACTCGGATCAGCCCAGTCTACAAACCGCCGTGTTAAGATCTGGACGGATTCTGTTCCCGCCGATCAAAAGCCCAACCTGATAAGGATGGATTTGCGGCTGAGTGTACTTTCGAGCGGAAGCTCGGGCAATGCGACCTACATGGAGACGGACTCGGGCGGCCTCCTCATAGACGCCGGCCTCTCGCGACGCCGCATAGCGGCCCTCCTCGCCCGTATCGGTAGGAACCTCACCGACGTAGGGGCCGTCCTTTTGACCCACGGACACGCCGACCACGCCTGCGGCGTCAGGTCTGTGGTGTACGAGCAAGACATCGAAATCTTCGCCGCTCCCGGCGTAGGCGAGTCCCTCGGCGCGAACACGGTAACTCCCGGAGAGCCCTGCACCGTCGGCGACCTGACCGTGACTTTCTTCGAAGTCCCGCACGACTCCATGACCTACGGAGTGAGGGTCGTCCACGACGGTTGCACGGTCGCGATGGCGACGGACCTGGGAGAGGCTGGTATCGAGGTACTGCGGCGTATGCGCGGGGCCGAGGCTGTTGTACTCGAGGCGAACCACGATCCTGACTGGCTCAGGCGGGGCCCTTACTCGGCGAGCCTGAAGCGCCGCATCTCCTCAAGGCACGGGCACCTCTCCAACAGGCAGGCGGCCGATGCCGCCGTGGCGCTGGCCCCGCACGGGCTCAAAGACCTCGTCCTCGCCCACCTCTCCAAGACCAATAACTCACCGACCAGGGCCTGTGGCACCGTGGGCGGGGCGCTAAGGGAAGCAGGTCACGGCGGCGTCAGGGTTAGGGCGGCCCTCGCAGGCCATCCCACACCCTGGATCGAGGTAGGAGCCCCGCTGCGAGTCCCCGGGCACATCTACCGCTACGGTGAGCAGGGCGCGGCAGGACAACTCTTCGGTATCGAGTGATACGCCGCTGCACCCTCGTCTCCGTCGGAACACTAAGAGGCTGGGCCGCCGAAGGCGCAGAAGAATACTCAAAACGCCTGCGCCGATATTTCCCCGTAAACACCGTCGAGATAGCCGAGGAAGACATGAACCGGCGCAACCGAGAGGAGGTGCTCTCCGCAGAAGGAGAGCGTATCCAAAAGCGTCTCCCCACAGAAGCGTACGTGATCTCGCTCGACAGAGAAAAGGGTAAGCAGCACCCATCGGAAGGACTCGCCCGGAGGCTCGAAGACCTCGGCGTCTCAGGCCAAAGTCACGTCGCCTTCGTGATCGGCGGCCCGCTCGGCCTCTCCCCTGAAGTGGTGCGGAGATCGAACGAACTCTGGTCCTTCGGAAAGATCACCCTCCCTCACGCCCTCGCCAGGGTCATCCTCCTCGAACAACTCTACCGCGCACTCAAGATACACCGCAACGAGAAGTATCATTGGTAGCTCCGCGTTTCAGCACGCGCCCTGTCGGGCGCTTGTTAGCATGTCAGCACGCTCAGGCTGACGCCTTCGCTGGTCAGCACTTCAGCATTTCAGCTTTTCGCGTAAGCAAGCCCTTGCCGGAGTGCTGACAAGGCGGCAGAGCCGCCGTGCTGACAAGCCGCGAAGCGGCGTGCTGAAATGCTGACTAGCTGAAATGCTGAAGTGCTAACATACATATATGCGCGTGCAGATAGACAGGTTCGAGGACAACGGTTGGGCCGTGCTCTTGCTCTACCCCGACGGGCGCAGGAGCTTCGACGTGCCGCGGGAGTTGCTACCTGAAGAGGTCTCCGCGGGGGACGTCTTCGAGGTGCGCTTCGAGTACGACAGGGAGGAGACCCTGCGGATCGCTGAAGAGAACCGGCGTCTTTTGGACGATCTTCTCGGGGGTGAGGGATGAGCTTCGAGGAGCGTCTGGCGAGCGCCGTGCGGGACGCCGTGCAGAGGACTTACGGGATCGAGCTGAACGGTATCCACGTCGAGCGTCCGAACGACCCCTCTCACGGCGACTTCGCGACCAACGTCGCGCTCGTCAATGCAAAGGTATTGCGGCGGAACCCCAGGGAGGTTGCCGAGAACCTCGTGGGGGCCCTGAATGCACCGTTCGTGCGCGTAGCCGAGGTCGCCGGACCCGGCTTCGTCAACTTCAGGTTGTCGCCGGAGGCGCTCTGGGACGAGATGGCCGCGCTGCTCGACGCGGGAGAGCGTTACGGACGGGGTGAGCCATCGGGAGATCCTGTACTGCTCGAGTTCGTGAGCGCGAATCCGACGGGACCTTTGCTCGTGTCGCACGGTCGGCACGCGGCGTACGGGGATTCGCTGGGCCGCATCATGGAGGCGGCGGGCGCGATCGTTTCGCGGGAGTGCTACCTCAACGACGGAGGGAACCAGATACGGCTCCTCGGTGAGTCCGTCGCCGCGCGTTACGCTGAACTCCACGGGCGGGAATGGTCTGTGTCCGACCCCGAGATGCTCTACCGCGGCGAGTACGTGCGTCAGATCGCGCGCGACCTCACAGGCGAACGGGGGAATGTTTATTTGAACATGCCGCGGGAAGAGGCCCTGTCTGAGATCGGCGCGTTCGCCATCCGCTGGTGCATCGAAGGCATCGGGCAAACCCTGGAGCGCTCTCGCGTTCGCTTCGACACCTTCGTCAAGGAAACGAGCCTGTACGGTTCCGGCGCGGTAGAGGAGGTTGTCCGGAAGCTGGTGGAGAGCGGCAGCGCCTACGAGGGCGATGGCGCCCTGTGGCTTGCCACCTCTAGGTTCGGTGACGACAAAGACCGGGTGCTCGTCAAGAGCGATAAGTCCTACACGTACATGGCGCCTGACCTCGCCTACCACCGTGATAAGTGGGACCGCGGTTTCCGGAAGGCGGTCGACGTGCTCGGCGCCGACCACGCCGGCTACCCGCCGCGCATCAGAGCCGGTCTCGTCGCCCTCGGCGTGCCGCGTGATTTCCTGGACGTGGAGATAATACGGCTCGTCAAGCTGATCCGTGGAGGGGAGCAGGTCAAGTTCAGCAGGCGGGCGGGCAACATAGTGACCTTCGACGAGCTGCTCGACGAGGTGGGGGCAGACGTGGCGCGCTATTTCTACGTGCGCTCCTCCCACAAGACGGAGATGAACTTCGACCTTGACCTCGCGATTCGCCACTCCGAAGAGAACCCCGTCTTCTACGTGCAGTACGCCCACGCCAGGATATCCAGCATCTTCGAGCGGGCCGGGATGAGCCCGGAAGAGTTGGGCGAGGTTCCGGCAGGAGACCTCGCGCCTGAAGAGCGACTGCTCGTGCTCGAGCTGCTCGACTTTCCCCGCGTTTTACAGAACGCTGCCGCGAGGCGAGAGGTACATCCGGTCCCAACTTACCTCGAGACCCTCGCCACGCGCTTTCACCAGTTCTATACCGTCCACCGCGTCCTGGTCGAAGGCGCGGAGGTCCGCGCCCGCCGCCTCGCCCTGTGCGCCGCCACAAAGACCGTGCTCCGTAGCGGCCTCGGCCTGCTGGGAGTGAACGCGCCAGAGAAGATGTAAGGTGGTCGGATGAGGGTTGCGGACGAGGACATCAGCGCGAAGAAAGTCGAAGAGATCCGCTTCGTTACCTACCTCTCGCCAAGCATCCCACGAGCTCTCTTCGAAGCGTTGGCGGACCATCTGCAGCGGACACTCGGGCGCGAACGGGTCTCGCTCCGGGTAGAGACGCAAATTTCGGGACCGCAGAAGGGGAGCGAATGTTCCTCCTTTGAGGACGACCTGGCCTTCATGTGTGCGCCCTCGTTCGTCTGGGCGCGGGAGCTGCGCCCGCCGCCCCTGGAACTGCTCGGTGTGTTGCCCGTGTTCGACGACGAAAGAAATCTGGGGAGGCCCGTCTACTTCTGCGACGTTGTGGTGCGCGAAGAAGCTCCCATCCACGCTTTCTCCGAGCTCGAAGGAGCTTCGTGGGCGTACAACGACGCGTGCTCGTTGAGCGGCTACTACAGCCTGCTGAACAAACTGGTGGAGTGGGGCGCGGACGAGAGCTTCTTCGCTAGCATATCTTGCTCCGGGTCCCACCTGAACTCCATAGAGGCCGTTCTCCGCGGCGAGGCGGACGCCGCGGCGATCGACTCCAACGTCTTGAGGATCAGACGCCGAGAGGAGCCGGCCCTCCAGAAGAAGCTGCGCGTGATCGAAACCTGGGGCCCGTATCCGATACAGCCCGTCGTGGTTCGCTCGACCCTCCCTCCCGACCTGAAACAAAGACTGCGCACCGCCCTTCTAACCACAGAACAGGACCAGCGCACCAGGCGCGCCATGAAAGCGTTCGGCCTCAGCCACTTCGTCGTCGTGGACCCCGAAGCCTATTTTCTTGACGCCCACCAAGACCTCGCAGCACTCCTCGCCTCCCGGTAGTCTGATATAGCCCTAAAGCTGAAATGCTGACAAGCGGAGGCGTCAGCCGGAGCGTGCTGATACCTGAAGCCCAAAACGACGCTTTGCTATACTTCGCGCGGCGTCCCTACTTCGATGGGCTCGGGGAGTAAATGAGCGCGCAGGGCAGCATGGTAATCTGTCAGATCAGCGACATCCACTGCGGTAGCCCTTACTTCATACCCGACCTGCTGGAACGGTCGATCTTGGAGATGAACGACCTGGATCCCACCGTCGTCGTGATCTCGGGTGACCTGACGAACGCGGGTTACCGCCAGGAGTTCGAGGAGGCGGCCGCGTACATCCGGCGCATCCAGTGCGAGCGGATCGTGGTGATACCTGGCAACCACGATTCGAGGAACGTCGGCTATATACACTTCGAGCGGCTCTTCGGGGAGCGCTACTCGACCCTGGACTTCGAAGAGGCCGTCATGGTCGCCGTCGACTCCTCCGAGCCCGACCTCGATGATGGGCGGGTGGGACGTGAACACTACGAGTATATCTACGAGACCTTCGCCTTGGCCGAAGACAAGCTCAAGATCTTCGTCATCCACCACCACCTGATCCCCATCCCGGGAACGGGCAGGGAGCGCAACATCATCTATGATGCGGGGGACGTGCTCGAGCTGCTCGCCGATACAGAGGTCGACCTTGTCCTCTCCGGGCACAAGCACGTGCCTTACTCCTGGAAACTCGAGAACATGTTCATAGTCAACGCGGGAACCGCATCGACCACCCGTCTCAGGGGCAATACGCGTCCCTGCTACAACGTCATAGAGATCGAGGACGGAAGGGTGAAAGTCTTCCGCAAGTACCCGTTCAAGGACCGCGAGCTGATCGTAGACTTCGACGCCGCGACGCACCAATACCTGCACTTCGAAGAGGTCCAGGGCGACGGCCGGCCGGGAGACCGTCGCCAGCGGCGCACGATGGGCTAGCACCTCGTGCGGGCGCTATTCCTGATCGACGGCGAGCACTATCCTCCCGTCGTCATCGACGCGATGCAAAGCGTGCACCGGTCCCTGGGGGCCGAGGGAGTGGCCGCCGCCTTCCTCGGCGGGACGGAGAAGATCGGGGAGGGAACCGACTACGGGGTCCCGCTGGTCGAGGACCGAGACCCCGTCTCCGCGGTACAGAAGGCGCTCGCCGAGTACGAGGTGGACGTTGTCGTCGACCTCTCTGATGAGCCGGTGATCGGCTACCGAGAGCGGATGAGGATAGCCTCGCTCGCCCTCTGCGCCGGGGCGCGCTATCTCGGCAGCGACTTCGAACTGCAGCCGCCGGATCTTCGGCCCGTCTCGACCAAGCCCTCGCTGGCCGTGATCGGGACGGGAAAGAGGGTGGGGAAGACGGCGATCTCGGGCTACCTGGCGCGCCTTCTCGCCCATGAGGGCTTCGACCCCGGCGTGGTTTCGATGGGCCGCGGAGGACCGCCGCGCCCCGAGGTCATCGAGGGACACAAGATGGAGGTAGGAAGCGACTACCTCCTGGAAGCGCTCGGGCGTGGGGCGCACGCGGCGAGCGACTACTACGAGACGGCGGCCCTCAGCAGGGTCGTCACCGTAGGCTGCCGCAGGTGCGGTGGCGGTCTCGCCGGGGAGCCTTTCGTCTCGAACGTCCTCGAGGGGGCCCAGATCGCCAACGGCCTCGACACCCGCGTTACGGTCTTCGACGGCTCTGGGGCGGCGATGCCTCCGGTCCAGGTTGAGAGGCGTGTGCTCGTCGCGGGAGCCAACCAGGACCCCGAGTACATAGTAGGATTTCTCGGCACCTACCGCCTGCTCCTCTCGGACCTGCTCCTACTCACGATGAGCGAAGAGCCGATGGCGGGCCCCCAGAAGGTCGAAAGTCTCGTAAGTGCGGTCCACAAATTGCGTCCTGATCTCGACGTGATCCCCACAATCTTCAGGCCCCGTCCCGTCGGAAAGATCGCAGGGATGCGGATCGGCTACGTCTCGACCGCGCCGCCCACCGTGCTGGGCAAGCTCGCCACACACCTCGAGGACTACTACGGTTGCGAGGTGGTCGCGAGTTCGGGGAACCTCTCCGACAGAAAGCGTCTGGACGCCGACCTCCAGGGGATGTCCGGGGTCGAAGCGTACCTTACCGAGATAAAGGCGGCGGCGGTGGACGTGGTTACGCGCCGGGGTTCCGAGGAGGGGAAGCCCGTCTTCTACTGCGACAACGACCCCGTGGGCGGGGGGCTCGACGATGCGCTTCTCGGGCTCGCGCAGGAGGCGGTGGCAAACGAGGCGCCGTGAGCTGGTGGTCGACGTGCTGGCGCTGGTGTATAATCGGTGCGCAAGATACGCTGGTTCCCTGGAACCATTCCGCAACGTTTCGATGCAGGCCCAGCCGCGAGAGCACTCCGTGGTGTGCGGGCTATGTTGGTGGGTTATGGGAGGTTCGGTGAGAGCCCATTAACGTTACCGATTCTCGGTCCATAGCTTCGGCTGCCGTGGAATTTGCCGCCGTAACCGAGCAGGTCGCGCTCAAGGTGGCGCGCCTAGAAGGTTCCGGCGACTCGGAGCGGGCCTATACGCTCGCCACGCAGGCTTTCCGCGAGGAGTTGGAGAGAGTGCCGGTGTCCGGAAGGGTAACGGTGTTGCGCGAGCAGCGCCTGGACGAGAAAGGCCGGGTCAGGGCACCCAAGAGCTATCCGGGGATAGTCGGCGTGGACGACTCGCTCGGGAGCAGAGGGCCAGAAGCCGACCTCGCGGTCGAGCCCATCGAGGGTCTGCAGTTGCTCGTGAAGGGGCAGGAAGGTTCGATCTCGGCGGTCGCGGCGGCGCCGAGGGGGAGCATGCTGCGAACCCCGGACATGTATATGAGCAAGCTGATCGTGGGCCCGGGAGCTAGAGGGAGTATCGACATCGACGCCCCCGTCTCGAAGAACATAGAGGCCATAGCAAGGGCGCTGGATCGCAGGCCATCGGAGATCACCGTCGCCGTCCTCGACCGTGACAGGCACGAGAGCCTCATAGAGGAGATCCGAAAGACGGGAGCGCGCATCCAGATAAGGCCAGAGGGCGACCTCACCCCGGCCATCGCCGTGGGAATGCGGGGGGCCGACCTGCACGTGATCATCGGTATCGGAGGGGCCCCCGAGGGCATCCTCGCTGCTGCCGTTATGAAATGCCTCGGTGGAGAGATGCAGGCCAGGATGTGGCCGACACAACGCTCCCAGGTCGAGAAGCTCGAAGAGTACGGCTTCATGGACCCCGAGAAAAAGCTAGCCTTGGACGACCTGATAGAGGGCACCGACGTACTCTTCGCGGCGACGGGGATAACCCCTGGCGAACCCCTTGAGGGGGTCAGGTTCTTCCGGGGCGGCGCGCGGACACACACGGTCGTCATGTCGACCGAACCACGTGTGGTAAGATTCATGGACACCATCCATGCCCTAGAGCCCGAGGCAGGGCGGCGGGGCTTCCAGCTTTGAGAAATTCGCGAAGAACCAGATGAAAGACGTCTTCCGCATCGTATACAGGAGAGGTGGACTACCAACATGACCGAAAGATCTACCCTGGAGCGCAAGCGCCTGAGCGACCTGCACCAGATCGCCTCGCAGCTAGGAATAAAGCAGTATCGTAAATACCGCAAGCCTGAGCTGGCGGAGATGATCTACAAGGTCGCCACCGAACAGGCCGCAAGCCAGCAGGACGACAATACAACCAACGGGGGCGCCACCGCGACCCAGGAAGCTCCCGCAACGTCGGACGGGTCCAACGTCGCAACAGAGACGCCCGTCGCAGCGCCCGTCGACGGCTTCGGCGAAGCGGATACGAACCTGGCTACCACAGAACAGGTCGAACGCCAGCGTCAGGAACGTAGCCGCGAGCGTAAGATCAGTCGACAGGATCGCCGTCAGGATCAGCGGGGCGAGAGGGACGGCAAAGGCGGCGAGGAGAACATGCAGAGCGGGATCCTCGACGTTTTGCCAGACGGCTTCGGCTTCCTGAGGACCGGGGGCTACAGCCAGAGCAAGGGCGATGTCTACGTCTCGACCAGCCAGATCAAACGTTTCAACCTGAGGCGTGGCGACTACATAGTGGGCCAGATCCGGCCCGCCCGCGAGGGCGAGAAGTACCCGGCCATGGTTCGCATTGAGACGGTGAACGGCAAGGAGCCCCAGAAGGGCCGCTGGCGCCCGAATTTCGACGACCTGACGCCGCTCTATCCGATGGAGCGGCTGCGCCTGGAGTGGAAGCCGAACGACATCGCCCCGCGCGTCATCGATCTAGTTGCGCCGATCGGCAAAGGCCAGCGCGGCATGGTCGTCTCGCCGCCGAAGGCCGGCAAGACTACGATCCTCAAGCAGATAGCCCAGTCCATCGCGGCCAACTACCCCGAGGTCAGGCTGTTCGTTGTGCTCGCCGATGAGCGCCCCGAAGAGGTCACCGACTGGCAGCGCAGCGTGGAGGAGGCCGAGGTCGTCGCCTCGACCTTCGACCAGCCCGCCGACAACCACATCGCCGTCGCCGAACTCGTCCTGGAGCGCGTAAAGCGCCTGGTCGAGGAGGGGGAGGA
>Ga0126312_10000771_pt1 | contig 19920 bp, 24 predicted proteins | sample Plot104A_FD_92537 | JGI IMG/M metagenome (GOLD analysis project Ga0126312, IMG submission 92537) | Serpentine soil microbial communities from UC McLaughlin Reserve, CA, USA - Plot104A | ecosystem: Environmental > Terrestrial > Soil > Grasslands | place: USA: UC McLaughlin Reserve, Lake County...
GAAGCGGCGCTTACCTCAGTCCCGTTGGTTCTACGTGGCGTTGGTCGCCGCTGGCCCAGCAGCTCTGGTCGCCCTGATCTGCGGCTGGATCGTGACCGAGGTGGGCCGCCAGCCCTGGATCGTCTACGACACCATGCGGACGAAGGACGCGGTCACCGACGCGAACGGGGTCTGGGTCAGCCTGGCGACGGTCGTTGTCGTCTACACGGCGCTGGGGATCATCACGGTGCTGATCCTGCGCGCGATGGCGCGGCGCTGGCGCACGGCGGAGATCGGCGAGGACGACGTGCCCTACGGGCCTCGTCCTGCGTCCCCGGAGCCGTCGGAGGAGCCGTAGTGAGCACTGCGGACGCCGTGGCGGCTGTGCTCTGGATCGGCGCGACCCTCTACGCGGTCTTTGGCGGAGCCGACTTCGGCGCCGGGCTCTGGGCGCTCGTCGCCGGCGGCGGCGAGCGGGGCCGGCGGCCCCGCGAGTTGATCGACTGGGCGATCGGACCGGTGTGGGAGGCCAACCACGTCTGGTTGATCTTCGTGCTCGTGGTCCTCTGGACGGCCTTCTCGACGGCGTTCGCGTCGCTCATGTCGACGCTGTTCATCCCGCTCAGCCTCGCCGCTCTGGGGATCGTGCTGCGCGGCTCGGGGTTCGCCTTCCACAAGGTCGTCGACAAGCCGTCGCACCGGCGTCTCGCTGAGGCGGCGTTCGCGATCTCGTCCGTGGTCACGCCCTTCTTCATGGGCACGGTCGTGGGCGCGATCGCCTCCGGTCGCGTTCCCGTCGGCAACGCCGAGGGTGACCCGGTCACGAGCTGGCTGAACCCGGTCTCGATCCTGATCGGGGTTCTGTTCGTCGCCACCGGCGCCTATATCGCGGCGGTCTTCCTCGTGAGCGACGCCCGCCGCTTCGGCGACGCGGAGCTGGAGCGGTACTTCGCGACCAGAGCCCTGGCTGCGGCGGTTGGGGCCGGGCTGGTGGCCTTCGCCGGGATCTTCGTCCTGCGCGCGGATGCGCGCTACCTCTACGACGGCCTGACGAGCGAGGGCCTGCCGCTGGTGCTGGCATCGGCGGCGTTCGGCCTGGGGGCGCTGGTGCTGCTCTGGCGCGGAGCCCGGCGTGGGGTCCGCCCGCTTGCCGTAGGCGCCGTCGTGGCCGTGATTTGGGGCTGGGGCGTGGCCCAGCACCCCTACCTCCTCCCGCGGGAGCTCACGATCGCCGACGGGGCGGCCGCGGACGCGACCCTCACGGCCGTGCTCGTCGTCTTCGCCGTCGCGGTGGTCGTCGTGATCCCGGCGCTCGGGCTGCTCTACACGCTCGACCAGCGCAGTGGCCTCGAGGAGGAGGCCGAGGGTTGAGCCATCCGTCAGGGGAGCAGATCGAGCTCGGGCTCGATGATCAGCGCGCCGTTGTGACAGAGGTCGGCGCCGGGCTCCGGTCCTACTCGGCGGCCGGCCGCGAGCTCGTCGACGGATACGGGGCGGACGAAATGAGCCCCTCGGGCCGCGGGCAGGTCCTGATCCCGTGGCCCAACCGGATCGAGGACGGCTCGTACGACTTCGATGGCACCCGCCATCAGCTCCCGCTGAACCAGGTCGGTGAGCAAAACGCCATCCACGGGCTCGTCCGCTGGGTCGCCTGGACCGTCGCGGAGCGCGAGCCGGATCGGGTGGTCCTGGAGCACAGCCTCCATCCTCAGCCCGGCTACCCGTTCTCGCTCGCCCTCGCAATCGAGTACGGGTTGACGGAGGAGGGACTACGGATCCGGACGACTGCCGAGAACGTCGGCGCCGAGACCTGTCCCTACGGGGCCGGCGCCCATCCCTACGTGACCGTGGGAACGCCGACCGTCGACCCCGTCGTCCTACGCGCGCCGGGAGCGACCATGCTCCTGTCCGACGAGCGCGGCATCCCCGTCGGGAGCCAATCCGTCGAGGGGACGGAGTTCGATTTTCGCGGCGGCAGGCCGATCGGCGGTACGAGGCTCGACAACTGCTTCACCGACCTCCAGCGCGACGGTGACGGCCGCGCGCGGGGCGAGCTCCGCGATCCCGACGGCGGGAGCGTGACGCTCTGGGTCGACGAGGGCTACCGCTACCTGATGCTTTTCACGGGCGACCCGCTTCCCGACGTCGCCCGTCGCAGCCTCGCGGTCGAGCCGATGACGTGCCCGCCCAACGCCTTCCGCACCGGGGAGGCGCTGATCCGGCTGGACCCCGGGGAAGAGTTCACCAGCAGCTGGGGCCTCGCGTAGGCGCGGCCCGATGCCCGACGCGGCCGCTTCACCGGACCCGATGTCGATCATCCGCAGCAGGCGCTTCCTCGTCCTGTTCGCGCTCGCCGCGCTGGTCGGTCTGGTGGTCTCCCTCGCCGCGTGGGGGTTCCTGGAGCTGGTGCACCAGGTCCAGGTGGGCGTGTTCACCGATCTACCGAAGGACCTCGGCTACGACCACGGCGCGCCGATGTGGTGGTACGTGCTGGTCCTCGGCCTCGCCGGAATGGTCACCGCCTTCGCGATCGTCTCGCTTCCCGGCAGCGGGGGTCACCTACCCGCCAAGGGCCTTCACGCGTCCGGCTTCACGACGCCGATCGAGCTGCCGGGGGTCCTCCTGGCGGCCTTCGCCACCATCGGCCTCGGCCTCGTGCTCGGCCCGGAGGCGCCGCTCATCGGCCTCGGCGGCGGGCTGGCGGTCCTCACCCTTCAGTCGATCCGCCGCGACTCACCGCCGGAGCTCCAGACGGTAGTCGCGGCCGCCGGGGCCTTCGCCGCCCTCTCGATGATCTTCGAGTCGCCGCTTATCGCGGCGGTGATCCTGATCGAGGCCACGGGACTGGGCGGGCCGAAGCTGTCGCTGATCCTGCTGCCCGGTCTGCTCGCCGCCGGCATCGGTTCGCTGATCTCGATCGGCATGGGATCCTGGACCGGGCTCAGCACCAGCGACTACGCGCTGCCCTCGCTGCAGCTGCCTCCCTTCGCCCGACCCGACGCGGTCGACTTCCTCTGGACGATTCCGGTGGCCGTGGTGGTCGCCGTGGGCGTGTTCGTGATGTTCGCGCTCGCCCGGCGGCTGGTGGGCATGGTGACCTCGCGGCCGCTCCTGTTGATACCCGCCGCCGCGCTCGTGGTGGCCGGCCTGGCCATCGCCTTCCACGAGGCGGCTGATCACGGGGTCAACCAGGTGCTGTTCTCCGGCCAAAACGCTCTCGGGCCGCTGGTCGAGAACCCGGAAGCCTGGTCGCTCTCGGCGCTCGTCCTGCTCCTGCTGTTCAAGGGACTGGCCTACAGCGTGTCGCTGGCCAGCTTTCGCGGCGGCCCTGTGTTTCGCTGTTCCTCGGGGCCGCGGGTGGCCTGTTGGCGGCCAAGCTACCCGGACTCCCGCTGACGCCGGCCGTTGCGGTGGGCATGAGCGCGGCGACCGCCGCCGCCCTGCGGCTGCCCCTCGCTGCGGTGGTGATCGCCACCCTCCTGACGTACCAGTCGGGGGCGGGCGCCTCCCCGCTGATCATCGAGGGGGCGGTGGTCGCGTACCTCACAATCCAGCTGCTCCCCGGGCCGCCGGCAGCGGAGGCCGCTCCCGAGGTCGGGCCGCGGGCTGCGGGGGCGCCTTCGCCGGCCGCCGCGTCCAGCCGCTGACCTGGTCCGAGCAGGCGTGAGCGCCGAGCTAGTCGGCGATCCGTGCGAGCCGCCGCTGGACCAGGAGCGTGGTGGTCCCGGCCAGCAGCAGCATCGCGACGTTGACGCCGAGCACGGCCGCCGCGCCGGGCACCTTGCTCGCCTCGCCCACGCCGGCGGCCACGCCGAGGTAGGCGGCTGCCGGGATGGTGGTTATCGAGATGGCCACCCCCACGGCCGAGCTCGCGCGTGTCTCGAGCGCGAGCGTCCCCGCAACACCAGCCGCGAGCGCCACAACGATCGTCGAGCTGTTGACGGAGGTCAGACCCGACAGCCCCGACTCGCCCACGTTGAATCCGGCGGGGAGCAGATCGAGAAGGTCGAGGACCGTGGCGAGGACGACGGCCGCCGCACACGTGGCGCCGAGCCCGACAACGAGTGTCACGAGCGCATGGCGGACGAGAGCGCCGCGGCGACCCGCCAGGCCGACGCATGCCGCCACGATCGGCAGCAGGTCGGGGCTCACGGCCATCGCGCCCACGACCAGGATCTGGCTGGCCTCGATCACGCCGTAGCCCGCGATGACGCCGGCAACGATCATGAAGACCAGGAAGCGCCCCACCGGCCGGGCGTTCGCCCGCGCCTGGCCGAGCACGTCGGCCCAGACCAGGCCCCTCTCATTGCGACCGGGCGCCATCGGGGTGATCTCCTCGATCCGGGCCAGGGCGATGTCCCCCTGCGCCACTCCCCCACGCGCAAGGGCGTCGAGCACCGCGTCGGCCGAGGCCGGGTGGACCTCCGCCGTGAGCAGGACATGTCCCGCGCGCACACCCGGGGCAAGCGCCACGTTCCGCGCACCGCCGTCGTCCTCGAGGCCCCGCCCCACGTCGGTCAGCGACTCGGATCGCCCGTAGATCCTGAGCTGGAGCATCAGAGCACGGCGATCGGGTTGAGCGGCGATCCCGTGCCGTGCGGGATTCGCAGAGGGCTAGCGGCGAAGAGGAACTCCCAACGTCCGGCCTCCTCGCAACGCCCGACGAGGTCCTCGAACTGGAGGTAGTCCAGTAGGTGGACACCCATCGCGTTCAGCGCCAGCACGTGGATCGGGAAGGCGACGCCCTCGGTGCTGCTCGGCGCGGTGTCGCTGTTCCCGTCCGACCCGAGCGCGCAGACGCGCCGCTCGGCGACGAATGGCATTGCAGTGGGGTGTAGACCCGCCTTGGCCGTGGTCGTGTCCCAGGGCCCGAGCTCCCGCAGGCGCCGCGCGTGGCCGGTGCGCACCAGGAGGATGTCGCCCTCCTGCACGGTCACGTCCTGTTGCCCTTCGGCCGCCTCGAGGTCGGTGCGGAAGATGTGCTCGCCGGGCTCGAGCCAAGGCACGCCGCGGACGCGCGGAACGTCGAGGAGCACGCCCCGTCCCACCAGGCCGTCCTTGAGCACGTCGATCGCGTCCACGCCGGCGCCTTCCGCGGTCACGGCATCCGGAGGCTGGCCGTTGTAGAGGGACCCCTCGTAGGCCACGTGGCAGAAGGCGTCGATATGGGTGTGGCCGTCGTTGTGGTAGTCGACTCCCACGTAGTCCTTGGCGAACCGCAGCGATCCCGAGCCGATGTCCGTGTCGGCGAGCATCGTCATGTGGTGATCCGCCGGCTCCGGGTTGCCGGGGGCGGGGTCGGTCGCCAAAGGCAAGCTCAGCGTGACCGTGATCCCGGCCTGCACGAGACCGGCGGCCGCGGCCACGCGTTCCGGCGTCAGGTAGTGCAGCGCCCCGCGCTGGTCGCCGTCGCCCCAGCGCCCCCAGGCGCTAACGGCCCGGAACAGCTCGCTGAACTCGTCGGCGCTGACGCGCGTTCGGTCGGGTCTCGCCGGCACCGCGCGTCATTACACACGACCCGTCTCGCGCGCGCATCCTCCAAATCGGGGCGGCCGGCCCCAGTCGCGCGGGCCTAGACCGTGAGCACGATCTTGCCGCGCACGTGCCCGGACTCGCTCTGCTCGTGCGCGCGCCGTACCTCGCTCAGCGGCAGCAGCTCGGCTATCTCCACGCGGACCTCGCCCGAGGCCACCAGCTCGCCGATGCGACGCAGCTCTTCCGAGCTGGGGCTCATGACGAGCAGCTCAGCACGAGCTCCCCGTGCGGCCGCGGCCTCCTCCGGTGGAGCGCTGGCGATCGTGACGAGCACACCGCCCTCGCGGAGGGTGGGTGCGAGCGACTCGGTCGTATCCCCGCCGACGGTGTCGAACGCCACGTCGGCGTCGCTCACCGCGTCGCCCACGTCCTGCTCGGTGTAGTCCACGTATTCGTCGGCACCGAGGCCGAGCACGAAGTCGCGGTTGCGAGCCGAGCCGGTGCCGATCACGCGCGCCCCGGCGTGCTTCGCGAACTGCACGGCGAGGTGGCCCACACCGCCGGCCGCTCCCGCGACCAGCGCCGTCTGCCCCGCCTCGAGTCCGCCCGTATCGAACAGCGCCTGCCACGCGGTCATCCCGGCCACCGGCAGCGCCGCGGCCTGCTTGAAGCCGAGACCGGCCGGCTTCTTCGCGGTGGCGTTCGCGTCGGCCGTCGTGAACTCCGCGTAGCCGCCGCCGCGAACGTTGGCGAACACCTCGTCCCCCTCTGCAAACCCTTTCGCGCGGGATGCCTCGACCGTCCCGGCCACGTCTCGGCCGAAGACTCCCGGCAGGTCCGACTGCGAGAGGCCGCGGCGCTGCTTCCAGTCGACCGGGTTCACGGCGGTGGCGCGCACGCGGATCAGCACCTCGCCTTCGCCGGGCTCCGGCCGGTCGATCTCCTCGAGGCTCAGAACCTCCGGCTCGCCTGTCTCTCGGGTCAGCACGGCTTGCATGGCGGCTCCTTCGGAAGGGGGGAACGCGAAGCTTACTTATCCTTCGTAAGCGGCTGGTCCTCATGAGCGGTCCAGGAGAATGTGCGGGCGTGCCCTCGCTCGTCGACCTGGTCAGGCTGCCCCCGCTCGCCCTGCTGCGGGCCTTAGACGACCTCCACACGCTGGCGGAGGTGGGCACGCGGCTCATGGAGCGGCTCGACGACCTCGAGGCTCGCGCGGACGTCGCCGTTGAGCTGCTCGAGCGGATCGACGCGCACGCGGACGAGATCCTCGCGGTCGGCGCTTCGATTGACGCCCGTGGCCAGTCGATCGTCGAGCTCGGCGAGAAGCTCCACGACCTCGGCACGGAGGTCCACGCGCAGGGCGTCCTGATAGAGCGGCGGGCAGCCGAGGTGGCGACGCGGGGAGAAGAGCTCGTCGCCACCCTCCCCACGCTGGAGGCCGCGGTGGCGCTGGTCACGCCGCTCGAGGGTGCCGTCGAGAGGCTCGGGAGGATGGTGGACCGCCTCCCCGGCGGCGCCCGCAGGGGAAGCGACGCCTAAAAAACCGTTTGCGGAAATCGACGACTCGGGCGAAGGTGGAGTCATGTGGCTCGCTCGACTCCGCCGCGCCTCTGAGCTCGAACCCCACCTCTGCGGCATGTGCGGCAGCGACTTCGTCTGCCCGATCGAGTGGGAGCCGGCCGACGACGAGGTGGTCTGGGTCCTGCTGCGCTGCGGCGAGTGCGGGGCCTGGCGCGAGGGCGAGTTCAACGAGGAGGTCCTCGACCGCTTCGACCGAAAGCTCGACGAGGCAGCCGTCCAGATCGCGCGGGCGGCCGACCGCCTGCACGCCGACTGGCGCTCCACGGAGGCCGACGCCTTCGCAGCGGCGCTCGATCGCGATCTGATCGACGCCGGCGACTTCGCCTAGCCTGACCCGCGGTGACGCGGGTCACATTCGTCGGACACTCCACGGTCCTCGTGGAGACCGCGGGCATGCGCATCCTCACCGACCCGCTGCTCCGCGGCCGCGTCGCGCACCTGCGGCGGACCGTGGCCTTTCCCGCCGTCGCCCGGTTGACGGAGCCGCATGCGGTGCTGATCTCCCATGCCCATCTGGATCACCTCGACCTGCCATCGCTCAGACGCCTGGCGCCATCCGCGCGCGTGATCCTTCCGCGAGGCTGGGGGGCTCTGGCGCGGCGGGCCGGCCTGGTGGACGTGACCGAGATGGAGCCCGGGGATCGCATTGCCGTCGACGGCGTCGAGGTGCTGGCCACGCCGGCCGAGCACGACGGTCACCGGTTTCCGTTGGGACGGAGCTCGCGACCCCTGGGCTACGTCATCGACGGCCAGGTGTACTTCGCCGGCGACACCGACCTCTTCGAGGGGATGCGCGACCTGGCCGGGCGCCTCGACGTGGCCCTGCTGCCCGTCGCGGGCTGGGGCACGACGCTGCCGCCCGGCCACCTGGACCCGGAGCGCGCCGCCCGGGCGGCGGCAATGCTCGCGCCGGGCACGGCGGTGCCGATCCACTGGGGAACCTACTTCGCGCCAAGGGCACCCCGCGGCGATCCCGACGGCCCCGCGCGCGAGTTCGCCCGGTTGGCGGCGATTCACGCGCCGGAGGTGGCAGTACGAGTTCTTCGGCCCGGCGAGAGCCTGGCGCTCTCCGACTGATGGAGGGCCATCCCGCAGAGGTCGTGCTGCTCGCCATCTATGCGGCCGTCTATCCCTCCCTCCTGGCGGCCGTCGTGATCCTCCTCTCCCAACCGCGACGGTTGCAGCTGCTCGCGACCTACCTCGCCGGAGGGCTGACGATCAGCATCGGGCTCGGCCTGGCGATCCTTGCCGCCGTCAAGGCATCGGGGGCCGTACACGGCAGCCGCTCGGGCTTGAGCTGGGGCATCGACCTGGGCCTCGGGGGCCTCGCCCTGCTGGTGGCGGTGGCTCTGGCGACCCGAGCGGACGAGCGCGTCCGTGAGCGTCGCCGAGGGACGCGCGCCTCCGAGCTGGACGACGAGCGCCAGCCCTGGATCCAGCGGCTCCTGGCGCGCGGCTCGGTGCCGATCGTGTTCGTCGCCAGCCTGGCGATCAATATCCCCGGCGTCGCCTACCTGCTCGTGCTCAAGGACATCGCCGCCGCGGGCCATCGCGTGGGCGTGGACATCGTCCTGGTGGTTGCGTTCAACCTGATCATGTTCCTCCTGGCGGAGATTCCCCTGCTCGGCCTGGTCAGGGCTCCCGAGCGCACGACGAGGTCCGTTGCGCGCATGGACCGCTGGCTCTCGGCCAACGGCCGCCTTCTCGCGATCGTCATGTGCGCCGGCTTCGGAACGTTCCTGATCGTCCGCGGCATCGCCAACTCCTGACCGGACTCGGCCTCAGGTCGACGGGGTCCAGAGTGCGGCGCGGATCTCATCGATGGCTTGGCGCTCCGGACCGCTCACCCGCTCGCCGTCCTCCTTGTGGGCCTCGGCCACCCGCTCCGCCAAGCCGACCACGAAGTTCGCGTAGTCGTCCCTCTCCTCGCGTGTCGCCTTGCGCTCGAGCAACCCGGCCACGTCGCGCAGCCTGTGGAGGCCGTGTTCCTTGAGCTCCTCGTAGGAGCCGTGCCGCGTCCTGTCGACCTTGGGCTTGGTCGAGACGAGCTCGTCGAGCAGCTGGCTCTCCCCATGCTGCTTGCGCGCCTCGGTGTAGGCCTTCGCCATCGAGAAGCTCTCTCGGAAGCTGCCACCCTGGGACGCCAGGACCACGATCGTCCCGGCGATCGGCGGCCCCTCCAGCACCAGCTCCCACTCCTCGGCCGAGAAATCCGCCTTCCCCGTCATGTCGGTGCACCTCCTTGGTCGTTTTTTTCCTCCTCGGCGCGCGCCCGCGAGAGATCCGCCGAGATCCGGACGGCCGCCGCTGTGACGGGAGCCGCGAGGATCAGGCCAACCGCGCCGAAGAGCGCGCCGCCGCCGATGGTGACGATCAGGACTGCGAGGGGATGGATGCCAAGCGCGGCGCCCATGGCGAATGGCTGCACCAGCTGCTGGAGGACGCTGTTCGCGAGCAGCTGGATGACGATCATGCCGACGGCGGCGTCCGTTCCAGCGCCGCCGAGGGCGATCAGCACGGAGAACGCCCCGGCCGTCCAAGCACCCAGATAAGGAACGTAGGCGGCGAGAAAGGTGACCGCTCCGATGGTGCCCGCGAGCGGGATTCCCAACAGCAGGGCGCCCAGGGCGACCACGATCGCGTTGAAGGCGGCGACCAGCGTCACACCGAGGAAATAGCCCCGCAGCGACTGAAGCATCCGGCTGGTGATCGTTCGGGCGACGGGCGTGGGTACGCCCATGTGGCGCTCCCCCCAGGCACGGATCTTGGGACCATCGGCGAGCAGGAACAGCACGCTGAGGATCGTCATGGCAAGGAAGAAGACCAGCGACGAGAGCTTGTCGATGCCAGTGCCAAGACCGTGCAGCAGGGCGCTGACCGCCTGGCTGGACGAAGAGCTGGCGTCCTGCTTCGCGTCCTTCGCCTTGGAGGGATCCACTCCCAGATCCCTGAGCCAGCCCTCGATCGTGTTCTTGGCATCCGAGAGGTGATGACCCAGATCACCGGCCTGGCTCGTGATGCCCGCCAGGACGATGTAGACGACGAATGCGGAGAGCAGGATGAGCCCGACCAGCAGCAGGACGGCCCCGACCGGCCGCGGCACGTGGTGACGTTGAAGCCATCCGACCAGCGGTGAGGCGACCGACGCGACGACCGCAGCCGTGATCACGGGCATCACGATCGTGTTGGTGAGCGAGAGGAGCCAGACAGCGCCAACGAGGAACAGGGCCACGCCGACGAGCAGCCAGGCGGTGAGGCCGACATCGCGAAGCCAGCCGGGGGCGGCGAACACACCCGTCAGCTCGGCGGGATCGATCTCGACGACGTCCGTGTCGGCCCCTGCGGTGCCCTCGGCGGGGCGCCGCCGCATGCGCCCCCTGATCACCGGCACGGTCTCGGATCACCGCTCCCGGTGATGTGCGCATCTGTGAGAGGGTCATGGGGCCGCCCCGACCCAGGAGGAGACAGCCTGTCCGACGTCCTGAAAACCCTGCCGCTGGCCTTCGTGATGATCGCTGGGCCGCAGATCATCAGCTCCTTCTTCTTCGCCACGAGCGACAACTGGAAGGGAACCTCGCTCGCGTACGCCACCGGCGCGCTGATTAGTGTCACGGCCTTCGTGACGGTCGCGTACCTCGTCACCAAGGGCGCCAAGGGCGGCGGCGGCGACTCCAGCGACGACAGCTCGGGGCACGTGATCGACATCGTGATCCTCGCCCTCCTCGTCTTCGCCGCCGTGCACACCTTCCTGGGCAGGAAGACAGCCGAGCCGCCGAAGTGGATGGGCAGGCTGCAGACGGCCACGCCGAAGTTCGCCTTCACCCTCGGCCTGCTGCTGCTGGGGGTGTTCCCGACCGACATCATCAGCTCGTTCAGCGTCGGCGCCTCGATCTCGCGTGACGGCCACCCGTGGTCGTACACGCTCCCCTTCGTGGCGCTGACGGTACTCCTCGTTGCGCTGCCCGCGCTGCTCGTCGTGCTGCTCGGCAAGCGGGCAGAGGTCTTCCTTCCGAAGGTGCGCGACTGGATGAACGACAACTCCTGGATGGTCAGCGAGGGCGTGATAGTGCTGTTCATCGTGCTCACGGTCAATAGCCTCGTCAGCGGCTGAGCGCGGACTCGCGGTAGGAGTCGTGACCGAGGTCCGCGAGCCAGCGGCGCAGGTGGGCGTGCAGGGCCTCGGCGCCGATCACCGGCTCCTCGGCTGCCCCCCACTCCGACGGCACCAGCGCGAAAGGGAACGACTGGCCCCCGCCCATGCCGCCATGGGAGCCCACGAGCTCCTCGAAGGCGGCCACCTCGTCGAACTCCGCCCAGTAGGTGCTGTTGACGACGATGTCCGGGCAGTGCGGGAAGCCGTCGGTCCGCTTCACGTGCCTGGCGGCGTTGGCTCCGAAGGGAGCGAGGGGATCGTCGCCCTCGACCTCGTCGTCGTCGAGATAGCGGACGCCGGCGGGCCCGATCACGGTCGCGCCGCGCGCCGATCGGACGAGCAGGAAGCCGACGCCGGGATGGTCGCGTAGCGCCGGGATCAGCTTCGGCCAGCGCTCCTCGATCCGCTCGAGCGTCACCCGGCCGTCCTCCCGCGGGAACGTGATCAGGCCGAGGCAGCCGGATGCCATCACCGACAGCTCAGGCAGCTTGTGGTCGCCTTCGCCGGCAGGCGAGTCCTCACCGAGCTGGACCGCGCCGTCCACCTGCCTTCGGCGCGTGGCCGCACCCACCGCGCGCCCCGCCGCCGAGTCGGCGCCTGAGGCCTCCGTCAGGGACGCGCCGAGGTAGCCGAGGGCCTCGTTGCTGCCGCCCTCCTGGGCATCGACGTCCTCGGCCTCACAGGCCTTCTGCACGAGCTCCTCGAGCGTGACCCCGTAACGGTCGAGGAACGTCTCGCCTTGGGACTGGCCGTGGTCCGAGAGGATCACGAACCGGTAGGGCCGGGGCGCGTCGCGAGCCGCGGCGGCGATCCGCCCGATCTGGCGGTCAACCCGCCGCAGCACAGCCAGGCTGTCGGTCCGCTCGACGCCCGAATGGTGGGCGACCTCGTCGTAGGCGAGGAAGGTCGAGTAGCCAACAGGCCTCCCGGCGTACAGGTCGGCGATGACCGCCTGAACCTGCAGGTCGGTCTGCACCACGGTCCCCCAGGCCCGCACGAGCGCGTACTTGCGGTCGCGCTCGATTCGCGGGCGCACGTCCTGCCGACGCTGCTGGGCGGCGAAGCGGCGCTCCTGCGCGATGTCGGCGATCGCGAGCGCGATGGTGCGCGTCACGTTGTACGGGTTCGCGAAGTAGGCGAAGTAGTCCTGGCCGATCCTGCCCGGCCGGTTCCGGTCCAGCACCGTACTCATCGTCAGCAGGGTGTGGCGGGCGTCGCCGGAGACGATGTTGGCGCGGCTGGCGCCATCCTCGTGCAGCAGGCCGCGTCCGTTCGAGTGGCGGCGCTCGATCTCCGCCGCGTCCTTGGGGTGGTTCGTCACGATCGCCCGGCCGAGATCCTTCTCCCACCAGCGAAAGGCCGGGATGTCGTCGTTGTCGCCGTGCAGGAGGCCGGCCTGGCACGCCCCCGTCTGCGAGGACCAGTCGGTCTCCCAGCGGATGAGCCGGTGGCTGCCCTCCCGCAACCAGGCGGCCAGATTCGGGGCGTTGCCGTCCCGGATCGCCCGCCGCAGGACATCGTGCGCTAGGCCGTCGATCTCGAGGAAGTAAACCCCCGGAACGTCGAGCTCGCCCTCGGGCCGCTGCTTCCGCGCTCGCCGCTTGACCACGTTGCGGTACCAAAAGTCGTCGTCGTCGATGGCGAGCAGTGACGTGACCGCGGTGTTCACCACCGTGAGCCCGAAGGCGACGACCACGCCCACGCCGAGGCCCTTGACCGTGACGCCGGGCTCGATCAACGAGACCACCCAGACGACCGCGCCGTTCAGCGCCAGCACACCCAGCCCCAGAGTGAGAACCGTGAACGGGAGCGCCACCCTGATTACGACCGGCCAGACGAGCGCGTTGATCAGCCCGATTGTCGCCGCAGCCAGCACGGCGACCCTCCAGTCCTTGACGTCGAAGCCCGCCAGCAGCGCGCTCAGCAGCATCAGGGCGGCAGCCGTGATCACGAGGACCACGACAAGGCGCCATAGCTGTGAGAGGCCCGCGCGCGCCACTCGGCTCAGCCGAGCAGCTTGGCCTTCTGCGCGGCGAACTCCTCGTCCGTCAGCACACCCTGCTGATGAAGCTGTCCCAGCTCCTTGAGCTGCTGGATCGGATCGGGAGCGGATGCGGGCGCCGGCGCGGCGGCCGGCGCGGCGGGCGCCGGCGGCGGCTGCTCCGACAGGTACGCCGGAGCGCCCTGGCCCTGGTCCGCCCACTTGTTCGCCTGGCGGCGGCTCACGCGATTCGAGACCGCGGTGGCGGTGCCGGAGGCCACGGCTACGCGGGCCACTCCCCGAAGCAGTCCTGGCATCGGATCGTCCTTTCGGTCAGGACGCCGCCTCGGCGGCGTCTAGGGCATCCATCAGGTCCTGTGCCGGGATGCGCTCGAACGCCACCGGTACGCCGCCGTTGCGTCGTACCGCGGCCACGAACGGAGCCGCCCAGCGGTTCTCGTAGACGATCATCACCGCGGCGCTCCCCGGCTCGAGCGCATCCGCGGCCTTCGCGGCATCCTCGTCTCCAAGCAGGCCGGAGGAGGCCCCTTCGAAGACCGTGAAATCGCCGACGTCCTTGTCGGACAGGTCCCTGGCGTCGAAGCCCGAGAACGTCCCGTCCTCGTTCTTCCTGACGAACAGGGCGTCGAGCACGCGGATGATGCCGCGGTCCACGAGGTCGACGAGCAGCGGCGCTGCCTCGCCCGTCATGGGCGCACCGGCCGGGTAGGCGATGACCACAATGTCGACCGGTCCGAGTTCCGCGTCATGGGCTTCCATCCATACCTCCAATCGTCACCTGTCGCCCACCGCGACGATACGGCGGTGGCCCGCGGGCGGGCGAGGGTGCGCGCACGACTCCGAAAGGGGGGTCAGGACCACCCTTCGCAGCCTACCCTTCGGCCGGCTGCAGGTCGGCGGGAGTCTCGGCGTCGGCGCCCTTCCGCAGGGCCAACCCGACGAACGGGTAGATCAGCGTCGACAGGATCGCCGCGCCGACGAGCGCGGCGGAGGTGGATGAGTGCATGTGTCCGCCCTCGACCGCGAGCGTCGTGATTGCGACCACGAGCGGCAGCTCGGTGGCCAAGAAGAAGGCCAGGGCACCGCGCTCACGGGCCTGGAGAGCCCCCCGGTAGAGCAGCACCGCGGGAGCGCCGCGCACGACGACGAAGAGAGCGAGGAAGAGCGGCAGCTTGAGCAGCGCTCCGCTGCTCCCCAACAGCGCGTCGAGATCGAAGTTCATCCCGCTGTTCACGAAGAAGAACGGGATGAGAAACCCGAATCCCACGGCCGTGAGCTTCGACTCGAAGACCTCGAGCTCATTCCCCTTGAGGGCTATGCGGGTGATCATCCCGGCGCCGAAGCCCCCGAGCAGGATGTCGAGCCCGAGCTCCTCCGTCAGTGCGAGAAGCCCGAAGACCAGCACGACGACGATCCGCACCGCGAGCTGGCTGCTCGACTCGAGCGTCCTCTCGAGCAGCGTCCAGCCCGGCCGGGCAAGTCGAATCGACGCCAGGGCCACACCGATCGCCAGGACCACGAATGCGAGCAGGACGACCGCTTCGTGCAGCGGGTGCGACGTCGAGAGGATGAGCGTGATGAGCAGGATCGGCCCGAACTCGCCCACGGCGCCGGCGGCCAGCAGATATGTCCCGAAGCGGCTACGCAGCTCCCCGGTGTCGCGCATGATCGGAATGAGCGTCCCGATAGCAGTAGTGGCCAGCGCCGAGCCCGTGTATAGGAACGAAATCACCAGCCCGGCTGCGGCCAGCGCCCCACCGATCGCGTAAGCGAGCGCGACGGAGAGCAGCCAGCCCCAGCCGCCGAGGGTCAGGGGCCGGCCGCGGATTCGCTGGAAGTCGATCTCGTAGCCGGCGAAGAAGAAGAGCATCCCGAGGCCGAGATTCGAGAAGAAGGCGATGAAGTCGTCGCTCTGAGCGAGATCGAGAACCTGGGGACCGATCACGATCCCGAGCATCAGCTCGACCACGACGACAGGCGGCGCAAATCTCCGAGGCACCACCGCAACCGTCGTTGCGGCGATCGCCGCAACGAGCACGACCGCGAAGAACGAGGATGTGTCGACGTGGATCATGACGGCTCAGACCGCCACTCACGGCCGAGTCGAGCGAGGTGGTCCTCACACCACCGCAACCCTCGCGCGAGCACCCTCGCCCCCCGGCTCCGGCGAGCATATCGTCGCGAGCAACGTCGGACTCGAAGGACCAAATCGAAGAAAGGGGCCATCCATGAGAGGTGCAGGGCGGGTCGTGTTCTCAGGCGTTTTCCTGTTGGTTGTGGGCACGATCAACATCATCTACGGCATCGGTGCGCTCGACGACGCGAACATCTTCGTCAACGACACGAGGTTCATTCTCGACAACCTCAACACCCTTGGCTGGGTTCTGATCATCCTCGGGGTGATCCAGCTCACCGGCGGCTTCTCACTCTTGAGCGGCAATACGTATGGCCGCGTGATCGGGATCGCCGCCGGCAGCTTGGGCGCAATCGGAGCGCTGCTGTCGATCGGCGGAAGGTATCCCTGGTGGTCGCTCGGCGTCTTCTTCCTGTGCATCTACATCGTCCACGGCATCATCCTGTACGGCGACGACGAAGCTGCGGCTGGACCGCGACGGGGAGCCGTCTAGCGAGCCTCCCCGTCCGGGCCATGGCCTGGCCGGGGACTGATCGATGAGCGACACACCCGACGTTCTCAAGACGGCGCCGCCGGGCGCCTTCCTGACGGAAGGTGCCCCTGACCACGCCATCCCTGAGGGCGCGATGACGGAGGTCGCCGCGATGCGGCTGGTCGAGCAGGAGCTCGCGGTGGAGGGGCTCCCGGAGCGCAACCTGGCCACCTTCGTGACGACCTGGATGGAGCCGGAGGCGCGGGTGCTGATCGACCAAAACCTCCACCGCAACTTCATCGACCACGCGGAGTACCCGCAGGTCTTCGAGATCCAGCAGCGCTGCATCCGGATGCTGGCCGAGCTCTTCCACGCGCCCGGCCAGACCACGGGCACCAGCACCCAGGGCTCCTCGGAGGCGATCATGCTCGGAGCCCTGTCCCTCAAGTGGAAGTGGCGCCAGCGGCGCGAGGCCGCCGGTAAGGCCACCGACGCGCCGAACCTGGTCTTCGGCGGGGACGTCCACGTCGTCTGGGAGAAGTTCTGCCGCTACTTCGACGTGGAGCCGCGGATCGTGCCGCTGCAGCCGGGCAAGTACACGATCGGGCCGGAGGACATCGAGCCTCACGTCGACGAGAACACGATCGGAGTCGCGGCGGTGGTGGGCACCACCTTCACCGGCCACTCCGATGACGTCGTGGGGATGAACGACTTCCTGGTCGACCTGAAAAACCGGAAAAGCCTGGACGTGCCGCTCCACATCGACGGTGCCAGCGGTGCGTTCGTCTGGCCCTTCCTGTATCCGCACTCGGAGTGGGACTTCCGCCTCGAGCAGGTTCGTTCGATCAACGCCTCGGGTCACAAGTTCGGCCTCGTCTACCCCGGGATCGGCTGGCTGGTCTTCCGGGAAAAGGCGGACCTCGCGGAGGACCTCGTGTTCTACGAGAACTACCTGGGCAAGACCGACGCGACCTTCACCCTCAACTTCTCGACCGGCTCCTCGATGGTCATCGCCCAGTACTACAACTTCGTCCGCTTCGGCAAGGCGGGCTACCGCAGGCTCTTGGGAATCATGCGGGAGAACGCCGCGTCGCTGGCCCAGGACATCGCGGCCATCGGCAAGTTCGACATCATCGGGGCGGACGAGGAGACGCTGCCGCTGGTCGCCTTCAACCTCGCCGAAGACCATCCCTACGACGAGTTCGACATCGCCTTCCAGCTTGCCGCCGAGCGCGGCTGGATGCTGCCCGCCTACACCATGCCGCCCAACGCCCAGGACGTGAAGATGATGCGCGCGCTGGTCAAGCTAACCCTCAGCCGCAATCTGGTCGACACCCTCCACGTCGACATCGCCGACGCCATCGAGACGCTCGAGAAGAAGGGGCCGGTGAGCGAGTCGGAACGCAAGCGGGTAAAGACCAGCGTCACCCACTGAGCCGGACGTGGCTGGAGAAACGGCACCGATACTTGTCGCCTATGACGGCTCCGAGCTGTCGAAGGCGGCGGTCCGGCACGCGGCCGAGCTGTTTCCCGGACGCCCGGCCGTAATTGCGACGGTGTGGGAGCCCGGGCTGGCGGCGATGCCCGTAGGCCCTGACACGCTCGGGCCGGCGCCGACCCTTCCCGATCCCGAGACAAGCGAAATGGTGGACCGGGTCCAGCGCGAGCACGCCTCGAGGGTCGCCGAGGAGGGAGCCGAGCTGGGTCGCTCGCTCGGCTTGGCGGCTGAGCCGCACGACGTGCCGGACGAGCTCGACGTGGCGGACACTCTGATCGACATCGCGCGTGAGCGCGCCGCCGCCGTCGTCGTGGTCGGCTCGCACGGGATCTCTGGCCTTCGCTCGCGCCTGCTTGGGGGTGTCTCGCGGAAGCTGATCGCGCATTCCGACCGGCCGGTCCTGGTCATCCGCGGCGACGCCTAACGCGCCCCGCCAGCCCTCACGTGCACGACGACACTCCGCCCGAGCATGTCCTGCAGACCCCGGCGCCGGTCCGTCAGCAGCATCGGCAGGAAGCCCAGCAGCAGCGGGAGGGCGGCAAGGCCCGTGCCGATGAGCCGCACGAACGCCCAGCGAGGCCGGAGAGCGGCGTCCTCCGAGGCGCGGCGGACTCGTATGTGCATCAACCGGTTACCGGGCGTCTGGCCGGTGGTCGACCAGAAGCCGACGAAGTAGGCGACCGTCCAGACCACGAACAGCACACCGCCGATCGCCAGCAGCAGGTGGTCCACGCTGTCCGGCGTCTTCAGCACCGACAGGCCCAGCCCCACCACGACCCCCACGAAGATGCCGGTTAGGTCGACGATGGCGGCGTCCACCGCGAAGGCGAGCGCCCGTGTGACCAACCCGGCGTACATCGGTGGCGACTCCTCGGCCGCCACCCCACGTGTTCGTTCGGCGGCCGCGGTCTGTGCCCGGGCTTCGACCGCCGGATGAGCCTCGGCCGTGCTCACCGCGGCCTCCGCAAGAGGCGCCGCGCGACCCGCTCGAGCCCGGCGTCCGCGCGCTGCGAGCGGACTCGCACCTGCCCCGCCACCTGATCCGCGAAGCCGACGCTCTGCTGGCCGATGGCGTCCGTCACGGCCGGGCTGTGCGCGATCTCGTCGACCATCAGCCACAGCTCCTCGCTCTCGAGCAGCCGCTCGACGATCGTGTCGAGCAGGCGGCTCCCGAGGACCTGCGTCGCGGCGCGCTGCACCACCGGGCTGTCGACGACCGAGCCGACCACGCGCTCGAGCTCCGCCTCGTCGGCCACCAGCTCGTCCGCCACCCGCTCGAGCACCGCGTAGCGGGTCAGGTCACGCGCGATCGCGTCGACCAGCGGGCCGCGAAGCGCATGCCCTACGGCTCGGTCCGCCACGGGGCTGGAGAGGACGCGCTGAACCGCCTCGTCGGTGTAGCGCCAGTCGAGCAGAGCGTCCAGCCCGGCGAGCGCGGCCCGGCCGGCCGCGTCCGCCGCGGCGGAGGAAGCTCGCCGGCCGACGCTCAGGCCCTGGCTCAGTAGCGGGACTCGCATTGTCCTCTAGGCGCTCGCAAGTACAACAGCAGAGGTGGCCGCCGTGAGCAAGGCGCCCTACGGTCCTCCGACTCAGGATCGCTTCGCTCCACCACGGCGCTTCCGCCCCCATGTGAGCTCCACCTCGAGCTCCCACTCGTCGTCCTGAAGCTCGATCTCGACCTTGAAGTCGAGCTCGTCGGGGACGTTGACCTTGAACTTGAGGTCGCCGCGCTCGTACTCCACGTCGTTGTTGCGGCAAGGGCAGTGGCCAGCGCCCGCAGCCGCGGGGCAGCCTCCTTCCGTCCAACCCTCTCCTTCCCGGTGATCTCGAGCAGGTCCATTCAGGCCTCCTTTGTCGTTGTCGGTTCGCCTGACCGGCCCACCGCGAGCCGGAGCAGCAGTCGCGCGCCATCGAGGGCTCCCTCGGGCGCCATCGCCGAGGGCGAGGCACCGGGGTGCTGCGGCGCAATGCGGACGTTCAGGACCCCGGGCCTGATCCGGAAGAGGAGTGGCGGGTCGAGCTTGATCGCCTCACCGTCGACACCCGCCGGAACGGGGTGGTCGGAGTCGACCTCGAAGTCGGGTGCCGACCATTCCCGCCATGGCCGCTGCGGGGGCCGGCCTCCCTCCCCGCGCCCGGCCGGTCCGCCCGCCACGGTGATCCCGACCAGCCCGTCGTCGATCCGCGGGCGCGTGCCCGAGCCGACGGCGGTCCCGAGCCGGTAGCGGTTGTTGGACACGAGGATGGCGGCCCCGGAGTGGTGCTCGTGCCCTCCCGGCCCGGTCCAGTCCAGGTCGAGCTCCCCGCCCTCGCCGAGCACGTCCGGCACCGTGTCGAGCAGCGTTCGGAGCTTGGCCTCGCGATAGCCCGACCTCTGGACCGCCTCGGCGTAGAGACCAAGCGAGACGTTGTTCACGAACACGCGCCCGTTGACCTCGGCGAGATCCACGCGGCGCTCGCCGCCGTCGACGAACGCGTCGAGCGCTCCCACGACATCGTCGCGGTCGACGCCAAGATCGAGCGCGAAGTGGTTGCGGGTGCCGGCAGGTATGCAGGCGTATGGCAGCCCCCGGTCGGCCGCGATAGCCGCCACGATCGCCTGCGAGCCGTCGCCGCCGGCCATGGC
>Ga0126312_10000772_pt1 | contig 19915 bp, 17 predicted proteins | sample Plot104A_FD_92537 | JGI IMG/M metagenome (GOLD analysis project Ga0126312, IMG submission 92537) | Serpentine soil microbial communities from UC McLaughlin Reserve, CA, USA - Plot104A | ecosystem: Environmental > Terrestrial > Soil > Grasslands | place: USA: UC McLaughlin Reserve, Lake County...
CGGAGGTTGTGAGGTCTGGATCGTCCAGTCGCGGACGGCCGGCGTCGGGTCGACGTTACCGGCCTTGTCGGTTGCCCTGACTTGGAATTGATGAGCACCGTCCGGTAGTCCCGAATAGAGCTTTGGGGAGCTGCAGAGCACCCAGGCCCCAGCGTCGAGCCGGCATGCGAACGTCGATCGGCGCTCGGAAGAGGAGAAGGAGAAGCTGGCGTCCGGGGAGTTGACCGTGCCGGTCGGCCCGGACTTGATCGTGGTCTCCGGTGGAGTGTTGTCGGTCGCGATCCTCAGTCGATCGGCGGAACTACGATCGGCCGAGTACGCCCGTGCGCCGCTGACACGCCGCTCCGGAGCGGATCGCTTCCGGACAGTCAATCGGAGGTACCCACTGCGAGCGGCAACCTGGATCTGCCGAAGCCCCAGCCTCCTGATCACCTTGTCCCGGCGGTACAGCCGCGCAGCGACGATGCTTGTCGGCGCGATGCCCTTGATGCGGAAGACCAGATCGGCGGAGTGGGTCCTGAGCGGACGGATCGTGAAGGTCTTCGACGATGCCGTCGCCGGCGCCAGGCAAGCGGCGGTCGCCGCGGCAACGACCACTGCGGCCAAGCACGTCCGCTTGCGTCGAGCACCGGGTGGCCTGGAGGGGGCCTGCGGCATATACGTCTCGTATCGGCTCGACTGACCGTTACTTGAGCGCGCTGTCGGGATGACGGCCAGATATTCCAGCGGAGTTCGAGCGGCCGGCCCGCGCAAGGCAGGGAAGCCCTTCCTGAAGTGGAAAGATGACCAATTGGTGCGAGACGTACGGCCCGGAGACGGGGAGGTGCTGCGAGATGCGACATCGGAGACTGAATGGTGCGGTGAGGCTGCTCCTCGGAATCGCTGCCGTGTTCGCGCTCGCGACGTTCCCAGCCGGCGCGCTCGCGGCGACGGCTAACACCCGAATCATGCGGATCTTCTACACCGCCGCGCCGGGGGAAGCGAACAATCTCACCATCTCCCTGGTGGCGGCGGACTACACGCTTGCCGATGTGGGCGCGACGATCGCCGCCGAGCCTGCCTGCACCGGGACGGGCGGCACGGCGACGTGTCCCGCCGCCGGCATCAACGGGATCACGGTGAGCGCCGGCGACGCGGCCGACAGCATCGTGAACACAACCCCGACGAGATCGACGCTTTCAGGCGGCGACGGGAACGACTCCCTGGAAGGCGGCTCCGGAAACGACATCTTGAGGGGGAACAAGGGCGTCGACACCCATGCGGGCGGCGCGGGCGATGACTTCATCGATGCTCGAGGTGACAGGGGCGACATCGTGACCTGCGGTGACGGAAACGACACCGTCCTGGGGGACGGATCGGATTCGATCGCGGCGGACTGCGAGACGGTCGATCGCGGCGGTGCCCCCCCGCCTGACCCGACATCGGGTCCGTCTCCCACCGCGCAGGGCCTTCTCGGCCCCACCGAGACCCGCACGCTGGATCCGGGCGCCTGCGCAAATGACCGCCTCGGCACATCGGGGAACGACCGGCTCGTCGGCACCTCGCGAGGCGACAGCCTCTTTGGTCTTCAGGGGAACGACATCATCAGAGGATTGCGAGGGGATGACTGCCTGTTCGGCGGGGTCGGGTCCGACCGTATGTCAGGCGGGCGAGGTGACGACCGGTTGCTCGGGGACGACGCCGACCGGGGGGTGCGCGGGAATGATCGACTCTTCGGTAACGCCGGTAACGACTTGCTCGTCGGCGGGCCGGGGAGAGACCGTCTTTCCGGCGGGGCCGGCAATGACCGCCTGATCGGCGGGCGTGGCCGCAACCGCCTCCGCGGGGGCGCCGGTAACGACCGGCTGGACGCTGCGAACGGCAGCTTCGACCGCATCGACTGCGGGCGCGGGCGCGACAGGGCGCGCGTCGACAGGATCGACCGGGTCGCAGGTTGCGAGCGGGTTCGCCGCCGACGCTAGGCCAGGCCCCTCATGCTTCTCGTAGGGCACTCGGGCGGGACCGCCGCGCAGCCGTGGCAGCCTGTGCCACATGGTTACCTGCTATCTCCGCTACGAGATCGACCCCTACCAGGTCGAGGCCTTCGAAGAGTTCGCACGTCGCTGGATCGACCTGGTGGGTCGCTCCGGTGGCACTCACCACGGATACTTCCTGCCGCTCGAAGGGGCCAGCGACGTCGCGGTCGCGCTGTTCAGCTTCCCGAGCCTCGCGGAGTACGAGCGGTATCGCGCGCGGATCGACGACGATCCCGAGTTCGCCGAAGCCAACCGGATCCGGGACGAGACCCGCTGCGTCCGCCGCTATGAGAGAACCTTCATGCGACCGATCTTCGCGGACTGCTGACTGACGACCGAGCGACGGGCCCAAACGTGCCCGGGGAGGCCGGCGGGCGGGCTGGCCCGCCGGCCTCGGCCCGGTCTCAAGCGTCGTCTAGGTCGCCGTACGAGCGTGCGGCGTAGACGACGCGGCCCCCGACTAAAGGCTGCATGTCCCCCAAGACGCGGCGTTCTCCCCCACTGGAGGCCTGTTTTCCCACTAAAGGCGTGCTTCTCAAAACGCGGCGTGCTTCCCGATCATGCAAACGATTGCGAGAATATGCAATCGATTGCGCAAGGTCAAGAGGTGCTGGGCTGCTGCGCGGCGGCGCTCGCTGGTCGGCGCCGGAGTTGGCCGCTAATACAGGGGCTCAGCCGATGCGCAGGAGGCCGCGCTCATAGAGGGCTCAGCCGATGCGCAGGAGGCCCCGCTCGTAGTCGTGGAGCCGCTCCGCGCCGCTGTCCGTAACGAGCACGAGCTCGCCCGTCTGCACGCCGGCGCGCTCGTCCGGTGTGACCGGGTTTGGCTGAATCACGATCGTCATCCCGGCCTCGAAGGTGAAATCGGGGGCGTCGTCCCTTGCGCGATGAGCGCGCCGGAGCACGGGAGGGAGGTAGCCGCCGACGAAGCCGTGCACGAGGTCGTCCCGGATGGTGAAGCCGGCCTCCTCGATCAGGGCCCGCGCGGCCAGGAGCTCCGCTGCGGTCGCGCCGGGACGCAGCCGTTCGAAGACCGCGTCGAACGCCGCGTCGGCCACCCGGTGAAGCTCGCGATACAGCGCCGGCGGCTCCGTTTCGACGGTGAACGTCCGCAGCAGCTGGCCGGCGTAGTCCCAGAACGAGGCGCTCACCTCACAGGTGAGAACGTCGCCGCGACGGAGCGGGCGCGCCGAAGGCCACTGCGCGGGCACGCTGAGCTCGGGCGCGCGCATCGCGGTAGCGCCGAAGTAATGGATCTGCGTCGTCCCTCCACGTCCCACGTACGCGCGCTCCGCGATGTCCCCGAGCTCCCGCTCGTCGACGCCCGGACGCGCGCCCTCGTGCAGCGCCCGCACGGCACGATCGGTCAGGGAGCAGCCCACGCGAAGCCACTCCAGCTCCTCGTCTGACTTCCGGAGCCGCAGGCGGGTGTAGGCGTCGTCGAGCGAGACGGGCGTCGCGAAGCCGGCGAGCGCCTCGTACTGACGGTAGTCGAGCGGCCCGACCACACCTGTGCGACGACCACGCGCGCCGCGGCGGTCGAGCTCGTCGATGGCGCTCGTCACCGCCGAGGCGCGGGCCCACCGCACGTCCGCTTCGGTGGCGATCCGCTCCGCGTTCGGGACGTGGTTGAAGAAGTTCACGAGGAGCACGTCACGCTCGCCGGGCGTCACGACGACCAGCGCCTCGCGGGTGACCGGCCAGCGGGTGAGCCAGCCGACCGCGGACCCGCTGCGATTGGCGCCGTACACGACGGCGTGCTCCACATCCGCCTCCGCCATCTCTGCCTCGAGCTCAGCGTGGCGCCGCCGCATCTCGGCGTCGCTGAAGCGCGGATAGGGCACCGCCTCCAGCAGAGCCTCCCTCATACGAGCCGGTCGCCGCAAGCGCCCGAGGACGGGCCGGTTCAAGCCCCGGGGCTCAGAACCGAACCGCGTCGCCCGCCGGCATGCGGCCGTCGCCCGGAATCGCCTCTCGGGAGTCCTCGTCCAGTCGAGTGTTCAGGTTCGACTGCGTCTCGCGCTCGAGGGGAAGCGTGCCCCCCGCGGTGTAGTAGGGCTTGCCGGCCACGACCAGGTCCTCGGCGGGGAAGCGGGTGATGACCTCGCAGCCGTCGGCCGTGACCACGAGCTGCTCCTCGATCCGCGCCGCCGACCAGCCGTCGCTGGCCGGCCAGAAGGTCTCGAGGGCGAACACCATTCCCTCCCTGATCTCCTCGGGATGGTCCAGCGAGACGAGCCGACTGAAGATCGGCTTCTCCCAGATCGAGAGGCCGACGCCGTGGCCGAACTGGAGCGCGAAGGCAGCCTCCTCGTCGGCGAATCCGAATTCATCGGCCCGCGGCCATACAGCGGCCACCTCGGCGGTGGTGGTCCCCGGGCGAACGAGGTCGATCGCGGCGTCGAGGTAGTAGCGGCAGCGCTTGTAGGCGTCCACGAGCGCGCGTGACCCGCTGGCCACCGCGAACGTGCGGTAGTAGCAGGTGCGGTAGCCCATGAAGCTGTGGAGGATGTCGAAGTAGGCGGGGTCGCCCGGGCGCAGCGCTCGGTCCGTGTAGACATGAGGATGGGGGTTGCAGCGCTCGCCTGAGATCGCGTTGACCCCCTCGACGTGCTCCGAGCCCATGTCGTAGAGCACCTTGTTCACGAGCCCGACGCACTCGTTCTCGCGCATCCCCGGCCGCATGGCGCGGTAGAGCTCCTCGTACGCGGCATCGACCATCATGCACGCGGTCGTCAGCAGGGTGATCTCGTCCTGGGTCTTGATCACGCGGGCGGCCTGCATGAGCTGCTGGCCGTCGACGACGCGGACGCCCTCGGCCTGGAGCGCGAACAGGACCGCCGGCTCGAGCGCGTCCACTCCGACCGGCTCCGACAGCAGGCCCCGCTGCTCCAGCTCGACCCGGATCTTCCGCGCCACGTCCTCGGCGCGTCCGGATTCCGGAGACATCGCTCCACGCAGGGTGGAGATCCCCGCCCTGGAGCGGCCGTCGCCGAGCCAGGGGTTGTACAGCTGGTGGTGCCTGGCCGCCGAGCCGAAGTCCCACATGATGGGCTGGTCGCCGCGCGGAAGCAGGCAGTAGCGATTGAGCTTGTCCTGCGCCCAGGTGCCGATGTGGGTGGCGGTGATGTAGCGGATGTTGGTCATGTCGAAGCAGAGGAGGGCCCCCAGCTCCGACTCCCCGAGGAGTGAGGAGATCCGGGCGAGACGCTCTTCCCGGAGCCGGTCGAACCGGACCCGCTCCTCCCAATCGACCCCCATCGCTCCGTAGGTATGGATTCCCATCTCGCTCACCATCCCTCGTTCCGGGACATCCTCCTCCGTGACCTGCTCGCCCTCGCCTACGGCCACGCAGGCAGGCATCTTGCAAACGTTTGCAAATCGTATCGGGAAGAGGTCGAGATCGCCAGGGCCGCGTGGCCGCCGTAGGTGCCCGCCAGCCGCGGCCAGCCGCCGCGGCCGATGCCCCAACTTGACGCCATCCCCCTCCTCGGATAGCCTATGCAAACGTTTGCAGGACGAGTTGGAGGAACCGATCGCAGGCAGGGAGAGGTACATGCCTGACGCGAACCTGAAGGAGAGGCGGCTCGGCTGGGCCGGCACCGGCCGCATGGGATACGCGCTGGCGAGTCGCCTGCTCGAGGCGGGTTGCGACGTCGCCGTATACAACCGGACTCGCCAGAAGGCGGAGCCGCTCGCGGAGCTGGGCGCCACCGTCGTCGACACGCCGGCCGAGCTCGCCGACCGCGACATCGTCTTCACGATGGTCTCGGGGTCCGCGGACTTCAAGGCGGTGGTGCTGGGGGAGAGCGGTCTGCTGTCGGGCGGCGACACCGGCCCGGGCATCGTCGTCGACTCCTCGACGGTCTCCCCCGAGGCCTCGGCCGAGGTCCGGAAGGAGGCCGAGCGGCGCGGCACGGCGCTGCTCGCCGCGCCGGTCAGCGGCAACCCCAGGGTCGTCGAGGCCGGCCTGCTCACCTTCGTGGCGTCCGGCCCGGAGGACGCCTACCGACAGGCCCTGCCCTATATCGAGCTCCTGGGTGCAGGCGTGACGTACGTGGGCGAGGGCGATCGGGCGCGTCTGGTCAAGATCTGCCACAACCTGCTCCTCGGGGTGGTGGCGCAGTCGATGGCGGAGATCACGGTCCTGGCCGAGAAGGGCGGAGTCTCCCGCGCCGACTTCCTTGCCTTCCTCAACGACAGCGTGATGGGCTCGCTCTTCACCCGCTACAAGACGCCGGCCTACGTCAACCTCGACTTCACGCCCACCTTCACTCCGGCCCTCCTGTTCAAGGACTTCGAGCTCGGCTTCGAGGCGGCCAGCGAGCACGGCGTGCCGATGCCGGTCGCGGCCGTCGCGCAACAGCTCGTCCAGGCGCTGATGGGCAACGGCTACCGCGATGTCGACTTCGCCGCGCTTCTCGAGCTCCAGGCGCGGGGCTCCGGGCTCGAGCTGGAGCCGGAGCAAGTGGCCGTCTCCGACGGGCTCGACGACGGCAGGATAAAGGCGCTGGCGACCCGATCCCCGGCTTGACCCCGGAAGGTGGGGGAAGGAGGTCGCGGTGGCAAGAGCGGAGCATGTGAGCGCCGCCGACACCCGCGGCTCCGAGGCCGAGGCGCCCGCCGCCTACCTCGGGCGCTACGCCCGGATGCTCCTGATTCGCCTGTTCGAGGCGGAGATGCATCGGCTCTTCCTCCAAGGGCACGTCCACGGCACGACGCACCTGTCGTCCGGTCAGGAGGCCGTGCCGGTAGGGATCTGCTCCGCCCTGCGCGAGGACGACTATGTCGCCGGCACCTATCGCGGCCACGGCCACGCGCTAGCGAAAGGCACGGACCCCGAGCCGCTCATCGCGGAGATGCTGGGGCGTGCGACCGGCGTCTGCGGTGGACGCGCCGGCTCGATGAACGTCGTCGACCTCGAACACGGCCTGGTCGGCTGCTTCGGGATCGTCGGCGGCAGCATCGCCGCCACCACTGGCGCCGCGCTGTCGGCCGCCCGCCAGGGGCGCGTCGCAGCCGCCTTCTTCGGCGACGGCGCGGCCAACCACGGCTACTTCCACGAGTGCCTCAACTTCGCCCAGGTCCTGTCGCTGCCGGCGGTGTTCGTCTGCGAGAACAACCTCTACGGCGAGTTCACGCCGATGGCCAGCGTCACCGCGGGCGGCGAGATCGCCGCCCGCGGCGACGCCTACGGGATGCCGTCGCAGGTCGTGGACGGGAACGACCTCTGGGCGGTCCGGGCGCCGGCGGTCGAGGCGGTCGAGCGGGCGCGCTCCGGCGGCGGACCGACGCTCCTCGAGTGCGAGACCTACCGCCACTACGGGCACTCGAAGTCCGACCCGGCCACGTACCGGCCCGAGGAGGAGGTGGAGCGCTGGCTGGCGCGCGACCCGCTGACCCTGGCGCGCGGCCGGCTGCTCGAGCTCGGGGTGGAGGAGCAGGAGGTCGCCGCGGTGGACGAGGAGACACAGGCGCGGGTCGACGCGGCAATCGAGGCGGCGCTGGCGGCGGCGTTCCCGGATCCGGGGGAAGACCGGGCGCGGGAGTTCGCGCCGTGAGCTCGCGCGCCCGCCGGACCACGATCCGGCAGCCTCCATGGGAGGTCGCGCCGTGAGCGCCCTCGAGTTCCGAACCGCGATCCGCGACGCCATCGCGGAGGAGCTCGAGCGCGATCCCGCGGTCGTCTTCTTCGGCGAGGACGTCGCGGCTGCCGGCGGCGTCTTCAAGGCCACTCCTGAGCTGCACGAACGCTTCGGGGGAGAGCGCGTCTTCGACACGCCGATCTCCGAGCTCGCCCTCGCCGGCGCTGCCTTCGGCGCCGCGGTCACGGGGCTGCGGCCCGTCGTCGAGATCATGTTCGGCGATTTCATGGGCCTGCCGATGGACAGCCTCGTAAACCAGGCCGCCAAGTACTGGTACGTCTCGAACGAGCAGGCGAGCGTCCCGTTGGTGGTCCGCTCGGCGGTGGGCGGAGGCGGGCGCTTCGGCGCCATCCACTCCCAGACCCACGGCACCTGGTTCCAGGGGGTGCCGGGGATCAAGGTGGCCTGTCCGTCGTCCCCGGCGGACGCAAAGGGGCTGCTGAAGGGGGCGATTCGGGACGACAACCCCGTCCTCTTCCTCGAGCACAAGCGGCTCTACTCGACCAAGGGGCCGGAGCCCGAGGAGGAAGTAATGCCGCTCGGCAAGGCGGCGATCGTGCGTGAAGGGACGGACCTGACCATCGTGTCGGTCATGAAGGGAGTCCCGGACGCCCTCGCCGCCGCCGACCAGCTGGCGGCGGACGGGCTCGAAGCCGAGGTGATCGACCTCCGGACGCTGCGCCCGCTCGACGTCGGGACCGTGCTCGGCTCGGTCGCGAAGACGAACAGGCTCGTCGCGGTCGAGGAGGGCCCGCGCACCGGCGGCTGGGCCAGCGGCCTGCTCGGCGCTGTCGCCGAAGAGGCGCTCGAGGACCTGGACGACGTCTGGACGCTCACCACCGCCGAGACCCCGATCCCTTACAGCCCGTCCCTGGAGGACCCCCACCTGCCGGGGACGGACGCGATCGCGGCGAGCGTCCGCGAGCGGCTCTAGTGGAAGCGCACGATCAGGCGGCGGCGGGCTCAGCCCGGGGGCGCGTAGCCGGCGGCGGACCCGCCGCTGCAAGATCCGGCGGCGCTATCCGCAGATAGTGCCGAAACGACCATCCCACGAAGCGCCGCCACTGCATCGCCGCGAGCGCCGTGTTCAGCAGGCGCGGAGGCACGCGCGGGACGAGCCGCTGCGCGGTGAGCATCCACCGGAACTTCCACTCGTGGGCGGCCGAGAAGTCGTGGTAGCGGGTGAGGGCGCGCGCCGCCGGCTGGCGACCCTCGACCACCGCGCGCAGCTCTCGACCGCATGCGATGCCGAAGTAGAACGCCGTCCGGATGCCCTCGGCGGTGAGCGGAAGGCAGTGGCCCGCCGAGTCGCCGACGAAGAAGATCCCGTCCTCGGTGGCGTCCCGCAGCTTGTGGGGGATCCAGTTGCCCTGGTAGCGCACGGGGTCGCGCCGGAGGTCCTCCGCAAGCAGGACGGTCGTGTCCTTCACGCGCTGCCGGGGATCGAAGGAGCCGACCCCGATGCGCGTCTCCTCGCGCGCCGGAAAGCTCCAGCCGTAGCCGGCGGGGACGTAGCGGCGGTCGATCCAGATCTCCATCTCGTCACCGGTCCCCCAAGGGTGCACCTCGAGCCCGCGCGATAGCGGAGCGTCAGGCGGCTGGTAACCCTTGCCGAGCATCCGTCGCCAGCCGAGGGCGTCCACCACCAGCGGGGCGCGCAGGTCCCCCCGGTCGGTGTGGACCACGTTTCCGCTGCGTCCGTTCACCTTCGCGGTCTCGAAGTCGGCGTCCGACTGGCTCCACAGCGCCGAGCAGAGCTCCGGGTAGTCGAACGTAGAGAAGGTCCAGGGGAGCTCGAATCGGGCCGTGCCGTGCGGCGTGTGCGCGACCAGCCGGCCGAATGTCTGCCGGTGGGAGCTCATCAACCCCATCGCCCGCAGCCACTCGGTCGGGACGCCGCAGGCGGAGGTCTGGCGCTCCCCGATCTCGTAGCGATCCACGACGAGGACGTGGGCGCCGGCGCCCGCGAGCTCACGCGCGACCGCCAGTCCGGCGAAGCTCGCGCCGCAGATCAGGACGTCAGCGTCCCCGGACAGCGCAGTACGGTCTGCGCCTCGCTTCGTGCGGCGAATCGGCATCGTCACGCGGAGGGTACTTGGCGGGCCGACATCGCTAGGCTAACTCCCTCAGTGCCGGATATTGAGACGTCCATTCCACCTCGCACCGTCGAGGGCTCGGGCGGGTTGCTGCTCGAGATCGACGGTCAGATAGTCCCGAACTACGACGCCACTCTCGTCCCATTCGAGGAGGGCGACGTCGTGTCGGGGAACGTGGTGCGCATCGACCAGGACGAGGTCCTGGTGGACATCGGCTACAAGAGCGAGGGCGTCATCCCGATGAACGAGCTCTCGATCCGCAAGGCGGTGGACCCGCACGACGAGGTGGAGCTCGGCGAGGAGGTCGACGCGCTGGTCCTCACCAAGGAGGACCAGGACGGCCGCTTGGTGCTGTCCAAGAAGCGCGCCCGGTTCGAGAAGGCGTGGCGCAAGATCGAGCGCGCCGCCGAGTCCGGTGAGCCGGTGGAGGGCACCGTGATCGAGGTCGTGAAGGGCGGCCTGATCATCGACCTGGGCGTGCGCGGCTTCCTGCCGGCCTCGCTCGTCGACATCCGGCGTGTGCAGAACCTCGACGAGTTCCTCGGCACGAAGATCGAGTGCAAGGTCATCGAGCTGAACCGCTCGCGCAACAACGTGGTGCTCTCGCGGCGGGCCGTCCTCGAGGAGGAGCGCAAGGAGGTCCGTCAGCAGATCCTCGACCGGCTCCAGCCGGGGATGGTCGTGGAGGGCGCGATCTCGAACATCGTCGACTTCGGCGCGTTCGTGGACCTCGACGGCATCGACGGCCTCATCCACATCTCAGAGCTGTCGTGGTCCCACGTCAATCACCCGTCGGAGATCCTGTCGATCGGCGACGTGGTGCCCGTCAAGGTGCTCGACATCGACCGCGAGCGGCAGCGCATCTCGCTCGGGCTGAAGCAGACGCAGGAGGACCCGTGGCAGCGGGTCATCGACACGTACCGGGTCGGCGACGAGCTCGAAGGCAAGGTCACCAAGGTCGTCACCTTCGGCGCCTTCGTCGAGATCATGGACGGGGTCGAGGGGCTCGTGCACATCTCCGAGCTCGCGCACCACCACGTGGAGAACCCGCGCGAGATCGTCGAGCCGGGCCAGGACGTGCGCGTCAAGATCCTCGAGATCGACTCCGAGCGTCGGCGACTCTCGCTGAGCGTCAAGCGGGTAGAGGAGCAGCTGCCGCACATAAGGTCGGCCGCGGCGGCCGGCGCCGCCGCACAGGGTGAGAGCGCCGAGGAGATCGGCGATGTACCCGATCTGGGCCTCTCGGAGGACGTTTTCGCGGGGCCGCAGGTGAGCGGCGCCGAGGACCTGCGCGCCGCGGTCGCGGGTGCGCGGCGATCCCGGGAGGAGGGTGCGCCGCCGCGGGAGCGGTCCGCCCAGGACGAGGACGCAGCGCCGGTGGAACCGCCGGCAGAGGGCGCCGAGCCTCCCGGCGACGAGCCCTCCTCGGAGTAAGCGCGATGACCGGGTCGTGGCGGGTCCACCAGGGGCTCGCCGGCGACGGGCGCGCGTCGTGACGCCGCGGCTCCCGGCGGTGGCCCTCCCGCGTCCCCTCGGCACCGGCGGCGGGCGCGCATCGTGACGCGTCGGGTCCCGCTCGTGGGGCTCACCGGCGGTCTCGGGGCCGGCAAGTCCGAGGCGCTGCGGGCGCTCGCCGAGTTGGGCGCCGCAACGCTCTCGACCGACGAGGTGGTGCACGACCTGCTCGCCACGGAGGAGCTGCGGGGGGCCGTGGTCGAGCGCCTCGGGGCGAGCGTGGCGCCTGGAGGCGAGCTCGATCGCTCACGGATCGCGGAGCGGGTGTTCGGCGACAAGCAGGCACGCGCCTGGCTCGAGGAGACCCTGTGGCCGCGCGTTGGAGCTCGTGTGGCCGAATGGAAGGCGGAGGTGGACGGCGCGGAGCCGCGCGCTCCGGCAGCGGTCGTCGAGGTTCCGCTCCTGTTCGAGTCCGGAATGGAGGGCGTCTTCGACCGCACGATCGCGGTCTCCGCCGACGAGGCAGTTCGCTCTGGGCGCGCGGCCGCGCGCGGGCATGCGTCCCTCGTCGAACGCGCCGGTCGTCAGCTCTCGCAGGAGGAGAAGGCGGGACGAGCCGACTTCGTCGTACGCAACGACGGCACTCTGGAGGAGTTGAAGGAGTCGCTGTCCCGCGTTCTTGCAAAACTCGACGGATTCCCATGAGCTCGGCCACCGCCCGGATCGCCCGCCCCACCTCCCGCGCGCGCCGGATCAGGCGTCGCCGGCGGGGGCTCCTGCTCGTCGCGGGCGTGCTCGCTGCCGGGGTGGCCGCAACGGCAGCGGGCCTGGGACCGCTCGGCAACGCCGTCCGCGAGATCACCCTCCCGCTCCGCCACGACGACATCATCCGCCAGCAGGCCGCCGACAAGAACCTCGATGCCGCGCTGATCGCCGCGGTGATCTACGAGGAGTCGCGCTTTCGCGACCAGACCTCGCGCGCCGGCGCGCGCGGGCTCATGCAGATCACGCCCGACACGGCCCGATTCATTGCCGGTCACTCGGGCGGGACCCGCTTCGTGCAGGAGGACCTGGCCATTCCGCAGATCAACATCGCCTACGGCTCGTACTTCATCCGCTACCTGATCGACCACTACGAGGGCAACGAGGTGCTCGCGGTCGCGGCCTACAACGCCGGCCAGGCGAACGTCGACGGGTGGGTGCGAGGAGCGGGCGGGCCGTCGGCCTTCGACGCGGTCCGGGACATCCCCTTCCCGGAGACTCGCGCCTACGTCTCGAACGTCTTCGAGCGCCGCGGCGAGTACCGCGAGCATTACGCGAAAGACCTGGGGCTCTGAGTCGACTTCGTCCGGCGGCCGCGGACGGCCTCGGGCTCGTGCGAATCGCGCTTCGCATCGCCCCCCCGGCCGCGGTCAGCTCCGGGTCGTCGCCTCGTCCCAGCGCTCGTACGCCTCATCTACCGCCCGCTTCGCTGCGGCATGGCGCGTGGCCGATTCCTCCGTCCGCTCTGAAGTGCCCCACATCGCCGGATCGGCCAGCTCGTCCTCGAGCTCGCGCAGGGCGGTCTCGGCCTGCTGGACCTCGCGTTCGAGCTGGGCGATCCGCTTGACGGCGTTCTTCGAAGGGCCGCCGTCCCGCTTGTCGCGCGATGCGCGTCCGGCGGCAACGGCCTGCTCGTGGGAGGAGGTGTCCGCTGGCGGGCGGTTTGCTGCGCTGGGCCGCTCTCGTCCGCGGTTTCCCGCAATGAGCCGCTCCCGCCCGGCGGCTTCCGCCGGCCGGCGTCCCGCACTGAGCCGCTCCCGCCCGGCGGCCTTCGCCGGCCGGCGCTCCTCGCGCACGCGCGAGTACTCGGCCCAGCCGCCTTCGTAGCTGCGAAGACGACCATCCTCCATGGCGATCGTCCGGGTCCCGACCGCGTCGAGCAGTGCGCGGTCGTGGGAGACCAGCAGCAGCGCTCCTTCGAAGGACCGGAGGGCGTCCTCGAGGGCCTCGCGGGCGTCGAGGTCGAGGTGGTTGGTGGGCTCGTCCAGGATCAACACGTTCGCGCCGGAGGCGACGAGGATCGCCACGGACAGGCGGCGGCGCTCGCCGCCTGAGATGGCGTCGAGTGGCTTCTCGACCTCCTCGCCGCTGAAGAGGAATCGCCCCAGCACGGCGCGCGCCCGGTTAGGGGTGAGGCGTGTCTCCCGCTGGGCGGCCTCGAGCACCGTCTTCGCCGGACCGAGCTCGTCCGCGTGCTGCGAGAGGTAGGCGATCTTCACGTTGTGTCCGGTACGGACCCGCCCGCCGTCAGCGGGTCGCCGCCCCATGAGCGATTCGATCAGCGTCGTCTTGCCGGCGCCGTTGGGGCCGACGAGCGAGACGTGCTCCCCTCGCTCGAGCCAGAGCTCGCCGTCCTGCAGAAGAGTCCGCCCCGGCACCTCGAGCCGACCGCCCTCCAGCTCGAGCACGGTTCGCCCGGTTCGCTCGGCGCCGCCAAAGCTGAAGCCGAGCGAGCGAGGTCCCGCAGCGGAGGGCTCGATCCGCTCCATCTTCTCGAGTCGCCTCAGTCGGGACTGGGCCTGGCGGGCCTTCGTCGCCTTGTAGCGGAAGCGCTCGATGAACCGTTCCATGCGCGCGATCTCCGCGCGCTGCTTCTCGATCGCCTTGCCGCGGGCGATCTCACGGGCTGCCAGCTCGCGGCGCCACGCATGCCAGGGTCCGGGGAAGAAGCGTCCCCGACCCGCCTCGAGCTCGAGCACCGAGGTGCCGACGGCCTCCAGGAACCAGCGGTCATGAGCGACCAGGATCACCGCGGCGTCGAGGCCTATGAGATAGGCCTCGAGCCATTCGAGCGAATCGATGTCCAAGTGGTTGGTCGGCTCATCGAGGAGGAGGAGGCCGGGGTCGCCGGCGAGCGCACGGGCGAGCGATGCGCGGGTCAGCTCGCCGCCCGAGAAGGTGTCTAAGCGGCGGTCGAGCTGTTCGTCCGAGAAGCCGAGCCCGTGCAACGGCCCGAGGGCGCGCACTCGCCAGTTCCACCCGCCGGCGTGCTCGAGTCGGGCCTGGGCGCGGGCGTAGCGCCCGAGCGGGCCCGCATCGTGCGGGCGCTCCGCCATCTCGCCCTCGAGCGTGCGCAGCTCCTGCTCCAACGCGACGAGATCGCGGCACCCGGCGAGCACGTACTCGCGCAAGGTGAGCCGGCGCTCCCGCGGCGGGCGCTGGTCGTGGAGCGCCACCCGGGCGCCCTTCTCGAAGACCAGCGCGCCACCGTCGACCGACGTCTCACCGGCGACCATCCGGAGCAGGGTCGTCTTGCCGGCGCCGTTCCGGCCCGCAAGCGTCATCCGATCCCTGCGCTCCAGCTTGAACGACACGCCCCGCAGGAGCGGAGCCCCCGCAACGTCCTTGTCCAGGGCGCTTGCGATTACAACAGCCACAACGCCCCAAATCGTCACACACGTCGCACTCCCGTTACTTACGGGCCTGCAAGCTGGGAGTGTGGGCTGTCTAAGTACCGCATACGGGGAGGAAAACAGCCCACACTCAGTCGGTGTGGCCGTCGCGGCTCTGGCCGGCCGCCAACACGGGGTGGTTTCGCTTGACCAGCTTGTGGCCCTCGGGCTGACGAAGAACGCGATATCCCGGCGCGTCCGGACGGGCGGCCTCCACCGCTTGCATCGAGGGGTCTACGCGGTTGGCCACGTGGCCCTGACGGCACGGTCCCGTCACTTGGCCGCGGTCCTTGCCCGCGGGCCCGACGCACTGCTGAGCCACCGCTCGGCGGGCTGGCTCTGGGGTTTCATGAGGTCCTCGTCGCAGATCGAGGTAACCGCCCCGCGCTCAAGGGTCGCCCACAACGCCATCATCCTGCACCGCCCCCGGGAGCTCCACCCCCACGATCGTGCCCTCCTCGACGCAATTCCCGTCACGAGCGTCGCGCGCACGATCGTCGACCTCGCCGACGTCCTCTCGGAACGCAGGCTCGCGGACGCCGTCCACGAGGCTGAGGTACTCCGACTGTTCGACCTCGAAGGAGTGGAGCAGACGCTTGCCCGTGTCGGCGGCCGCCGCGGCCGTCACCGACTACGCCGTGTGCTCGCCGATTGGATCGACGACCCCACCTTCACCCGCAACAAGGCCGAGCGGCGCCTCCTCCAACTGAGCCGGACCCACCACCTCCCTACCCCGCAAGTCAATGTCTGGATAGCCGGGCACGAGGTGGACTTCTTCTGGCCGCAAGCCGACGTCGCAGTCGAGTTCGACGGCGCAGCCACGCACTACACGCGCCGTGCCTTCCATCGAGACCGCGAGCGCGACCGGCAGCTCGCCACCCAAGGCATCCATGTTGTGCGGGTCACCTCGCGCGACCTAGACGGAGACGGCGCCGCCCTCGCCCGCGAGCTGACGGCGATCCTGGCTCGGAGGAGGTGAAATCGTTTCTCGCCCGCACGGGCGCGACCTCGCCGGCATTGCGGACCCACCTGCCGACCACTAACTCGCCCACCCCACAGGCAAGCCGTTGTCTCAGAGAAGTTGAGACCGCGGTCGGTCACGCGCACGCGACGCTGGTCGAGAGCGCGGCGCTCACGCACACGCGACACCGGTAGATGACTGATTCCAAACCAGGGCGGGGGGCGCGGGGCGATGAAGTGGGCTGCCGTCCACCCCCACCGCTAACGTCTATCGGTCGTGCCCGAATTTCGCGTCAATCCGGCCTACAGGCCGGTCGCCAACCAGCCGGCCGCCCGCGCCCAGCTCGCCGCCGGCATCTCGGAGAGGGACCGCTTCCAGACGCTCCTGGGCGTCACCGGCTCGGGCAAGACCGCCACGATGGCCTTCACGATCGAGCAAGTCCAGCGGCCCGCTCTCGTGATCGCCCACAACAAGACGCTCGCGGCTCAGCTATGCAACGAGTTCCGCGAGTTCTTCCCTCAGAACTCGGTCGAGTACTTCGTCTCCTACTACGACTACTACCAGCCCGAGGCCTACGTCCCGGCCCAGGACCTCTACATCGAGAAGGACTCCTCGATCAATGAGGAGATCGACCGCCTCCGTCACTCGGCCACGAGCGCGCTGTTCGCCCGTCGCGACGTGATCGTCGTGGCGTCCGTCTCCTGCATCTACGGCCTCGGCTCGCCGGACAAGTACAACGCGCAGGTCACGCTCCTGAAAAAGGGCGAGATGGTCGACCGCGACGAGGTGCTTCGGAAGCTGGTCGACAACATGTACACCCGCAACGACGCGTCGCTCGGCCGCGGCTCCTTCCGGGTCAAGGGCGAGACGCTCGAGGTGTTCCCGGCTTACGCCGAGTCCGCCTACCGTGCGGTCTTCTTCGGCGACGAGATCGAGCAGGTCCAGCATTTCGACCCGCTCACCGGCGAGATCTACCAGGAGCTGGAGCATGCGGGCATTTGGCCCGCCACCCACTACGCGACGGATCGGCCCACCATCGACAGAGCGATCGGAGAGATCCGGGACGAGCTCGAGGCACGCTGCAAGGAGCTCGAGGGGCAGGGCAAGTTGCTGGAGTCCCACCGGCTCCGGCAGCGCACCCAGTTCGACATGGAGATGCTGCGCGAGCTCGGGTTCTGCAACGGGATCGAGAACTACTCGCGCATCCTGGACGGCCGCGCGGCGGGCGAGCGGCCCTTCTGCCTCCTCGACTTCTTTCCCGACGACTTCGTGTGCTTCATCGACGAGTCGCACCAGACGGTGCCGCAGATCGGCGGCATGTACGAGGGCGACCGCTCCCGCAAGCAGACGCTCGTGGAATACGGGTTCCGGCTGCCCAGCGCGCTCGACAACCGGCCCCAGACGTTCGACGAGTTCCTCCAGCACACCGCGCAGATCGTGTTCGTCTCGGCGACCCCGGGCGATTTCGAGCGCAACCACTCCACCCGCATCGTCGAGCAGATCGTCCGCCCGACGGGCGTCGTCGACCCCGGGGTGGACGTGCGGGAGACGAAGAACCAGATCGACGACCTGATGGAAGAGATCCGCGGGCGGGTGGAGGCCGGGGAGCGCACGCTGGTCACGACGCTCACCAAGAAGATGGCCGAGGACCTGACCGACTACCTGCTCGAGTACGGCTTCAAGGTGCGCTACCTGCACTCGGAGATCGACACGCTCGAGCGGATCCAGATCATCCGCCAGCTGCGCCTGGGCGAGTTCGACGTGCTTGTCGGAGTCAACCTGCTGCGCGAGGGACTCGACCTCCCGGAGGTGTCGCTCGTGGCGATCCTCGACGCGGACAAGGAGGGCTTCCTGCGCGGCGAGATCTCACTGATCCAGACGATCGGGCGGGCGGCCCGCAACATTCGCGGCACGGTGATCATGTACGCCGACAAGCAGACCGCCGCCATGCGCACCGCCATCGAGGAGACGGAGCGACGGCGCGCGATCCAGGTCGCCTACAACGAGGAGCACGGGATCACCCCGGCGACGATCCAGAAGGGCATCTCCGACATCACGGACTTCCTGATGATGGAGTCGAAGGTGCCGACCGGACGGGGGCGGCGCAAGCGCGACACCGAGGGCATGGCGCCGGACGAGATCCGGCGGACGATCGTCGAGCTCGAGGAGGAGATGCTCGCGGCCGCGGACGATCTGCGCTTCGAGTACGCGGCGAAGCTGCGTGACGAGATCAAGGCCCTGCGTCACGAGCTCGAGGAGGCGGAGGCGAGCGCGTAGCCTCCTCGCGGTTGCGCTTCCCTAAATCTGCGGTGCGGACCTATCTTCTGCGCTCGCTAATTTGCAGCGCGAACGCAAATAGCTAGAGTCCTGTGGCATGCCGGTCTCTCTCAGGCGAGCCGGATTGGGGCTCGGCTGGTGCCTCGCGCTGCTCGCTGTCGGAGCACCGTCCGCAACGGCAGGCGAGCTCGGCAAGGCCGTCTCGGTCAAGCCTGCCGCGAACGGCGCCAAGCGCCTGACGTACAGGGTCGGCCCGTTCGACGTCAGGCCCGGGCAGAACGAGATCGCGTACAACCTGATCTCGCAGAAGCCCCAGGTCGATGGCTACATCACGCGCATCCGGCCCGATCTGACCTACCTAAACGGTCGCGTTCCGGGCGTGGACGTCATCCATCTCCACCACGGCGTCTGGGTCAACGCGAGCCGAAAGGACGCGACGGACCCGGCCCTGGCGGAGCGCTTCTTCGCATCGGGTGAGGAGAAGACGCGCATGCAGCTGCCGAAGGGCTACGGCTACCCGTACAAGGCGTCGGACACTTGGATCCTCAACCACATGATCCACAACCTGACGCCGGTGCCGACTCAGGTGTACATGGTCTACGAGATCGATTTCATCCCGAAGAGCTCGCCGGCCGCGCGCGGGATTCGGCCGGTCCGACCGATCTGGATGGACGTCCACAACGGCAGCGTGTATCCGGTCTTCAACGCCGAGAAGGGCGCGGGCCCGAGCGGTCGCTTCACGTTCCCTGACGATGCCGCCAATCCCTATGGCGGCGGGTCGAAGCGAAACGAGTGGGTGGTCGACCGCCCGGGAGTGCTCGTCGCCACCGCCGGACACCTCCATCCGGGAGGTCTGTACACCGACCTCTACCTGCGGCGTCCCGGCGCCCAGATCCACCCCGCTCGCTGCGGGACGAAGGCCAGCGCCTCCGCGCGGCGGCGCTGCCGTCGCGAGGCGCCCCGCGGGAGCGGGGACACGGCCCATCTGTTCCGATCGCGCGCCAAGTACTACGAGCCGGCCGGGGCGGTCTCCTGGGACGTGTCGATGACCGCGACGAAGCCGAACTGGCGGGTCGAGCTGCGCAAGGGAGACGTGCTCGGCGTCAAGGCGACCTACGACACCAGCCGCGCTTCGTGGTGGGAGTCGATGGGGATAAACCCGTTGACGTACATGGCCTATGGGGGTCGGGGCGTGGACCCGTTCAAGCACAGGGTCGACTACAAGGGCGTCGTCACGCATGGCCACCTGCCCGAGAACGGCAACCACGGCGGCGGGCCGACGGGGCTTCCGGATCCTCGGACGCTTCCCGACGGGGCCGACAATCCCAGCACGCTCGACATCCTCGACTTCAAGTACCAGTTCGGGGACGGGAGCCTTGGCGATGCGCCGCCGGTGATTCACGCAGGCCAGGCGCTCACCTTCCGCAACGGGGACGACGGAAGGTCGATCTACCACTCGATCACCTCGTGCAAGCCGCCCTGCAACCGCTCGACGGGAATCGCCTATCCAATAGCCGACGGTGACGTGCAGTTCGAATCGAGCACGCTGGGCTCCACCTCCCCGCCGGCGACCGGCGCGACCGAGTGGAAGACCCCGGACAACCTCAGCCCCGGCACCTACACGTACTTCTGCCGGATCCATCCCTTCATGCGCGGCTCGTTCCGGGTGAAGCCGTAGCGGGCCGGCTGTAGCCTTCGGGCCGGTGCCGGAGGAGCGCGAAAGGCAGTCCACCGCGGCGGCCGCGGCGGAGCAGGTGCGGACCATCGTGGAGGCCGCGGAGCGGAGCGCGGCAGAGCTCGACGCGGCCGCCCGCGCCGAGGCGGACCGAATTCGCGCCGCTGCAGAGAGCGAGGCCGAGACTCGGCTGAGCCAAGCCGATGAGGCGGTGCGAGGCGCCTTGGAGCGTGCGAAGGACGTGGAGGACCGACTCGAGGAGGTCGCCGCCGGCGTGCGGGACTCGATCGCGTCCTTGAGGGAGGAGCTGGAGCGTCTGCGGGCGATCGCCGAGACGGCGACGCCCACCGAGGGGGC
>Ga0126312_10000773_pt1 | contig 19906 bp, 18 predicted proteins | sample Plot104A_FD_92537 | JGI IMG/M metagenome (GOLD analysis project Ga0126312, IMG submission 92537) | Serpentine soil microbial communities from UC McLaughlin Reserve, CA, USA - Plot104A | ecosystem: Environmental > Terrestrial > Soil > Grasslands | place: USA: UC McLaughlin Reserve, Lake County...
CGGCCGCCCCCGCCGCCGCGCTCGCCCGGGCGCTCCCGCGCGCCGCGAGCGCGCGGCGCGTGGCCCACATGATCGGTGGCCGCGGCGACGCCGACCGGCTGCTGCGCCTCGTCGAGATCACGGACGCGCGCACGCGCACGGCCCTCCTGGGCGCCGGCGTCGAGGCGGAGCAGGAGCGGCTCACGGCCGCGCGCGCGATCCTCGCCGACGTCCCGGGCCACCGCCTGCTGGACCAGGCGCTCTACCTCGACACTCACATGTTCCTGCCGGACGGGATCCTGCTCTGCAACGACAAGATGTCGATGGCGGCAGGGCTCGAGCTGCGTGTGCCGTTCCTCGACCTCGAGCTGATGCGCTTCGTCGAGCGCATCCCGGCGCGGCGGCGCGTCCGGCCGCGCCAGCCGAAGCGGCTCCACCGACGCGCGATCGGCCGGCTGCTCCCGCCCGAGGTCACGAACCGCCCGAAGCACGGCTTCGCCACCCCCTACGACGACTGGCTGCGCGCCTCGCTCGGGCGCGAGGTCGAGCGCCGCTACGCGCCCGGCTCGCCGCTCGCGGAGCTGATCGACCCTGACGCCGCCGCCCGTCTGGTCGCCGAGCACAGGCGCGGCCGCGCCGACCACAAGGCGATCCTGTACTGCCTGCTCGAGCTGTCGGAGTGGCACGCGGCCTTCGTCGAGGTGAGGGAGCCCGTGCCCGCGTGAGCCGCAAGCGGGTCCTGTTCGTGCACAGCCGCAAGGCGAGCTTCGTGGCGATCGACCGCGAGATCCTGGCGGAGCGCTACGAGGTCGAGGACCTCTATCAGCCGGGCCGCTGGCCGAACCCGGTCAAGGTGATCGGCGGCGTGGCCCGCGCCGACGTCGTCTTCGGCTGGTTCGCGTCCTGGCACACCTTCTTCCCGATCACGCTCGCCTGGCTCGTGCGGAAGCCGTCGGTGATGATCGTCGGCGGGTTCGACACCGCGAACATGCCGGACATCGGCTATGGCTACCAGCAGGGCGGGATCAGGAGGGCGGCGAGCCGCTGGATCATGCGCCGCGCCCGCCGGCTCGCGACCAACTCGGAGTACAGCCTCAGCGAGATCAGGCAAAACACGCCGATCCCGCCCGCGCGCGTGCGCGTGATCCATCACGGCGTGCCGGACCCGTTCGGCGAGGAGCCCGCGGCGAAGGAGCGCGAGGCGCTGACGGTCGGCGCGATCGGCCACACGACGCTCGTGCAGAAGGGGCAGATCCCGTTTGTCCAGGCGGCGGCCGAGCTCCCCGACGTGCGCTTCACGTTCGCCGGCAAGTGGCTCGACGGCTCGGTCGATCAGCTGCGCGCCCGCGCCGGCGAGAACGTGAGCTTCACCGGCTGGCTCTCGGACGACGACCTCCACGCCGCCTACAGGCGCGCCGCCGTGTACGTGCAGGCGTCGCGCCACGAGGGCTTCGGGCTTGCGGTGGCCGAGGCGATGCTCGCAGGCTGCGTGCCGGTGGTGATGAACGTCACGGCGATGCCCGAGGTGGTGGGCGACGCGGGCGTCCTGATCGAGTCGCAGGAGCCCGCCGAGGTGGCCCGCGGGATCCGGCGCGCGCTCGAGCTCGGCCCCGGCGCGGCAAGCCGCGCGCGCGAGCGCATCCTCACCGCCTTCCCGATGGAGCGCCGCCGCGAGGGGATCCTCGGACTGGTCGAAGATGCGCTCGCTGGCTGACTGGCTCGCGCGGGCCCCGGCGGCCGCGCTCGTCGCCGTGCTCGTGCTGCTGGTCGTGGGCTCCGGCCTGTTCGGCTTCGCGATCTCGGAGCTGACGAGCGGCGACGGTGGTGGTGGCGACAACGGCGCGACGGCCGGCGAGACGGCCACGGCCACCGCGCCGACTCCCGAGGCACCCGCCGCCGTCGGCGGCTCGAAGCAGGACGAGCGGGAACCTCCCGCTCGCGAGCGCGGCGTGCCCGGCTGGCCGAAGGGCCTCAGCGCATTCACGGTGATCCTCGTCACCTCGGGTGACCGCCGCGCCGCGCTGAACGTGGCGAAGGAGGCGCGCTCGAAGGGGCTTGAGGCGGGTCTCATTCCCTCCGACCCGTACGACCTCGGCACGGGCCTCTGGATCGTCTACTCCGGCCGCTTCACGACCGTCGAGGGCGCCGAGAGCCAGGCGAGCCAGCTCGCCAAGCGCTACCCCGGCGCCTACCCGCAGCTCGTTCAGAGCTCCCAGTAGCGCCCGACGACGGCGGCGGCCTCGTCCGCCAGCGCATGTCGCGGGGGCTCCGGCGGAACGGCGCCGTCCCCGAGCGCGGCCATCGTCTCCGCCACGGAGCTCGCGAGCGCGCTCAGGTCGTAGCCGCCCTCGAGCACGGCGCCGACCGGCGCGCCGAGCTCGTCGCCGAGCGCGCGCATCCGGCTCGACAGCCCGCCGTATGACGATGTGTCGAGCCGCAGCCCTCCGAGCGGGTCGTCGCGGTGCGCGTCGTACCCGGCGGAGATCAGGATCAGGTCCGGGCGGTACCGGCGGGCCACGGGCACGACGACGTGCTCCACCAGGGACACGAACGCGGCCTCGCCCGTCCCGGCGGCGACGGGCAGGTTGATCGAGTAGCCCTCGCCGTCGCCCTCGCCCACGTCGCTGAGCGGGCCGGTGCCCGGCCAGAACGGGAACTGGTGGATGCTCACGAACAGCAGCTCGCGCGAGTCGTGGAAGAGCGTGTTCGTCCCGTTGCCGTGGTGCACGTCCCAGTCGAGGACGAGCACGCGCTCGGCGCCGAGCGCGTCCAGCGCGTGCCGCGCGGCGATCGCCACGTTCGCGAACAGGCAGAAGCCCATCGCCGTGGCGGTCTCCGCGTGGTGCCCCGGTGGACGCAGGCCGGAGAAGCCGGTGCGCTCGCCGCCCGACAGGAGCGCCTCCACCAGCGCGCAGGCGCCGCCCGCCGCCCGCAGCGCCGCCTCGTAGCTGCCCGGGCTCGTGGGCGTGTCCATGTCGAACGGCTCGCCGCGCGCGCTCATCGCCCGCACGCCCTCCACGTACTCGCGCGGGTGGACGCGCAGCAGCTGCTCCTCGGTCGCCGCGGGCGCGTCGACCGGCTCCCAGCCGACCCAGTCGCGGCTCTCGAGCAGCGCCTCGATCGCGCGGATCCGGTCGGCGCGCTCGGGGTGACCGAACCCCGTGTCGTGTTCGAGCGACGCCGGGTGGCGGAAGAACGGGGGCATGGGCGCCGGTACGGTACCGGCGCGCCCTTGGACGACTCCTTCAGCACCGACGTCGCCGTTGTCGGCGCCGGCGCCGCCGGCCTCTATGCCGCGCTCGTGGCGGCTGCGGAGGGAGCGAGCGTCGCGCTGGTAAGCCGCTCGCCGCTCGCGCAGACCGCGAGCTACTGGGCGCAGGGCGGGATCGCCGCCGCGCTGGCCGAGGGCGACTCGCCGGAGCAGCACGCCGAGGACACCATCGCCGCGGGCCGCGACGCCGCCCGCGCGAGCGCGGTGCGCGTGCTGTGCGACGAGTCGCCGGAGCGCGTGCGCGACCTCCAGGAGCTCGGGGTGCAGTTCGACGCCGACCGGAGCGGCAACCTCGCGCTCGGCCTCGAAGGCGGGCACTCGAAGCGGCGCGTGGTGCACGCCGGCGGCGCGGCGACCGGCCGCCGGATCACGCGGGCGATGTCCGCGCTGGCCGCGACCAACGAGCGCGTGACCGTGCTCGAGCCGGTCGCGGCGAGCTCGCTCGCGGTCTCCGACGACGGGCGCTGTGTCGGGCTCACCGCACGCCGCCGCGAGGGCGGCCCGCTCACGCTGTCGGCGCGCGCCGTGATCCTCGCCACCGGCGGGATGGCCGCGCTCTGGCAGCGCACCACGAACCCGCGCGGCGCGATCGGCGCGGGCCTGAGCCTCGCGAGCGACGCCGGCGCGCTCCTCGCGGATCTCGAGTTCATGCAGTTCCACCCGACGGCGCTCCGGCTCGAGGGGCCGCGCGACGGCTTCCTCATCACCGAGGCCGTGCGCGGTGAGGGCGCGCTCCTCTACGACTCGCAGGGCGAGCGCTTCGTTGACGAGCTGGCGCCGCGCGACGAGGTCGCGCTGGCGATCCACACGGAGCTCGAGCGCACCGGCGGACCCGCCGTCTGGCTCGACATGAGGAACGTAGAGGTGGACCGCTTCCCCAACATCGCCGCCGCGCTCGCCGACGTCGGCCTGAACCCTCGGCGCGATCTGCTGCCCGTGGCCCCCGCCGCCCACTACACGATGGGCGGGGTGGCGACCGACCTGGACGGGCGGGGGAGCCTGCCCGGCCTCTACGCGGTCGGCGAGTCGGCCTGCACCGGCCTCCACGGAGCGAACCGGCTCGCCTCGAACTCGCTCGCCGAGTGCCTCGTGTTCGGTCGCCGCGCGGCGCTGGCCGCCTGCGACGAGCCGGCCGCGAGCGGCGAGGCCGCGTCCGCCCCCGACCCGCGCGCGCCGGCGCCGCCCGGCGAGGACACGCGCGAGTCGCTGTGGCGGCAAGCGGGTCTCCGCCGCGACGCCGCGGGGCTGGCCGCGCTGGGCGAGGACCCGTATCCGCTCGCCCGCCTGATCGGCGCCGCCTGCCTCGCGCGCGAGGAGAGCCGCGGCGCCCACCAGCGCACCGACCACCCCGCCACCGACCCCCAGCTCGACTGCATGCATAGCCTCGTGGGGAGGGACGGCGCACACTCCTTCGAGCGATGGCAGTAACCACCGACACCCTGTTCCGCGAGGCGATGACGCACCTCGCCTCGGGCGTCGCCGTGATCACCGCGCGCAGGGCCGACGGCGCGCCGTGCGGCATCGCGGCCACCTCCCTCACCTCCTACAGCGCTCATCCGCCGTCCCTGCTCGTGTCCGTGTGGCACGCCTCGCGCTGCCACACGGCGCTCGCGGAGAGCGAGCACTTCGGCGTCCACCTGCTGAAGAGCGACGAGCTGTCGCTCGCGCAGCGCTTCGCGAACCGCGCGCTGGCGGACAAGTTCGACGGCCTCGCCTGGAGCTGGGACGGCGACGTGCCCGAGCTCGGCGGCACGCTCGCCTACCTGCGCTGCCGGCGCACGGCCAACTTCGTCAAGTACGACCACACCCTCCTGATCGGCGACCTCGAAGGAGGCCGCCTCGAGCAGGGCGAGCCGCTCGTCTACGCGCGGAGGCGCATGGACTGGCTCATGCAGCCGATGGAAAGCTAAAGGCTCGCAGCCGGCCCGACCGGCTGCTCGCCGGACGACGGGAGCCCGACGCCGATCACCTTCAGGCGCCGCGACAGCGCGCTGTACGCGAACTCGGCCTGCTCCTGCGAGCTGTAGCCGAAGAACTCGTAGTCGTCGCCGATCGAGTAGCCCTTCGGCACGAGCACGCCGGCCGCCAGCGGGAGCAGCTCGTTGAGCGTCTCCTGCACGCGCACGCGGTAGCGCTCCTCCGCGCACTTCTGCTGGAGGAACCAGGTGCCGTAGGCGACGTGCCGGTGCTCGTCGCGCGCGATGTTCCCGAAGCCCTCCGCGAACCCGGGCAGCAGGTCGTTCTTCTCGTAGTAGTCCTGCATGAAGTGCTGGCCCGTGAGCGCGAGCGTCCCCTCGATGACCATGTGGTAGGTGGTCACGAAGTCGACCTTCGCGTCCATGTCGCTCGGGTCGGCGATCAGCCGCTCGCCCATCTTCACGAGGCGGTCGTCGAACAGCTCGACGAACGAGTCGGTCACGTCCGCGCGCGAGGCCGCGAGCCGCTCTTGGATCCCCGCGTCGGCGGCCGCCGTGCCGGAGACCTCGCGGAACCAGCGGTCGAAAAACTGCATGTGGCGCGCCTCGTCGACCTGCTGGGTCGTGAGGAAGGCCTCCTCCTGCTCGTCCTCGTAGGCCATGACGAGGCCGGAGAACTGCGTGGTCACGCGCTCCTCGCCGACGAAGAACGAGCTGAGCCCCCAGAGGTGCTCGTCCCGCTGCTCGTCGTCCAGCTCCGCCCACTGCTCCTTGTCGCGCTCGAGGTCGATCGCCTGGGACTGCCACTGCTGGCGCTCCCAGAGCTCGTAGAGCTGCTGCGGGTTCATCAGCTGGAGCGTGCGGTTGAGATAGGCGTCGTCCGTGATGGTCGCGACGTCGCCCTGGCTGGTGAGGTCGAGAAGGGTCGCCATGGCGCGATCCTAACCCGTGGTTTGCGCCGCTTGCCACACGGGGAAACGCAGCCCTAACTGACGAGCTGTTCAGCGGCTTAACGCGAACTTAATGTTGGGCGCGTTGCTGGGGTCAAAAGGAGTTTCCGTGCGGCAAGGCCGCTTGCACAGGGGGTTTAGGGAGGATGTACCAGTTCAGTCGCTCGATCTTCCGCGAGCTGGCAACCGAGGTCGTCCCATGCCGAGGCGAGGACGTGGCGGCAACCCGGATGCGGTTCCTGCGCTACTGCGAGGCGTCGATGGAGCGCTTGGCAATGGATCGCCACTACTTCGCCAAGCCGGTGCGCACGCTCTTCAACGACGTGCGCCACTTCTTCCCGATCGGGGAGCAGCTCCGCGTCTACAGGGTCTGCGAGCGCCACATGACGCTGGCGACCGAGTTCGTCGACACGCAGCTGCGGACCGGCACGACATTCGACGGCAGCCCGGTGTGCTGCCACGCGAGCACGCGTCGCGGGACGGCGTGCGCGCGGGTGCCGCTGCCGGGGAGCAAATACTGCCCATCGCACAAGCATCTCGACGAAGAGTTCGAGGTCGCGGCCGCATAGCCCGCTGAGGCCATAGCTTCCTGCTCGACCAGCGGTGGTGGTCGAGCAGGCGTCGCTTACTGTCCACCCCGTGATCCTCGGGGTGGACGTCGGCGGCACCTTCACCGACGCGGCCCTGATCGCCGGCGACCGGCTCGTCACCGGGAAGGCGCCGACCACCCCGCGCGACCAGTCCGCGGGCGTGATGGCCGCCGTCGAGGAGGCGCTCGGCGGCGCCGGCGCCTCCGCGGCGGACGTGGAGCGCTTCGTCCACGGGATGACCGTGGGGACGAACGCGCTGCTCGAGGGGCGCGTGGCGCGGACCGCGCTGCTCGCGACCGAGGGCTTCACCGACCTGGAGGAGCTGGGCCGCCAGGCGCGCGCGGAGCTGTACCGGCTGTGCGCCGGCCACCCGCCACCGCTCGTGCCCGACTCGCTGCGCGTGGCCGTGCCGGAGCGGACCGGGCCCGAGGGGGTGCTGCGGGAGCTCGACGAAGAGGCGCTGCGCGCGTCGCTGTCCGGACTCGACGCCGAGGCGGCCGCCGTCTGCCTGCTGTGGGGCTTCCGGCATCCCGGCCACGAGCGGCGCGTTGCCGAGCTGCTGGAGGAGGCGCTGCCGGAGATCCACGTCTCCACGTCACATGAGACCGCCGGGGTGTTCCGGGAGTACGAACGCTGCGCGACGACCGTCGTCGACGCCGCGCTCTCGCCGCTCCTGCGCGGATACCTGGAGCGCCTGGCCGAGCGGGCCCGCGAGGCGGGGCTTCCCGAACCCGAGGTGATGCTGTCGAGCGGGGGAACGGCGAGCGCGGCGACGGCTGCGCGCCACGCCTCGTGGACGGTGCTGTCGGGGCCGGCGGGGGGAGCGGTGGGCGGAGCGCGGATGGCGTCCGCGGATGCCGTGGGCCTCGACATGGGCGGCACGTCGTGCGATGTCTCCCTCCTCGTCGGCGGGGCCGCCGCGGTGGGCAGCGGGCGCGAGGTCGGCGGGCGCGCGCTCGCGCTGCCGATGGTCGACGTGCACACGGTCGGCGCCGGCGGCGGGTCGATCGCGTGGCGCGACTCCGGCGGCGCGCTCCGGGTGGGACCGCGCTCGGCCGGAGCGGACCCGGGGCCCGCCTGCTACGGCCTCGGCGGCGACAGGCCCACGGTCACCGACGCCAACCTGCTGCTCGGCCACCTCGACGAGGGGTCGCCGCTCGCGGGGGGCGTCCGGCTCGACCGCTCCGCCGCCGACCGAGTCGTGGAGGAGCTCGCCGGCGAGCTCGGGCTGAGCCGCGACGACACCGCCGCCGGAATCGTCCGGGTGGCGAGCGCGGCCATGGCTCAGGCAGTGCGCGTCGTGACGGTCGAGCGGGGCATCGACCCGCGCGAGCTCGCCCTCGTCCCCTTCGGCGGCGCCGGCCCGCTCCACGCCGCGCAGATCGCCGACGAGCTCGGGATGCGCCGCGTCCTGGTGCCGGTGGCGAGCGGGGTCCTCTCGGCCTTCGGCCTGGTGGTGGCCGAGCGCCGCCGCGACCTGGTGGAAAGCGTGCTCCTGACGGGCGACGACCTGACCGCCGAGCGAATCTCCGAGGCGGTCGAGCGCCTGGCGGAGCGGGGGCGCGAGGAGCTGCGCGGGGCGAGGGCCGCCGAGCCGCGCGGCCGCGATCCCGAGCCACGCGGCCGCGAGCCCGAGCCGCACGGCCGCGATCCCGAGCCACGCGGCCGCGAGCCCGAGCCGCGCGGCCACGAGCCCCAGGTGCGGGCCACATACGACCTCCGCTACGAGGGGCAGGCGTTCGAGCTTCCCGTCGACGGCGATCCCGCGCCCGATCCGGCGGAGCTTCGGCGCGCGTTCGACCGCGCGCACGAGGACCGCTACGGCTACTCCGACGCGAGCGCGGGGCTCGAGCTCGTAACGGTGCGGGTCGCGGTCGCGCTGCCCGGCGCCGAGCCGCGGCCGGCGGCCTGGGACGGGCTTCCGGGCGACTCTGTCGAGGGCCCGGAGGTCGTCGCGCTGCCCGGGTCGACGCTCGTCGTGCCCGAGGGCTGGCGCGCCCATGCCGAGGACGACCTCGTGGTGATGGAGCGGTGAGCGGGCGGCTCGACCCGATCACGCTCCAGGTGATGCTCGGCAGCCTGCGCGCCGCCTGTGACGAAATGGGTGCCGTATTGGTGCGCTCGGCGCACTCGGCGAACATCAAGGAGCGCCGCGACGCCTCCACGGCCCTCTTCGACCCCGACGGCCAGATGGTCATGCAGGCCGAGCACATCCCGGTGCACCTGGGCGCGATGCCGTCGGCGGTGGCCGCGGTGCTGGACGAGCAGCAGCGCCCGGACGAGCCCTGGATCCTGAACGACCCCTACCGCGGCGGCACGCACCTGCCCGACATCACCGTGATCACGCCGCTCTTCCACGACGGCGAGCTCGCCGGCTTCGCCGCCAGCCGCGCCCATCACGCCGACGTGGGCGCCGAGGAGCCCGGGAGCATGCCCGCCTTCTCGCGCACGCTCGACGACGAGGGCGTCGTGATCCCGCCGACCCGGCTGACCGAGGACGTCCTCCACGACCTCGCCGGCCGCATGCGGAACCCGCGCCAGCGCGAGGCCGACCTGCGCGCGCAGCTCGCGGCGGGCCGAGCCGGCGGCGAGCGCGTGGCCGCCCTGATCGAGCGCTTCGGGCTCGACACCTTCCGCGCGGGCCTCACGGAGACACTCGACTACGCCGAGCGCCGCACCCGAGCCCGGATCGCCGATCTCGAGGACGGGGTGCGCGAGGCGCGCGACGTGCTGGAGGCCGCCGGGGCGGACCCGTCCGGCCGAAGCGGCGAGGACCTCGAGCTGATGCTGCGCGCCACCGTCGCCGGGGGTGAGCTGGAGCTCGACTTCTCCGGCTCCGCCCCGCAGCACGACGGCAACCTCAACTGCCCGCTCGCGGTCACGCTCTCGGCCTGCTACTTCGCGCTGCGCGTGCTCACCGACCCCGACGTGCCGCCGTGCGCCGGCGCCTACCGGCCGCTCACGGTCAGGGCGCCCGAGGGCTCGCTGCTGAATGCCCGCCCGCCGGCGGCGGTCGCGGCGGGCAACGTGGAGACCTCGTCGCGCGTGGCCGACCTCGTGCTCGCCGCCTTCGGCCACGCGCTAGGCCAGGGCACGATGAACAACCTGACGCTCGGCAACGACGACTTCACCTACTACGAGACGCTCGGCGGCGGCCAGGGCGCCTGCCCCGACGCGGACGGCCCCAGCGGCGTGCACGTCGCCATGTCGAACACGCTCAACACGCCGGTCGAGGCCCTCGAGCTCGAGTTCCCGCTGCGGGCGGTCGAGTACTCGCTCCGGCGCGGGTCTGGGGGCGCGGGACGGCATCGCGGCGGCGACGGCGTCGTCCGCGAGCTCGAGGCGCTCGACGAGATGCGCTTCTCGCTCATCACCGAGCGTCGCCGTCACGCCCCGCCCGGCGCCGCCGGCGGCGAGCCGGGCGCGCCTGGTAGGAACCTGCTGAACGGGGACGAGCTGCCGCCGAAGGCGTCTGGCACCCTCAGTCCCGGAGACAGGCTGCGGATCGAGACCCCCGGAGGTGGCGGACATGGCAGGGACTGACGAGAGCATCGCGCCGGGCTCGGGGCGCGTCGCCTTCTGCGGCCTCGGCATCATGGGCGGCCCCATGGCCGCGAACCTCGTGCGGGCCGGGTTCGAGCTGGCCGTCTACACGCGCACGCGCGAGAAGGCGGAGCGGTTCGCCGCCGAGCACGGCGCCCGCGCGGCCGCCACGCCGAGGGAGGCGGCGGACGGCGCCTCCGCGATGATCACGATGGTCCCCGACGCGCCCGAGGTCGAGGAGGTGCTGCTCGGCGAGCAGGGCGCGGTCCACGGCCTCGACGACGGCGCCCTCGCGATCGACATGTCCACGATCGCCCCCACCGCCGCGCGTGCCATCGGCGAGCGCCTGAGCGACGACGGCGTGGCCTTCCTCGAGGCGCCGGTGTCGGGCTCCCGCCCCAAGGCCGAGGACGGCACGCTCACGATCATGGTCGGGGGGGAGCGCAGCGATTTCGAGCGCGCCCGCCCGCTCTTCGACGCCATGGGCGAGCGGATCGTCTACGTCGGCCCGCGCGGCCACGCCCAGCTCGCGAAGCTGCTCACCAACACGATGGGAGCCGTTCACGCGGTGGCGCTGGCGGAGTCGGTGCTGGTGGCCGAGCGCGCCGGGCTCGACCCCGGCGCCTTCCTCGAGGTGGCCGCCGGCAGCGCCGGGAACTCGACCGTCCTCGGCCTGAAGGGCCGCCCGATGTTCGAGCGCGACTTCACCCCGCTCTTCAAGCTCGAGCACATGCTGAAGGACGTGCGCCACTGCCTCGACGAGGCGAGGGCGCTGGGCGTGGAGCTACGCCTCGGGTCGCTCGCTGAGCCGCTGTTTGCGAGAGCCGCGGAGGCAGGGCACGCGGAGGAGGACTTCGCCGCGGTGATCCGGGCATTGGAGTAAGGAACAGGAGATTTTCCCCCTTGAAACCGGGGCGATCGTTCGCAAGAATGAGCGACCCGCGTCCCGCCCCCGTTTGTTGCAGATACCTCGACGCGGCGTTTTGGAGGTTTCTCTCACCTATGCCAGTTGCTTTCAAGGAATGGGCTGTGACCGTGCGTGCGCTCGCCGAGGGCGAGCAGCTCCTCACCCTGCGCAAGGGAGGCATTCGCGAGGAGAACAGGCACTTCGAGATCGAGCACGACCGCTTCTTCCTGTACCCCACGTTCGACCACCAGCGGAACGACCTGATCCGCCAGTCGCACCTGCCTGAGCTGGCGCGTGCGCTCGAGGAGGGCGTCTGGCCCGACGACGAGCCGCCCGCCAGGGCGCTGCTCCAGGACGGCGGCATCACGCAGCCCGAGCGGGTGCGGATCCGCGCCTGGGCGGAGGTATCGGCCAGCTACCTGATCACCGACCCGCGGGCGATCGACGCGCTCTCGCCCTACTACGTCTGGACCACCGACTACGCGGAGAAGCGGCTGCGCTGGAAGCGCCGCCACCCGCTGCACGTGATGGTGCTGCGCACCTACCGGATCCCGCGTCCCGTGACGGTCAAGGTGCGGCCCGAGTACCACGGCTGCCGCTCGTGGCTCGAGCTCTACCGCGACCTCCCGTTCGAGGGCACGCCCGTGCTCTCCGACGAGGAGTTCGAGCGGGCCTCCGAGGAGATCGAGGCGATCGCCTCGGACGCAGTTCCCGTCCTCGCCTAGAGGCTGATCTCATCGCTGCGCGCCGGGCACCGCCCGGCGCTTGCGCAAGGCGGCGAACCGGCGCACGCCGCGCGGCGGGCGCGTATGTTGCGGCGCCATGCGAAGCCTCCGTGGGCAGGGGATGCTGGCATCTGCGGTCGCCTGCGCGGTCGCGATCGGGATGGCGGGGCCCGCCGCGGCGCAGCTGCCGCCGGGTCTGCCGCAGCTTCCGGGCCTCCCGGGTCTGCCGTCCGACACCCCCGTCCAGCCCTACGGCACGAGCGACGGCGGCGGCTTCTGGAACATCCTGCCTCCGGGCGCCAACGGGCTCGCGAACGGGGCCGAGCTGACGGCCTTCCTCGCCGCCTGCCCGCCGCCGAAGACGAACTGCCCGAACGCGCCGCGCCCGAAGCACTCGTCTGACGAGCTGAAGATGTACGGCGACCTCGTCTACGCCTCCCCCGGCCTGAGCCGGGCCGACATCCCGAAGTACTTCAAGGACGCGACCTTCGGCGTCAAGGAGAACGGCGCCGAGCGCATCTACTCGCCACCCGGCAACAGCGACGTGACCATCGTGCGCGACAGCGGCTTCGGCGTGCCGCACGTCTACGGCAAGACGCGCCCGGCGACGATGTTCGGGCTCGGCTACGTGGGCGCGGAGGACCGGCTGTTGGTCATGGACGCGCTGCGGAACGCGGGCCGCGCCCAGCTGTCGGCATTCGCGGGGGGCAGCCCGGGGAACCGCGCCCAGGACCACACGCAGTGGGAGCTCGCGCCCTACCGCGAGGCGGACTTCAGGCGCCAGTTCGAGCTGGGCGACGACGTCTACGGAGCGGCCGGCGCCCAGCTTCAGGAGGACGTGACGAACTACGTGGCGGGCATCAACCGCTACATCACCGAGGCGCGCGTCAACCCGCTGAAGATGCCGGGCGAGTACGTGGCGATCGGCAGGCCGCAGGGCCCGGAGGACTGGAAGGTGACCGACGTGATCGCCACCGCCAGCCTGATCGGCGGGATCTTCGGCAAGGGCGGCGGCCGCGAGCTCGACTCGGCGCTGCTCCTCCAGAGCGCCCAGAAGCGCTTCGGCCGTGGGCGCGGCAAGCGGGTCTGGGCCGACCTACGGACCGCGGAGGACCCGGAGGCGCCCGTGACGGTCAACAAGAAGCGCTTCCGGTACCGGGGCGAGCCGCGCAGGCTGCGCCGCGGCGGCGTCTCGATGCCTGACCGCGGGAGCGTGAAGCGTGTCGACGTCTCGAGCTCGGCCGACCCGGTCGGCGAGGGGGTCGGCGGCTTGCTCGGCGGCTTCCCGCGCGCGGGCTCGAACGCGCTCCTCGTCTCCGGGCGGGAGTCGGAGTCCGGCCGCCCGCTGGCGGTGTTCGGGCCGCAGACGGCCTACTTCGCGCCGCAGCTCCTCATGGACGTCGACGTGCACGGGCCCGGGATCGAGGCCCGCGGCGCGACCTTTGCCGGGGTCAGCCTCTACGTGCTCCTCGGCCACGGGCGCGACTACGCGTGGAGCGCCACCTCGGCGGGCCAGGACATCATCGACACGTTCGCGGTGCCGCTCTGCGAGCCGGACGGGTCGCAGCCCACAGTCGACTCGATGCACTACCGCTACCACGGCCAGTGCCTCCAGATCGACCTCCTCGAGCAGACGAACCACTGGACGCCGAGCCCGGCCGACGACACGCCTCCCGGCGCCGAGACGCTCCACGCCGAGCGCACCAACCTCGGGCTCGTGACCGCGCGCGGGACCGTGCGCGGCAAGCCGGTCGCGTTCACGAAGCTGCGCTCGACCTACTTCCACGAGGCCGACTCGGCGCTCGGGTTCGTGGCGCTGAACGACCCGTCCCAGATCCGCGGCCCGGATGACTTCAAGCGAGCCGCCTCCAAGATCGGCTTCACCTTCAACTGGTTCTACGTCGACCACTCACACATCGCGTACTTCAACTCGGGCAACAACCCGGTGCGGCCGTCGCGCACCAGCACGCACTTCCCGGTGAGCTCGGCGTTCGAGTGGAAGAACTGGAACCCCGACATGGCGACCGCCCGCTACACCCCGCGCGGCTCGCACCCGCAGGCCGTCGACCAGGCGTTCTTCGCGAACTGGAACAACAAGCAGGCGCGCGGCTACCGCGCGGCGGACGACAACTTCTCGTACGGGTCGATCTACCGCTCGCAGTCGCTGGCGGACCGGATCCGCCGCGGCATCCGCGGCGCGGCCAAGATGTCGATCACCGAGCTGATCGACGCGATGGAGGGCGCGGGCACGGTCGACCTGCGCGCGACGAAGGTGCTGCCCTTCGCGCTCCGGATGCTGGGCCGCCCGCGCTCGCCGACCGTACGGCACGCGGTGAGGGTGCTGCGCGCCTGGGTGCGCTCCGGCGGGCACCGGCTCGATCGCGACCACAACGGGACCTACGAGCACTCCGAGGCGGTCTCGATCCTCGACCGCTGGTGGCCGAAGTGGCTGCGCGCGGAGTTCAGGCCGACGATGGGGGCGGCCCTCTACAAGCGAGCCAAGTCGCTCGAGGTGCAGGACGACGACCCGAACCTCGACGGCGAGCACCACGGCTCGGCCTACCAGACCGGCTGGTACCACTACGCGCAGAAGGACCTGCGCCGGCTGCTCGGCCGGAGGGTGCGCGGGAAGCTCTCACGCGCGTATTGCGGCGGGTCGAGGAAGCGCCAGGGGACGCGGCGGAAGTGCCAGTCGCGGCTACGGGCGTCGCTCGGGCGGGCGCTGAAGCAGGACCCGGCCGTCTTCTACAAGGACGAGACCTGCGAGGACTACGGGATGCCGTCGAGCCAGTGGTGCTACGACGCGGTGCGCCACCGCCCGGTCGGAGCGGTCAACCAGCCGCTCATCCACTGGATCAACCGCCCGACCTTCCAGCAGGTGGTGGAGGTCCAGAAGCAGGTCCCCCGCTAGCTGAAGCGCCAGAGGACGACCTGGTAGCGGCGCACGCAGAGGAACTGCGTGACGCGGACGCGCGGGAGCGCCTGGGCGGGTGAACCGCGCACGGAAGCGGTCGCGGCGCGCTCCCCCTCATCACCCGTCTGGCCGCCGCCCGCGACGATCGCCGCCGCTATGAGCAGCGCGGCCGCGCTTGCGATCGTCAGTCCGCGCAGCACCATCCGGCCACGCGCGGGAAGCCGCCCTTCACGCCGAGCTCGGTCGTGACGCCGTGGAGGGGCCTGATGCGGCCGTGCGGGCCGAGCAGGAGCCACTGTCCGGCGCCGCGCCAGCCGACGAGCAGCCAGCGGCCGTCCTGGGACCAGGCGATGCCGTCGACGTTCCCCTGGAAGAGGACCTTCGCCGGGCCGCCGCCGAGCGGGACCTCCAGCAGACGGGCCGCCCCGCCGTCGCCGGCTCCGCCACCAGCTCCGCTTCCCCCACCGACCACGACTGCCGCGCTCCTCCCGGACGGGTGCAGCGCAAGCTCGCGGCCTACGCCGGGCAACCGCACTGTGCGGAGGACGTGCCCCTGGCGATCCATGACCGTCACGACGTGTGACGTCAGCGCTACAACCCGGCGACCTCGGCGTGTCCATGCGAGATCCCTCACCGGGGCGCCGACGCGAGCTCGCCAGAGCGGCCTGCCCGTGATCACGTCCAGGGTCTCGATCGCGCCGGAGGCGCTCGCGTAGGTCAGGACATAGCCGCGGCCGTGGCGCCACGCGGGCGTGACGGGCGCGGCTCGGCGGCGGAGCAGCCGGTTGGTCGCCGGGTTGCCCTTGCCGTCGACGACGCGGAGAGTCGCGCCGGAGCGCACGGTCTCGAGGTAGGCGACGAAGAAGCCGTCGCCGAGGCTCCAGGCCGGATGGTGCAGCGCCCCCCGACGCGCCAGCGTCCACTTCGTCGTCCCGGTCGGGGTGACCGCGACGAGGCGCCGACCGTCGACGCCCACCGCATGCCAGCCGTGCGGCGACCAGCCGACCTCCGAGAACGCCCCGAGCCCGCGCGCGCTGCCGTCGGGACGCACGGCGTACGCGCCGGTGCGGGTGAGCGCGAGCACCGAGCCGCCGGGCGGCAGTGCGGCGAAGGCCGGCTTCGCCCTCGCCGGCTCCTTCTTCTCGAACCGATCTCCAATCCACGCGCCTGCGGGTGAGAGGACGGTCGCCAGAGCGAGGCAGATGAGCGTGCCGCCGAGAACCAGCTTCATCGGCAGCCTGCGGCGGCGAGCCGAGGGGGAGCGCTCCGCGAGCGCCGCCTCGACCACCGGCCAGCTCCGCGCGGCGGCCTCCGCTTCGCGGGGGAGCGGCGCGTCGCGCAGCCGGTCGCGAACCGCGCTCATCGCTCGATCACCTCGCCGAGGCGGTCGAGGGCGCGGCGGAGCCGCGAGTTCACGGTGCCGCGCGGCATGTCGAGCGCGCGCGCGATCTCGCCCGGGGTGTAGTCGAACACGAAGCGGAGGACGACGACAGCGCGGTGCTCGGGGCTGAGCTCGCCGAGTGCGGAGACGACGTCGTCGGGCAACGGCGAGCTCGGGGGGTCGGGAGGCGCCTCGGCGGAGTGGGCCGCCGCCGCGTCGACCTCGCGGCGCAGCGAGCGGGCGCGCGTCATGTCGATCGCCCTGTTCACGACGATCCGGTGCATCCAGGGTCCGAAGGGCCGGCGGCGGTCGAAGCGGTCGATTGCCCGCACGGCGGCGAGGAAGGCCTCCTGCGCGATGTCCTCCGCGGCGGCGGCGTCGTGCACCACGAGGTAGGCGGCGCGATACGCGCGCGGCCACTCGCGCCGGAACAGCTCCTCGAGCGCCTCGGCCGAGCCGCGCTGAACGTCGCGCACGAGCCGCCGCTCCCGCCGGCGCGACGGCTGGGCGGCGCGTACCAGCAGCGCGGGCGTGCGCGCCGCGGGCGCGAACGCCGCTGGCGGGTCGCCGGTCATGGCTACCCCAGAGCTTCTCACGCACTCCACCGAAGCGGATACGGCGGGGCGCCCCCGAGAGGTCCTTTAGGTTTGCGGCGTGCCCTGGGAGGAGTCGCACTCGCCCACGTTCTCCGCTCGCCACGACTCGTCGCAGCGGGCCGAGGCGGCGGCCGTGCTCGAGTCGCTCGAGGCGTTCCGCGAGGAGGTCGACGGCCTGTTCGCGCGCGTCCCCGGCGAGATCGCGGTGGTGCTTCACCCGCGGGCGGCGGCGCTCACGCTGGCGCACCCCTGGCTTCCGCTCGCGCGCATGGTCGCAGCGCCCGCCAGCCGCCGCTACTTCGCGGGCTGGTTCACCGAAGCCGACATCCACGTGCTCTCCCCGCCTGCCCTCGAGCGGCGCGCCTCGAAGGTGCCCGGCTCGCGGGAGGCGCTGCTGCTCTCGCCGCTCCACGAGTACTCGCACCTCGTGATCGGGGCGAACAACCGCGACCTACCACCGCCCTTCTCGCCCTCCGCATTCCGCGGCTACGTGCGCTGGGCGTGGCTGTGCGAGGGCGCCGCCGTCTGGCTCTCGGGGCAGACGCCCTACCTGCGCCCCGCGATCGTGCGCCGCCTCAAGGAGGAGGGCCGCCCGGAGTTCCCGCCCTCCGCGCGCGACGCCATGCTCCTCGGCGGCACGATCTTCGGCATGCTCGAGCGCGAGGCCGGCCCGGGCGCGGCCGCGGCGCTCGCAACCAGCCCGCTCGAGGACCGCGGCGCGCGCGGCGTGCTCGCGGACGCCTTCGAGCGCCAGGTCGCGAGCGTCGAGCGCGACTGGCGCGCCGAGCTCGACTCGCTATCGGCGTCCTGACCGCTCCGTACTGAAGTCCGCCGGGACGGACGACGCTCGCACGGCGCTCCCGCGGGTGCCCTGCTGCTTGCCGTATAGAAGCGCCTCGTCGGCGCGCGCGATGAGCATGGTGGGCGAGTCGCCCGGGCGCCACCCGGCCACGCCCGCGGTCGCCACTGTGGCCTCCCCGCCGAAGCCGAGCACGGCGAGCCTCCCGCGGATTTCCTCCAGGCCGCGCGACACGACGTCCGCTGCCACTTCCTCGCCGGCGTCGAGCGCGATGATCACGAACTCGTCGCCGCCGTAGCGCGCCACGATGTCGTACGCGCGCACGCTGTCGCGGAGCCCCGCGGCGACGTGCTTCAGCACCTCATCACCCGCCTGGTGGCCGTGGCGCTCGTTCACCTGCTTGAAATCGTCCAGGTCCACGATCGCGAGCGAGAGCCCGCTCCCGGTGCGCCGGGAGCGCTCGAGCTCGCGCCGCAGCGTGTCCTGCATCGCCCCGTGATTCAGGCAGCCGGTAAGCCCATCGGTCCGTGCGGCGAGCGCCAGCTGCGCGTGCTCGGCGGCGTTCCGACAGGCGGCCGACGCCAGCTCCGCGAACGCCGTGACCAGCTCGAGATCGGCTCCAACGCCGCCCACGACCACCAGTACGCCGCGCAGCTCGCCGTCCCAGCGCAGGGGAACGGCGAGTGCTCCGCCCTCGCTCGTCGGCTCACCTCGCTCCGCGACCGCGTTGGCGATGCCCTCACCGCGCGTCCCGATCGACTCGCCCGGGCGGCCGTAGGTGGCCTCCAGGCGGAGGCCGCCGGCCGCGCCGCCGAGGAACACGTCGGCGCGCTCCGCCCCGGCCACGCGCGTCGCCTGCTCGCAGACGCGCACGAGCAGGCGGCTCGGGTCGAGCGTACCGCTGAGGCTGCCCGCGGCCTCGAGGAGACGCGCCATCCCCTCCTCCACGGCTACAGCCCGAGCGTGTTGGCGATGATGTTCTTCTGGATCTCCGAGGTGCCGCCGTAGATCGTCGTGACGACGGCGGTGCGCAGATGGCGCTCCATCGGGTACTCGGTCGCGTACCCGTAGCCGCCCATGATCTGGACGCCCTCGAGCGCGACCCGCTTCGCCAGCTCGGTCGCCGCGAGCTTCGCCATCGACGCCTCCTGCGGGAGCATCCGCCCCGGGTCCTCGTCGGTGAGCGACGCGACCCAGCGCACCAGCAGCCGCACCTGCGCGATCTCCGTGGCCAGCTCCGCGAACCGATGCGAGATCGCCTGGAACGAGCCGATCGGGCGGCCGAACTGGCGCCGTTCCTTCGCGTACGCGAGCGCGTCGTCGAACGCGCGCTGCGCAAGGCCGAGCGACGTGGCGGCGAGGATCGTGCGCTCGTAGTTGAGCCCGGCCATCAGCTGCGTCCAGCCGCCGCCCTCCGTGCCGATCAGCGCGTCCTCGGGAACGCGCACGCCGTCGAGGTGGATCTCGTTCGTCTCCGAGCCGCCAAGTGTCTCGATCGGCGTGATGGTCATCCCGACTGCCTCGCGCGGCACGAGGATCATCGACATGTCGTCGTGGCGCTCCCCAGCGCCGGTGCGGCAGACGATCAGGATGTGGCTCGCCTTGTGCGCGTAGGAGCACCACATCTTCGCCCCGTCGAGAACGAACTCGTCGCCCTCGTGCCGGGCGCGCGTCTTCAGGGCGGCCACGTCCGAGCCGGCGTCCGGCTCCGACATCGCGATCGCGAGCGTGCCCCCCTTCACGACGTGGGCGAAGTGCTCGCGCTTCTGCTCCTCGGAGCCGAAGCGGTTGAGCGCGCCGACCACGATCAGCGTCACGCCGTAGGCCGCCACCGGGATCTGCCCGCGCGTGAACTCCTCGAGGAAGAGCGTCGCGTCCAGGAACGAGCCGCCGGAGCCGCCGTACTCCTCGGGGATCTGGAGCCCGTACCAGCCGAGCTCGCCCATGCGCGCGGCGACCTCGTGCGAGTGGCCGTCGTGCTCGGGCCGGTCGAGCTTCTCGCGCGCGGCGAAGTCGCGGATCGCCTCGACGAAGGCGCGCTGCTCGTCCGTGAGCCCGCGGTCGGCGGCCTGCGGACTCGCGACGCTCACGCCTGAGAGACGGTCGGGGCGCGGCGGGCACCGCCCGCCGCTTCCGCAACGTCGGGCTCCCGCGGCTTGAAGCGGTTCAGCTCGCGCATCGCGATGACCATCTTGTGGACCTCGTCCGGTCCGTCGGCGATCCGGAGCCAGCGGCCCTGGCGCCAGGCGGCGGCGAGCGGCGTGTCGTCCGACATCCCGAGCGCGCCGTGCACCTGCATCGCGCGGTCGAGCACGCGCTGGTGCATCTGCGCCGC
>Ga0126312_10000774_pt1 | contig 19903 bp, 24 predicted proteins | sample Plot104A_FD_92537 | JGI IMG/M metagenome (GOLD analysis project Ga0126312, IMG submission 92537) | Serpentine soil microbial communities from UC McLaughlin Reserve, CA, USA - Plot104A | ecosystem: Environmental > Terrestrial > Soil > Grasslands | place: USA: UC McLaughlin Reserve, Lake County...
GAGCTGGTGCCCGACCTGTGGGAGCTCGTCGACCTGTGCGTGGACGGAATCATGACGTCGCATCCGGTCGAGCTCGAGCGGACATTGAAGTCGCACCGGGCGCCCGCGGCCTGCGCCGCCAAGTAAGCCGTTAGCCCTGCTGCTCGGACCAGGCCTGCATCCGGCGGCCGATCTCGTCCCGATCGACGTCCTCGATGTGGGTACTCAGCATCCACTGGTGACCGAACGGGTCGCGGAGGCGCCCGGCGCGATCGCCGTAGAACTGGTCGGCCAGCGGGTACACGACCTCGCAGCCGGCAGCGACTGCTCGCTCCCACAGCGCGTCGACGTCGGGGACGTTGAGCGCCATGACCGCGGTCACGAGCCCACCGACCGAGCTGGGCGCGACGCCGTTGCGGTCCTCACCCTCGTCGGTCATGAACACGACGGATTCGCCGATCCAGACCTCCGAGCGCACGATCTTCCCGTCCGGCGCCGTGTACGGCTCCTCGGAAACGGTCGCACCGAACGCCTCTTGGTAGAACGCGATCGCCGCAGCCGCGTCGTCGAACACGAGGCGGGTCACCACCGTGGGGACGCCCTTAGGCACGGGTTCGACGCCGCCGGCCATGCCGCTACGTGGGGTCGGGCACCGGCTGCGGCGGCGGCGGGCCCGCATAATGCGCGCTGGGCCGGATGAGGCGGTTGTCCGCCGATTGCTCGAGCACATGGCTGGTCCAACCGATCACACGGCTCGACGCGAACGTCGGCGTGAACATCTCTCGCGGCACGCCGCACGTGTCCATCACGACGCCGGCGTAGAACTCGACGTTGGTGTACAGCTGGCGGCCCGGCTTCATCTCGGCCAGGACCTCGATCGCCTTCTGCTCGATCGCCTCGGCGAGATCGACCTTGGGTCCGCCGAGCCGCTCCGCGATCCCGCGCAGCATCGTCGACCGGGGGTCGTCGGTCTTGTAGACGCGATGCCCGAAGCCCATGAGGCGATCGCCGCGCTCGACGGCATCGCGCAGCCACGGCTCGGCTTTGTCCTCGGTGCCGATGGCGTCGAGCATGGCCAGCGCGCGGCTCGGCGCGCCGCCGTGGAGCGGCCCCGACAACGCGCCGATCGCGCCGACCACGGCCGATCCGAGGTCGGCTCCCGTCGACGTGATCACGCGGGCAGTGAACGTGGAGGCGTTGAAGCCGTGGTCGATCGTCGAGATCAGATACTGCTCGACCGCCCGCGCGTACTCGGGCCTCGGGACCTCGCCTTGCATCATGTACAGGTAGTTGGCGGCGTAGGGCAGGTCCGGGTGGGGGTCGATCGGCTCGAACCCGTGCTTGAGCCGGTACAGCGCGGTGAGCAGCGTGGGCACGACGGCGCACGTCTGGAGCGCCTGGCCGCGTAGCTCGCCACGGCTGCCGTCGAGCCACGGCCGGTAGTCGAGGTCGACCGCCATCATCGAGTACGTCGTGCGCAGCATGTCGAGCGGGGGCGCGTCCGGTCCGCCCAGGGCCGCCACCTGTGGCAGCAGCTCCTTCACCTCGACCGGGATCGTGCGCCGCGGCTTCACCTCGTCGATGAAATCGTCACGCTGGCGCAGCGAGGGGAGCTCGCCCTCGAAGAGCAGGTACCACACGTCTTCGAGCGTCCGCTTCTCCGCCAGGTCGATCGCGTTGTACTGCCGGTAGTGGTAGAAGCCCTCGAGGCCGCGCACGTCGCCGATCGTCGTATCGGCGACGACGACGCCCTCGAGGCCCTTGGGGACCTCGGCCGCGGGGCGCTCGACCGGCTGAACCTGGGCGATGCGCATGAGGTCGCGCATCGACACGAGCCCGACGAGCTGCGTGCCGTCGACGACCGGGATGTGGCGGTACCCGTGTTCGGACAGGCTCGCGAACGCCTCGGCGGCGGGCACGCCCGGCGCTACCGAGTCGGGGTTCGGCGTCATCCATTCCGACACGTGCACCTCGCCCGTGTCGGCGCCGGCGGCCGCAATCCGGATCATGTCGCGCTCGGTCAGGATGCCGACAGGTTTCTCGTCTTGTACGACGACGACGGATCCGACGCGCTTCTCGCGCATGCGCCCGGCGGCTTCGGCGAGGGTCTCGTCGGGGGTCGCGGTGACCACCGGGGTGCTCATGAGCTCGGCGACAGTGGGCGCGCTGGAACCGTCGGTCATGAGCAACGTCCCTTCTTCGGTCAGGCTCCGCGCTGAGTCTACGTCGCGACGCTAGGAAGCCGGTTCCCCGTGACGGCCTGCGCCGGACGCGAAACGCGCCGCGCCCTCGAGTGTTTCGCCCGACGCGATCGTCGCCGCGCCGCGCGCGAACTCGTTCGACAGCGCGTCGTCGAGCGAGAGCGCCCACTGCTCGTAGCTGGAGCGGCGATCGCTGCGGAGGCAGAGTTGGGGGAGCCGCGCGAGCTCGTGTGCCAGAGCGAGCGCGCCGTCGAGGGCCGCGCCCGGCTCGGTGAGTCGGTTGGCCAGTCCAAATGCCAGCGCCTCGTCGCCCGACACGCCGCGACCGGTCAGGATCATGTCGAGGGCGCGGCTGTGCCCGATGAGCCGGGGCAAGCGGACCGTGCCGCCGTCGATCAGCGGGACGCCCCACCGGCGGCAGTACACGCCGAAGACGGCGTCGCGGGCGGCGACGCGCAGGTCGCACCACAGCGCCAGCTCGAGCCCGCCGGCGACGGCATCACCCTCCACCGCCGCGAGGACGGGCTTGTCGAGCAGCATCCGGGTCGGGCCCATCGGCCCGTCGCCGTCGGGCGCGGCGCGGTTGCCGCCGCCGGTCGAGATCGCCTTGAGGTCGGCGCCGGCGCAGAACGCGCCGCCGGCGCCGGTGAGGATCGCGACGTCGCGGTCGCCGTCGTCCTCGAAGGCGCGGAAGGCGTCGGCCAGCGCCTCGGCTGTCGCGCGGTCGACGGCGTTGCGGACATCGGGTCGGGCGATGGTCACGATCGTGACCGGCCCGTCGTGGTCGATGCGGACCGTGCTCATGCCGGCTCCTCCTTTGCGTCGAGCGTCGCCACCAGGTGCGCGGTCTCGTTCAGGGTCACCACCGAGCGCTCGCCCGTCCGAGCGGCGGCGACTCGGGTGATCGACGTGTAGCCGGGCTCGAACCACAAGTGTCGTTCCAATCCCAACAGAGCGGCCACGTAGACGTTGATCACCCCTCCGTGACAGACGGCGGCGACGCGTCCGCCCGGGAAACGTTCGATGACGGCGTCGACGCACGGGACGATGCGGGCCCGGAACTGGTCGGGCGGCTCGCCGCCGAGCTCTTCCCAGCGGCCTTCGATCATCGCCCGCCAGCGGTGATCGCGTGTCTCGCGCATCTCCTCGACGGGGATGTAGTAGTCGGCTTCGGCGTCGTACTCCATGAGGCCGTCGTCCGTCTCCACCTCCAGCTCCAGGCCTTCGCCGACGACCTCCGCGGTCTCCTGCGCCCGGCGCAACGGGCTCGACAAGACGGCGTCGATCGGTTCGTGCTCGAGCCACTGCGCGAGGCGCACGGCCTGGAGGCGCCCGCGAGGAGTGAGACCGGGATCGGCGGGCACTGGACTCGACCCCGGCGCGATGCGCACGGGCTCGGCGTGGCGGATGAGGAGCAGGTCCACGGGGGGGTCAGCCGGTGAGCCCGAAGCCGAGCACGGCTTCCAGCTCGGCGAGCGCGACTTCTGGCTCGGCGACCTTGATCGTCGTCATGCCGAGCTCGCGTGCCGGCTTGAGGTTGGCGCCGAGGTCGTCGAGGAACACCGTGGCCGGCGGCGAGACCTCGAGGCGTTCGCAGACGAGCGCGTAGATGCGCGGGTCGGGCTTGCGCAGCCCTTCGACCGCCGACTCGACCATGACATCGAACCAGTCCTCGGTCGGCCACGTTCGGTTAGTGCGCGCCGGGTCGTCGGCCCAGTTGTTGGTGAGCGCCGCCGTCTTCAGGCCGCGGCGGCGGATCGCGCCGATCGCCGTCACCATCTCGGGTCGGGCATCGAGCCCGACGCGGACGGCACCCATCAGATCGCGTGCCGAGACGTCGCCGCCGTGCGCCGCGCACTCGGCGTCGAACGCGTCGCAGAACTCGTCGAAGTTCAGCACGCCCCGTTCGAGCCGTGACCATGCACCGTGCTCAGGGTCGGCGAGGACGACCTCGCTGAGGAACCGGTGGGGGAGGCCGTGATCCCGCTCGTACGCCCGGAACACGTCGAGCGGAGACGGGAAGACCACCCCTCCCAGGTCGAAGACCACCGCCTCGTAGCTCACGGGTCGATGAGCACGCCGGGGTTCAGGGTGGCGTGCGGGTCGAGCGTCGCCTTGGCGGACCGCAGCGCCTCGGCGAACAGGGGCGGGCGCTGCCGGTCGTACCACCGCCGGTGGTCGCGACCGACGGCGTGATGGTGTGTGATCGTGGCGCCGTGGCGGACGAGCACCTCGGACGCCGCGTCCTTGACGACCGCCCACTGCTCGAGATGCGCTCCGGGGCGCCCGGGCGCGATGAAGGTGAAGTACGGCGCCGGTCCGTCCGGATACACGTGCGTGAACCGGCAGGTGACGACGCCCTTCGGCGCGCCGATCTCGACGAGCGCGCCGCGCACGGCGTCCATGACGTCGCCGTAGAGCGCGTCGAAGCGGTCCCACGTGATCGCGGTCTCGAACGTCTCGTTGACCATGCCCATGGCCACGAGCGCGTCTCGTGTGTACGGAGCGCGCAGGAACGCGCTCCGCCACGCGCCCGCCGACCCCTCGCGGGCGGAGTCGTCGGTCCGCGTGCTGAGCGCGTCGTCCGGCACCTCGCCGCCGCGATCCCGCGCGAGCTCGACGGCCCGCGCGAGCCACGCCTCGAGCGGGTGGTCGGCCGACTCGAACGCGATCAAGAGCAGGTGCGCCGAGCCGTCGTCGGCGCCGGTGACCATCGCCTCGGTGGCATCGAGGAGCCGGCAGTTCGACGGGTGCAGGCCGCTCTGGGCGAGTGCCCGCGCCGCCTGCACGCCTTGCTCGAAGCTCGGGAACCGGGCGGTCGCCGAGGCCCGGAAGCGGGGCCGGTCCTGTAGGCGCATCCACGCCTCGGTGATCACGCCGAGGATGCCCTCGGAGCCGAGAAAGAGACGGTCGGGCGACGGCCCGGCCCCCGACCCCGGCAGCCGTCGTGACTCGACGACGCCGCGGGGCGTCACGACCCGCAGCGACTCCACGAAGTCGTCGATGTGCGTGTACAGGGTGGCGTAGTGGCCGCCGGAGCGCGTCGCGATCCACCCGCCGAGCGTCGAGCACTCGAACGACTGCGGGAAGTGACGCAGTGTGAGGCCGTGCGGGCGCAGCTGGTCCTCGAGCGCGGGCCCGTACGCACCCGCCTGGATGCGCGCCGCCCGGGACGCGCGGTCGATGTCGAGCACCTGGTCGAGGTGGCCCAGGTCGACGGTGACCGCGCCTCGATACGTGTCGCCGACGTCGCACTCCACGCCGCCCACCACGGACGAGCCGCCGCCGTACGGGATCGCGGCTGCGCCCACGCCGGCGCACCAGTCGAGGACGTCGGCCACCTCGGCCTCGGTGCGCGGGGTGGCCACGACGTCGGGCGGGTGAGCGAACTCGCGGCGGAACGCGCGCACGACGTCTCGGAACGACTTGCCGTAGGTGTGCCCGGCGCGCTCGGCGGGCTCCGTCGTGCACTGCGACGCAAGCGAGGCCGGGGCATCGAGCCGGGGCTCGGGGAGGTCGAGCTCGTCGATCGTCGGCGGGTCGGCGCTGGGGAGCTCGTCGAGCTCGAACATCCTGGCCAGGGTCTTGCCCATCTGCTCCTGCTGGTCTCGAGACGGGCCCTCGCCCTCGTATCCCCAGCCCCAGAACTTGCGGCGGCGCGTCGCCATCGGCGGCAGGGTAGACCTCTTGACAGGACTCGAAGCCTGTTCGATACTTCGAACAATGTCAGTTACTCCGATGCGTGACAGGCGTGCCGAACGCCGTGAGGCCACGCGGGCCGAGATCCTCGCGGCAGCCCAAGAGGTCATGCGTGAGCACGGCGTGGCCGGCCTCTCGCTCCGGGATCTCGGGCAGAAGGTCGGGATGCGAGCGCAATCGCTCTACTCCTATTTCGATTCCAAGGAGGCGATCTACGACGCACTGTTCGCGGAGGGGTTCCGGCAGTACCTGGACCTCCGCCGGGCCGTCCCATCCACGGGCGACCCGCGCGCCGACTTCCGGGCGGTGTGCCGGTTGTTTCTCGACTTCTGCCTCGAAGACCCGGCCCGTTATCAGCTGCTGTTCCAGCGCACCATCCCCGGCTTCACGCCCTCGCCGGAGTCGTACGCACCGTCGGTCGAGGGGCTCGAGCTCACGCGCCAGCTGCTGGTCGACGCGGGTGCGGACGATCCCGCTGACCTCGATCTGTTCACGGCGCTCACGACCGGACTCATCGACCAACAGATCTCCAACGATCCCGGCGGCGACCGGTGGTACCGCCTCCTGGACGACGCTCTCGACATGTTCTTCGCGCACATCGACGCGAGGAAGAAAGGCAGGACCCGATGAACGCGACCGCGACACGCGTCGAAGACATCCCCGCGCTGACGCGCTCCGAGGCGATGGCGTTCGCTACCGACGAGTTCGCGCGCTGGCTCGAGCTGCTGCGTGCGCTCGCGCCCGAGGACTGGGCCGCGGCGACCGAGTGCGCGCCGTGGAACGTGCGGACGATGGCCTGTCATGTTCTCGGCGCGACCGAGAGTCACGGGTCGATTCGTGAGATGGCGCATCAGATGCGCGCATACCGGAAAGCGAAGTCGGGACCGATGATCGACGCCATGACGGCACTCCAGATCAAGGACCGCGCCGATCTGTCGCCGGCTGAGATCGTCACCGCGTTCGAGCGAGCGGCTCCGCGTTCGGTGCGCGCCCGCCGTCGGATGCCTGGGCTTCTGCGTCGCATGCCCATGAAGGTCGACCCGCCGTTCGACAACGACGGCTGGCGCCTCGGCTACTTGATGGACGTCATCTACAACCGCGATGCGTGGATGCACCGGGTGGATGTCAGCCGGGCGATCGGGCGCGAGATGGTGCTGTCACCTGACCACGACGGCCGGCTGGTCGCCGACGTCGTGGCGGAATGGGCCCGGCGCCACGGGCAGCCGTTCACGCTGACACTCACCGGCCCTGCCGGCGGAGCATACGTCTCCGGACAGGACGGCGAGAACATCGAGCTCGACGCGGTCGAGTTCTGTCGGATCCTTTCGGGCCGGGCACAGGGTGCCGGCCTACTGAGCACGGAGGTGCCGTTCTGATGGAAACACGAGTCGACGAGATTGCCGACGGCATCTACCGGCTGTCGACGTTCGTACCCGAGATCGCCGCGCCGGCGGGATTCACCTTCAATCAATTTGTCGTGGACGCCGAGGAGCCCTTGCTGTTCCATTGCGGCCCGCGTCAGATGTTCCCGCTCGTATCCGAGGCGGCGGCGCGCGTCGTTCCGCTCGAGCGCTTTCGCTGGATCACGTTCGGCCACGTCGAGTCGGACGAGTGCGGCTCCATGAACAACTGGCTCGCCGCCGCGCCGAACGCCGAGATCGCCCATGGTGAGATCGGCTGCCTCGTCTCCATCAACGACATGGCCGACCGTCCGCCGCGCGCGCTCGGCGACGGCGAGGTCATCGACCTTGGCGGGAAGCGCGTCCGCCACATCGACACGCCGCACGTTCCGCACGCGTGGGAGGCGCGTGTGCTCCATGAGGAGACGACGAACACCCTGCTCGCAGGTGACCTCGGCAGCCACGTCGGGAACGGCCCTGCCGTGACGGAGGACGATGTCGTCAGACCTGCCATGGACGCTGAAGACATGTTCCTCGCCTCGTGTCTCACGCCGAACACAGCGCCCACGATCCGCAAGCTCGCAGACCTCCAACCAGCGACGCTCGCGATCATGCACGGCTCGTCGTTCTCCGGCGACGGGGGCCGCACGCTGCACGCGCTGGCGGACGCTTACGCCAAGCGACTCGCCGAAGCCGGCGTCTAGGAAGCTCGGGTCACAGCCCGGCCACCACGTCGGGCGTGACCTCGTCCAGGGACGGAACGACCGCAGTCGCAGTTGCAAGCACGTCGTCGTCGGGCCGGAACTGGCGATTCGGCACTGCGATCGTGCGCATGCCGGCAGCGATCGCGGCCTTGATGCCGTTGCTCGAGTCCTCGACGGCGACGCACTCCGCCGGCTCGACGTCGAGCTGCTTCGCGGCAGCGAGGTAGACGTCGGGCGCCGGTTTCCCGTTCGCCACTTCCTCAGAGGAGACCACCGCGGCGAAGCACTCCGTCAGCTCGCTCCGATCGAGGACGAGCTCGATGATCGGCCGGTTCGACGACGACGCCACGCCGAGGCGCCATCGGCCGCCGAGCTCTCGCACCGTCTCGACCGCGTGCGGGAGGAGCGGGAGGTGCTCCTCGTATGCATCGGCCACACGCCGGACGACGTCGTCGTTGATCTCGGCGGGGGTCATCGGCACGCTGAGGCGGTCGTGCATGTAGCTCGACCATTCCTTCGAGCTCATGCCCATCATGTCGGTGGTCGCGCGCTCGTCCCACGTACCGCCGCGCTCGCGCACGAGCGCCTCGCGCGCCGCGTCCCACACGTGCTCGGACTCGATCAGCACGCCGTCGAGATCGAAGACCACGGCCACCGGATCGCCCACCGAGCGACCCTATCGCCCGGCGTGTCAGCATGAGCCCGTGACCACCGACGACGTCGAGGCAATCCGCGCGCTCATCCACGAGTACGCCGAGCGCATCGACGGCGGCGACCTCGACGGCCTGGCCGCGCTGTTCGCCGACGCCAGCTGGGGCTCGCCCGGGCGCGGCGCGCCGTTGCGGGGAACCGAACAGGTGCGGCGGGGTTACGACGGCGTGATCCTGTACGACGGGAGTCCGTGTACGAAACACGTGATCAGCAACGTGACGATCGACATCCCCGATGACGGGTCGACGGCCACGGCTCGTTCGTACTTCACCGTGTTGCAGTCCCGACCCGATTTGCCGCTCCAACCGATCATCGCCGGCCGTTACCACGACCGCTTCGAGCGCGTGGCCAGCGGGTGGCGATTCGCAGACCGTCAGATCATCCCCGACCTCATCGGCGACCTGAGCCGACATCTGCGCGACGGGACGGAGCTCGAATGACGGAATGGTCGCCTCGGATAGCCGAGGTCTCCCGCCGGCTGCGCTCCCGGGCCGACGCCATCCTGGGCGCGGTCTGGTTCATGCCCCAGGACGGTCTGCCCGGCCTCGCCGCCCGGGTGGCCTGCATGGGGCGGGTGCCGGGCCGGGTGGCAGCAGCCGTCTTCGCCCCCCAGCATCCGGAGCGCGTCGCCGCCGCCGTCGACGAGGCATGGCGTGACCACGAGCCCGGCGCGCTCCTCGAAGCCCGCCTCCGCGGCGCGACCGCCTACCTCGCCCACGCGCTCGGCGACGAGCCCGCGGGCGTCGAGCGCGCCGTCGCGATCCTGCGACCCGCGGTGGAGGCCGCGTCCACCGCCGGTCACCCGGTGTACGCCGGTCTGCGGTCGCTCTCATGGCCCGGCACGCCGCTCGGCGACCTGTGGCGCGCGTGCGACATGGTCCGTGAGCGCCGGGGCGGCTCGCACCTCAACGCGTGGACGGCGGCCGGGCTGTCCGGGGTCGAGATCCAGCTGCTCACCGAGCGCTGGCGCACGACGACGAACCCCGGCTCGACCACCGCCGAAGAGATGGGCTACCCGGCCGGCGAGATCGCCGCTGCGCTCGCTGAACTCCGGGACCGCCGCTTCGTCGACGGTGACGGCGCGCTCACCGCCGACGGCCGCGACTACCGCGAAGGAATCGAGCGCGCCACCGACGTCCAGGAAGCCGACCTGGTCGACGCGCTGGGCGACGACGTCGACGAGCTGTTCGACCTCATGGCGCCCTGGGCCCGCGCCGTCGTCGCCGCGGCAGGCACAATCGGGCCATGACTGACTCTTCGACGAACGACCAGGAGCTCGTGGACCGGCTCGAGGAGGTGTGGGCGTCGATCGACTCGATGTGCGCCAACCTGACCGAGGCGCAGTGGAAGACGCCCACGGACCTGCCCGGCTGGAGCGTGCAGGACAACGTGGTGCACATCTCCGGCATCGAGTCGAGCATCCTCGGACGCCCTGCACCCGACCACACGCCGCCCGACTACGACCATGTGAAGAACGAGGTCGGGCAGCGCAACGAGGTCTGGATCGACTCGCGACGCCCGTGGCCGGGCTCGAAGGTGCTCGACGAGTTCCGGGAGGTCACCGGCGCCCGGCTGGCGCAGCTGCGTGGCTTCACCGACGCCGACTTCGACGCCGAATCGTGGACCCCCGCCGGTCCCGGCACCGTCCGAGATCTGCTGCCGTTCCGCATCTTCGACTCGTGGGCGCACGAGCAGGACATCCGGCGCGCGGTCGATCAACCGTGCGATCTCGAGAGCCCTGTCGCCGATCTCGCGTTCGAACGCGTCCTCAGAGCGCTGCCGTACGTCGTCGGGAAGAGGGTTGGCCCGCCCGACGGCACGACGGTCGTGTTCGCCGTGTCGGGCTCACGCCCGTCGACGATCGCCATCGGGGTCGAAGGCGGCCGGGCCAAGCCACTGTCGTCACCACCCGAGACGCCGACCGTGACGCTCGCGATGGACGCTCAGACGCTCGCGTGCCTGGGTCTCGGCCGTTGGGACCCGTCGGCGTCCCTGGACGCGGGCCAGGTGACGATCACCGGCGACGACGCGCTCGGCCGCGCCGTCGTCGGCCACATGAACTTCATGTTCTAGCTCGGAACGTCGGCGTCGGGTTCAAGCTTCCTGCACGAGCCAGGTGTTGCCGTCGGGGTCGCTGAAGCTCGCGAACGAGTTGTACTTGCCCCGTTGGGGATCGGGTCCCGGCCGCTGCCCGCCGGTTTCGAAATGGAACACCTCGCTCACGTCCACACCGCGTTCGGCCAGCTCGGCACGCGCCGCCTCGATGTCGGGCGTAACCAGGTGCGTGCCCCGCACGCTGCCCGGCGCCGCGTCCGTGATCCCCGTGCCGATGGTGATCGAGCAGGCCGAGCCGGGCGGGGTCATCTGCACGATGCGAAGCTCGCCGCCGGGCCTCGCGTCGACATCGAGGTTGAAGCCGACCTTCTCGACGTAGAAGGCCTTCGCCCGGTCCACGTCCGAGACCGGGAGAAGTACGAGCTCGAGTTTCAGTTCCACGGGCGTTCTCCTTCGGCAGGCATTCGTCGTAGAGACCGGCCGAGGCCGCGAGACTCACCGGCCTGCCGTGCGGGTCAGCCCGCCAGTCGTGCGTCGAGCTGGATGTCCACGCCAGTGAGTGCCTGGGAGACGGGACAGTTCTTCTTGGCGGTCTCGGCCTGCTCGCGGAAGGCGGCGGCGTCGATGCCGGGCACATCGGCCGTGGTGGAGAGCTCGATGCGTGAGATGCGAAAGCCGCTGTCGCCGCGCTCGAGGTGGACCCGGGCCGCGGTCTCGATCGACGTCGGAGCATGCCCGGCGCGCTCGAGCGCGCCGGACAACGCCATCGAGAAGCAGCCGGCGTGGGCGGCGCCGATGAGCTCTTCGGGGTTCGTTCCCGTTCCCTCTTCGAAGCGCGAGGAGAACGAGTACTGACCTTCGAACGCGCCGCTGCCGAGGCGCATGGTTCCCTTGCCGCCTTGCAGGCCGCCTTCCCAACGTGCTGTCGCGCTGCGTTCGGGCATTCGCTTCCTCCCGGTTCAGAGCGTGAGCTCGGCCATGAGGCGGAGCGCCTCGGGCTGCTGTCCGAGCACGACCATCGTGGTGACCCCGGCTTCCCGCCACGGCTCGAGTCGCTCCGCGATCCGCTCCTTGGGGCCGACGAGCGCGATCTCATCGACGAGCTCGTCGGGCACCGCCGCCGTCGCTTCCTGCTTCTTGCCGTCCAGGTACAGGTCCTGGATCTCCTTGGCGGCGGCTTCGTAGCCGAAGCGGCACGCGAGGTCGTTGTAGAAGTTCCGTCCGCGCGCGCCCATGCCCCCGACGTACAGCGCCGTCACCGGCTTCACGAACCCGCGCAGCGCGTCGACGTCGTCGCCGACGAGCACGGTGACGCTGGGCGCGATGTCGAACTCGGTGCGCGACTTGCCGTCACCGGCCTTGGCGAACCCGGCATCGAGCGAGGCGCCGTATGTCTCGGCGAGCCGGTACGGAGAGAAGAAGATCGGGAGCCACCCGTCGGCGATCTCGGCGGCGAGCTCGACGTTCTTCGGCCCGATGGCGGCGATGTAGATCGGAAGGTCGGCGCGGGGGCGGCCGATGATCTTCAGCGGCTTGCCGAGCCCGGTCGCATGTGGACCGGCGTACGGGATCTCGTAGTGCTCGCCGCGGTGCTCGAGCGGTTCCTCGCGGCGCAGGATCGTGCGGACGATCTCGACGTACTCGCGCGTCTTCGCCAGCGGCTTGCCGTACGGCTGGCCATGCCAGCCCTCGACTACTTGCGGGCCCGACAGTCCCAATCCGAGCTGGAACCGACCGCCGCTCATCAGGTCGAGCGTCGCCGCCGTCATCGCCGTCATCGCCGGTGTGCGCGCAGGCATCTGCATGATGGCCGAGCCGCCGCGGATTCGTTCGGTGTGCGCCAGCAGCCACGTGAGTGGCGTGATGCAGTCGGTGCCGTAGGCCTCGGCCGTCCACACGGAGTCGTACCCGAGCCGCTCCGCCTCCTGCGCCTGTGCGACGGCGTTGGCGAGACCGGCGCCCCAATCCTGGTAGCCGAAGTTCATCCCGAGCCGCACGGCTGCATCGTGGCACAGTGCGATCGGTCACGGGACGGGAGGCTCGCGGGATCACCGCCGGCCCCGGGACGGACGTCTGGTTCGCGAGGACCAACAGCGCCCGGATCGGACGGATCTCGACCGTGGGACCCGAGCCCGCGCCGAAGCCCGCGCCGAGTCCAGCTAAACCCGTTGCCGCGCGGTTGCCGCGGCTCCGCGCTTCACGGGCTGAGCTCGTACACCGCCATCGTCTCGCAGTCGCCGCAGCCGGGCGGTGCCTTCGCCTCGCCCACGAAGTGAAACCGCGCCTTCTCGGCGACGCGTCTCGAGGCCGTGTTGCGCACGTCGGCTTGGAGCAGCAGCCGGACGCCGAGCTCGTGGCAGGCCCAGGCGGCCACCAGACGCAGCGCCCGCGTGGCGACGCCGCGGCCGCGCGCTTCCCGCTCGATCCAGTAGCCGACCTCGGGGCCACCGTCCTCGCCGCCGAACCGGTGGACGCCGATCGCGCCCAGCAGGGCGCCCCTCTCCGCATCGACGATCACGAACGGCGCGTCGGTGCCCTGGTCCCACGTGCGCGCCGAACGCTCGACGAACTCGACCGCGTGGGCGCGCGTGTATGGCGACGGAACGCGGGTCCAACGAGGGATCTCGGGGTCCTGGCACGCCTCGGTGATCGCGTCGACGTCGCCGGGCACGGGGGGACGCAGCACGATCTCGTCATCACCGAGGCGGGGGACCGTCAGTTGCACCCGGCCAGGGTGTCAGAGCGACGCGGCGCCGGGCTCCGGATTACTACCGCCCCCTAGGGTGTTGGGTCCGGGCAGAGCCGAGTGGACCCGATCGCGGAGGGAACCGTGTCGTTGATCACGAACGTCGTTCGCGGGAGCGACGCCGACCGCCTGCTGCTCCTCGTCCACGGGTTCGGCGCCGACGAGCGCGACCTCGGCGGACTGCTCCCGTACCTCGATCCGGACGGGCGGTTCGTGACCGTGCTTCCCCGCGGCCCCGTCGCATTGCCGGGCATGCCCGGGTTTGCCTGGTACGACTTCGGTCTGCCTCCGCCCGAGAGCGCCGCCGCGTTTGCGTCGGCGCTCGACGAGCTCGACGACCTGCTCGACGAGGCCGCCGCCGAGCACGACCTGCCGCGCGCCGAGGCGATCGTGGGCGGGTTCTCGCAGGGCGCCGGTCTCACGCTGGCGCTGGCCTTGCGCGCAAGTGACCGCCCGCATCCGCTCGGCGTGCTCGCGCTGAGCCCGGCGCTCCCGCAGGCGTCGCTCGACGAGATCCAGCCCGACTGGGACGCCGCCACGAAGATCCCGGTGCTCCTCCAGCACGGCACGAATGACCCGCTCGTGCCGGTGGCGCGTGCCCGCGAGCTGGCGCGCCAGCTCGAGGAGCACGGCGTGCCCCTCGTGTACACGGAGTACCCGATGGAGCACCAGGTCGCGCTCGAGAGCGTGCAACGGGCGCGGTCGTGGCTCGACGCCGTCGTCGTGGGGGAGCGGCCGTCCGAGCCGATCCCGGAGCCGCCGCCCGAAGGGCCGGTGAAGGCGGTCACGACGGCGACGTTCGAGAACGAGGTCCTGCACAGCGACGTGCCGGTGATCGTCGACTTCTGGGCGCCGTGGTGCGGTCCCTGCCGGCAGGTGTCGCCGATCGTCGAGCAGATCGCGGCGATGCGCGAGGGCGCGTACAAGGTCGTCAAGATCAACATCGACGACGAGCCCGCGATCGCGCAGCAGTTCCAGATCCAGAGCATCCCGCTCATCGGGTTGTTCCGGAACGGACGGCTCGAGCGCCAGTCCCTGGGCGCCAAGCCCCGCCAGCAGATCGAGGCCGAGCTCGGGATGCTCGTGATCCCGTAGGGCGTCAGCGCACGATGATGTGACCGGGGGAGCCGGCCGCGCACCGACCGATCACCGCGGCCGCCGGCGCGTCACGCCGCCCGAGCGCGTCGACGAGATCCTCCGTCCGATCGGGCGCGACGGCGATCAGCAAGCCGCCGGAGGTCTGCGCGTCGGCGAGGAGCAGCTGTGTCGCCTCCGGGAGCGCGCTCCATTCCGTCGTGTCACTCACGAAGGCGTGATTGCGCTGCGTGCCGCCGGCGATCATCCCGTCGGCGACGAGCTCGGGCACCCCGGCGATGACAGGTACGGCGGCGGCATCGATCTCGCCCGCGACACCCGAGGCCACGAGGAGCTCGCGTGCGTGGCCGACGAGGCCGAAGCCGGTGACGTCGGTCGCGGCATGGACGGCGTCGCCGAGCTCCAGTGCCGCATCGCGTGCGCCCGCGTTCAGCGTGGTCATGACCCGCACCGCCTCGTCGACGAGCTCCGCGGTCGCGGCATCACGCTTCACGGCCGTCGAGATCACGCCCAGACCGATCGGCTTGGTGAGCACGAGCCGATCGCCGGCCTGGGCGCCGGCGTTGGTGAAGACGCGATCGGGATGCACGGTGCCGACGACCGCGAGCCCGTATTTCGGCTCGGCGTCGTCGATGGAGTGGCCGCCGGCGACGAGGGCACCGGCGGCGCGCACGACGTCGGCTCCGCCGTCGAGCACACGCGCAAGCAGCCCGAACGGCAGGGTCTCACGAGGCCACGCCACCAGGTTCAGCGCCAGCAGCGGCGCGCCGCCCATCGCGTACACGTCGGAAAGCGCATTGGTGGCCGCGATCCGGCCCCAGTCGTACGGGTCGTCGACGATGGGGGTGAAGAAGTCCGTGGTCACGACGACCGCGAGGTCGTCGCGGAGCCGGTACACGGCGGCGTCGTCGGCGGTGTCGAGCCCGACGAGCAGATCGGAATCAGCGGACGGGCCGACGGGTGCATCGAGGCCGCGCACCAGACCCAGCACCGTGTGCAGGTCGGCCGGCGACAGCTTGCACGCGCACCCCGCGCCGTGCGAGAAGCGCGTCAGGCGGACGGGCTCGGTTGTAGTCACCAATCGATCCTACGACCGGCCGGCTGGACGCCTTCCCGCGCTAGCTGGGGCGGACGGCGTCGGCGACGCTGCCGCCGGGCACGAACTTCACCGCGTTGGGGTTGTTGCGGTAGCTCGTGGCGTGCACGTAGCCACCGCCGACCCAAATCCCGACGTGCGCGCTCCAGCTGCTCGTCGTGATCAGGTCGCCGGGCTGGAGCGAGCCCGTGTCGACGTGCGGAAACGCGGAGCCCTGCGCGCCCGAGACCTTCGGGATCTCCAGACCGCCGGCGCGCCAGGACATGTACGTGAGCCCCGAGCAGTCGAAGCAGTCGGGCCCGAACCGGTCACCGGTGTTGCAGTACGACTTGCCCACCTGCGCCTGGGCGTAGGAGACGGCTGCACCCGCGCCCCCGCTGCCCAGCGGTACCGGTCCACTGACCCTGGGCGCCGATGCGGCGCGGGCCGCGGTCTGGCTCCGCAGCTCCGCCTCGATCTCGCCCTTGACCTGGTCGAGTAGCCGCTGCTGCGTCGTGGCCGCCGATTCGGTCTCCGCCTTGGCGCTGGCGACCGCGTCGCGCTCGGCCGCGGCCTCGGCGCGAGCCTTGTCGAGGTCGGCCCGCTGCTCGGCGAGCTGCTCGACGAGCGACTCGTCGCGGCCCGCCGCCAGGTCGCCGTACTTCGAGCGCGCGGTGAGGTCCTGCGCGTCCTGGGCGTTGAGCGCATCGAACGGGCCGGCCGCTCCGGCCACCTTGTAGATCGACGCCGCCCGTCCGTTGATCATCGACTTGATGCGGTTGATCCCTTCCTGCGCGACCTTGATGCGCGCCTCGGCCTCGTCGACCTTCATCTGCGCGGCTTGAAGCTCCTGCGCGAGCGCAGCGACCTGCTGATTGCTGGCGTTCAGATCTCTTTCGAGTTGGGCGGCTCTCGCCCTGATGTCGTTCGAGGGCTGGCCGGTGGCGTATCCGGGAAACAGAAGCGAGAGCGCAAGGCCGAACGTGAGGACAGTCAAGATCCGGACAGGCCGGAGCTTCATAGAGAGATCTCCTTGGCTGTTTCCGCCATCAGCCGGGATCGAGCGTTGTTGCGCTTCCGCCTCGCAAACAACAAACCCGTACGGCCGCTGAGCGATCAGGGGTCGTGCGGGTTCGGCGCACCCTAGACCCGTACTTACAGCGGGCGCCAGGCCGGTACGAATTCGCAGGTCAGAAGTGGTTTAGGCGATTCGAGCCGGTCACGCGGGCCATCCGGACGTGGCCCGCGGGTCGCCCGGGCCCGTGACCTCGGGCACGGTCCAGGCCATCGCCTTGCCGACCTCGCGTGCGACGCGCTGCCACTCGCGCGGGTCCCATCCCTCGGCCGCGGCCACAAGGGTCGTGTCCTGGCGCAGGTGCACGAACGCCGGCAGACGTTCCAGGCCCAGGCTCTCGATGAGCGTGCGGTCCGCGTCGACGAAGACGAGCGCCTCGTCGGCGGCGTCGGCGAGGACGCGGCGCGCCACCTCGGGCGGACCGGGGACGCAGTAGGCCGTCCGGCAGTCGGCGTCGCCGAAGGTGCGGAAGATCCGCCGCGCGACGGGAAGCCACGCCGACGCCTCGGGCCGCGCCGGCAGGATCACGAGCGTCAGATGGAACATCGTCGACCAGTCGTCGAGCGTCCTCGTGACGCCTTTGAGGCTCGTGAGCTTCAGCGACGGATCGGGGTTCTTCGCCACGGCCGAAAGGTATAGCGCGGCGATAGTGTGCGGGCGGCGACGGCGACTTTGCCGACCGTCGCCGCAAAGCCGGAGCCTGCGACGGCGGCGGACGGCGGCTTTGCCGACCGTCGCCGCATAGCCGGAGCTTGCGACGGCGCCAAAGACAGGCGACAAGGGGGACAATTGGCCGGCCGGCGCGACGCCGTCAAGATGAGCGACGAGGAGATCCAGGAGTTCCTCGAAGCGGGCCGCGACCTCCAGGTCGCGTCGATCAACGCCGACGGCACGCCGCATCTCGTGACGATGTGGTACGCGATGCACGACGGCGAGATCGCGTTCTGGACCTACGCGAAGTCGCAGAAGATCGTGAACCTGCGGCGCGATCCACGACTGTCGGTCCTCGTCGCGACGGGCGAGGTCTACGAGCAGCTGAAGGGCGTGTCGATCCAGGGTCAGGCCGAGCTCGTCGAAGATCCCGCCGAGGTGCTGCGCTACGGAGAAGCCGTCTACGTGCGCTACTGGGGACCGCTGAACGACACGGTGCGCGAGGGTGTGCAGGCCATGGGCGCGAAGCGCGTCGTCGTGGTGGTGAAACCGGAAAGGATCCTGAGCTGGGACCACAGCAAGTTGGGGGGTGCGTACTGATGGGCGAGATGGTCACGTTCCCGAGCAACGGCGGCCAGGCGGAGGGGTACCTCGGGGTGCCGGACGCCGGGCAGGGGCCTGGCGTCGTCGTGATTCAGGAGTGGTGGGGCCTCAATCAGCAGATCAAAGAGGTGTGCGACCGGTACACGACGGAGGGTTTCGTCGCGCTGGCGCCCGACCTGTACCGCGGCAAGCAAACGACCCAAGCCGACGAAGCCGGCCAGCTCATGATGGCAATGAACATCGAACAGGCCGCAAAGGACATGACCGGCGCCGTCGACTACGTCCGCGGCCACGACGCCGTGACCGGCAGCGGCGTCGGCGTCACCGGCTTTTGCATGGGCGGCGGCCTCGCACTGTGGCTGGCGTCGCTTCGCCCCGAGGAGGTGAAGGCCGTCGTCGGGTATTACGCCATCATCCCGTGGCCGGCCGCGCAGCCCGACTACTCGAAGCTGCAAGCTGCGGTGCAGGGCCACTACGCCGAGAACGACGACTTCGCCGACCCGGAGTCGGTGTGCAAGCTCGAAGAGGAGCTGAAGGGGCTCGGGAAGAGCGTCGATTTCTTCCATTATCCCGGTGTCGCCCACGGGTTCACGAACCACCACCGGCCCGAGGCCTTCCACGAAGACCACTCGCAGACGGCGTGGGAGCGCACGATCGCGTTCTTCCGCCAACACCTCGCCTGATGCGTACCTGAAGGTCGCTCAGCGACCTTGAGGTATGCATCGACAACCGCGGTCAACCGAAGCCGATGGCCTTCAGCATGCTCGGGGGCATCTCGTCGCGGCCTTCGGCGAGGAGCGCGGCGCGCTCGACGTTGATGGCATCCCGGTCGCGCTCGAGCCACGAGTCCCACGGGCCGGGCGGGATCGCGCTCGGGTCGCCCTTCGCGTCGACGCACGCCCGCAAATAGGCCTGGAGCTCGCGCACCTCTCGCTCGCTGCCGACCGGGCCGTGCCCCGGGACGATCGTGTCGGCGAGTTCGACGACCGCCTCCAACATGTCGGCCCACTTCGCGGGATCACCCTGGAAAGCGAGCGGCGTTACCCCGAAGAAGCAGAGGTCGCCCGGGAAGCACACGTCGGCGTCGGCGACGAGCACGATCACGTCGCCGTCGGTGTGGCCGCTCGCCGGCAGCACCTCGATCCGCGGCGTCAGGGACGCCGCCCCGTCGATCAGGTGCGTCGCCGGGCGCGTGCCGAGCTCGGCCAGGTCGTCGAACTCCTCCTCGAACGCGCTCATGAATGTCTTGTACGCGTCGATGGGCATGTGCTGGTCGAGCACGGCGCTCGTCTGCGGCGAGGCGTACACCCCCGCGTGCGGGAACGCCTTCGTGCCGCCGACGTGGTCGATGTGGCCGTGCGTCAGCACGATCCGCCGCATCGGCAGGTCGAGCGCCTTCACCGCTTCGGCGAACGGCTCCCACTGCGAGCGCACCATCATCGTGTCGACGATCGTGACGCCGTCGTCGTCGACGATCACGGCCGCGTTGCTCACGCCGGACTCGCCGCCGGGCTGGATCCATACGTACACGCCGTCCGCCAGCTCGTGGAGCATGCGGGGCGGAGCGGATTGCGCCACGCGCCGAGCGTATAGCTACGCTCAACCGCGGCGAGCGGCGGCTTTGCCGACCGCCGCCCGCAACGGCAGCGGCTTGGCCGACTGCCGTTGCAAAGCGGGAGCTTGCGACCGCGCCCAGAATGATCGAGCCGGAGCTTGCGACGGCGACAGGAGGGAATCCATGTCCGAGCGCTCGCGCAGCCTTCCCCGTCGTTCCTGCCTGTCGGTGCCCGGGTCCAGCGACAAGATGCTTGGCAAGGCGCCCAACCTCGGAGCCGACATGGTCTTCCTCGATCTCGAGGACGCCGTCGCGCCTCTCGAGAAAGAGGCCGCCCGCGACAAGGTCGTGAAA
>Ga0126312_10000775_pt1 | contig 19896 bp, 21 predicted proteins | sample Plot104A_FD_92537 | JGI IMG/M metagenome (GOLD analysis project Ga0126312, IMG submission 92537) | Serpentine soil microbial communities from UC McLaughlin Reserve, CA, USA - Plot104A | ecosystem: Environmental > Terrestrial > Soil > Grasslands | place: USA: UC McLaughlin Reserve, Lake County...
GCACAACAAAAATCGCCCCTATAGATTTTGTTAAACGGTACAGAACAATTTCGTGTTAAACTGTTAAACACGAATTTTCACTAACTTTAAATCCTCCTCTATCGATAGAAAAATCGATTAGAAAAAAGACGTCTGTTAATCTAAAACAACAACTTGAAAAAACAAAGATTATAGGGTTCAGAGTAACTGAAGAGGAACTTCAGAATATTATATATATACCCTGTAATGCATGACTGCTACCAGCTTCGTCTGATAAACTACGACACAGTATCTGCATTTCTACGGTTCTGTGTCAACTTTTGGATTGGTCATTACCGCATGAAGAAGCAGCAGTTTGAAATGAGCCGGCAAGAGATAGAGCAGGAGAAGAAGCTTGCAGCCATGGTCGATCAGAAGGGTCAGGCAGTAGTCTACGCCAAGATGCCTATCTGGATAGGAGTTTATTACAGGCTGGCAAAGGACGAGGAGGTATTGCTTGACGCGTTTTCGCTCCGGCGCCAGCAGTACGTGCTTTACGACTCGCCAGAAAGCGGGGTGGTATGCAGATACATCGAGACCCCTGTGAGCACCGACAAGCATGAGATCAAGGCTATGAAGTATGAAGAGGCGGTGGTAAGGATCAAGATCAGAAACGAGATAGACAACGTCGTCAAGGTGAGCAGGGTCATAATCCCGATGAAGGGCGTGATACTTGACTATGCGCACGACGACTCGTGGCTTTCTGGCAGCGTCGAGATGGTCTTTGACTCGGCTTTTGGCAAAGAGATAGTGAACGTGCGTCTTGTCCATACCAAGATCAGGCGCTCTGACAAGACCAGCATGTGGTAGGAAAGAGAAGCGACGCTAACATTTGTGATGGATATGCCGGCTACTAGATCTCGTGTATCAGGTCTACTAGATTCCTCTTTGGCTTTGGCTGCAGCATCTTTTGCGGGTAGCCAAAGCACAGTATGCTAGAGGGCACAAGGTCTGTCCCGAGCGCCTGCATCGCCTTTTTCTCGTCAATCATTCCGATCCAGACTGAACTTAGGCCAAGAGCGTGTGCCGCTAGCTGGGCGTATGCCGCTGCGAGCGTGGCGTCTTGCACTGAAAACTTGCGTATGATTTCCGGCGGGAAATTCATCTTCACCTTTGACGGGTCCATGCAAAAGACTAGCACCACCGGCGCATTCACGTACGGCTGCCTGTTCGCAGCCTCGGCAAGCTTTAGCTTGACCTCTGGGTTTTTGACGCGGAATATTTCAAACCCTTGAAAGCCGCCAGCGGTGGGCGCGGTGTCAGCTGCGGCAAATATCATTTCCAGCTTCCAGTCCTCCACTTCTTTGTCTTCAAACTTGCGCTGAGACCTGCGGTTCAGCATGACGTTGAAGAGGTTGGTCTGTAGCACGTCGTCAACTCCGGCGGGAGCTTCCTCTTCTTTTGGATACAGCAGGTTGCTGGAGCTCTTTTTTTGGTCGTCTGCATACATCCTTGAAAAGATGTCAGAAGGATACATACATTATCATTCTCCTTTGGCAGGCCATGCAGAAAAGACTTTCTCTCTCTGTAAAACTGAAATAGCATCGTACGCGCAGGTACAGTTGTCGGAAAGCGCATGGTTGAAACAAAAAAGATGCTTCTTGAAGTGGAAATAGAGATAGACGTTCCGGTGGACATTGTTCAGGATAGCAGCAGGATAAAGGCGGTCGAGGATGGCCTTGGCAGGAGCATTTCCAAGGGCCTATACGACCAAGGAGTTTCGTTCCATATAAAGAAGGTAAGCTCTAAGATCAAGTGAGACAGGTTTAGGGTGACAGAGCTACACCTAAGTGCCTAAATACTCTGCTCTGCCCTGCCCGGCCCCTAGATTTAGGAATATCTTTCTCATTGCCGCCATATAGTGTTCCTGACGGTAGGAAGTGGCTATATGGCAAGGGCAGGGATGCACTACTCTGACGCAGCACGGGACGACACGCTGGCAAAGAACCCTGGATTTTATAATGGCGATGGCTGCTTCCATAGTAGACGAAAATGGCAGGATAATAAACGCCTACGTCGACTCTACTTAAGGCGAGATGCAGCAAAGCTTGTAGGACATGATACTTAACGCGCAGGTATTGGAGTGACGTTATTTTCAATGGGGGTCGGCTTTTCTATGGTCTACTACATGAAGTGGTACAGGAACGTCCAGCCTATTCTCTGACGGGCAGAGTCCTGAGCACCTTTTTGTCAAGGTCGAATATCCTGATCAGGTGGTTGTTCGTGTCTGCGATGTAGAGCACGTTGTTGCGGATTTTGACGTCGCTTGGCTCATAGAGCCCAAGCGTATCGCACGCGGGGTCATCGATGTTGCATACTGTCTTCATCTCCGGCTTGCCAACCAGAGTTGACACCCGCTGCTCGGCAAGGTCGATAAGCCTTATCGCATGGTTGTATGTGTCGGCAACGTAAATTTTGTTACCCTCACAGGTGACCCCTAGTGGGTGCTGTAGCCTTGCTTCGTCAATCCGCCCGTCCTTGTAGCCAAAGACGAAGAGCCCCTTGCCCACTGCGGTTTCTACCACCTTGCGCTTGAGGTCAATCCTCCTTACTGCCGACACTTCGCTGTCTGCCACAAAGAGGTAGTTTGCAAATATCGATAGCCCGCTTGGCTGGGCAAACTGCGCTTCTCCGAGCTGGCCGTCGACGATATTTTCGTAGCCACTTCCCGCAAACGGGCCTATCTTGCCAGATTGTATGTGGTAGGCCCAGACCTGATGAAGGCCGGCCATCGCTATGAAAATAAAGCCACCACCGTCGTGCGCAAGGTCCCAAGGCGAGCTCAATTGCGTGGCTTTTCCGTCCTGCGGCGACTGGAGCCAGTAGCCCTGCCTGCCATTGCCTGCAAGCGTCCTGACCATTTTTGATTGCAGGTCTATTTCTCTCAGCGCGTGGTTCTCGGTGTCTGCAACGTAGATTTTTTCGCCGATCCAGAGCACCCCTTGCGGCCGGAAGAACCTCGCTTCGGCAAAATTGCCGTCACGCAGGTCTTTTGCCCTGCCTCCTATCTTGTGCACGACCTTGCCACTCTCCTCTGCGTCAACCACTAGGATCCTGTTGTGGTTCGAGTCGCTCAGTGCAAGCATCCGTCCGTCGGGCGAAAATGACAGCTTGCCGGGGTACGACAGGACCCTTGCAGGCGGCGCTGCAGCCGGCTTGCTTATCTTTAGCGGATCCTGTGCAAGCGTGCCCTGCTCCTTGTGGCGCTCTAGCAGCACGCCGATGACATCGTCCAAGTTTTCGCGCTGGCCCTCGCCCGACTGCTGGTAGATCACGTTGCCTTTGGGGTCAACGACCACAAGCGTTGGCCAGCCGCTGACATCATATGACTGCCATATCGCCATGCCCTTGTCGACTATGACCGGGCGGCTTATCTCGTATCGGCCTATTGCTTCTCTGATGTTCTCGGCTTCCTGCTCGTTGTTGAACTTGGCAGAATGCACACCAATGACCACGACTGGCCTGCCGTGGTACTTTTTCTCCACCCATTCCAGATCCGGCAGGGTATGCATACAGTTGATGCAGCAATAAGTCCAAAAGTCAAGGACAACAATGTGACCTTTCAAGTCCTTTTCAAGCGAAAGGGGCCTGTCGGTGTTGAGCCATGTAAAGCCATCCGGGAAATCCTTCGCTTTTGAATTGATTAGGCTCGGCCTGCGGAACACGGCCTGATTATGGCATGAATTGGATTTAAACTATGTCTGAATACGAGCTGATCTTTAATAGTTGCGCATGGTGTACAGATATGACAGAATACCGGGAACGAGAGCTCACAGAAAGCACAAGGAATAGCGCCGTTGTCTTTGTCAAGTTCTTCCTGACTAGAGTTGTAAACTGGCTCTGCCACACCATCCTCGCGGGATTTCATGCCAGACGTGTCAGTCGGTTCTTTAGAGCCTTCATTGCTTTCATTGCCTTCACGTGCAAGGGTTCAACTGGCAAGCCAATGGCAGGATAGCTGCTGGATCAAAATGACCTGATAAAGGTCTATTACAAGGCTCGCTAACACAACGGAAGCCAAATGGAATGAAAGGTTTATGCTGATCATTTTAAGTGATGTTTGACTCTAAAAGTTATAAAATCATCAAAAAAAGGACGACAAAGGAAGAATGGCAAGGCAAACAAGAAACATATAAAGAATTCGACGCAGTTGCTGAATAAAGCACGCGCTGAAACAAAAACCAAGCCTGTAATTCTGATAGCTGATACGTCGCAGTACATTCTCAATTTGGTAGCGGGTACTTTTCAGCTCAACAACTTTACAGTTTACACAGCTACTTCGGCAAGAGAATGCTTGGCTATCTTTAGCGGCTTGAAAGATTCAATAGATATGGTATTGATGGACGGACCGATTGCAGGCGACCAAGGGATCGAAGTGATCGTCAACATAAGAAGGCTCAAACGCGACCAAAAAATCATGGTTGTAGTAGAAGAACATAATGTGAAAGCAATGGCTATGGAGGTAGGTGCTGATGTCGTTGTAATGAAGCCAATATCGGCTGACATGGTGCTGCATCAGGTCAATGATATGTTATTGCAAACCGAGACATTCATGGATAGGAAGAGAGCAAAGTTTCAACGCGTTCATTAGTCTTTTGACTTACCACCCAGCCCTCGACAATACCACGCGCGAATCGACAGCGGAAGAAAATCACTATCGCCGCCCGCATACTCGACAGAACTCTTCGTAGCATGAACTAGCTATATCACTAGCGATATCGTGCAAAAGCATGTTGCTGGAAGAGTTGTAGATCACGTCAGTCTGTAGAAAGTGGAAACAAAACCCAGATAAGTTGTGGGATTCTCACTCTTTGTGAGTAAGCGACGTAAGACTGGTAAAAGGGCAAGGATTTGGCTGGTGGACATGGACTTTTTCTATATGAAGTTCTGTAGGATGTCCAGGACTGTCCGGGTGACAATACTATCCTAATATAGTTCGGGCAACTATTACCATATTAGACCTGATATTTCACCTCCACCACCTCATAACGGCGATGATTTCATAGCGGGCGACGAAGTTGAAATAGCGCTGGCCGACCAGCTTCACACAGAGACTACAGTCCAAAAGCTCTGCCGCTCAGGCTCAAACAAGCTGTTGACACTTACCATTCCTAAGGCTTGGTGCTTTAGGCGGCGTTGATTCGATAATCCAGCTGTTCTTTAATTTTCCGGCGCACAAAATACTTTTGATGCTTTTCCATATCAACATCATCATGTTGTGATTGTAATTCCTCTCAGCACCATGTTCTGGAGCTTGATAGGCTTCATAGCCTACCTGATCACTCGGCTACCCTAGCTGGCTGATTGTTACTTCGCCGCGGTTGAGCCTGATTATGTTCTGGTAGTCGGGCGGCTTGGGCGGCCAGTCCTTGGTCATGTACTTGAGGAACTCGTCCTTTGTCTTGAGCTTGAGCGCGCCGTTGTTTTCCCTTTCCTTTGCAATCGTGGAAGACGTGCTCGTGGTTGTCAAATGGTGCGCGGTCCCAACGTGCGTAGGGTAGACCTCTATTGCATCAGCCAGCTTTAGCAGCTTGCCATGCAGGCTGTCGTACAGCTTGTCAGACTTGTCGCGCGGGTCGCCGCCGAGGTCTATTCTGCCCACGTCGCCAATGAGCATAGTATCGCCCGTCAGGATCTTAGAATTATCGACAAGAATGCAGATATGGTCGTAGGTATGGCCGGGCGTATGGATGAACTGAAGCATCGTCGTCTTGCCCAGCCTGATCGTCTGGCCGTCCTGAATTGGCAAGATCTGAAACTTGCTGTCTGTGTTTGCGTGCATGTACACCCCAGGCAGGCCAAAGCGCCTAACAAGGTTTCTTGCTCCCGACACGTGATCGGCATGCGTGTGAGTGTCGATGACGTTGGTTATCCTGTCAAAGTCCTCCTTTTTCGCTTCAGCTATGACATATTCGATGTCGAGCAGCGGGTCGACTATGGCGCATTCTTTTGTGTCAGGCGAGCCGACTAGGTACGTCACGCAGCCTGAATCGCTCCTCTTGATCTGCCGAAATACTGTCAATGACGGCGCCAGAGAGATACCAGCCTTCATATAATAACTAATTCGCTCACGCAAATGTCGATTTCCATTTTCACATTGGGAATTAACAAGATAGAATAAATACCATAAGAGTCAAGCTTGTAGCACATATGGAATGCGCAGTCTATGACACGTATATAAGAAAGAAGGACGGCAAGACAATGCACTTTGACGTTGTAGTGGAGGCAAGCACCCCTCATGAGAGGGCTATCGAGTACGGCAGCCAGTACCTTTCTATCGCCGGCCAGATTGGACAGAAAATGACGCAGGAAGAGTGCCAATTCTGCCACATTCAGGAAGCCCCACCTTTCGTGGAGAAGGCTATTGAGCAGAACGGCTACTGGATACAAAAGATGGAAGGCTGCCCTCCATAGCCTTCTTTTTATTATCATCATTATTATTTCATGCATAACGGCAGTTTGTTTCAGGCAAGTAATTGTTGTTGTTGTTGTTGTTGTTGTTGTTGTTGTATTGCGATAACACTGATTCTATCGTTTTCATGACGCTTTTGAACTTGTAAAAGTTGCTGCCGGCTGGAGCGCCGTGGTTGAGCTCTTAATTCTGGCGAAATTCCACCTTATATTCGTCTGCTCATTTGCAAACACATGCAGAGTAGACAGGCCCTCTGGCTCGATCAGCGTGCATAGGCCAAAGCCGGGGTATTCCTCTGTAAAGTGGGGGTGAGGCAGCGTAAAAAAAGTCATTTTCTTCAACTGATTGCCAGATGTGCCACATCTCTTGTTCTGAAAGTGCCAGCGCGGTGTGTTTTGCGCTGCAAAGTTGCTGCACATTTGAGTGCTGAACGTCTCTGCTCGAGTGTCAAGCGTGTATTAAAGCCCGACGCCATAAGAATACGCCACCTCAAAGTCGACAGGCATTTCATCTGCGCCTTTTATCCACCTATCAGTGTTGGCTATTTCGTCTATATTCTGTTTTTCACCTGCACTAGCTTTTCTGGCCCAAAGCCGTAGCGGTAGACGCTCTTTGCCATGCCGCCTATGGTGATGGGAGTGGTTGTGGACGGCAGGTCTGTCACTGGCTCTCTTCGTATCTGTCCTCAAGCGAAAAGTAGTTTATTCTGTGAAACTCGCGCACGAGTTGCTCAACCTTCTCTTTGGAAATTTGATAGGTGTGGCTACCGGTGACTGCCACGAATGCAAAGTCTTCGTAATTTACCGTCCCATTACCATAAATGGCAAGCGAGTGGGTGGGGCAAATGCCAAAGCACATGGTGCGCTCCATCGTGATGACTGCGCCATCAACATTGCCGACGCCGCTTGGAAGTTTTATTGTTGAGAACAAAAAACCACAAACGCAATCCCGACTGCAAGCCCTGCTGCCACTGGCGCTTTCATTATTAACATCCTGCATCGGGGGCTGCTGCATGTATCGAGCTTTTGCCCCAACGCAAAACTAACACAAATTATAATTAAGGCGTCTGACTGCTGTTGCACTGCATATATAACGATGAATGACAACAGCGTGTGGAACCCTGACAGGAAGCAGAAGGTGCCAAAGGTAGAGGACATCCTCAAGGCGCAAGAGTTGCTGGCTGGCACCGTCAGGAAGACGCCACTTCAGAGTTCAAGCACTTTTTCAAGGCTCGCCGGGACTAGCCTGTTTCTCAAGCTGGAATGCCTGCAGCTGACCGGCTCGTTCAAGGTGCGCGGGGCATCCGTTAAGGTAAGCAAATTGTCAGACAAGCAGGCTGGCTACGGAGTCATTGCCGCCTCGGCAGGCAACCACGCGCAAGGAGTTGCGTACGCCGCGGCAAGGAAAAGCATCTCTTGCACCATAGTCATGCCGCAGAACGCGTCGCCGGCCAAGGTCTCTGCGACGCGGTCGTACGGCGCCAAGGTTGTCCTGAGAGGAGCAAACTATGAAGAAGCATGGGCCGCTACGCAGGAAATAGCCAAGGACGAAGGCAGGACGATAATCCACGCTTTTGACGACCCGGACGTTATAGCGGGCCAAGGGACGATAGGACTCGAACTTCTCGAAGACCTGCCCGACGTTGACAGGATATACCTGCCGGTGGGAGGCGGAGGGCTTGCAGCCGGCGTGGCTATCGCGGCAAAGTCCCGCAGGCCGGGCGTCAAGGTAATAGGAGTCGAGTCAAAGGCATTTCCGGCAATGAAAGAGTTGATGGCGAAGGGCTCACTCCAGTCGCTAAAGCATGGCTACAGCATCGCAGACGGCATTTCAGTAAAGCAGCCTGGCAAGCTGACGTACGAGATAGTCAGCAAGCTTGTCGACGACATTGTTCTGGTGGACGACACCTCGATAGTCAAGACGATGTTCCTCCTGATGGAGCGCGCCAAGCTAGTGGTAGAGCCCGCAGGCGCAGCAAGCCTTGCATACCTCCTGTCAAACAGCGGCCACGCAGGCAAGAAAGATAAAGTCATCTCTATCCTGTCTGGAGGCAACGTCGACATGTATCTCTTGGGTCAGGTGGTGGCAAAGGGTCTCATGCAAATGGGCAGGATGCTCAAGATATTCATACTGCTGCCGGACAAGCCCGGCGCCCTCAGAGGCGTGGTTGACGGCATCGCAGAGCTAAGCGTCAACATTGTCGAGGTGGAGCACGACAGGCTGAGCTCCAACATCCCTGCAGGCACTGCGGGCGTCTACCTGAGCCTCGAGATCGAGGATGAAAAGCACGCGCAGCGCCTGATAGAGTTCCTGAAACGAAAGGGAATAGAGTTCAAAGTAGTTAGCTGACGTAGTTGTATTCCCGGAAGCCCGCCTTGTCGGCAGTAGTTCCGCCTAGCTTGACTAGGACGAATTCCTTGTGGGCGCGTATGACGGAATCTGTAAAGGAGCGCTCATTCCTGTGCAGGCGCTCATATTCCTCCATTGACAGCTTTTGCCTCGGCCCAATGTCTTCGTCGAGATCCATCCTCTTCACAATTTCCTTGTACTGCGGCTGTATCAGCCCGCTGAACACCATCGCGCTGCTTCCGCTGCCGTATGAGCCAAAGCCGATGCGCTTGCCCTCAAGGTCGGTTCCCTTCTTGAACTCGAATTCAAGCAGGCTCCTCAGGCCCATATACATCGAGGCTGTGTAGAGGTTGCCGATTATCGCTGATGCTTCAAGCGAAGTGGCCATCTTGTTCTCGTACACCTCGTTGTAGAACGACGTCTGCATAAAGCCGCGCCTGAACTGCTCGTCAGCCTTCATAAATTCAGTGTCAGCAAGAATCGATTCAATTGTCCCGCGCGCATCCTTGGGCTGCGGCTCCTGCATCCCGACTTCCTTGGTTACGTACTTCCAGCGCGGGAGGTGGCGCCACTCGTGCCTAAGCAGGTATGCCAACGCCTTCTCCCCCATCTTCCTATAGGGGAGGTGCACTGCAAAAAAGTCGATGTGGTCTGTTATGGACTCGCCGTCCTTGAGCTTGATGAGACCAGATTTTATCGCCTTTTCCTTATAGCTGTCAAACGCCTTCCTGACCGATATTAGGTAAAGTAGGTTAGAGTAGCTGCCGTTCACAAGCGGCGTTTCCTTGCCAAACGGCCGATAAAAGTCGTACTCGTTCTTGATAGTTGTAGAAGCGACCTTTTGGTCAAATGCCATGAGGCGCGGGTTCTCTCTGATAAGGAGGGCGACTGCGCCTGCTCCCTGAGTATATTCGCCGGAAGAGCCGATGTCGTATTTTGCGATATCGCTCACAATGACGACGGCGGCCTTGCCATTGTTCTCTTCCGCCCTTATCCAGTTGGCATTATCATAAAGCGCGTACGATCCACTCACGCATGCAAACTTGCACTCGATTCCGCCGGCGTGCTCAAAAGATCCCTCGCCATAGATTTGCTCAAGCATCCCGATGACAAAAGAGTTCATGGCTTTTGATTCGTCCAGCGACGATTCAGTGGCGACGTACACCCTCCCGATATCCTCGGGATGCAGGTGATTTCTCTGCATGAGTTTGAGGCAGGCGTTTGCAGCCATGCAGGCAGAATCCTGATTAGTGTCAGCGATGGCCATCTTTTTAATTCCTATACCGTACTCGAGCTTTTGCGGATTAATGCCCCGGGCTTCGGCAAAATCCTTGTAGTCAAGATAAAGTTTAGGGACATAGATAGCCAGATCGTCAATCCCTACTATTGGCATTACCGGAAACCAGATCTGTCATGGTCATTTAAAGGTATTTCTGGAGATATTTGACCCAGACATCTAATTTATTTGAGCCAGCCCTTGTAAGATACTCCGGTATTTAACAATTGCAGGATGTGCCAGAAAGCTGCCAATATTTGAAAATACGGCGCGCGACAGTTCCGCCCGAGCTCTATATTTGATATAAAAGCATTCGTCGCATGTTTTATATTTTGTATGGTTTTACTGCCTTTTAGGCACCAGGGATGGCGCAGGAAAGGGACTTTTTGCACAAGCTCTGCGAGTCTATCCTCAACGCCGACAAGACCGTAAGGTTCGCCGGCGTAATAGACAACGAGGGCAAGCTGCTGATTGGCAGGTACCGCGCCGACGTTCCGTCTCCTCTCATCAAGGCGAACATGGAGCAGAACACAAAGGCGACTTCGTTTTACAGCGCGTACCAGGCGCTTGCAATCAACAAGAGGTTCGAGTCGGACCTCGGGCAGATACGCTTTCAAGTCACCGAGTTTGACAAGGTGACGCTCGTGTCAATCCCACTGACTGCCCAGAGCGATAGGTACCTGTGCATCTCGCTTGACGCCCCGACGTACCACGAAAGAGTGATACCCAAGATTCTCGACATCATTGGCTAGCATCACGTTTAAATTGTCAATATGCTAGACTACAGTTACATCGACCAAACCGATGGGGAACAAACTGTCTGGTGGAGGCGCAGTGAATGAGAATAGCTGCGCTTCGCCAGACTCTTTTACTAACTAATCAACCATCCTGATGTCCAGTTCGTCATACGCGTCCTTGACGGCAAGCAAGAACAGGTCGTCTTCGTATATTAGCAGCCAGTCCTTGATGCCAATTACCGGCAGTTTACGCACGAGGATCTTGCCGCTGTCATTGAGCATGACCGTCAGGTAGGCAAACTTGGGCCGCCTGCTTTGGAGCTTGAAGAGCGTCTCCTGAAGCTCGATTCCCTGCTGGCCTCCCTGAATGTTCAGTTTGACGATGTCGCCGTGCCTGTTTTCAATTTTGGCAGTGACATAGCTCTGCCCCACATCGAACCGGTCTATGTGGAGCATCACTTTGTTGGCGGCCGACGATGTCTCTGGCAGCTCGTTATACAGCATCTCTGAGAGCTTGTCAAAGAAAATTTTTTTCATTGATGATGCACGCCCACGCCCGAAGGCATGCTTTTCCTTGCAAACCTCTGCAACAGCAGCACTGCGCCAAGCACGCCGGCGACAGCGGCCACGATTGCGCCTGTTGGGAACTCAGGCACCACCACTATGCCCCTCGCTACGCCGTTTCTTGTAGTGTCTATAGGTTGGCCGTCCCTCACCAGACCCTTGACCACGATTTCGATCCGGTAGTTCTCGTTGTTCGGGAAATCTATGGTCTGCGTGCTGGTTCCATCCTCTGCTGTCAGGTCGGACTTGCTGTACACTTCATTGCCCTCGCTGTCCAGTATCCTCAGGTCGTAAATGACGTCGGCGTTCAGCCTGCCGCCGGAGAACGCGTCTGAAAAGTCTAGCTTGAGGGTTGACTCGGTATCCGCGTTGAGCTGGCTTGGAGTCCATTGTGCCGCGACATTGATGCCTCCAGTGTCTGTCGACATCTCTCCCGATGTCTGCATATTGGCCTCTGTAGAAGGCGCAAGGGTAAACGCCATCTGCGAAGCATTGTCAGATACATTGCTAGCCATCCTGACGATGTCGTTCTTGTTCAGGAGGTAGTGCAAGGTGAGCTCTGTTTCAGAAGTGAAAGGGTCGATGACAAGCATCCTTCCGGATATTGGCTCGCTGTTGACAGTCGCTGCAAACGAAGTAGCGTCTCCCACTCCAGCCATAGACTTGGGGATCCGGACTTCTTCGTGGACGTAGACGCTCGTTTGCTCTAACCTGCTGACGTTCCAGTCAAACGGCATGGACCATATGAACGTCTGGTTCTGCGCGTCAAAGTTAAAGTCGTCCACCTGATCGTAATACGATATTATCGTGGTATCATAGGCCTGACCATTGTATTGCACCTGTTTCGTAAAGACGTCGCCCACGCTGAGCCACGAGTCAAACTTGGGGATGTCTGCGTCCGCAAAGATGTTCCTTATGTTATCGATCCCAAAGATCTCGATGCGAAAGTGGTAGATGCCGCCTTCAAGAAATATAGGCCCTCTGATGTTTATTGTCCCGCCGGGATCGGCAACCCAAGCGTTTAGAAACTGCTCCTGCGTTCCAAAGATCTGGAGATCGCCCTCTGCAGGCTCCACCTTTAGCCGGAGCAGGCCGCTTTCCGTGTGAAAGAGCGTGGGCGGCATTACGGTCACTGCGTCATCTCCGACTCCTTTTTCTACGGAAATGAAAAGCGTGGTATACTTGATAGTTTGATTGTTGTTTGCATCATACAACCTGAATAGCATGTATGCATCCTCTCGGGTAGCGTCTGTCAGTACAGGCGGATTAACCTTTACAAGAAGCTCTGCATTCCTGCCGCTAAGCGTCGCACTAAACGTTTCCGAAGTCAGGCCATCCGCAAAAGCCTTTTGACCGGGAAATGCGTTCGCAATGATTGAAGAGACGAGAACGGCGGCAAGAGCAAAAACCAAGACCTGCTGTATGCCCGCCTGCACGCGAATAATGTGTGTTTGTGCATATTTAATTCTTGACGCGTGCGCGCTCTAATGATTTAATTATCTCGTAGCAGCCAATATTGAACGGGTGTCTCCAAGGCAGAAGGTTGCTGCGATAACATCAGCAGTAGTAGTAGTAGCTACAGCGGCTGTCATTGTAGCAGCACTTTTTGTGGCATCGCCAGGGCAGAACGGTACGACAATTTCTTTTGCCACAAACAGTTCGACAGGCACACTCACTATCATTACCGTTTCCGGCGGATCGCCGATAGGCGGGTCGACGTACGTCATCACGCCCAACCCGTTTGATAGTTCTGCTGCCAACTATACGATTCAGGACGGAGGCAGCGGCGACAGGAATAGAGCCGCCGGCGTCGTAACAATGTCCGGCCTGCAAGATGGAAGATATGTTGTAACGCAGCTAGAGGCACCTTCAGGATACCAGAGGGACAGGCTGTCAAAGATAGTCGAAATAGTGAATCAGGGCGACGATGTTGCGACATTTAACAGCATCTCAGGGTCAGAAGGTGAACAACAGCAGCAGCAGCAGAACGGCAGCAGGCCGATAAGAAACCTGACCTATACCGTAAAATTTGAGTGCGGCACAATATCAGGAAGCGAGGGGCCTCTGAGGCCAGGCCATTACGACACCGACATCGGCATTCTGAACAAGCAGGAATTCCCGGTAAAAGTCATGTGGAGCGCCGCTCTAAACGACGGCAATAACACAAACTCGATATTAAGGACTCTACAGCCGCAGGGCTCGACAGGCATAGTATGCAATGACGTGCGCGAGGTCCTTGGAAACGATCAGAGATTTGTCGAAGGGTTTGTCATCATTAACGTCCCACTTGAGCCGGGGCTTTTGGGCACGCTATCAGAAGGCACGGTCATTCTCGGCCGTACAATTGAGGACATAAACATGCTCGAGGTGCAGGCGTTCTACACGGCCAATGCGCTTGCCGAGCTGCCACACCAATCGTACGTGGACAAGATAACGTTTGCGATTGTAAATGACACAAGCGGCAAGATACCGATACCAATGATCGGAAAAACGCTTGACATCACTGTGTCGTCTGAAATCAATCAGGTATCCGATCCGGAGATGAAAGTCAAAAGCGCGCTTGCCGAAACGTACGGTCTGTCGGAGCAAGAGCTGCAAGGTCTTGAAGTGGATATCAGGGATGTTAGCGTCGGCGTCGGCACTATGATAGACGACCACGCGATTTCGCTGTCAACCGTCCTGCCGCAGGCAAGCGGATAGCTAGCAGTTCCCATAGGGACACAATAAAAAAACAATATATTCTTCCCCTACGGTTTCTCTTGCATGGCAAATTTTACCCTTCCTCAATTGCCTTATTCATACGACGCACTGGAGCCGCATATTGATGCCAAAACCATGGAAATTCACCACACCAAACATCATCAGGCGTACACGGACGGCCTTAACAAGGCGATAAGCAGCCTTGGGCCGGAATGGCAGAACAAGAACGACATTATCGAGATCCTGAAGAATATCGACTCTGTACCGGAAAGCGCAAGAAGCGCTGTCAACTTCCATGGAGGGGGCTACAACAACCACGAGCTCTTCTGGAACAACATGAAAAAGGGCGGAGGTGGAGAGCCTTCTGGCGAGCTGGCAAATGCGATCAATAAGGCTTTTGGCAGCTTCAACGACTTCAAGGACAAGTTCTCAAAAGATACAGTGGCGATACAGGGAAGTGGATGGGGCTGGCTCGTGCGCAACAAGAACACGAATGCAGTCCAGTTCATAACGATGCCAAACCAGACTAGCCCGTTGACAAGGTGGAACAAGGAGAAGCTTGTCCCATTGCTTGGGCTTGACGTATGGGAGCATGCCTATTACCTGAAGTACCAGAACAAACGCGCCGACTATGTCGCCGCGTGGTGGAACGTGGTCAACTGGGACGAAGTAAAGAAAAGGTTCGATCAGGCCTAACTTAACTATATAACTCCCTCTTTTCACCTTTTGAACAAAAAGAAAGGTAGGAGATTTTTTCGACTATGTTGTTACTGGCTTTGAACCTCTGCCCTTGAAGAAGAACACCGCCGCTACGCCGCCAAAAATTGCGGCCAGCACGCCGATAAAGACTGCCATCTGTCCAGTCTCTGTTGACAGCATTGGTGTTCCAGAGCCAGTGGATGGATTCTGTTCTGCTGTCGTTACTCTCTCCTTTGCCAGAATAGTATTCTCATTACAGTTGCTTCTTTCAATCCCAAGCTGTTCACATCGAGTAAGCTGCTCTGGTGTAGCTGTTGTTGCTCCTCCACCAGGAACACCATATTGGGCATGTACGACCTGCGTCGAGATCAGGAGTGGCCCAATTACTGTTGCAGCTATCATCAGCAGTGGGGCTGGATTCTGGAGAAAGATCTTTGCTCTGGTCATCCCAAGACAGTCGCAGAAGTATGTTATTAGGATTTAAGAAGATAGTAATCATTTTAGAATATGAATTTTCCTGTACTTCATTTCATTCTAATTGAAGCTTATTTGGATAACCCTTCAGATTGTTGTTCTATCATTGCCAACCATATCTTTCTGGCAGAAAAAGAAGCAGCGATATGACCTTAGAACTAACAGGCAGATGCATCCTTTCGTCGCATCTTAGGTTGCCATCACTGCCGTCTAAGCTGCCGGAATTGCGTCGGCTAACTGATAATTAGCTTGATGAAAAGATTATGCCAAGCCTCTGCATGACGAGGGACGGCTGCCATCTCGGGTGCGGAGGTTGCTTCAAGGTTGGCTGGGTACATAGATGGGCTTGTTCATTTTCTTGGGATCGCCAAGAAAAATCCCAGCCAACCTATATATTAAGGCGTTACAACTTGGAGGCTGAAAACCATACATAGTGGTGACTGCTCAATTCATTTCATGCCGTACCGCGTGGTCTGCCCTGCCTGCGACGCGTCGTTTTCAAGCTATGAAAAATACGTTGACCACGTCTTCAAAGATCATAGCGATCAGCCGGCGCTTCGCATGAAGGCAAGAATCGTGCGTGACTAGCCGCCGCTTCGCAGGTCTACAAAATTGACAAAGCCGTAATTTTCCCGCGCGGTCCTGCTCACTGCCATGTTGTAGTTGTAGATCTTGGCCGAGTATTCCTGCAAGACTGGCATCATGCCGTCTATCGACCTGTCAAGGTAAAAACCCGGGCAATCTCCGGTGAATTGGAAGGTGGCGTGCACGACAGGCTGCCCCCTTGAGTCAGCCTCAAGCCATGAAGCAAACGGGTAAAGCCAGCAGACGCCCGGCTTGTCTGGGTGTATGCCGCAGTAGCCCTTGTCGTCTAGGAACCTACAGCGAAGCGGCGTCCCATCCTCTTCTTCCCGCTCGTCCTTCTTGCGCTTGAGCGATATCATGCTAAGCGTCGTTATCACGTTGCCAAAGGCTTCCTGCTCCTGCCAGCTTGAGATCCTTGTTTCATTTTTGACAAACTCGGCCTTTGACGCGTATCCTACCTTTTCTGCCACTTTTGCAATGTCGTCCTTTGTCAAAGGCAGCCTGCCCTGCCGCTCGCAGCAGTTGTGGCAGTCTGGCCAGAGGCACCCCCACAAAACGTAAAGGTTGTCCCTTACAAGCATCGGGATGTGAAAGATCACGCCGCCGACTTTAATCTGCGTATCCGTTACGTCGTCGCGCCTGCCAATCTGCAGGTCGTACAATTTTGGATCTATTTTCCACTTTTTGGAAAGCAAGTCGAGTGAGTCCTTGACTGGGTCCAAATCTATATCATAAGTTATAAACCCGGCAGTTTAAATGTACCTCAATTGAATTGCTGAAGAGCCCGCAGCGAGATAAACCCGCGGACGAAACGGAGGAGCAACAGATTATCAAGAGAAAGGGCAAGCATGCGTCGTCCACAGAGAACCGCAGGATCGTCTGGGAAAACGTCGTGTGGCCGCTCGTTCTTGAAATAAACAGGTCATATTTTACCCTAAAGGAGTACCATGCCAAGAGGGATGAATTTTGCAGAGTCACGGGCGTCCCGCCGTCAAAGGTCGCTGGCGGCTTTGTGTCGCTCTTGATAAAGAACATAATCAGCAAGAACAAGAACATTTACTCTATCCACTACAGGCTCATACCCTACATGAGGAAAAAGGCCCCCCTTGAATATGGCCTTGTAATTAGAGAAGTCAACACAAAACACTAGAATTAATCAATGTCAGCTAGGCGCAGCAGGATTTTTTCGATAGAGTCAAATATCGGAGGAGCAGTCGGGTTTTTGGTTAGCCCGGTCGTCTAGTGGCCAATCTCCAAGGTTGAGGGCTAGGGATTCCAGGCTCTGGATCTTACTAGAAAGGAAAGGAAAGGAAAGAAACCTGGAGACAGCAGTTCGAATCTGCTCCGGGCTACCATTTTCTTTTCTTCTATACCTTCGGCCCCGCATCTACTATCTCTTTCTGCACGCTGCCAAACTTTTCAAAGTTCTTGACAAAGAGCGCCGCCAGCCTCTTTGCAGCCGCGTCGTACCTGTCCTTGTCTGACCAAGTGTTTCTCGGGTCAAGAACATCGTCTGGCACGCCGGGGCACGACATTGGCATGTCAAGGTTGAATATGTCGTGGTGCTTTACTGGAAGCTTGTTTATTTCGCCGTTGAGCGCCGCCGTGACCATCGCCCTTGTGTAGGTGAGGTTCATGCGCTTGCCGACTCCGTACGGGCCGCCAGTCCAACCGGTGTTGATAAGATACACTCTTGTACCGTGCTCGGTTATCTTTTTTCCAAGCATCTTGGCGTACTGGGAAGCGTGCAGAGGCATGAAAGGCGCGCCAAAGCAGTGCGAGAATGTCTCTTTTGGCTCCGTGATGCCGCGCTCGGTGCCTGCCACCTTGCTCGTGTAGCCGGACATGAAATGGTACATTGCGCCTTCCTTTGTCAGCTTGGCTATTGGAGGCATAACTCCAAACGCGTCTGCTGTCAGAAATACGATGACCTGTGGGTGGCCGGCGACGCTTGGGATTACTGCGTTGTCAATGTAGTCAAGCGGGTAAGCGACGCGCGTGTTTTCGGTCAGGCTGCCGTCGTCAAAGTCCGGCTCTCTGCTGCCGTCACCCCTCATGACTACGTTTTCCATCACTGACCCAAAGCGTATAGCGTTCCAGATCTGCGGCTCTTCTTCCTTTTTCAGGTTGATACACTTGGCGTAGCATCCGCCTTCAAAGTTGAAAATTCCATTGTCCGACCAGCCGTGCTCGTCGTCTCCAACCAGCCGGCGTTCCGGGTCTGCAGAAAGTGTAGTCTTGCCGGTGCCTGACAGCCCAAAGAATAGGGCGGTGTCGCCATCTGCGCCCACGTTGGCAGAGCAGTGCATCGGGAAAACGCTCTTCCTTGGCAGGATGTAGTTCATGATGGAGAATATAGCCTTCTTTATTTCGCCGGCGTACGAAGTTGATCCGATCAGGACGATTTTTTTCTTAAAGTTGATGATGATGAACGTTTTACTGCGTGTGCCCTCTTCTTCCGGAATTGTCGCAAAGTCGTCGCATGAGAGCAGCGTGAACTCGGGCTCGTAGTTCTTGAGCTCCTCCTGCGACGGCCTGATGAACAGTTGGCGCGCAAAGAGGTTGTGCCACGCCCTGTTGTTTATGGTTCTGATTGGCAGCCTGTTTTCCGGGTCGGCCCCGACAAAGCCGTCAAAAATAAAGAACTCCTTGTCCTCGACGTGCTTTTTCATTCTCCGGAATATCCTGTCAAAGTTCTCTTCGGAGATCGGGTGGTTGACCTTGCCCCAGTCAACTGTGTCGTGAGTGACCTCGTCGTCGACTATGTACTTGTCGTCCGGCGACCTGCCGGTGAACTTGCCTGTCTTGATAGAGAGTGCGCCAGTTGACGAAAGGACGCCTTCCTTTCTGCTGATTATGAGCTCGACCAGTGACGGAACCGACAGATTGTGATGAACCCTGCCAATCTCGATCTCCATCTCTGCGAACTGTACCATGGACTATGTAGTTATAATCTTTGGGTTGTCTCTCCTACACAAGCATTTGTAACTCTACAAGCAGTGACAGTGCGGTGCAGATTTAATGGATCGACTACAATAATCATAGGAGTAAAACTTCTACTTCTATCCACGCACGTAGCCTATGCAGATCTTACTCGAACAGATCTTTTCTTGCCAGCTGCAGCTGGCGCGCTGTAATGGGTTTTGAGCGTTGAGATAAAGCGATTGATTTCATCAGGCGTCAAAAGAACCATGTCTGCATCTAGAGACAAGCTTTATGTGAGTAAAAGCTGGTAGCTTAAAAAGATTTTTCTACTGTTCACGCTCCATTTTCGCGTTCTTCTGCAAACTTTTGTCTTTAGCTAGCAAAATCGTGGATGGGGCGCAGCTATTGCTGCTTTAGCGCCTGCCGGATCTCGCCGGCTTTTTTCGCAAGGATGTCAAGGAACTCTGCAAACTCGGCTTCTGTCGCGTTTCTCTTGAGCGCCCGGCGTGTCTGGTAGTGGAACGAGTTGTAGATGCGCCCGATTGCTATGCCAAAGGCAAAGTCGTCACGATTGTCGACAGGGATGCGGCCAAGGTTCTCTTGGATTTTTTTGATTTCGCCTGTGTTTGATACCGTTTCGTCTATCTTTCCAAGTACCGCCTTCTTTACCCGCGCATCTATCATCTGCAGCAGGTCTCTGTCGGCTAATGCAGTATTAAAACAGTGTGTGCGATTATCCAATGCAGTATTATGATATAGTACTTGGGGCTGGGCTAACAGTATATCCTGCAAAAATACTCAGATGATATAAGGGCTTTGCTAATAGAGGTTAAGACCAATTTTTAACGGCTTGGCCTATGAAGCGCGACGAGGAAGAAGTATATTGCATTTGATAATGAAGAGCAGCAAAAAAAGAAGAAGAAAAGGGGGTGGAGGGAAGCGTCTTCTTTTTTTCTTTTCGTGTCCTAGACTAACTACTAGGATGATGATGATGACATTCCCTATTTTTTACTACTACTAGATACTTTTGCTTGTTTTTGCTTGCTTAGGAGCAGTCTACTGCGCTCTGGTTATTTGCGACTATAGCATTTACTCCGGTGTTGGTAGCATCGTCACCAGCTGCAGCATTCTGCTGATTGGCTTGTAGACAGAAGCCC
>Ga0126312_10000776_pt1 | contig 19893 bp, 7 predicted proteins | sample Plot104A_FD_92537 | JGI IMG/M metagenome (GOLD analysis project Ga0126312, IMG submission 92537) | Serpentine soil microbial communities from UC McLaughlin Reserve, CA, USA - Plot104A | ecosystem: Environmental > Terrestrial > Soil > Grasslands | place: USA: UC McLaughlin Reserve, Lake County...
ACGGCGAAGGCATCCCCGGCATCCTCACCGAGCAGGGCGGCGCCTGGTTCTACAAGCGCAACCTCAGCCCGATCAACGCCAAACCAGGCAACGGTACGGAGCACACCGAACCGAAGTTCGCGCCTGTCGAGCTGGTGGCCGCCAAGCCCAATCTCGCGCTGGGGGGCGAGCAGGCGCAGTTCATGGATCTAGCCGGTGATGGCCAGCCCGACCTGGTGGTGCTGGATGATCCCATGCCCGGCCTCTACGAACACGACGGTGATGAAGGTTGGGAGCCCTTCCGTCCCTTCACCTCACGCCTCGACCGCGACACGCGCGACCCCAACCTGAAATTCGTGGACCTGGACGGCGACGGCCATGCCGACGTGCTGATCACCGAAGACGACGTCTTCGTCTGGCACGCCTCGCTGGCAGAGCAGGGCTTCGGTCCAGCCCGCCGCGTTCATCAAGCCCTGGATGAGGAGAAGGGTCCCCGCCTGGTCTTCGCCGACGGCAACCGCTCCATCTACCTGGCCGACCTGAGCGGCGATGGCCTCACCGATCTGGTCCGCATCCGCAAGGGCGAGGTCTGCTACTGGCCCAACCTGGGCTACGGTCGCTTCGGCGCGAAGGTGACGATGGACCACGCGCCCATCTTCGACCACCCGGACCAGTTCGACCACAAGCGCATCCGGCTGGCCGATATCGACGGCACCGGCACCACCGACATCCTCTATCTGCACCGCGACGGCGTGCGCCTCTACTTCAACCAGTCCGGCAACAGCTGGAGCGAGCCGCAGCCCCTGCGAGTCTTCCCGCGCGTGGACGACCTCGCCGCCATCACCCCCACCGACCTGCTCGGCAACAGCACCGCCTGCCTGGTCTGGTCTTCGCCGCTTCCGGGCGATGCGGGGCGACAGATGCGCTACGTGGATCTGATGGGAGGGCAGAAGCCGCACCTGCTGGTCTCGGCCAAGAACAACCTCGGCGCCGAAACCCGGGTCCATTACGCGCCCTCGACGAAGTTCTATCTACAGGACAAACGCGACGGCAAGCCCTGGATCACCCGCTTGCCGTTCCCGGTGCACGTGGTCGAGCGCGTCGAGATCCACGACCACATCAGCGGCAACCGCTTCGTCACCTGCTACGCCTACCACCACGGCTATTTCGACGGCGAGGAGCGGGAGTTCCGCGGCTTCGGTATGGTCGAGCAGTTCGACACCGAGGAATTCGCGGCGCTGGCCGCCAATGGCACACTGCCCGAGGCGACCAACATCGACGCTGCCTCCCATGTACCGCCGGTGTATACCAAGACCTGGTTCCACACCGGTGCTTTCCTCGACAGGCATCACATCTCGCACCGGTTCGAAGGAGAATATTACCGCGAGCCAGGACTCTCCGACGACCAATTCCTGGCGCAGCTGCTGCCGGATACCACCCTGCCGCCGGGCACGAGCGCTGAGGAGGAGCGGGAAGCCTGCCAGGCGCTGAAAGGCTCCGTTCTCCGGCAGGAGATCTACGCCCTGGACCACACGGAGAAAGAACCCAACCCCTACAGCGTCTCGGAGCGCGACTATACTCTCGAACGCCTGCAGCATCGCGGCGAGAACAAACACGCCGTCTTCTTCGCCCATCCGCGCGAGACAATCGACCATAACTACGAGCGCAATCCTGCCGACCCCCGCATCTCCCACGCGCTGAAGCTGGAAGTGGACCCCTACGGCAACGTGCTCAAGCAGGTCGCGATCGTCTATGGGCGGAAGCAATCACCGCTTGCCGAACAGCGCGACCGCGCCAAGCAAACGACTGCGCTGGTCACGTACATGGAGAACAACTTTACGAACGCCATCGACAATGTGGTCCAATATCCAGACGACTTCCGTACGCCGCTCCCCGCCGAAACAAGCACGTATGAGCTGACCGGCTTCAAGCCGGAGAACAACGCCGCGCGCTTCAGCTTCAACGAATGGACACGCAACGGTTTCGCCTTGCTGACCTCGGCGGCGGAAATCCCCTACGAGCAGACGGCGGACAACGCCACGGATCAGAAGCGGCTGATCGAACACGTTCGCACGCTCTACCGCAAGGACGACCTGACGGCGTTCTTGCCACTCGGCGAAGTCGAGCCGCTCGCTTTGCCGGGGGAGAGCTTCAAGCTCGCCCTCACTCCCAGCTTGCTGGCCCAAGTATTCAAGCGCGAGAAGACCGGACAACCCGATGAAACATTGCTGCCCAATCCCGCTCCGCTGCTCGAAGGCAGGGGTGCCGATCAGGGCGGTTACGTGGCCTGGGACGGCGGATGGTGGATCCCGTCGGGCCGGGCCTTCTTCGACCCTGGGGCCGATGCCACAAACCCCACAGCTACCGCCCCACAGGAACTGAGCGAGGCTCACCAGCACTTCTTCGTGCCGCGTAAATTTACCGATCCCTTCGAGCACATCACGGTGGTGGACTACGACGCGCACGATCTGCTCGTCACCCGCACCCGCGACGCGCTGGGCAACACGGTCGCAGCCGCCAATGACTACCGCGTGCTGCAACCCCGGCTCGTAACCGACCCCAACCGCAACCGCACTGGCGCGGCCTTCGACGCGCGGGGCATGGTGGCGGCGACGGCGGTGATGGGCAAGGAAGGCGAAAACCTCGGCGACCTGCTAGAAGACTTCGACGCCGACCCGCCGCTAGCCGACCTGCAATCCTTCATCGCCGATCCGCATGCCCGGGCCGCCACTCTGCTGGGCAAAGCGACCACGCGCATTGTCTACGATCTGGGGCGCTACCAACGCGCCGCCCAGCCGCCCTTCGCCGCCACGCTGGCGCGCGAGACGCATTTCCGCGACCCCGGCGGCGCCCAGACCAAAATCCAGATCAGCTTCTCCTATTCCGACGGCTTCGGGCGCGAGATCCAGAAGAAGATTCAGGCTGAAGCGGGCGATGCGCCGCAGCGCCAGGCCCATGTGCCCCTGCCCACCGGCGACGTCCGCCCCGGCGACCTGGTGCGCGACGCGCAAGGCAGGCTGGTGCAGGCAAACATGCCGCGCCGTTGGGTCGGCACGGGCCGCACGGTGTTCAACAACAAGGGCAAACCGGTCAGGCAGTACGAGCCGTTCTTCAGCGCCACGCATCTGTACGAACCCGAGCGCGAGATGACCGACACCGGCGTCAGCCCGGTGCTCTTCTACGACCCGGTCGCGCGCGTCGTCGCTACCCTGCACCCGAACCACACCTACGAGAAGGTAGTCTTCGATCCGTGGCGGCAGGCGAGCTACGACGTGAACGACACCGTCGCTGCCAGCGGTACGCAGACCGGCGACCCGCGCACGGATAAGGATATCAAGGGCTACGTGCGTGCGTACTTCAAGACGCAGCCGAGCACGTGGCAGACCTGGCACGCACAGCGCATCGGCAACCAGCTGGGCCCCTCCGAGCGCGACGCTGCCCAGAAAGCCGCCACCCACGCCGACACGCCCACCGTCGCGCACCTCGACGCGCTGGGACGCCCTGTCCTGACGCTCGCGGACAACGGCCCCGACCCGGCCCAGCCTGGCCAGCATCTTCTCTTTGCCACCCGCGTCGAACTGGACATCGAGGGCAACCAGCGCGCCGTTATGGACGCTAGAGATCGCATCGTAATGCGCTACGACTACCAAATGGCTGGTCCCGAGGAGAACGAAGAAAAATCAGCTGGCAACCGCATCCACCAGTCCAGCATGGAAGCGGGCGAACGCTGGATACTCAACGACGTGGTCGGCAATCCTATTCGCGCCTGGGACAGCCGCCGCTTCCTGCGCCGCATGACCTACGACGAGCTTCACCGCCCCACCGGCCTGTACGTCACCGAGAACGGCGTGGAGCGCCTCGCCGAGCGCACCGTCTACGGCGAAAGTCAGGGCGACGGGGCCAACCACCGCACCCGGGTGCATGAGGTCTTCGACGGCGCGGGCATCGTGACCAGCATCGCCTACGACTTCAAAGGCAACCTGCGGGAGAGCCGGCGCGACCTGCTGCCCAATTACAAGCAGGCGGTGGACTGGAAGCAGAACCCCGCCGCCAACGACGGCGCCTTCACCAGCCGCACCACCTTCGACGCGCTCAACCGCCCGCTCACCGTCACCACGCCGGACAGGAGCGTCTATCACTCTACCTTCAACGAAGCCAACCTGCTCGAGAAGGTGGGAGTGACCCTGCGCGGTGCAGTGGTGACAACGCCCTTGGTCACCAACATCGATTACGACGCCAATGGCCAGCGGAAGCGCATCGAGTATGGAAACTCGGTCTTCACTGAATACTCCTACGACAAAGATACCTACCGGCTCGTTCATCTCAAGACGACGCGGCCCACCTTCCCGGCGGCTACGAAGGTCGTCCAGGATCTACGCTACACCTATGATCCCGCCGGCAATATTACGCACATCGAGGATGATGCGGATATACAGAACGTCGTCTTCTTCAGAAATCGGCGAGTGGAGCCGAGCGCCGATTATGTCTACGATGCGATCTACCGACTTACCAGGGCGACCGGTCGAGAGCATCTGGGGCAGACCGCCAGCGGCCAGTTGCGGCCACCCACGCCCGCCAGTCCGACCGATGCGCAGCGCGTGGGCCTGGCCCATCCCGGCGACGGCAAAGCCATGGGCCGCTACACCGAGACGTACAACCACGACGAGGTCGGCAACATCGCCAGGGTGGTTCATACGGCGAGCAGTGGCGGCTGGACGCGCCGCTACGCCTACGACGAACCCAGCCTGATCCAGCAAGTCAAGACGAACAATCGCCTGAGCGCCACGACCGTCGGCAACCAGACGGTGAGCTATGCACACGACGCACACGGCAACATGACCAGCATGCCTCATCTGCCCCTGATGCGGTGGGACCATGAGGACCGACTCAGAGCTACATCGAAGCAGGTGGTCGGCAACGGCGGCACGCCCGAGACCACGTACTACGTCTACGACTCCGCTGGGCAGCGCGTGCGCAAAGTCACCGAGCGACAAGCCGCGCCTGGCACGACGCCGACCCGGAAGGACGAGCGCATCTATTTGGGTGGGTTCGAGATCTACCGCAGGCAAGGGACGAACCCACTCGTACGCGAGACGCTGCATATCATGGACGACAAGCAACGCATTGCTCTGGTGGAGACGCGCACCCAGGGCAGCGACGGCTCTCCGGCGCAGCTCATACGCTACCAGTTAGGCAACCATCTCGGCTCGGCCAGCCTGGAGTTGGACGACTCGGGACAGATCATCTCCTACGAGGAGTATCACCCGTACGGCAGCACTTCTTACCAGGCGGGGCGCAATGTTACGGAAGTGAGCCCGAAGCGGTATCGATACACTGGCAAGGAGCGGGATGAGGAGACGGGATTTGCATACCACGGAGCGCGGTATTACGCCCCATGGCTAAGTCGTTGGATCAGCGCCGATCGAGCTGGGCTCGTTGACGGAACAAATCCATACTGGTTCGTTCGAGCAAACCCTATCGCCTATACCGATCCAACTGGTAAGGATGCGACCCCAAACCCTTTTTATGACGCAGTACAGAAGACGATCCGAGCTGCCGCAGCCCGTGCGCCCACTGCCGCAGCGGGTGCCACAGCGGCGCCAGCCGTGGCGACCGCTGCTGCACCCGCGGTCGCGCCCGCTGCCGCGCCGGCTGCTGGGAGTGGCCTAGTGGCAGGAGGCGTTGCGATTGCAGGCGTAGCTGCGACAGGCCTCGTAATTTTGGGCACGGGCGCACTCACGCATTTCAGATCTAATTCCATAGCTCAGTATGGAACCCCGTTTGGTTCGACGGCTAAAGACATCGCTTTCCCTTTGTTGAGACGTCCTTGGAATCCACCGCCCGGGCCTGCTCTCCAACCGAGGGTTCCTTGGTCACCGACGCCGATGCCTAAACCTGACCCGACGTTAGAATCGCAACCGGACTCGCAGCCCAAAACCAAGGATGATAAACGCAAGCGAGAACCCAAATTAGGGCGTGTTTACATCACTTACACCAAAACCGTATGGGATCCAGATGGCGACGGCACTACAGACCTCACCTATTCCGGCCGCACGAGTGGGGTGGTTGACCTAACGAAACCTATTGAGCCTCAGGCCTTGATAATTCTCGCGACGATTCGGGATGCGAATCATCACAAAACAAAGCAAGGATACGACATAGCGGTTCTGGACAAATACACTGTAGGACGGGCGGTCAATTATGACTATAGGTACGATGATCTTGGCTACTGGCAAATACGCGGCAGAGAACAGCAGTTGATCGACTACTTCGGCGGTGCCTGGAGTGATACTGGCAAACCCCATAAAACTGGTAATGACGTTCGCGCCGTTGCCAAGGATAACCCCTATGGACCGGCGTTTCACTTTGCGGCGAGTGCTAAATGGGGGGAAATTGACAAATATACAGGATATTAAATATGTCACGCGAGAAATACTCACCAGGAGCGGTTCTACGAATTCAATTGGCCGACGGTTCATTCGGCTATGGAAGGCTGCGAGAGTTTCCGTTTGTGGCCTTCTATGATTTCCACACAAAGGAGCGCGTTTCTGACCTCAATGAAATTACGTCCAAGTCCATACTTTTCACCTTAGCCGTACACGAGTCTGTCCAAGACACATGGGAGATCATTGGAGAAATGCCACTTGAGGAATCTCTCAAACAGCCTGTTGTGCAGTTTATGCAGGATGTTATCGACTATCGGAAATGTTGGATTGTAGATAGCAAAGGAAACAAACGACAAGCAAGACCTGAAGAATGCTTGGGCTTGGAGCGAGCGGCCATTTGGCAAGCTCAACACGTCGAGCGCCGTTTGCTGGACACGTTCATGGGCAGGCCAAATAGGTCAGAGGAGGGCGCAAAAGTGCGTTTCAACAACATGCACAGAGACAGTTGACTGGGTTGTGACGGTCGCTGTCAGTATGGCGGTCCTGCTGGCCCTGAGTTGTAGGTTGGGATATTGAATCAGCACCGGCGAGAGCTTAAAGGAGACAATGATAATGATATTGGAAATATCTGCGAGCCAGCTGTCCGTAGGGACAGCGACCGATCATGTTGCCCGCGTGCAACAGGCCATGCAGGGGATCGGTCGAAGCGTTCCTGACGCCGAAACAGCGAACCGAGTTCGGAAGCGCCTGGTGGAAGGCTGTCAAGCAGTTGCAGGACGCCGCCATCGTGCAGTGGGTGACACCGGCGGATGTCCTAGCGTCCTTCCTCAGCAAGGACGCCGTCACCGATGTCAGGGGACGCTGCAAGATAGGTTTCACGGAAAAAAATTCGACGTCGGCGGCGTGGAAAGCGGCGGACCGGATGTGTTCATCCGGGTATACGGCAGCGATGAATTGCTAGGAGAAAGCCTGGTCAAGTGCAACTCCGAGAAGCGGATCACCATCGATTTACGCCTGGGCGACATCCTGCTGCTCGCGGTAGACGCCAACTTCCAGCGCGAGGCCGCCCGGCTGGACAACTATTCCGAATGGATGCGGGCGGAGCGGGAATTTTGCCTGCGCCGCAGCCTGCGCGTGGGCATGCGCGGGACGAAGGCCCTTGCCGGGAGATTGACCGGCGCCGTCAGCACCAATGACTGGGACGCCTTGCTGCAGCAGATGCAGGCCATCCTGACCACCGAATGGGAAGTAGCGATGTTCATTGGCAAGCGGTTCCAGCAGCACGCCGGCGACGCCCGCAGAGCCGACCAGGACGTGCAGAAAACGAAATCCATCCGCGACGCGCTAGCGGCCTTCCGCACCGCGCTCACAGCCGAACGGCAAGATCTCATCAAGACAAGAAACGGCGCTCTACACGCTGGTGTAGCAGCTTAAGCAATGGAGGAATGGACCATGAACAGGATCACCTTTCCGCTGAAAGCGCGCATGGCAGGCGCGGACGTAGCCAACCTGCAGGATGCGCTGCGACTGCTCCTCGAACGGGGTGTCGTCCTGGCCGACGACGCGGACGCCCGGCAGGAGCTCTCCGCCGCGCTTACAGACGAGCGCACACGGCAGAGCTACGGCGAGGCCACACAGAAGCTGGTCAGCAGTTTTCAGGAGTCGCGACAGCTGCAGGCCAGCGGCGAGGTGGACGAACCGACCGCCAACGCACTGAATGCATTGCTGCGCGAATGGGGGATGTCACCTTCGGCGGCCAGCACCGGCGCGGCCAAGTTTAACATACAACGTCTGAACGTCTCTCCGAACGGGCTCGACAGCAAGGCGATCGGTGAACTCCAGGCGGCGCTGCAGAAGCTGAAGCTGAACGTTGAGCGAAAAGAGTCGGCCAGGAAAGAGCTGGGACCATCCACTATTGCTGCGATCCAGGCCTTCCAGAGGCGTGCCGGGCTGGCGCCACAGGGCAGGCTGACGGCCAGGACGGTGGAGCGGATCAACCTTGAGCTGGAGCACACCTTCGTTGTCGACAGCAGGACGCGCACCCGGCGCCTCCAGGAGATGCTGCAGCGGGCTGGAATGCCGGTCGACCCCGACGAAGCCAAGAGCCGCACCTTTGGCCAGAGCACCAAGAATGCCGTCAAGCAGTACCAGGCCCGGGCCGGCTTGCCCGAAAACGGGAAGGTGAGCGAGGAGCTGGTCAACCGACTGCACGAGGATGTGCTGAAGGCGCGCCTCAGCAGCAAGACCCAGGTAGCCCAGGTGCACCGCACGCTGCTGCGCGCGCTGGACATCGCCAAGCTCGGCGTCCGGGTGGACGCCGACGAGCTGAAGCGTAAGCGGATAGGCCCGAGCACCCGGGCTGCCATCAGGGCCGTGCAGGAGAAGTACGGTCTGCCGGCGACCGGTGAGCTCAACGCGGCCACCTACGAGCGGCTGGGGTCGATTGCGGTCAGCATCCCCCGGCCGGCCAAGCGACTGAAGGTCAAGACGGCGGACGAGCTCAGGCCTATCAAACGTGTCGCGCGCCTCAACATGAGCAGTCGGCACGTCGGCGAGGTGCAGCGCGCGCTGGCCTTCCTGGGCTACCAGATCGACGAAAAAGAGTTCACGGGCAAGACCTTCGGCAAGTCGACGCGCGCGGCGGTGGTCACTTACCAGCGCGCCCGGTCGCTGCCGGTGACCGGCCACGTCGAGGGCGAAACCCTGAACACGCTCAACCTGGACGTGCAGGAGGCCAACCCCCAGGCTGTTGTGACCGAGCATCTCTACCGCGTGCGCGGCTCGGTGCGCAATGAACTGTGGGAGGGCATGGGTGGGATCAAGGTGCAGGTGTGGGAGAGGTTGATCGGCGGCCAGGGGGGGATGCTGGCCGAGCGCCCGAGCGCGGGCAACGGCTTCTTCGACATCCCCTATGACCCACCTCGCGAGCAGGCCACCAAGCAGATCAAGCTACCGTTCCACCTGCAGGTCAAGGCGCTGGGCGCCAACGACGAGGAGATCGGTAGCAAGCTGCTGTTCAACCCGACCCTGATCGCCTGGGTCAACTTCACGCAGGGCGACCAGCCCTACCGCGGCACCTCGGAGTTCGAGGCGCGCTCGGCGGCCGTGTCGAAGGCCATCAACTTCGGCGCGATCGCCGCGCTGGTAGAGACACCCCAGCAGCGTCAGATCACCCAGGCGGCGCAGGCTACCGGGCTGGCCGCCGACGACGTCATGCGGCTGGTGCTGGCGCATCGCGTCGCGGACAAGCTCGAGCATCCGCGCGTCGGCGCCGAAGCCTGCTACGCCTATATCGGTCAAAACCTCCCGCCCAGCCTGCCTGGAGACCTGATCGCGAGCACCGAAGACTGGACGCTGATCGACCAGCTGGTCGACCTGGCCGCCAACGGGCTGGTCTTTATGGACGACGACCTGCAGACGCTGGCCTTCGAGAACGCGATCACCGAGAACTTGATGCCGATCGCCGTGGGACTACAGAAAGACACCGTTCTGGCTAGCCTGGTCCAGCTCAAGCAATCGTATGCTCTGGAAAAGCCGATCCTCATCGGCAACGGCAGCCTGAAGGCCTTACTGGACCTCTCGACCGTGGGCCAGCCACGCTACGACGCCGTGGCCGCCGCCTTCTTGCAGCACAAAAGCTTTGGGCCCGCCTTCTGGGAGGACCTGAACGCGCGTCCCAACGACTTCGGCGGGGCGGCAGCGGTGCAGGACTTGCAGACCACCTTCGACGTGGGGCACGTAACGAAAAACTTCGTGCCCATGGTGACGTTGCTGAAGAACAAGATCAACGACCCCAACGTCCAGGACATCGACTCGGCGCGCGACCTGGCCAAGCTGACGCCCGAGAGGTGGGTAAGCCTCATTGAGGAAAACGGCGGGAACGTCCCGCCGAGCACCGACGGGCAGTCGCCGGCTGACAGGGTCAAGACCTACGCCGCTACGATGGCCAGCCAGAGCGAGCAGCTGTTCCCGGCGGTGGCCCTTGCAGCCACGGTGGGCCGCAGCGCCAACAACCCCCTGCCCCACGTGGCGGGCATCCAGCAACTGTTGGACACGCATCCCGAGCTAGACCTGCGCACGACGAACCTGGACAGCTTCGTCCAGGAGCAGGACATCAACCTCGACGCCGAAACGCTTACCGAAGCTCGGGTCATGCAGCGGGTGCACCGCATCGCGCCCACCGCCGCCGCCGGGCAGGCGTTGCTCGACGAGAAGATCCACAACTCGGCCCAGATCGTGTCGCTCGGCAAGGAGCGGTTTGCCGACACCCTGACGGCCGGCGAGCTGGTCGACCGGCGCACCGCCCTGACCGTCTACGGGCTGGCGGAATACCAGTACGCGCAGGTGCTGCAGCGCATCGCCGACTATCGATTCGATCTGCACCGCGCCGACCCGCGCGCCATCATCGACCACACTTACACGCTCGAGGAGCTGCCGGCCGCCCTGGTCGGCATCCCGGACCTGGAGACGCTCTTCGGCTCGCTCGACTTCTGCGATTGCCCGCACTGCCAATCGGTGTACGGCCCGTCGGCCTACCTGGCTGACGTGCTGCGCTACCTCGACAGCCACAACTCCGAGGAAGCCAGCAAGACGGTGAAGGACATCCTGTTCGACCGCCGACCGGACATCGGCAACATCAAGCTGAACTGCGAGAACACGGAGACCCCCTTACCCTACATAGACCTCGTGTGCGAGGTACTGGAGAACGCCGTCTCGGCGCCCAACCCGAATCCGGACTTCAGCCTCCAGACCACGCGTACGGCCGCCGAGTTGCGGGCCTTCCCCGAGCACGTCAGGCAAGATGCCTACGATACCCTCAAGACGGCCGACTACCCGCTGGACGTCGCCTTCGACCTGTGGCAAGAAGAAGCGCGCGTGTTCCTGGAGCACCTAGGGGTGCCGCGCTGGGAGCTGATGGAAGCCTTCCAGGCCCGGCCGAACGGCGGACCCACCTCGCCCAGCGACGTCAGCATCGCCGGCGAATACTGGGGGATGTCGACGCACGAGACGACGCTTATCGCCACCGCTGAGAACACTGCTGACAAGCAAAAGGACTACTGGGGATTCACGTCCGCCGTGATCCCGACCGAGATGGCGGTGGCGGACTTCATGCGCCGCAGCCGGCTGGACTATGGGCAGTTGCTCGACCTGCTCTATGTGCGCTGGATCAATCCGCCCGACGACCCCAACAAGATGGTGATCGAGCGTCCCGATGCGACCTGCAACACCGAGGAGCAGAAGCTCGTCAACCTCACCGTCGACCACCTCGACCAGATGCACCGCTTCCTGCGCCTGTGGCGGCACACGGGCTGGGCGATGTGGGAGCTGGACCTGCTGATCCGCACCGAGGTGCTCGGCAACAGCCTCATCGACCCGGATACGCTGGTGCGCCTCAAGCAGTTCAATCAGGTGCAGCGGCGGTTGGGGCTGGCGACCGACGAGGCGTTGGGTTTGTATGGCGACGTCAACACCGAAGTTCGCCTCAAGGCCGACGACCCGCAGCGCAACATCCAGCCACTGTACACCAACATGTTTCTCAACCCGGCCGTGATCAGCCCGGTGGACGCCGATTTCGCCCTTCCCCTGGCTGGCGGCGACCACCTGTCGGACCACAAGGCCACCTTGCTGGCCACCTTCGCCCTGACCGAGCCCGACCTGGCCCTCCTGCTGGCCAAGATCAACAACGACGATCTAACCGTAGCCAACCTGTCGAAGATCGGCCGCTACGTGAGCCTGGCGCGGGGGTTGGCCATGCGGGTCGACGACCTACTGACCCTCGAGGCGCTGTCGGGCGTCGCGGACATCTTCGTATCACCCCAGGCTACGCTCGACTTCATCGAGCTGGCTGATTGGGTGACAAAGTCCGGCTTCGTGGTGGATGAGCTTGACTACCTGTTGAACGACAAGCCCGACTCGCCATACGGCGTGCGGGACGAAGTTATCACCGAGTACGTCGAGGCGCTGCGGGAAACGTTGCGCAGCAACACGGCCAGCCAGCCGGACGGTGCGATCATCTCCCAGGTCGCGACCGCGTTCGGGTTGCCCCCCGAGCAGGCGCAGCTCCTGCTGAAGCAGGTAACGCTGGGGGGCGTGACGCTCTTGACGCACCTGAATAACCCGGACCTGACAGCGCGGGACGCCGCCGGTGTCTATACCACGGAAATCACAGCGACCGACTTCGAGGACATCTACGATACCTACCGCTTGCTGCATAAGGCTGCTCTGCTGCTGACCCGGCTTAAGGTCACCAAGACCACCGACCTGGAGTGGCTGCTGACGAACTCGGCTACCTTCAACCTGCTTGACCTGGGCGCGCTGCCCGTGACGGGCGCTCCCTCAGCACCACTGTTCCCTGCCTGGCTGGCCCTGTACCAGTGGCTGTATTTCAAGGGACTCTATCCTGAACCGGAAGGTATCTCGCTGAACGAGGTGTTCGATAAGGCTGGAGGCGCCGCGGCGGCCGCCGACATCAGGGCGGCGATCGCCAAGCTGACGCCGTGGAACGCGCAGGACCTGGACGACCTGGCGGCTGGCCTGGGGCTTGAACACGGCGGCGCCACCTCCGACTATGCACGCATCGACACCTACCTGTGCCTGTGGAAATGCTTCAAACAGATCAAGCGCGTCGGCGCGGGCGCAGCCATGCTGCTGGCCTGGGCGAAGCGGGACGACGACACGAACGGCGCGCAAGAGACGGCGGCGCAGCAGATCCGGCAGGCGGCCAAGTCGAAGTATGATTACGGCGTCTGGCTCGAGAAGGTGACACCATTAGAAGACGTCCTGCGCGAGAAGAAGCGCGACGCACTGGTCAGCTACATGGTCGAAACCTCCCTACGCTCGGCCGACCCGGAGATCACGTCCAACGGTAAGAAGTACGCCAACCCGGCCTACTGGCGGGACGCCGATGATCTGCTGAACTACTACCTGATCGACGTACAGATGAGCGCGTGCCAGTTAACCTCGCGCATCAAGCAGGCCATGAGCTCGACGCAGATGTTCGTGCAGCGTTGCTTGCTCGGCCTCGAACAGCCCTTCGTCGAAGTCTCGCGCGCCGAGCAGCAGGAGACGGCCTCCGACAACAGCTGGAAACAGTGGAAGTGGATGAAGAACTATCGGCTCTGGGAAGCCAACCGCAAGGTGTTTCTGTACCCTGAGAACTGGATAGAGCCGGAGTTGCGGGACGACAAGTCGCCGTTCTTCGAGGAGCTCGAGGCCGAGATCCTGCAGACGGACATCACCGACGAGAACGTCCAGGCGACCTTCCTGCGCTACGTACAGAAGGTGCATGAGGTGGCGCGCCTCGACATCGTGGGCGCCTATTACGAGCTGGACGATACCGATCCGCGCGACAACCTGCCGCCCGACATCAACGTACTCCACGTCGTCGGGCGTACCCGCTCGCACCCCGCGATCTACTACTACCGCAGGTTCGATCTCAACTATGGCGAGTGGACAGCCTGGGAGAAGATCGACGTGGACATCCAGGGCGACCAGGTGACGCCGGTGGTGTACAACCGGCGGCTGTACCTCTTCTGGCTGAACTTCGTCGAGAAGCCGCAGAAGGTCAAGAAGCAGCCGCCTGCTCAGCCCTCGACCTCCACGGACGTCCCCGAGACGCCCAACCAGCTGGAGATCCAGCTGTCGTGGAGCGCCCGCCAGGACGGTGGCTGGACCGCCAAGCGAGTGTCGGCGCAGAAGCTGATCCACCCCTGGCAGCGCCCACTCTATTCCTACAACCTGAAGCCGCGCTACAAGAGCCGCGAGAACCTACTGTGGCTCGACATCTACATCTCCCAGTCGCAGCAGTTCAACAATACCCGCTTCTGGGACGCCTACCGCAACACGCCGGATTTCGTCACGGCCTTCCGCTACGACGAGACGACGCGGCCGTGGCATTCCTCATCGTTCGTGTTCGACGGCGAGGTGGTCGACGTCAAGATGAAAGCGCTTGCCGGACGCTACCACGTGCTTAACAGCGCCGGGCTGGCTACCGATGACCTGACGGAGACCACTTCGTATGCCTACGTGCACGACAACTTCGGCGCGGAAGGACGGTCCATCAACCGGTTGTCGGGCGGGTACGAGATCGCGCCCCGCCTGCCGCTGCCGCAGGGTATGCACTATCACAACACGCGCCTGGCCAGCAACCAGCGGGCAATTAATGCCAACCGCGCCAACGTGCTGGAGCACGGTAATACGCGCACGCTGCTGAACGGCGCAAAGTCGCCCTTCGAGATCGTCTTCTCACAGCACCACATCGCCTTTGACACGGCCGAGTGGGGCCAGGTGCCTTTCTTCTACCAGGACAACCACCGCGCGTTCTTCATCAGGCCCGAGTGGCAACAGGTGCTCGTCGGCTACAACCAGACGCTCCAGACCTACAACTACGATTTCTACCCGTTCTACCATCCCTACACGGCGCTCTTCATGCGCGAACTGAACCGGTCGGGCCTGGACGGGTTGCTCAACCGCCGGATCCAGACGTCGCCGCAGGCCTACTATCCGGGCAACAACTTCGACTTCAACAGCTACGGTCCCGGTTCCATGACAGCGCCGGATGAGACGGCCAGGAAAGACATCGTGGATTTCGAGCGCTACGGGGCCTACTCGATCTACAACTGGGAGATCTTCTTCCACGCGCCGCTGATGATCGCCTGCAGGCTAAGCGCGAACCAGCGCTTCGAGGAAGCTATGCGCTGGTTCCACTACATCTTTGATCCCACCAACACCGATTCGCCCGACGTGCCGCAACGCTACTGGATCACCCGGCCGTTCTTCGAGCAGAACAGCGACGCCTATCGTCAGCAGCGCATCGAAGTGCTGCTCAGAAACATCGAACAGCACGAGGACGAGCTGAAGGCCTGGAAGAACAACCCCTTCAAGCCGCATCTGATCGCCCGCTACCGTCCTGTCGCATACCAGAAGACCGTGGTGATGAAGTACATCGACAACTTGATCGCCTGGGGCGACCAGCTCTTCCGGCGCGATACGATCGAGGCGCTCAACGAAGCTACCACGCTCTACGTTCTTGCCTACGAGCTGCTGGGCCGGCGGCCGGTCAAGGTGCCCAACGTAGAACACGAGCACCGCTCGTACAACGAACTGACCGAAGACGGCGCCCTGGACCCATTCGGCAACAAACGGGTGGACGTCTTGATGGAGAACTTTACGGGCACCCCCGTGCGGGTGACCCGCACGCAGCCGGAGGCCGAGCCGCTGCCGCGCCTGGACGCCTTCTACTTCGGCATCCCCAACAACGATCAGCTACTTGACTACTGGAACCGGGTGGAGGATCGGCTGTTCAAGATCCGCCACTGCATGAACATCGAAGGGGTGGTGCGGCAGTTGCCCCTCTTCGAGCCGCCGATCGACCCCGCGCTGCTGGTAAAGGCCGCGGCGGCCGGGGTGGACCTGAGCAGCGTGCTGGCTGAGAGCACGGCTGCCCCGGGCCCGTATCGCTTCCAACGGCTCTTGCAGAAAGCAGTGGAGCTGTGCGGCGAGGTCCGGATGCTGGGCGACAAGCTGCTGGCGGCGCTGGAGAAGTACGACGCTGAAGAGTTGTCGCTGCTTCGCTCGACCCAGGAAATCCGGCTCCAGCAGGCCGTGCGCGAGGTGCGCAAGCAGCAGATCCAGGACGCAACGGAAAGTTGGGCTGGCCTGGAGAGGACCAGGGAGTCCGCCGAGCAGAAGAAGGCCTTCTACGAGGGCCGGGAGTTCATGAATCCCTGGGAGATTACGGCTCTGAGCCTGGGCGGTTCTTCGGCAGGTGCGCAAACCGCCATCGCCGTCGGCTACTCTCTGGCGGGCGGCCTGGCCCAGATCCCCAGGTTCACGGCCGGTATTTCCGGTTTCGGCGGATCACCCGAGGTAACGGCCGACGCGGCTGACGGCCTGAGGTTCTCCAAAGCGGCCGAGGCTGCCGTGGCAACGCTGAGCGCCCTCGCGACCGCGGCGGACAAGCTCGGCTCCCTGGCCTCGACCATGGGCAGCTACGAGCGTCGACAGGATGAGTGGACCTTCCAGGCCCAGCAGGCCACTACCGAGATCGCGCAGATCGACAAGCAGATTGCAGCCGCCAGGGTGCGCCTGGCCATTGCCGAGAAGGAGCTGGAGAACCAGGAACTGCAGATCGAACATTCCCAGGCCACCGACGAGTACATGCATAGCAAGTACACCAGCCAGCAGCTGTATGACTGGCAGGTGAGGCAGGTGACGTCGATCTACTTCCAGAGCTACCAGCTGGCCTACGATATGGCGAAGCGCGCGGAAAAGTGCTTCCAGTTCGAGCTGGGCGACCCATCCGCCACCTTCGTGCAGTTCGGCTACTGGGACAGCTTGAAGAAGGGCCTGCTGGCCGGCGAGCGGCTCGCGAACGACCTCCGGCGAATGGAGACCGCCTACCTGGAGCAGGACACTCGCGACCTGGAGATCACCAAGCACGTCTCGCTCGCTCAGTTTCTGCCGCTCAGCCTGATGGCGCTGAAAGAGGCCGGTGCCTGCATGGCGCTCCTGCCGGAGTGGCTGTTCGACATGGACTATCCTGGCCACTACCGCCGGCGCCTCAAGTCGGTCTCGATCAGCGTCCCGTGTGTGGTGGGACCCTACACCAGCGTGAACTGCACGCTATCGCTGACTAACCACGGCATTCGCATGACCGAGGACGTGGCAGCAGGCTACGGCGACCCGCTGACCGGTGCCGACACGCGGTTCTACAAGAGCCCGACGCCGGTGACGGCGGTCGCCACCAGCCATGGTCAGAACGACGCCGGCATGTTCGAGTTGAACTTCAACGACGAGCGGTTCTTGCCCTTCGAAGGCGCGGGCGCGGCGAGCGAGTGGCGCATCGAGTTGCCCAGGGAGAACAACCAGTTCGACCTGGCGACGGTCTCAGATGTAGTCCTGCACGTGCGCTACACGGCCACGCCGAGCGGTGACGCCAACCTGATCAACGCCGCCAAGAACCACGTTGCCGCGGTCCTTCCGTCGGCAGGCAGGCGCCTGCTGGTGCTGAACCACGAGTTCGGCACCGCCTGGCAGCGCTTCCTGCACCCCGACGAAGGAGCGGATCAGACCCTATCGTTCACCTTAGGCCGCGAGCACCTACCGTTCTACGCGCGCGGGAAGAACATCAACCTGACCAAGGTGGACTTGATCGTAGAGAGCCCGGAGACCGGCAGCTTCGCCGTCAAGCTGAAGGTCCCCGGCGCAGCGGCGGCATCCGACGGGGCCATGAATCCCGATCCGGCCTACGGCGGTCGGCAGCACCTGGCCAAGAGCGGCTTTGCTGCCAACGCGCCGCTACTGGGCGATTGGCAGATCCAGATCAAGAAAGCGGCCGACGCGGACTTCAAGTCACTCGAGCCGGATGATGTCCAGAACGCCTACCTGGTCCTGGGGTTCAAGACGTCATGACACTAGAACAGGCGCTGCGCAGCATCACGGCGCTGATCGTGCAGTGTTGCGATCCGGAGACTGTCCTGCTCTTTGGCTCATATGCCAAAGGGCAGGACAACCTGGATAGCGATCTGGACCTCCTGGTGATCGGTGATTTCCGAGAGTCGCCCTACCTGCGCGGACATGAAGTGCGGGAGCTATTGCGGCGCTACCCGATTCGCATCGACGTACACCTCGTGACGCCGGAGGAGGTGGCCGTCGAGTTGCGCAAGCCGCATGGGTTCCTCAGCTCCGTGCTGGCTAGCAGCAGGATCATGTACAAAAAAGCGGAAAAAGGGTATTGACGACTTGTGCTTTCTGATATATATTTGTATCAGTTCGGGAGTACTTAAGGTCGTTGTATTGCTTGCTGAATAGTCCGCGAGGAAAAGCTTCGGTGTAAAAAGACTTCTGTTCTATTGACGAGTCCCTCGGGCACCTAGAGTCCCCGAGGGTCTCTTCTTTTTGGGTGCGAGGTCCGCGAGGAGATTTCGGACCCAGTGGTTTTGGCGCAGGATAGGGACCTCGTCCTCGAGTCCTCCGCAGCCCTCGCTCCCGAGGCCTTAGACGCTCTTTCTCCCGAGGAACGCCGCAAGGTGTACGTTATACTTAATCTCACCGTCGAGCCCTTGGCCGACGGAGGCTTGCAGATAAGCGGTGCTTTCGGAGAGGAGCCGGTTTGGGAAGACGGCAGAACGTCAACAAGATGATGCAGCAGGTCCAGCAGATGCAGCAGCAGATGCAGCAGGCGCAGGAGGAGCTGGCTCGTGAGACGGTGACGGCCTCCGCGGGTGGGGGAGCGGTCAAGGCCACGATGACCGGCGGGCTGGAGCTGGTCTCGATCGAGATCGACCCGGATGTCGTGGACCCCGAGGACATCGAGATGCTGCAGGACATGGTCCTCGCCGCCGTGAACGAGGCGCTGGCGAGCGCCCAGGAACTCGCCTCGAAGAAGCTCGACGGGATCACGGGTGGACTGGGAGACCTGGGCCTGCCGGGGATGTAGGGGATCTTTGGCGACCTACGCGAGGCCGGTCGAGCGCCTTATAACCGAACTCAGTAAGCTTCCATCCATAGGGCCCAGGAGCGCCCAGCGCATCGCCTTCCACATCATCCGGGGCAGGCAGGAGGACGCCTTCGGGCTCGCCGAAGCCTTGAGGGAGGTAAAGGAGCGGATCAAACCTTGCCGGCGCTGCTTCAACCTGACCGAGGCCGAGGAGTGCGAGATCTGCCGCGACGCGCGGCGAGATCAGACCGTCATCTGTGTCGTCGAAGACCCTTACGACATCGGCCCGATGGAGCGCACCGGCGAGTACCGGGGCCTCTACCACGTCCTCGGTGGCTCACTCTCGCCGCTCGACGGCGTAGAGCCCGAAGATCTGCGCATAGCCGAGCTCCTCGAGCGGATCGAGAAGGAAGAGATCAAGGAGCTCGTCATCGCCACCAACCCGAACACGACCGGCGAGGCGACGGCGATGTTCATCGCCCAGGAGGTTAAAGACCTCCCCGTGCGGGTTACGGCGCTCGCCTCCGGTCTGCCGGTCGGCGGGGACCTCGAGTACGCCGACGAGGTTACTTTAGGCCGGGCCTTCGCCGGTCGGCGTGAGATCTAGGAGATCTTGCAGAGGAGGGTCCGGTTCAGATGTCCGGCCTTTGGTCCGAAGTAGGTTCTTATGGTGCAGGGTAATCCCAGGATCAAACCCCCCGAACCGAACTCCCTCGCCGGGATGAGCCGCCGCGCGGTCGATTCTCTGGGGCAGACCGTCGCGAGCCTCCCGCCCCGCCCGGCGAACCTCGTCGAGCCGCCGGATCTCCACCCGGAGCTCGCCTCTGCTCTCTCGAAGGTGGGCGTCGAGCGCCTTTACTCCCACCAGCGCGAGGCCTACGAGCGGGTACACGCCGGGGAGAACGTCGTGGTCGCGACGGCGACGGCGAGCGGCAAGTCGCTCTGCTACAAGATCCCGGCCTTCGAGAACGCCTTGATGAGCGCTGCCAGCCGGGCGCTGCTCCTCTACCCCACAAAAGCCCTCGCCCAGGACCAGCTGGGGAAGATACGGGCCTTCGGGCTGCGCGGCGTCCATCCCGCGACCTACGA
>Ga0126312_10000777_pt1 | contig 19859 bp, 21 predicted proteins | sample Plot104A_FD_92537 | JGI IMG/M metagenome (GOLD analysis project Ga0126312, IMG submission 92537) | Serpentine soil microbial communities from UC McLaughlin Reserve, CA, USA - Plot104A | ecosystem: Environmental > Terrestrial > Soil > Grasslands | place: USA: UC McLaughlin Reserve, Lake County...
CCAGCCATCGCGTAAAGCCCTGCGCCATACGCCTTGCGGACGATCACCGAGATCTTCGGGACGGTCGCCTCGGAGACCGCCGAGATCATCTTCGCGCCGTGGCGGATGATGCCCTGCCGCTCGACCTGCGTACCGATCATGAATCCGGGCACGTCGGCGAGGAACAGGAGCGGGACGTTGAACGCGTTGCACGTCCAGATGAACCTGGCGGCCTTGTCGGCCGAGTCGACGAAGAGGACGCCGCCCTTCACCTTGGGCTGGTTCGCGACGATCCCGACCGCCCGCCCGTCGAGCCTCGCGAAGCCGACCACGAGCTCCTTCGCCCAGCGGGAGTGGACCTCGAGGAAGGAGTCCGCGTCGACCAGCCCGCCGATCAGGTCCATGACATCGAATGCCTGGTTCTCGTCCGCCGGCACGACCTCGGACGGCGGCCGCACGGGAGCCGGCTCGACCGGCGGTGCCGGTGACGGCGAGCCGTGCCAGCTCTGCGGCATGTACGACAGGTAGCGCTTCGCAAGATCCACCGCCTCCTCGTCGGAGTCCACGAGGAAGTGCCCGCACCCCGATACCGACGTGTGCATCCGGGCCCCGCCCATTTCCTCCAGGCTCACCTTCTCGCCGATCACCATCTCCGCCATTCTGGGCGACCCCAGGTACATCGAGGCGTTTCCGTCACGCATGATCACGACGTCGCAAAACGCCGGGATGTAGGCGCCGCCCGCGGCGGAGGGGCCGAAGAGCAGGCAGACCTGTGGCACCCGTCCGGAGAGGACGACCTCGTTATAGAAGATCCGTCCGGCGCCGCGGCGGCCGGGAAACATCTGGACTTGGTCGGTGATGCGTGCGCCGGCTGAATCGACGAGGTAGATCATCGGGATCTCCAGCCGGAGGGCTCGCTCCTGGATCCGAAGGATCTTCTCCACCGTCTTCGGACCCCATGAACCGGCCTTGACGGTGGGGTCATTGGCCATCAGCGCGACCGTGCGACCGCCGATCGTGGCAAGGCTAGTCACGACGCCGTCGGCGCCGAGCCCCTCCTTGTCCCAGTTGGCCAGGAGCGCCTCCTCGGAGAACGACTCCGGGTCGACCAGCCGTGCGACCCGATCGCGGACCGGCATCTTGCCCTGCCCAGCCGTCTTCTCATGGTGGCGCTCAGGCCCACCTGACAGCGCGGCCTCCAGCGCGCGACGGAGGTCGGGGCGCGCGCGCGTCTCAGCCACGTGTTCTAGGTGCGATTGGCACCTTTGGCCGCCGGCATCGTGCGCGTCGCCTCCTCCTCATCGGGCTGGCCGTCCGTGCTTTCCTCGCCCTCACGCGCCTTGGCGGCAGCGTCGGCGGCCTTCTCCGCCGTCGCCTTCGCATGCTGGGTCGCGGTCCCCGCCAGCTCGGTCGACATCCGCTCGAGGCTGTCGAGAACCTCGTCGCGGCGGGCCTCGAGATCGGCGATGACCGCCTCGATGTCCTGCTTGCGCTCGTTCGCCTCGTCGACGATCCGCTTCGCCTCTGCCCGCGCCTTGGTGAGCGACTGCTCGGCGTCGCGGTCGGCGTCGGTGCGGGTCTTTGTCGCGTACTTGTCGGCCTCGGTTCTCAGCTTCTGCGCGGCCGTCTCGGCGACGCCCTGGGCCTCCGCGAGGATCTTGTCGGCCTCGGCCCGCTTCTGGGCTGCCTGGGTCTGCGCACCCTCCGTGAGACCCTCAACCTCGCGCTCGGCTTGCACACGCAACCTCTCGGCCACGGCGTGCGCCTCGGTGAGGATCTTCGCCGTTTGCTCGCCCACCTGCTCGAGCTCGCGCCTCACCGCGTCGCTGGGACCGTGATCCGCGCCGCCCGTCTCGAGCCAATCGGCCAACCTGGTCAGGAACCGGTCGACCTCGCGCTTGTCGTAGCCGCGGCGACCCGTTGGGAACGTCGCGGTCCGGATGCGCTCGATGCTCTCTTGATCCACGCCTCCTCCTGTCGTTGCCGGCAAGGAGCCAATGCGGCCGCGAATGGCCGCTTAAGTCCCCGCGACTATAGTCCGAGCTCGGTGGGGACCGGCTCTTCCCCGGAGTAGTCGTAAAAGCCCTTGCCGGACTTCCGCCCGTGGTACCCGGCGGCCACCATCTTCCGCAGCGTTGGGGGCGCCGCGAAGCGACGCTCGCGGTACTCGTCGAACATGATGTCCGCGATCGACTTCGTGGTATCCAGGCCGACGAAGTCGAGGAGCGTAAAGGGGCCCATCGGGTGATTCGCACCGGCCTTCATCGCGGCGTCGATCTGGTCGATGCTGCCCACACCCTCCTCGTATGCGCGAATGGCGTCGAGCAGGTAGGGAACGAGCAGCCGGTTCACGATGAACCCCGTCTTGTCTTTCGCGTGAACGGTGGTCTTGCCGAGCCGCTCACCCGCGTCGAAAGCAAGCTTCAGCGTTTCATCACTGGTGGTGACCGTCTGAACGATCTCGAGCAGTGGCATCACCTGGGCGGGGTTGAAAAAGTGCATCCCGCAGAACCGATCTGGCCGCGAGGTGGCGGCGGCCTGGTCGATGACGGCGAGCGACGAGGTGTTCGTCGCGAAGATGGCGCCCTCCTTGACGATCTTGTCCACCTCCTTCCACATCTCGAGCTTCATCGCGAGGTCCTCCGTCATGGCCTCGATGACGAGATCGCAATCGGCCAGGTCGGCGTAGTCGACGGTCGGCTGGATGCGGCCGCGAACCGCATCGGCATCCTCCTGCGAGGCCCTGCCCTTCTCGACGGCACGGGCGAGCTGCTTCTCGATCTTCCCGATGCCGCCGTCGAGCTTCTCTTGGCTCACCTCCCGGACGGTCACATCCCACCCCGCCTGGGCGCAGATCTGCGTGATTCCGTGGCCCATCAGACCGCAGCCGATGACGCCAACCTTGCTGATCTCCATGCGAGATGACCCTCCTTCGCGGGTTCGGGTTTGACCGCGCGGCAGCCTATAGACGATCCCTCGGTGGGTCTCCGCTCCCGATGCGACACTCGTTTGGGGACGTTTCACCATCGAAGGGTGCGTTTGTCGGCCTCAGCCCGACTAACGCACCGCTCGATGTATGAGGGCAGGGCTGGCCCCGGGTGTCGATCTCTGTGAGCTCACCCCGCGGCTACGCGAGGATCAGGTCTTCCGCGCCGGCCCTCGTCTCGGCCTCCGTGAGCTCGTCGATGGATCGATCGATCGCCGCCGCCAGCCGGTCGCCGTCGGGCAATGACTCGGGGTCGGCATAGAGGCCGAAGTGGGCGCTCTCCCCAACGGTGGTCACGCCGATCGAAAGCGCATGGTGGTCGGCGATCGGCACGACCGGGTAGGCCTCCGCGAGCTCGCATCCCAGCATGTACAGCGGCTCGCGCGGGCCTGGGATGTTGGACACGGTGAGGTTGAATGCTCGGGGGCTGGCGACCAGCCGGGAAGCCAGCCGCTGCACCGGCATCGGCGCGAAGCCGAGCGAGCGCATCACGTCATCCGCGCCCTCCGCCTCCTGATTTCGCTTTCGCTCGCTGGTGGCCATGTGGATCTCGCGCAGGCGGCGAACGGCGTCGGGCTCATCGCACGGAAGGTCGACGAACATGAACGAGATCCGGTTGCCAAGCCGCGCCGCGGCCTGCGAGCCGCGCACATTCACCGGGACCATGGTCTTGAGCCGCATCGCCTGCTCCCCGTGCTCCCGCAGGAACTCTCGCACCCCGCCGGCGCAGACCGCGAGAACTACGTCGTTGAGCTTCACCCCGAATCCTCGCTTGACGCGCAGAAGATCCTCGACCGGGCGCGAAAGCCGACCGAGGTGCCGCACCGACGAGATCGGCGGGTTGAACGGGCTCCTTCGAGCGGGGCGCGCGGCGTCGAGCAAGGCACGGGCCGCGCGCTGTCCCCGTTCCGCGAACCCGATGACCCGGCCCGGCGATCGCGTAATGCGAGCCGGGATCCTCGCCAGATCCAGCTGGTTGCGAGCCAGGTCGGCGATGGCATCCTTTACCCGGCCCGGCCAACCCGGCCCCGGCCGCGGGATCCACCGATCCGGGTCCGGCGGGGGCGGATCCGGCTCTGGGTCGACCAGCAACGTCGCGATCTCAACGGCCGCGATGCCGTCCACCATGCAGTGGTGTGCCTTGCCGACCACGGCAGTCCGTCCATCGGCGAGTTGATCGGCAACACAGATCTGCCATAGCGGGCGATCGCGACGCAGCGGCTTGGACAGGAACCAGTCCACAGCGCCCGTGAGCTCGCGCGACCTGCTGCGAACTACATGGCGGTGAATGTCGAATGCCGGGTCGTCCACCCAGGTCGGCGCCCCCAACCCCAGCGGCGTCGGCGCAAGCACCTGCCGAAAGCGCGGCGCTCGGCTCAGACGCGCGGCGATGTGATCGCGGCAGTCCGCGAACGTCGGTGGTGGTCGATCCGGCGGCGGGTCGAACACTGCGACCCACCCGACGTGCATGTGAGCGTTCTCGCTTTCGACGGCGAGAAACGACGCGTCGAGCGCTGACAGGCGCGACGTCGGCATGGCGACCTCCTCCGGGTCGTCGTCGGCCGCATCGCACGAAGGCGCTGCGACCCGGACTCCGAACCGCGCAGGGTCCCGAACGGAAGCCTTGATGTAAAGGCCCCATCCCGATCCTTAACACGTTTTTTAGCCGAACGCCCGCAAAATGCGGCCGTTCGAGCCGCCTGCACTAGGAAGGCGGACGCAGGCTCATCCGGTAGCGAACCTCAATGGTCCCGCCGCTCGCCTCGCGACGCTGCGTAGCGCCGTCGTGCTCGAAGCCAAGTGCCTCATAGAAGGATCGCGAGCGAGGCGTGTCCCTGAAGGTCCACAGCGTCGCCTCGGAGAACGGCGCCCGCGCCAGCCGGTCCAGCGCGTAGCGAACGAGCTCCCGTCCGATCCCACGCCGCCACGCGTCGGGGTGAACGTTGAGCGCCCAGATCTCGCCGACGGAGCGATCGGCACCTGCATCGCGGCTGGCGCCGAAGGTGATCCAGCCTCGAACCCGGCCATCCAGCACCCCCACCGCGATGGTGGTGCCACCCTGGGCGATGCGTTCCCGGATCCGTGCCCTGAGGCCACCGGCGTCGGGCATCAGCCCACGTGGCACCACGTCGCGAAACCCGTCCTGCCATGAGCGCAGACCGATATCGACGATCTCGTCGATGTCGCCCGAGCGTGCCGGACGCACGATGATCCCGGCGGCGTGCTGGCTACGGTCGTGGCGAGGGGCGCTCGTCGTCACGCCACTCGCTCGAAACCAGCCGCGCCCGTTCCTGACGGGCGCGCGGGCTGGTTTCTCCCGCGCTCGCCGTTCGGACTCACTTAATGCCCACTTCCTCGAACCGGCGGGCCATCGCTTCGGCGAGGGCGTTCATGCCGCTCATCGGCCTGACCATGACCAACAGCTCGCGGACCTTGCCGTCGTCGTCGAAGCGAAGGAGATCCAGGCCGTCCATTCGCCGATCGCCGACGCGGGCCTCGAAGATCAGCATCGCGACGTCGTCGTCCTCGAGCTGCTCGACGTACCGAAAGTCCTCGAAGACGTTCATCGCGGCCTGCGTGAGGACCGCCGCAACGACCGGCCTTCCCTCATAGGGCTTGAAGACGACCGGGCTGCGAAAGACCACATCCTCGGCCAGCGCCTCGGTGACGGCCTCCGGATCCTCCGCCTCGACCGCCGCTCTGAACGTGTCGCTCTTCATAGTTCGCAGATTAGCCAGAGGGGCTCAATTGGCTAGCCGACTCGCCGCCCCAGTCGACCGGGCCGGCCCTGAGGACATGTGCGCCCAGCGGGCGCCCGAGGAGGTCCTGAACTGCCTTTGACGCGCCGATCATGCGCTCGAGGTCGACACCGGTCCCGACGCCCATCTCGTGAAGCATCGAGACGAGATCCTCGGTCGAGATGTTCCCCGTTGCGCCGGGCGTGAGGGGGCTGCCGCCGAGCTCCCCGAACGCCGACTCGAAGGAGTCCACCCCACGCTCGAGGGCCGCGAGCACGTTGGCCAGGCCCTGGCCGCGGGTGTTATGGAAGTGGGCGGTGAGCTCGACGCCGTTGAGCCGCTCGATCGCGACCGCGAAGAAGTCGCCGACCTGGAGCGGATTCGCCATGCCGGTCGTATCACCGAACGAGACCTCCTCGCACCCGGACTCGACCAGGCGCTCGGCGATCTCCAGCACGCGCTCCGGCGGAACCTGGCCCTCGTATGGACAGCCGAACACAACGGAGATCACGCCCTCGCAACGGAGCCCCTCCTGCCTGGCGCTTGCCACGGTCCGCCCGAGGGCCTCCAGCGACGCCGCGATCGAGCGATTGACGTTCCTGCGGTTGTGCGTCTCGGTCGCCGACAGGAAGACGTTGATCTCGTCGAAGCGATCCCGTTGTTCGAGCGCGCGCTCGAGGCCACGCTCATTGGGGATCAGAACCGAATATGCGACGTTCGGCGGTCGTTCGATCCGACTGAGCACTTCCTCGGCGTCAGCGAGCTGCGGAATCACGTCGGGTCGAACGAAGGACGTCACCTCGATGCGCGGGAGCCCGGTCGCGGCCAGCGTGTCGATCAGCCGCACCTTGTCCTCGGTTGGGATGACCTCAGGCTCGTTCTGAAAGCCATCGCGAGGGCCGACCTCACGAACGCGGACGCTGGTGGGAAACGAAACCACGGCGGAAGCTTAGGAAGATCCCTCACCGGGCCGCCGGTGGTCGTACGGACCGCTATCGGTCATCGAGGCCGTGATCGTTTCCATCAGGCGGAGTCGGACCAGCACGTTTTCAGCACGCGGCGCCAGTTCTCCCAGGCGATGGCTCGAACCTCCTCGTCAGTGAAGCCGGCGTCCAAGAAGGCCCCGAGCAGCCGTGGCATCCCCGATGCGTCGCCGAGCGAGTCGGGAACCGTCGCGCCGTCGAAGTCCGAGCCAAGGGCGACATGCGTTACCCCGATCCGGTCGGCGACGTATTGCACGTGCTCGACGATCAGCTCCAGCGGGGTATCTGGGTCGTCTGCGAAGTCAGGACGCAAGAATGCGCACGCGAAGACGATGCCGACGAGACCGTCCGATGTGCCGATCGCGTCGAGCTGAGAATCGGTGAGGTTGCGCGAGACGCCGCACAGCGCGTGGGCGCCGGAGTGGCTGGCCACGATCGGCGCCTCGTTCAGCTCCGCCACGTCCCAGAACCCGGCCTCGTTGAGGTGGCTGACGTCCACCACGATCCCGAGCTCGGCACAGCGACGCACGAGCGCACGACCGGCCCCGGTGAGTCCAGGCCCGATGTCCGGCGACGAGGGCGCGATGAACGGCACGCCGTTCCCGAAGGCGTTCGGACGGCTCCACACCAGGCCGAGTGAGCGCAACCCCACGGCGTGCCAGAGGTCGAGCCCCTCGAGGTCGGGGTCGATGGCCTCGGCTCCTTCGAGATGCAGGACCGCTGCTGGCGGTCCGCCGTCTCGAGCCGCGTCGACATCGGCCGCCGTCCGCGCCACGCGCAAGTGCTCGGCCCGCTCCAGAGCAAGGAGTCGCCGCGCGACCCGGGCTGCATGTGCCGTGGCCACCCTGCGGTCGACTCGAGGAGCGGGCGCGAACTCCATAACTCCATCGTCGCGCGGGACCGGCTTCCTGGCAGTCCCATCCGATGGGGTGAACGCCGCGAAGATCGCTCCTCGAATGCCGCCGGCGCGCATGCGGGGGAGGTCCAGGTGGCCGCCCGACCGGCCCTGGACGATCTCCGAATGGTCCTCGCGAGTAAGGGCGTCGTTGTGCCCGTCGAAGACCGGGACTGGCAAGCGTGCTCCGTCTACGCGGACTTGACGACTCCCACGTCGATCACGCGCCGCTCGTGCGTGCCGACGCCGATCGTCCGGTCTCCCTCCAGCACCTCGACCTCGAAGCGAAGCTTGCGGCCGTCGGCGACCTCGTTCAGCGTCGAGCGCACGGAGCAGATGGCGCCCTCGCTCGCCGCGGCGACGTGCTTCACGCACACCTCGAAGCCCACGGTCGCCTTGCCATCCGGTAGGTGCTCGTACGACAGGACCGCAGAGTTACGCTCCATCATGGCGATCATCCCCGGGGTCGAGAGCACGCGGACGCCGATCGAGCCACCGACGTCGGTCACCAGCCGGTCCTCGACGACGAAGTCGCTCACGCGCTCCAGGCCGGGCTCGATCGTCGACTCGGCCGGCCGATCGGCGTCCGGGACGACCTCGTTCAACGCTTGATGCCGGCTCCGCTCCGGCGCCATCAGACCATCCCGAGCCCGCCCGACACGCCGAGCGTCTCGCCGGTGACGTACGACGCGTCGTCGGAGGCGAGGAAGGCGACGGCAGCCGCCACCTCGTCGGGCTGACCGAGGCGTCTTAGCTGTGTCTGCCCCTTCATAGTCTCGATGATGCGCTCGCCGATGTCCCCGAGCTGGCTCGCCGCCATCAGAAGCGGCGTCTCGATCGGACCCGGGGCAATGGCATTGGCGGTAACGCCGAAGCGGGCGTTCTCCCGGGCGATCGTCTTCGTGAACGCGATAACGCCGCCCTTTGCTGCCGAGTAGACCGCGGAGCCCTTGGACCCAACCCGTCCCGCCTCGGATGCGATGTTGACGATGCGCCCATACCCCGATCCCTGCATCGCGGGCAACACCGCGTGCGTGCACGAGAAGACACCCTCGAGGTTGATCGCAAGCAGGCGTCGCCAGCGCTCCGGGGTCATGTCCGTGAAGAAGGCGAAGTCATCCGTTCCGGCGTTGTTGATGAGGATCGCGAAGGGACCGTGCTGCTCCGCCGCGTTCGCCGCCGAAGCGGGATTCGTCACGTCCAGGAGCACGGCCTCGGCGTCGATCTCCGCGGCGACGCCCTTCGCCCCGTCCTCGTTCACGTCGCCGATCACGACGGCTGCGCCCTCGGCGGCGAGTCGCCGCGCGATGGCCGCGCCGATCCCGCTCGCTCCACCGGTGACCAGGGCCTTACGTCCTTCGAGTCGCATGCGCGCCGCAGCATATGGCGCCGGTGAACCAGCCGGGATGCGCCCACACATAAGCTGGGCGTCGTGTCAGAGCCGATCCCGATCATCGGCGCAACGGGAGCCCTCGGCTGGGGGCTGGCCATGCGCCTCGCCCAGGCCGGGCAGCCCGTGGTGATCGGCTCGCGGAGCGCCGAGCGCGCGGAGGAGGCCGCGCGGCGGGTGCGCGGTGCCGCGCCCGGCGCCGACGTGGCGGGTCTGGTGAACGGGGAGGCAGCACAGCGAGGGCCGATCGTCTTCCTCACGGTCCCGTTCAGGGCACAGGCGGAGAACGTCAACAATCTTCGCGAGATCCTCCGGCCGGAGCAGATCCTGGTCGACTGCACGGTCCCCACGGCCGCGGCGGTGGGCGGCAAGGCGACCCGAACGGTCGGCGTCTGGCAGGGCTCGGCGGCCGAGCAGGCGCAGGAGATGGTCCCCGATGGCGTTACGGTCATCGGGGCCCTTCACACGGTGAGCGCCAAGGCGCTGGGCGATCCCGACGCAGCGCTTGACGAAGACATCCTCGTCTGCGGGGATCGCAAGGCGGACAAAGCCCGCGTCGCCCAGATCATCGAGATGGTTCCGGGGCTGCGCGCTGTGAACGCCGGCGCCCTCGAGATGGCGCGGATCGTCGAGCAGCTGACGTCGCTTCTGATCTCGATCAACGCGCGCTACAAGGCGCTCGCCGGCATCCGGGTGACCGGGCTGGGCGAGGACGATCACTGGGGCCGAACGGCATGAGGGTTGCGCTGCTCGCGGGCGGAACGGGCGGGGCGAAGCTCGCGGCGGGCATGCAGGACCTCGTCGGGGCGGACCTGTCCGTGATCGCGAACACAGCCGATGACACCCGCATTCACGGCCTGTACGTCTCGCCGGACCCCGATCTCGTCACGTACTGGCTCGCCGGCGCGATCGACGAGGAGCGTGGGTGGGGAATCCGTGACGACACCTTCGTCGTCCATGGGCAGCTCGAGCGGCTTGGATCACCGGGGTGGTTCGCGCTCTCAGATCGCGATCTGGCCACGTGCCTCTATCGGACGCACTTCATTGCGGAGGGCGGGACGTTGACGGCAGCCCAGGGTCAGATCGCGCGAGCGCTGGGCACGACCGCACGGGTCCTTCCCATGGCCGAGGAGGCAGTCCACACCCGAGTCCTGACTCCCGGCGGGTGGCGCGGCCTGCAGGAGTTTCTGATCGTCGATGGGTCGGCGCCGCCGATCGAGGGAGTCGAGGTACGGGGGCTACACCAGGCGAGGCCGACGCCCGAGGTGCTCGATGCCCTCGAGTACGCCGAGTCGATCGTCATCGGGCCATCCAATCCGGTGATCTCGATCGGGCCGATTCTCTCGGTGCCGGGAATGCGCGAGGCCATCGCCGGATCGGGCGTGCCGGTGATCGCGGTCAGTCCGTTCGTCGCCGGCCGGGCCGTGAAGGGACCAACGGAAAAGTTCATGGCGGCCGTCCGAAGGCCGTCGACGGCCGCGGGAGTCGCCTCGCTGTACGAGGGTGTGATCCAGGCGATGGTCATGGATGCGGACGACCCGGACCCTGGGCCCCATGAGGTGCAGGTGCTCTCGTGCCCGACCCTGATGGAGGGGGCCGAGGGGAGACGGGGGCTCGCGGAGCGCGTTCTCGAGCTCGCCGCGGTTCTCGCGTGATGCTCGGGCGCGGCTGAGATGGATGCGACCGCGATCATCCCGGTGAAGCGGTTCGGCGACGCGAAACAGCGCCTGCTTGCAGCCCTCGATCGGCCGCAGCGGGCCGCGTTGGTCAAGGCAATGTTGGGGGACGTGCTCGACGCCGTGACCGGCGCCGGTCGCGTCGAGCGGATAATCGTCGTCACGGGCGAGGGGCGTGCCGAGCGCATCGCTCTTCGTCACGCGCAGCGGGTGAGCACGCCGATCGAGGTGCTCCAGCAACCTGCCGACCGGGGCCAGGCCGAGGCGACCACCCTGGGGATCGTGCGGGCGAAGGCGCTCGACGCTCGTTGCGTTGCGCTGCTGCCCGGAGACTGTCCGCTCCTCGATGTCGGCGAGCTCGACGCCGCGCTCGAGCGAATGCATGCTGGTCGCGTGGCGATAGTTCCCGATCGGCATGGCCCCGGGACCAATGCGCTGCTGATGTCGCCGCCCGACGCAATCGGGCCGGCGTTCGGGCCCGACAGTCGCGCGCGCCACGCCGATCGCGCCGAGCGGGCCGGACACGATGTCGCCGTGGAGCCGCTGGATTCGCTCGCACTGGACGTCGACACACCCGAGGACCTGGACGCGATCATCACCGTCCTGGAGTCGGTTCCCGAGCAAGCGGCGGCCACCGCGGCGGAGCTGGCGCGGCTGGGGCTCATCGCAAGCGGGGCGCGCGATTGAGCGAGCACGTGGAGATGATCCCGGTGGAGGGGTTGCCCGAGATCGGGTCCGGCGACCGGCTCGGCGAGCTCATCGCGGCGGCCGTGGCGGCCGGAGGCGCGCTCGCCGACGGCGATGTCGTCGTCGTCTCTCAGAAAGTCGTCTCAAAGGCGGAGGGCCGGCTGGTCGACCTAGCGGACGTGGAGCCCGGCGACAGCGCGGTCGAGCTTGCCGGGCGGCTGGGCAAGGACCCGCGCATCGTCGAGTTGATCCTTCGCGAGAGCGCCGAGGTCGTGCGCGCCGAGCGCGAGGTCCTGATCGTCGAGGGCTCGGGGGGGTGGATCTCGGCGAACGCCGGCATCGATGCGTCCAACGTCCCCGGGCGGGAGCGCGTCACGCTGCTTCCGGCGGACGGGGATGAGTCCGCCAGGCGATTGCGCGCGGAGCTCCGGGAGGCGTGCGGGGCGGCCCCGGGCGTCGTTGTCGCCGACAGCTTCGGGCGCCCGTGGCGGCTCGGTCAGGTCGACGTGGCGATTGGGTGCGCCGGCCTGATGCCGCTGGACGACTGGCGGGGGCGCCGGGATCGACAGGGGGACGAGCTGACGGCGACCGTCGTCGGGGTCGCCGACGAGTTGGCGGCAGCGGCCGACCTGGTGCGTGGCAAGGACGAGGGAATCCCCGCGGCGATCGTTCGCGGCCTTGGCCGGTTCGTCACCCGGGAAGACGGACCGGGCGCCGGCGCCCTTCGCCGTCCCAAGGAGAAGGACCTGTTCCGGTAGCGGTTCAGCCGGAGAGCGGGTCCGGCTGCCCTTCCTCCGTGAACTCGGGGGGTTCGTAGACCCCACCGGGGACCCCGCCGATCGCCAGCACTCGCGCGCTGTCGTCCAGCGTGATCAGCTTGCGCGTCTCACCCGGCCCCACACGCGCGAAGGTTCCGGGCTCGAGCACGTGCTCCGCTCCTCCCACCTGAAGGATCACCTTCCCTTCGAGGACGGTATAGACCTCCTCCATCCCGTCCTGGGAATGGTCGTGCTCGGGATACTGGGTGGCGTTAGGGGGGAAATCCTCGACCTGCATGCCGAAGGAGTGCACGCCTAGCCCCGAGCGGGCGCGGCGCATTCCGCCCCCGAATATCGCCTCGAAATCCTCGACTCGCTTGATCGTGACGTCTGCCATGCGTTCTCCCTCTGCCCGCGACGTTCGTCATCTGAGGGAGTTGACCCACCCTACTGCCGGATCGTCAGCACCGCGGCGCCCCGGAACCTGCCGGCGCGCAGATCGTCGAGCGCCTCGTTGGCCCGCTCAAGCGGGTATTCGTTCACCTGGCTTCGAACCGGGACCTGAGGGGCGATGCTCATGAATTCCTCACCATCCCGTCGCGTCAGGTTCGCCACCGAGCGGACGATGCGCTCGCCCCACAGGATCTCGTAGGGGAAGGAGGGGATGTCACTCATGTGGATCCCCGCCGATACGACGGCCCCGCCGGGCGCGACCGCGCGAAGCGCCGGCGGGACCAGGCCACCGACTGGCGCGAAGATGATCGCCGCGTCCAGAGGCTCGGGAGGGCCGCCCTCCCCGGGCTCGCAGACCTCGGATCCACCCTCGGTATCGCCCGCCCAGGTCGCCCCGACGTCGAGCGCGAAGCGCTGACCGGCCGCGTCGCCAGGCCGCGTGAGAGCGTAGACCTCGCGGCCCTGGTGCGCGGCGACCTGGCAGATGATGTGCGCGGACGATCCGAAGCCGTAGAACCCGACCCGCTCGGCGTGCTCGCCGCAGAGGCGTAACGAGCGATAGCCGATCAATCCGGCGCACAGGAGCGGCGCCGCCTGAAGGTCGGGATAGCCCTCCGGGATCGGGAAGCAGAACCGCTCGTCCGCGATCGTGGCCTCCGCGTAGCCGCCATCGATGTCGTAGCCGGTGAATCGAGCGTTTATGCACAGGTTTTCCCGGTCCGTGCGGCAGTAGCGGCAGGTGCCGTCGACCCATCCGAGCCACGGCACGCCCACCCGCTGCCCGACCTCGAACCTCTCCGCCCCCTCGCCCAGCGCCTGCACGGTGGCGACGATCTGATGCCCGGGAATCAGGGGCAGCTTGGGCTTCGTGAGGTCGCCGTCGACGATATGAAGATCGGTCCGGCATACACCACAGGCATGGACGCGTAGAAGCACTTGGCCAGGCCCCGGCTCAGGCTGGGGCACGTCCTCCACCCGAAGCGGCTCCCGCTGCGCGTGAAGCACCATGGCCCGCACGCCGGGATCATCCCGCAGGTGCCCCCGTGCGGTCGAGTGAGTGATTGGGGGTCATATGGACCCCCAATCCAACATTCGTGCGATGAAGCCGGCTCAGACTCCCACCTTGGCTGCCTCGGCCAATGCCCGCTGTACGCGCCGAATCACGCCGGCCGGGTCTGTTCGAATCTGCCGGCCAGTGATCGGCATCACGGACATGCCATTCGCGCTGAGGGTGGCCGCTTTCAACGGTCGCGCTCGAATGCAACCCGGCCCGAATGAGCGTCGTAGCCGTCGACCTCGACTGCCAACCCCTCCTCGCGCCATAGGAGATCGACCTCGTAACCATGGAGGCGGGCATTCGTCTCGAACCCCGAGATCCCAGCCCGCCGAAGCAGCCGGAGCATTTGCCGCTCTGCGGGTGATCGCGTCCGTCGTGGTCCGCCGGGCAGGTCGAGCACCCGGCGTAGCTTCGCTACTCCCCTCCTCCCCTCGTTTCGCTCGATCTGTGCTCTCAACTCCGCGTCGGACGCGAGCTTGCGATACGCGGCCTCCGCCACAGTCCACTCCAGCTCCTCCTCGCCCAGCAAGAGGCAGAGATCGAGGATGGTCCTGTGCGGACTCGTCAGCCGCAGCCCACGACGGCGACGGACGTCACGCGACGGTAAGGCGGCGCGGCGAATCTGGATGCGAGGTCTGCTGGCGCTCCGCCTGGACGGCACGGTCACCCAAGCAGGCGCCGTGGCTGGGTAGGGGAGCAAGTTCCAGAGATTCGCGGCGCTTCGGTGACTCAGCACTGATTGATCCCCAGAGGCCAGCAATGCGGCCTGCTCAACCGCAAGCGGTGGCGGCACGGCGTGGCCAACCAGGTAGACCCCCCGATGGACCTCATGGAGGCGGCCGCTGCGCAGGCGAACCCTGATCTGTTGGGCCGTGACGCCGGCGGCGAGGAGCTGCGACCGGGCCACCACGCCATGCTGATTGGCCGCGAGTCGCGAGATGAAGCGATCTGCCCATCGAGTGAGTGATTCGGGGTCCATATGACCCCCAAACCCACATTCGACGAGCTTGCCCCCCTGTAGCCGCCGTAGACGGCATCGGCCCGTCCTTATCGCCGCAGTTTTTCGCCCGGAGCCGCCCGCGGCACCGGGCCGCTAGTACGTCTCGACGATTTCGTACAGCGTTGTTCGTTGGGCCGGTCGGCGGCCCGCTTTGCGGGCCGCCGCGATCAGCTCCGGTGGGTCGAGGCGGACGCCGTGTTGCGAGCCCGCCATTCGGGAGATGTTCTCCTCCATCAGCGTGCCGCCGAGGTCGTTCACGCCCCACCGAAGGCTCTCGGTCGCCGCGTCGAGGCCCATCTTCACCCAACTCGCCTGAAGGTTCGTGATCGTCTTGCCCAGGGCCAGGCGGAAGGCCGCCGTGTGCTTCAGGTTCTCCTGGCGCGAGATCTCTTCCACCCCGTGCGTGCGCCCGAGCAGAGTGTTGAACGGGATGAAGGAAAGCGGGACGAACTCCGTGATCCCGCCGGTTCGCTCCTGGAGCTCGCGGATCACGCGCATGTGACGCGCCAGCTCCCAGGGTTCCTCGATGTGGCCGAACATCACCGTCGACGTCGAGCGCAGGCCCGACCGGTGGCACGCCTCGATGATCTCCACCCACCGCGCCACCGGCAGCTTGTTCGGCGAGATGCGAGCCCTGACGCCGTCATGGAGCACCTCCGCCGCCGTCCCCGGCGTAGACCCCAGGCCACACTCGAGCAGGTACTCGAATACCGCATCGGGGCTCTTCCCCGAGCGCTCGCACATGTAGTGAATCTCCATCGGCGAGTACGCGTGGAGGTGAACGTCGGGCGCCACGTCCTTGACCAGCCGCAGCCAGCGCCCGTAGTGCTCGAGCATGTAGTCCGGATGGATCCCGCCCTGCATGCAGATCTCCGTCGCCCCGTAGTCGACCGCCTCCTGCACACGTGCCTGAAAATCGTCCTCGCTCACGTGGTACGCGTCGGGGGAGCGCTTCCCCTGGCCGAAACCGCAGAAGGCGCAGCCCACCACGCAGATGTTCGTGAAGTTGACGTTCCGGTTGACGACGAACGTCGCGGTCTCCCCCGCCACCTCCGCACGAAGCTCATCGGCGGCGGCGCGCATCTCCTCGATCACGGCCGGACGCGTCTCCGCGAACAGGGCCGTCAGCTCCGCCTCGGTGAGAGCCTCTCCTCGCCGTCCCTTCCCGATCGCCCGCGGCGCAACCTCCGGATCGATGACCCGCTCCTCGCGTCTCCCCGATCCCTTGCGCGGGATGAAGCTCCAGAACCGCAGCTTCACCACATCCAGGACGCTCTGCTCCATCCAGTCCGGCTGGAGGTATTGCGGATAGGCGCAGAGTCGCTCGGTCAAGGCATAGCCGCGAGGCGTCATCCGCTTGCGAACCTCATGTGGGCTCGGAAACGCCTGCTCGGGGGAGATGTGGTCCCCATTGGCGGAGAGCCCGCCGAGATCCGTGGCCCCCTCCGCGACGAGATCCATCCACCAATCGGCGAGGTTGGGTGGAATCTGAATCCCGACGTCCGGCATCAGCCGCCGGCATTCTCGAACCAGCAGTTGCATGTCCTCCAATGAGATGGGCGTCGCCCAATCGGGGAGCGCCGGCTCCGCCCCGTCCGCCTCTGGATCCTCTTTCGACCACCGCTCCCTCGCTGCCCGGTCGGCAATGTCCGCCACCTCGCGCCCGTAGTACTTCGGGTGCGGCACGAAGTTCTGGAGGATGATCTCCTGGATATGACCGTGGCGCCCATTCACTGTCGCCAGCGCCTCGAGCGACGCGATCCGCTCCTCGGCCGTCTCGCCGATCCCGACGAGGATGCCGCTGGTGAACGGGATCCGCAGCTCCCCCGCGGCCTCGATGGTCTCCAGCCGGCGCGCCGGATGCTTGGTCGGCGAGCCTGCGTGAACGGTCGCCATCAACCGCTCGGAGATCGATTCCACCATCAGCCCCTGCGAGGCGGTCACCTCCCGCAGGCGCGCGAGGTCTTCACGCGAGAGCACGCCGAGATTCGTATGCGGAAGCAGCCCCCGCTCCAGCGCCCGCTCGCAGGTCCAGACGACGTACGAGACGAAATCCTCGTGACCGAGCTCGCGGAGCCGCCTCGCGACCTCTGGATTGACCTCCGGCAGCTCCCCTGTCAGGACGAGCAGCTCCTTGGCGTTTCGCCGGACCGCCTCATCGAGCCGCGTCTCGACCTCCTCGGGGCTGTAGAGATGTGCGCGGTGGGTGGCGAACGCGCAGTACTTGCAGTAGCAGCGGCAGGTCCGCGACAGAGAGAGCGTGTAGTTCCGCGAGAACGTGACCCGTCGCACGCGCTCAAGCTAGCGCAGTCGCCATTCGGTGGCCGGAATAACCACGAGTCGAAATCGCTGAGGTGAAATTCAGCTCCAGCACCCTGAGGGGGATCCGCAAGCAGCTGAAGCACCACTCCGGCGAGGCGACGATCCGGGCGAACGGCGCCGCCGGGGACGAGAAGGACACCCAAGAGGTCGTAGTTAGCCTGCGTCGCTAGGACCCGCGCGGCGACGGCAGCCCGTGCTCGTCCCGCTCCCCGCGCATCGCCGCGGTCTGGTGGGTTCGCACGCGCATGTCCGATAGCGGCTTCGCGGTGCAGATCAGCGCGAAGCCCGCACGCTCGTCCTCGGGGAAATAGCGGCGCGCATCCCCGTTGTCCCACCTACCCTCGACGACGCGCACCGCGCAGGCGAGGTCCCAACCCTGCTCGCAGAGGCTGGGCAGGACCAGGCCGGCGCGGCGGGCGGCCGGAAGGATGTGCTCGTCCTCGCCGACCGCCACCTCCTCGGTCTCTCCGTTCGGAAACTCGAATACGACCGTGAACTTCTGTTCCACCCCGTCCTACGGGTTGTAGAAGCCCCTGTTCTTCGAGTACGGGGCGTCGCCGGGCTCGCCGCGACGGAAGTGCCCGGAGGGGCGCACGACGCCATCGCGCTCCTTCGACAGGAGCTCGATGAACCACGCCTCGTGCTCGACCTCCTCGTTCAGGATGCGAGCGGCCATGTCGTAGGTCCTCGGGTCCTTGCCGAACGTGAGGTCGCAGACCTCCGACCAAGTGCGGATCGCGCACCGCTCGGCCTCGAGCAGGACCTCCAGTATCGCGGCAGGGGTCGCGTCCGCCACGAGCTCCTCGCGGCTGCCCGCCCGCTTGCCGTCATCCGTGCCCGGAAGGTAGGCATCGGGACATCCGGCGCGATCGGCGAACGTGCGGATGTCGTAGGGGATCGTGCCGCCGAGCTCGTAGATGCGCGGAGTGATGAGCTCGAAGTGGGCGCGGTCCTCCAGCCTCGCGTCCTCGCAGATCTCCTTGTAGTCCTCCTCGCCCGCCAGATACATGCGCAGGATCGTGTAGTAGTAGTAGGTGGTGAATTCGGCGCCCGCGGCGTCGATCAGCTTGTCGACCAGCTGCTCTACGTCGACGCCCCGCGCCTCGATCGCCTCCACGCCGACGCGCTGGCTGGTGTCGCCCGCCGGGACTTTGCCGCTCGCATGCGGCTTGCCGGATGCTTCCACGTCGCTCACCTTCCTCTCCGATGGATTGCCTTGATCGCGGCCGCAGCTTAGACAACTTCCAAACTGGTTGTAGGACTCATCAGCTAACCGTTCTACACTGCGCTCATGGCTGCCAAGCCAGCAGCGGACAGCGCGTCGCGGATTCGGGCCGCGGGTTTGCGCGTCACCCCGCAGCGCCGCGCCATCCTTGGAGCGTTCGCCGGCGGCCCGAACGGCCACCTCACCGCGGACGAGGTGTACGAGCGCGCGCGCCGCGCCGTCCCCGAGATCGCCCGCGCCACGGTCTACAACGCTCTCGGCGAGCTGGTGCGCACGGGGCTTCTGCGCTCAGTCGAGGGGTTCGGCGCCGTCCGCTACGACTCGAACCTGGACGAGCGCCACCACCACTTCCGGTGCCTGTCCTGCGGGCGGCTGTATGACGTGCACCCGCGAGCGGCCGAGCAGATCGAGCTGGACGACGACCTGTTCACGGTCGAGCGCGTTCAGGTGCTGCTCGAGGGCACCTGCCCGACGTGCGCCAAGGGCGCACGCTGAGCCCGGATCCGGAGGACGCTACCTGCGCCTCGCGCGCGCCACCGCGGTGACGTCGTCGGCGACGTTCTCGACCACCTCGTCGCCGCCGGTCGGCGGCTCCGGGCCCAGCGCGTACTGCCCGCCGGCGATGACGAACCGATAGACCACGGCCGCAAGGACGGCGCCCACGATCGGGCCGACCAGATACGGCCAGGTGCCCCCGAAGTGGTTGCCGATCAGCGCCGGGCCGAACCAGCGCGCCGGATTGATCGCGCCGCCCGTGAGCGGGACGAAGATGAAGCCGTCGACGGCCAGGGCGAGGCCGATCGCGAGCGGCGCCCATTCGCGACGCGAACGCGGGTTGAGCGCGACCGCGCAGACCGCCAGCACCAAGATGAAGGCGCCTATCCCCTCGACGATGGCCCCCAGGTATTCGTGCCCGAGGATCGGGCTGATGCTCGCGGCACCGTAGTGGCTGGCGCGACCCTCGTCGAGGAAGAGGCCCTTGACGAGTAGGGCGCCGAGGACGCCCCCGGAGAGCTGGGCCAGCATGTAGACGGCGGCATCGACCGGGTCGATCCGCCTGAGAATCGCCGCCGCGAGGGTGATCACGGGGTTGAAGTGCCCCCCGCTGGCGGCGCCGAACGTGATGATCAGCGCGAAGAGGATGAACCCGTAGAGCAGGCCGACGACCGCGAAGTCGGAGCCGGTCTGGGCGTTGGCGCTCGTCGCGATGTAGAGCACGCCAACGGTGCAGATAGCGAAGACAAGGAGCAGCGTCCCGAGCAGCTCGGCGACGTAAGCGGCTAGTCCTCGATCCTGCACTTGCAAACCTCCTGGTTGATCCGGGCTTTCAGTTGACCCCGACCCCACCGCTCCGCGTGTATCGCGCGGGCCAGCGGGCAAACACGGCGCGGCAGTCTATCCGCCTTCGCGGTCGGCCCGCTCCTGTAGGCGCTTCCCGTCCTCGATCACCTCGAGCGCCTCCTCGCGCGAACGCCACCCCTCCACGTCGACCTTCTTCTCCTCGAGCTCCTTGTAGATCGAGAAGAAATGGGTGATCTCCCGCTGAAGCGGTCTCGGGATGTCCTCCAGCGTCTCGGCCTGATTCCAGCCCGGGTCGTTCAGCGGCACGCAGACGACCTTGTCGTCCTCCCCCTTCTCGTCCCACATCTTGAACAGGGCGATCGGCTTCACGCGGATGACGCATCCGGGAAACGTCGGCTCCGACACGCA
>Ga0126312_10000778_pt1 | contig 19840 bp, 21 predicted proteins | sample Plot104A_FD_92537 | JGI IMG/M metagenome (GOLD analysis project Ga0126312, IMG submission 92537) | Serpentine soil microbial communities from UC McLaughlin Reserve, CA, USA - Plot104A | ecosystem: Environmental > Terrestrial > Soil > Grasslands | place: USA: UC McLaughlin Reserve, Lake County...
CTGCGGCCGGGCAGCTACCTGCGGGTGATCGAGGAGGGCGAGATCGCCGCGGGCGACCCCGTCGAAGTCGTCGAGCGCCCGGGCCACGACATCAGTGTGCGCCTGGTCGCCGAGGCGTACCTGAGTGACCACTCGCTCGCGAGCAGGCTGCTCGACGCGCCGCAGCTCACCGGCGGCTGGCGCGACTGGGCGTCACAGCGGGCCGCCTAAGCACGGGCGATGGCCTGGCTTCCCGACTCTGTGCCTCTGGGCACAGTGGGGGTGCCCCCGGCCGACTACCCTCGCATCGGCACGCTGATGGCCGCCGACCGGATGCTTGATCCAGGCGCCTTGGGCGATCACATCGATCGTCTCTTTCGCGCCGCGTGGGCGCTTTCCGGTTCGCGTGCCGATGCGGAGGACCTCGTCCAGGAGACCTTCGCCCGCGTACTCGCCAAGCCGCGCCGGGTCCGCAACGAAGATGATCTCGCCTACCTGCTGCAAGCCCTCCGGAACACTTTCATCAGCTCGCGCCGGGCGGCGGCCCGACGGCTCGCACCGCTGGCGCTGCATGACAGCATCGAGCCGGTCGACCCGAGGACGGCGAGCAGGCCCGAGCAGGCCGCCGAGGCGCACGAGGTGTTCGCGCTGATCGCCGGTCTCGCTGAACCCTTCCGCGACGCCCTCGTCGCGGTCGACGTGGCCGGCCTCAGCTACGCGGAGGCCGCGGAGCTCCTGGGCACCAAAGAGGCGACAATCACGTCGAGGCTCTTCCGGGCGCGGGCGCAGGTCGCCCGCGGGATGGAATCGACCCCGGAGGGCGTCGAAAGGGGTAGAAGCTGATCCATGCCGGACGAGAACGACACCCCGCTGACCGAGGAAGAGCTCGCGCTCGCGCGCGAGGGGAAGGCACTGATCTCGGCCGCAGTTACCGACGTTCGCGCCCCGCAATCGCTGCGCGAGGGGATCGAGCGCGAGCGCGAACGTGCTTCGGCGCGGACGCCGTTCTGGCGCCGCCGCTGGGGCCTGGCCTCGGCCGGCGCCGCGGCCGCCGCGCTGGTCGCGGTCGCGATCGCGCTCGAAACCGGAGGCCACACGACGCAGCCGTCCCTGTCAAGGGTCTACGCGACCGCACGGCTCGAGCCGACCACGGCCGCTCCGCGGCCGCTCGGCGGTGCGCCGCCCGTGCTCGACGCCAAGGTCGACCATCTGGTGTTCCCCGACTGGCAGGAGAAGTTCGGCTGGAAGGCCGTCGGCCGGCGCAACGACACGCTCTCGGGCCGCCCCATCACCACAGTCTTCTATCGCAACTCCCAGGGGGCGCGGCTCGGCTACGCGGTCGTGTCCGGCCACACCCTCGACGGTGATCCGCCAGGCCGACAGGTCACCCGCGGGGGCAAGACGTACCACGTCGCCCGGGCCGGCCAGCGCACGGTGGTGACGTGGAATCAGCAAGGCCACACCTGCGCGATCGTTGCCCCGGCGCGGGTGCCGCGGGCACGAGTGGTCGACCTGGCCGCCTCGCGGAACGTCTAGCGCCACGGGACACGGCCGCCTCTCTGACGGCCGTGCCCCGCGATAGCCGCAAGGCGCGGCTAGTAGCCGCCGCCCGAGCTCGACGCCCGTCCCGAGGCCTGATTTCCGGCCGGGGAAAGGACGTACCAGCCGCCGCCGAATGCGGTCAGGCCTTGGCCGCTGGTGTCGCCGGGGTTGTGGTCGCCCTCGAAGCGGTAGAGGGGGTGGCGGTTGTAGGTCAGCTGCGGCTGGCCGTCGGAGCGCTTGGTCGTCGACACCATCGAGGCGCTGGCCCCGCTGCCGACCGTGGGCTTGCCGGTCGCCCGAAGCGGCGGCCAGTCCTTCGCGCACTCGCCAAAGCAGGCGCTCTGGGTGCCCGAATCCTTCTTGAACAGGTAGAGGGTGCGGCCCTTCGAGTCGACCAGGATCTTCCCCAGGCCGCTGTTCGCGACGCCGAGGCTGGCCGCGCCTCCGCTCGCGGTCTTGGGGGACGCCGCCGTCGCACTTCCACCGCCGGCGCCGCCGCCACCACAGCCGGCGACGGCCAGCGGGACCGCTGCCGCGCCGGCGAGGATGGTGATTGTTCTGTTTCGAGTCATGTCCGTTTCTTTCTTGGTTGGAGGGCGGGCCCCGGCTCTGTGAACCGGGGCCCGCAAGCTCCAGCCGGTCTAGACGGGTGACCCGTCCACCAGCACCTGGAGCACTCCGGCGACACCGTTCACGAGCACGTTGTCGGTGCCCTCGAGGGTGTTGACGGAGAGTCGATCGGTCGAGTCTGCGTGCTTGACCGACACGGCCGTGGCCAAGCCCTTCACATCGGCTCCCGACCCGGAGCGCTCGATGTCGATCCTGTCGTTACCGTGCGTCCCGTCGACGACCACGTTGTCGTCGGCGCCGTCGGCGGTGCTCCCGCCGAGCGTCCCGGCGAGATCGAGGTTGGTGTGCCTCACGTCGGTGCCCGTGAGGTCGTCGACCGTGATGTCGTCCGCCCCGCCTAGGGCATTGAAGTCGACGGTCTCGACGTCGTCGGTGTCCATCGTGACGTTGCCCTGGGTGCGGAAGAACCTGAGTCGGCCTCCGTTCGCGCTCAGCGTCACGTTCTCCGGCACTGCGGCACCGTTGAACAGCATCGTGTCGCGGCCGCGCTGGCCCTCGATCACGTCGCTGCCATCGCCCGGATCCCAGCGGAACGTGTCATTCCCTCGGCCCAGATGGGCCCTGTCGCCGCCCTTGCCGCCGACGACCGTGTCGTTGCCACGGCCGCCCCTGAACGTCTCGGCACCCAGCCCGCCCTTCAGCGAGTCGCTGCCGCGGCCACCCGCGATCGTCGTCGGGATGGAGTCGGTGAACGCGCCGTTCGTGTCGTCGACTCGAACGGAATCGCGCCCGCCGCCGGCCTTGACCTCGATCGCGGACAGGTCGCTGCGCGCGAACGAGAAGTCGGCCGAGCCGTCGTCGCCGACGTCGACCTCGACCCGGGCCTCGTCGCCGGCCTTCAGCCGAAGCGCAAGGGCATCGGCCCGGTTGCCGCCCTTGACTTCGAGCGTGCCGCCCTCGATGCCGGCACGCACGCCCTGGACCTTGTGCGTGTTCGCGCTCGAAGCCGCTGGAACAACGAACGCCGCGAGCACGGCGACGGCGAGGGTTGCACTTAGGTGGAATGGCCACTTGGGCCGTGAGGTGGTGGGGGTGCTCATTTCAGTACCTCCGGATTGGGGGCTGTCTACGGCTCAAGACGCCCGCGGCCCCCAGTCCTTCCCCACGACCGAAAAGAAGCGCTTCCGGCCTGTTCAGCCCTTTACGCCCCGGGTACGATGCGCATGTGGAGGGCTTCTGGGCGTTCTTCTGGTTGGCGGTGGTGCTGAAGATCCCGGTCTTGGCCGCGCTCTGGCTCGTCTGGTACGCGATCAAGGAGCCGGTCCCCGAGGAGGGCCCGTCGGACGGCGGCGGCTCCGACCGCGATCGTTACCCGCACCCGCGCCATCCCCGCCCTCCCCGCCCGCCGCGGCGCGGGCCGCATGCCGATCCCGCTCCCACCCCGCCCGCGCGCGTGCGCGTAACCGGGAAGCGGCTCAGCCGCACCGGCTAGCGTCGATCAGGCGGCTCGCTGGGGCAACAGGGTGGCCGGCACGAAGGACCCGTGGCGTCGGGCAGCTTCGACCAGGGAGCGTTCCTCGACGAGCTCCACGCCTAGCCGGCCCGCGATCGACTCCATCGTGCGCCGGTGGGCGTCGCCGAGCTGTCCCGCGAAGCCGAGCGCCTTGATCGCCGCGTGCTCCGCGCGCATGCCGTCCTCGTGGACCTCGATCCGGCCCCACAGCACGACGACCCCGAACACGCGATCGGGGTCGGGGACCGCGCCCGGCGGGGGGAGCCGGTGCCACGCGTACACGCCGCACTTGCAGCGCGGGTGGGGCGCGGAATGCGGCTCCTCGAGCCAGCCCCGGCCGAACAGCAGGCTGCGGTTGGCCGGGAAGCAGCGGGCGTGGACGACAGGCTCCTCCCAGCGAAACGGGATGTAGGGGGAGGTCAGGCGGTCGCGCACCACCCGCCACTTGCGAAAGCCGACGACCGGCTCGATCAGGTCCGGCGCGATGGCGGAGCTCACGCCGGCGACTTCTCGGGCTCGTGCGGTGGCTCGACAGGCGGCTCGGGCTCGGGCGACGGCTCTTCGGCGGGGCGCTCGAGCGGCTCGACCACGATCGTCTTGGAGGGACCCTGAAGGCTCACGCCTCCAGGGTAGACGCCGGTGCTCCGCGTATTCAGGAGCGCGGGTAGCCGAGACGTGCCGAGCCGGTGCGACGCTGACTCGGACGGCTCCTCCGTCGTCGCTTGTGGTCTGTCGCCGAACCGGCTGCGATAGCTTTCCGGGCGTGAACCCGTGGTTCGTCTTCGGCCCGATACTCGCGGCCTGGGCGCTGGTTCTCTCTGCTCTCGGCATCACTCGCGAGGACTTCCCCGCCTCCCGCGGAGCAGCCCGGGTCATCGGCGCGATCTCGATCCTGCTGGTCCTCCTGGCGATCGGCGCCGCGATCTACGGCGGCGCTACCGAGGAAGACGACGAGGGCGATCACGCGGCGGTCGTCTCGACTTCGTGAGGCCATGAGCCCGATCGACGACGGGCACGCGATCCACCATTCGGAGCTGAAGCGCGGCACCCCCGTCTACGACGCCGACGAGGTCGCGGTGGGCAGCGTCGTCGAGTCGCTCGACAACTACCGGGAGAACATCTGGGACGGCCTCGTGATTGAGACCGAGGACGGCGTGCGCCGGTTCGTCGACGCGCCCGAGGTCGGCCGCACCGCCGAGCGGGGGGTGACGCTCACGATCCGGGCCGCCGAGGTGGCCGAGCTGCCGCCGCCTCCGCGCGCCTCCCTCTTCTCGCGTCTGCGGCGACGCGGGTAGTTCCGTCACAATTTCGGGTAGAGACAACACGAGGAGATACGGATGGCCCCGGAGCAGACGCAGCGGCAGGACGGTGGAGGCGTAGCAACCGCGCGGGAGAGCCTCACCGTCACCGACAACAGGACCGGCGAGACCTATGAGATCGAGGTCGCCGACGGGACCGTGCGGGCCATGGACTTCCGCGACATCAAGGTCTCGGAGGACGACTTCGGTCTCATGACCTACGACCCGGCGTTCACGAACACCGCGTCATGCCGTAGCTCGATCTGCTTCATCGGCGGGGAGGCCGGCGTGCTCGAGTACCGCGGCTATCCGATCGACCAGCTCTGCGAGCAGTCCAGCTACCTCGAGGTCGCCTACCTCCTGATCTACGGCGAGCTCCCCACGCGCGACCAGCTCGACGAGTGGGTCTTCGAGATCACCCACCACACCTACGTCCACGAGAACGTCAAGAAGTTCGTCGAGGGCTTCCGCTACGACGCCCATCCGATGGGCATGCTCCTCGCAACCGCCGGCGCCCTCTCCACCTTCTACCCCGACGCGAAGAGGATCGACGACGAGGTGGAGCGCCACATGGCAGCTGTGCGGCTGATCGCCAAGATGCCCACCCTCGCCGCCTTCGCCTACCGGCACAACCTCGGCCTGCCCTACGTCTACCCGGACAACGACCTCAGCTTCCCGGGCAACTTCCTCTCGATGATGTTCAAGATGACCGAGGTCAAGTACGAGCCGGACCCTCGGCTCGAGCGGGCTCTCGACGTCCTCTGGATCCTGCACGCCGACCACGAGCAGAACTGCTCGACCAACGCCGTGCGCGGCGTGGGCTCCTCGCAGGTGGACCCCTACTCTGCGGTCGCCGCCGGCGTGGCGGCGCTCTACGGCCCGCTCCACGGCGGAGCCAACGAGGCCGTGCTGCGGATGCTCGAGAAGATCGAGACGGTCGACAACATCCCCGACTTCCTCCAGCGCGTGAAGGACCGCAAGGAGCGCCTGATGGGCTTCGGGCATCGCGTCTACAAGAACTACGACCCGCGCGCGGAGCTCATCAAGAAGCACGTCGACGAGGTGTTCGAGGTCACCGGCAAGAACCCCAAGCTCGATATCGCCTCCGAGCTCGAGAAGCGCGCGCTCGACGACGAGTACTTCACGGACCGCAAGCTCTACCCCAACGTCGACTACTACTCGGGGCTCATCTATGAGGCGCTGAACCTGCCCAAGGACATGTTCACGGTGATGTTCGCGATCCCGCGCACGTCAGGCTGGATCGCGCAATGGCGCGAGATGCTCGACGACGAGGAGACGAAGATCGCCAGGCCGCGCCAGATCTACACCGGCGAGCGCGAGCGGGACTACAAGCCGATCGACAAGCGTGAGCAGCGCGTCGAGGCGCCGAGCGGGCGGGGTCAGACCAACCTGATCAATCCGGCCGCGTAACGCAGATCCGGGTCCCGCCTCGGCATAGTCCGTAGCGGGCGCCGCGAGCCAGCGGCCCCACCCTGGAGGCGATGCCGCGCCCGTCGCGCGTCGCGATGACGACGTAGGCGCCGGACCAGGTGCCGAAGCCGCCGAGCCCGGCAAGGCGGCCGCGACGGAAGATGCGGGCGGACCGGCGGCGCAGGCTGCGTACGGCGGCGCGCCGACCTTCTCGGATGCCGTCCCGTCGACCGCGGGCGTAGGCGCGGTCGCGGCTCGCCACCGCCGCCTTCCGGGCCGCCCCCGAGTGGCCGGCGCCGATCGGCACGAACCCCGGTACCGGCGGCGAGCTCTCGGGCTCGGCCGGGTCCGGCCTCGAGGCAAGAGCCGTCCAGTAGGCGCTGACCCCGACCGTGGCGGCCATCGCGAGCGTCAGAAGGGCCCAGCGGATGCCCGCGGCCCTGTCAATCCCGTCTGCCAAGTCGAACGTCCTTGTTCGAGAAGTACCTATAAGGGTACGTCAGATCCGGAAAACCGGCACGAGGCGCTTCTCGTGCTCGGCCTCGATGCGCGCCACGACCTCCACGTGCTCCTCGAGCCCGGAGCCGCGCAGCTTGGTGGCGAGCAGCTCGTCGACCTGGAACACCCCGGCCGAATTGTTCATCGCGATCTCGATCGAAACCGCTCGGTCCGTGCCCGGCTCGATCGTGACCTCGTCGATTGCCGCTGCCGAGAGCGAGTGGATGTTCGGCCGCCGCGTCTCGAATGGGACCCGCGAACGCCCCTTGGCGAGGTCGAGGGCGTCGGCCACGCGGACCACACCGGCCTCGATGGTGATCGGGTCGCCGCGGCGGCGGTGCCCGATGACGGTGTGGAGTGTCTCGGAGACAACGACGGTCAGCTCCGGCTCGTCGTAGATGTCCTCGAGCAGCCGCGGCAACCGGTCGGCGGCCAGGAAAAGCGAGTAAGCCTCGTGGTCGGTGCGGTGGATCGACATGCCGGCGTCGTGGAACAGGCAACCGGCGGCGATCACCACCTCGGCATCGCGCCGCCCCATGCCGTGCTCGCTGACCATCGCCGGCTCGACCCCGGCCCGGGACAGGAGGCGGAAGAGGCGCAGCGCGATGTTCACCACCACCTGGATGTGGACCCAGGAGTGATCCGACATCCCGAGGCGCCCGGCGTTGACCTGCTGCATGTACCACCAGGCCCGGAGCCTCGGATCGGCGTTGGCGGCGTCGAGCAGGCCCTCGAGCCTGTGGTTTCCGCGCGACGGCGCCCGGATCTCCATCTCGGGCAGGTCCATTCGCAGCAAAGTACCCTTCGCGTGTGACGCGTTCGCGGACCGATGCTCCGGCGGTCGCCGGGCCGACGCCCCGGCCGCGCTCCTCGCTGGTCGACGGTCACGGGCGGCGCATCTCGGATCTCCGGGTCTCGGTTACCGACCGCTGCAACTTCCGCTGCCAGTACTGCATGCCCGCCGACGGCCTCGCCTGGCTCGAGCGCCAGGAGATCCTCCGCTTCGAGGAGATCGATCGCGTCGTGCGGCTGCTGGCCGAGATGGGCGTTGGTGACGTACGGCTGACCGGCGGCGAGCCGCTCGTGCGGCGCGAGTTCCCCAAGCTCGTCGGGATGCTCGCCCGGATTCCGGGTCTCGATGACCTTTCGCTCACCACCAACGGCTATCTCCTCGAACGCGACGCCGACGCCCTGGTGGAGGCGGGAATCGGGCGCGTGAACGTGTCGATCGACTCCCTCCAGCGCGACCGCTTCTTCCACATGACCCGCCGCGACTCGCTCCCCCAGGTCCTGCGAGGGCTCGAGGCCATCGCCCGCCACGAGCGCGTGCGTCCGATCAAGGTCAATGCGGTGGCCATGCGCGGGTTCACCGAGGAGGAGGCGATCCCGTTCGCCGAGTTCGCCCGGTCCACGGCCTTCCAGGTCCGCTTCATCGAGTTCATGCCGCTCGACGGAGACCACGCCTGGAAGCCCGACGCCGTGCTCACCGGCGACGAGCTCCGGCGGATCATCGACAGCGTCCATCCGCTGGAGGAGCTGCCGCGCGAGCCGCATTCCACGGCCCGCGTGTTCCGCTTCGCGGACGGCGAGGGCGAGGTCGGGTTCATCAATCCGGTATCGGAGCCCTTCTGCGCCGACTGCAACCGGATACGTCTGACGGCGGACGGCAAGCTCCGCACCTGCCTGTTCTCGCTCCACGAGACCGACCTGCGCGAGGCGCTGCGCTCCGGGGCGTCGGACGACGAGCTCGAGACGATCGTGCGCGATGCTGTCTGGCGCAAGGAGCTGAAGCACCACGTGGGCGAGCCGGGCTTCAGGCAGCCCCCGCGCACCATGAGCGCCATCGGCGGGTGAGCTACAGGGTCACCGTTCGCAGCGGGCCGAAGGTCGAGCGCCAGCGCCATGTGGGCCTGCGCGACGCTCTTACCGCCTTGGAACGCCGCGGCTCAGAGCTCGAGCGGCAGGTTTACAGCAGGCCGAGGGGCGGCGGCCTGATGAGACGCATCGAGCCCGTCCAGCAGGTGGTCGCCCGTCTCGAGCTATCCGGGCCGGGACGGCTCCGCGTGGGGATAGACGTGCGTGGCGACGGCTCGAGCGAGGCGTTTACGGGTCGGCTGCGGAGACGGCTGCTCGAGCAGCGGCGCGGCGAGTCCGCGTACGACGCGCTTCGCCGGGAGCTGTCGTGACCGAGCGCCGCTGGCGCGTTCGGCTGCCGCGCGGCGCCGAGCCGCCCTACCGGGTGTTCGTCAATGGGGTGCCACAGGCCGAGGCCCGGGACTATGAGATCCGCGGCCGCGAGCTGCTCTTCTTCCGCCCGCTCGAGAAGGAGCGGCTCGGCATGGGCCGCTGGACCGCGATGTTCTTCGGCCTCTTCGGGACCTACGGCAAGAACGACTCGGTCGACGTCCAGTACCGCCTCGGCGACCGCGACACCGTGGCCACCGGGCTGGACATCCTGCCGCCGGAGGCCGATTAGCGCCGCGGCTGCCAAGCGCAACAGCCGCGGCCAGGAGGAGCATGGCGACCCGCACAGGCGCGGACACTAATCTGTTCCGCCATGCGAATAGACCGGATCCTCGAGGAGCGGCGGCCCGTCTTCTCGTTCGAGTTCTTCCCGCCGAAGACCGACGACGGACAGGCGACGCTCGAGAACAGCCTGGCCGTCCTCAAGGAGGACGGTCCCGACTACGTGTCCGTGACCTACGGGGCGGGCGGCTCGACCCGCGAGCGCACCGTGGAGATCACGAAGTGGATCAAGCAGGACCTCGGCATCGAGGCGATGGCGCACCTCTCGTGCGTCGGCGAACCGACCGAGCGGCTGCTCGAGATCCTCGACGAGATCCGCGACGCCGGGATCGACAACGTGCTGGCGCTGCGCGGCGACCCGCCCCGCGGCGAGTCGGAATGGCGGCCCCACCCGGGCGGGCTGCATCACTCCGTCGAGCTGATCGAGACGATCCGGGACCGCTTCGACTTCTGCATCGGGGCGGCGTGCTTTCCGGAGGTCCACCCCGAGGCCGAGAATCTCGAGGAAGACCTCGAGTACGCCAAGCGCAAGGTCGACGCGGGCGCCGGCTTCCTGATCACTCAGCTCTTCTTCGACAACGAGCTCTACTTCGACTTCGTCGAAGAGGCGCGCGCGGCGGGCATCGCGGTCCCGATCATCCCCGGGATCATGCCCGTGACGAACTACAAGCAGATCAAGACGATCACCGAGCTCTGTGAGGCCTCGATCCCCTCCGAGCTGGAAGGCGAGTTGAACGAGCGCGCCGGCGACCCGGAAGCGGTTGCCGAGCTAGGAGTCGCTTACGCGGCTCTCCAATGCTCCGATCTCCTTGCGCGCGGCGCGCCCGGGATCCACTTCTACACGCTCAACCGGTCGCCCGCAACACGGGCGATCCTGGCGGCGCTTCGCGCGGCCCAGCCGTGGACGCGCGCGGCGGCGGCGGTCTAGTGCCCGCGCCCGACCGGAGGACGGTCTAGCCGGTGTTCGCGCCCAGCAGCGGGGCGCCGCTCGCCAGCAGCGCCTCCATCCGCTCGGCCGAGAGCGGCGGCGAGTAGTAGCGGCCCTGCCCGAGGTCGCAGCCGAGCTCCCGCAGCCGGGTCGCCTGCTCCGAGGTGTCGACGCCCTCTCCGAGCACCTCGACGTGCAGGGCGTGGCAGACCTCGATCAGGGCTCGGACGATCGCGTCCCCCTCGTCGCTCTCGGTCAGCTCGCGCACGAAGGACGAGTCGATCTCGACCGTGTCGAGCGGTAGACGGCGCAGGTAGCTGAGGGACGAATAGCCGGAACCGAAGTCGTCCAGCGCGATCGAGACACCGAGCTTCCGGAGATCGCCCATGGTGTTCACCGCAGCCTCCGCGTCGGCCATCACCGCTCCCTCGGCGATCTCGGCGCATAGCGCCGCCGGGTCCAGTCCCGAGCCGGCAAGCGCGGAGGCGAACTCGTCGGCCACGCGCAGGCGCCGCTCGTGGAGCTGCCACGCCGACAGGTTGACGCAGAGCCTCGCAGGGGGGGAGCTCCCCCCTGCGTCCGCCCAGGCGGCCGCCTGCTCGCACGCCGTGTTCAGCACCCAGCGTCCGATCGGCAGGATCAGCCCGGTCTCCTCCGCCACCGGCATGAACTCACGTGCATCCACCGTGCCGCGCTCCGGATGCTCCCAACGGACGAGCGCCTCGTAGGCCAGCACCCGGCCGTCGTCGAGGTTGATCTTGGGCTGGTACTCGAGGGAGAACTCCATCTGCTCGACGGAGCGCCGCAGGTCGGTCTCGAGGCCGAGCCGCTGGGTCGGGTGCGGGTTCATCTCCTGCCGGAACATCTCCGTGCGCGCCCGACCGGCGTCCTTGGCGCGGTGGACGGCCACGTCGGCGTTCTGAAGGACGTCCTCGGGACGGTCCCGGCCGCCGCGGCCCAGCGCGATCCCGATGCTGGCGCTCAGATAGAGCTCGCGTCCATCGACTTGGAACGGTGGCGCGAGCGCCTCGGTGAGCCTGTCCGAGACCGCCAGCGCCTCCGGTGTGCTCCGGACCGTCTCCAGAAGCACCATGAACTCGTCGCCGCCAGTCCGCGCGACGCTGTCCTCCGGTCGCAGGCAGGAGTCGAGTCGCGCGCCGGCCTCGCGGAGCAGCTGGTCGCCTGCGCTCGGGCCCAGGCTGTCGTTCACGAGAGCGAAGCGGTCGATGTCCACGGACAGAACCGCGCAGGACTGGCGGCGGCGCACGCTTCGCGCGAGCGCCCGCTCGAGCCGGTCGCGGAACAGGTGCCGGTTCGGCAGCTTCGTCAGGTCGTCGTGGAGCAGCTGGTGCTCGAAGCGCTGCTCGAGCCCTCGCTCGGTGTTCGGCCGGCGCCGCTCGACGAGCCTCCATGCGGCAGCACAGACCACGCCCAAGACCACGGCATCCAGCACCGCGATGAGTAACCAGGACATCCTGTCCGCTCCACCCTTCCTGTCGAGGTCACAGTACCCGAAGGGGTGGGCTGTCAAGCACTCTCAAGCAGCGAGCGCCCAGCGCTCCGGGTCCTCGCCCTCGATCCTGGCGACCTCGCCCGAGAGCTCGAGATGGCGCAGGTAACAGAGCACCTCGGAGAGGCCCCAGCTCACCATCATCTGGCTGGGAGCCTCCTCACCCAGCAGCCTGGGGACCACTTCGTAGGGAGTCATGGGGCCTGACTCGATCGCGCTCCGGACCCGGCGCACGCGCTCGTGGACTTCGCGGCGGTTGGCCTCCACGAGACCGTGGGCGTCGCGTACGGGACGGCCGTGCCCGGCGAGGACGAGGTCGATGTCGAGCCGGTCCACCAGCTCGAGGCTGTTCAGGAACTCGCCGGTGGGGTCCGGGGTGTAGCCGTAGTCGTAGTAGAGGGAGACCCTTCCCAGCAGGTGGTCGCCCGAGAGGAGCAGGCGGCGCTGGGGCTGGTGCAGGACCACGTGCGAGGGCGCGTGGCCCGGGGTCTCGTACACCTGCCACGTCCCCAGGTCGGTGTCCACCTCTACGCCGGGGAGCAGATCGCGATCGGGCAGAACCACCTCTGCCACGCCGATCCCCTGGTCGCGCCGCTGCGACTCGTAGCGGGCCAAGGCGTCCGCCGGCACGCCGCTCTGACGGACAACCTCGATGCGCCGCTCCAGCATCCGCTCGGGATCGGCCGCCGCCTTCGTCATATGCCCGTGGTTCGGGTGCATCCAGAGCTCGCAGCCGGCCTCGCGGAGGATCGGGCCCGCGAGCCCGTAGTGGTCGGAGTGGGCGTGCGTGCAGACGAGGAGCCCGACGTGCTCGAGCCGCAGCCCGGCGAGCTCGAACGCGTACTCGAGCCGGCGCGTGGCGCCCGGCTCTTCCAGGCCGGTGTCCACGAGCACCACGCCGCTCCCGGCGGCGATCGCCCAGGCGTTCACGTGCGGCACGCCGGGCCAGGGGAGCGGCAGCCGCAGGCGCCAGAGCCCGGGCAGGACGCGGTCGGCGCGCGGCAGCTCCCGCCGGCGCCTACCGTGGCTCACCGGTTGGCGGTACGGTTGCGCATCGGAAGGGCATCATCTCAGTGAGGCTCATGGACGCCCTGTCGCATCTCGCACGTGCGCTCTCGGGACGGCGCGCCCGGCCCGGCCCCCCGCCGAGCCGCGAGCGGCTGCGCGATCTCGCCCGAGACGTGGCAGCGGGCCGCTACCGCGTGCCGGTCGAAGAGGTGGCGGAGGCGCTGCTCAGCCGGCGGGGTCCACGAGCACCCCGGGGTTGAGGATCCCCTCGGGGTCGACCGCCGCCTTCCCGGCGAGGAGCGCCGCGGCGAACGGCTGCGGCCGCTGCCGGTCGTACCAGGGCCGGTGGTCGCGGCCGACCGCGTGATGGTGCGTGATAGTGCCGCCGGCGGCGAGCACCGCCTCCGATGCGGCCTGCTTCAGGTCGTCCCACTGACGCAATTCCTCGCCCCTGCGTGCCGGGGCGAGCAGCGTGAAGTAGGGCGCCGCCCCGTCCGGGTAGACGTGGGTGAGCCTGCAGCTGAGGCGCCCGCCGCCGCAGGCCTCCCGAAGGGCACCCTCCGCCCGCTCGCGCACTTTCGCCACGAAGCCCGGGAAGCGGTCCCAGGTAATGGCCGTCTCGAACGTCTCGCTCAGGATCCCCGCTGCGAGCAGCGTGTCGCGCAGATACGGGGCACGCAGGAAGGCCTCGCGCCAGGCGCCCTCGGAGCTGCCGCGCTCGCCCGTCCTCGGCTCGTCGGGCAGGTCGCCGCCGTGGTCCCGGCAGAGCTCGACGGCTCGGCCCATCCAGGGATCGAGCGGATGATCGGCGGACTCGAAGCCGAGCACGAGCAGCGACCTGCCGTCGGGCGCGGCGCCGGTCATGGCGGCCTCCTCGCCGTCGAGCAGCCGGCAGTTGGAGGGGTGTAGCCCTGACTGGGCGAGGGCGCGCACGGCTTCCGCACCGCCCTCGAAGGAGTCGAACCTCACAGCCGCTGAGGCCCTGAAGCGCGGCCGCGCCTGCACGCGCACCCACGCCTCGGTTATCACGCCGAGGATCCCCTCCGAGCCCAACAGCAGGCGGTCCGGGCTCGGTCCCGCACCGGACGCCGGCAGTCGCCGGCTCTCCCACACCCCCTGCGGAGTGATTGCCCGGACCGACTCGACCAGATCGTCGATGTGCGTGTAGAGGGTCGCGAAGTGGCCGCCCGCGCGGGTGGCGATCCAGCCGCCGAGGGTGGAGTACTCGAACGACTGCGGAAAGTGCCGCAGCGTGAGGCCCTGCTCGCGCAGCTGGTCCTCCAGGCGGGGGCCGGTGGCGCCGGCCTGGATGCGCGCCGCGCGCGAGACCGGGTCCAGCTCCAGCACGCGGTCGAGCGCCTTGAGGTCCATGGTCACCGCGCCCGAGTAGCGGTCCGGCAGGTCGGGCTCGACGCCGCCGACCACGCTCGTGCCGCCGCCGTAGGGGATCGCCGCGGCGCCGGCCTCCGCGCACCACTCGAGCACGGCCGTGACCTCGTCCTCGTCGCGGGGACGCGTGACCACGTCGGGCGGGTGGTCGAACTCGCCCCGGAAGGCGCGCACCAGATCACGGTAGGACTTCCCATAAGCATGGGCAGCCCGCTCGTAGGGGTCCGTGCTCGATATCCCTTTCAGCGCCTCGGGCGGCTGAAGCCGCGGCGCGCGTAGCCGGACATCCTCCAGCCGCACGGGGCGCTCGACCTCCTCGGCGCCGAAGCCGAGGTGTGCCCGGAGGCCCGCTGCCGCCTGCTCGACCTCGGTGTGGGAAGGATGCTGGTCCTCGCGGCCCCAGCCCCAGAACTTGAGCCTCCTCCCGGCTTGCACCCCCCTTGCATACCACACGGTATTCAGATACTTTCCGGTATGCCAGTGGCGGGAGGCCGGCACACCTTTCTCTTCACCGACCTCGTGGGCTTCACGGCCCTCGCGGCCTCGCAGGGAGACGACCGCGCCGCGGACGTCGCGCTCGAGTTCTACGAGCGCGTTCGCCCTCTGCTCGGACACCGCTGCGCGGAGGAGATAAAGGCGATCGGCGACGCTCTCATGATCCGCTGTGACGAGCCGGCGGAGGCCGTGGCGCTCGGCCTCGAGATCGTGGAGACGCTTGACACGGTCGAGGGTTTCCCGCCGGTACGGGTCGGGATGCACACCGGGCCGGCGGTCTCCCGCGCGGGCGACTGGTACGGCACCACCGTGAACGTGGCGGCGCGGCTGTGCGCCGCGGCGGCGGGCGGCGAGGTGCTGGTGGGCGACGCCACCGCCGAGGCCGCGGGGCGGCTGAATACGGCAGCCCTCGGCGAGCGGCACCTCCACTGGCTGAAGAATGTGACGGAGCCGGTGGGCGCCCGCCTGGCAACCAGCCCGCGCCGCCGCTGCCCGGTCGAGGGCCGTCTGCGGCGGCTCAAGGAGCTGCTCCCGGCGGGCCCCCAGGAGGCGCTGCCGTGAGCGCGGCCGCCTCCAGCCGCCCGCCCGACATCTATCCCGACCCCGCGCGCTTCCGGCCCGAGCGCTTCCTCGAGCAGTCCGCGGGGTGCGGGGCCGAGGTGGTGGCGGCCTGATGCCGCGCCTGAGCCGCAAGGAGAAGCAGGCGAGGACGCGCAGCTCGCTGATGAAGTCGGCCGCCAAGCTGTTCTGCCGCCACGGCATGGAGCGGGCATCTATCGACCAGGTGGCCGAGGACGCCGGCTACACGAAGGGGGCCTTCTACGCGAACTTCAAGAGCAAGGAGGAGCTCTTCCTGGCGATGCTCGACGAGCACTTCGAGCAGCGCATCGAGGAGGTGGAGCGGGCCTTCGCCGGCACTGAGGAGTCGCCGCCGGAGCAGGCTCGCCACGCCGCCGCCGACTTCGCCGGCTCTCTCCACGCCGCCCCCGAGGTCGCCCGCCTGTTCCAGGAGTTCTACGCCAAAGCGATCCGCAACGAGGCCTTCCGCGAGGAGCTCATCACCCGCTTCGCGACGCTGCGCAACCGGATCGAGCGCGTCTACCAGCGACGCGCCGACGAGTTCGGCCTGTCGCTCGACATACCGATGGAGAGGATCGTCAGGATGGTGATCGCGATGGCCGACGGCTGGGCTCTCTGGCAGCAGCTCGAGCCGGACGAGGTCGACGACGAGCTGCTCGAGGAGATGTTCGCGCTCTTCACGACCGGCGTGGGCGTGCGAGGCGGCGTGCTCGAGCGCGCCTGACCCGCCGGCACAGCGTCCCACCGAGGGTAGAGTTGAACCCCGGGATGGCGACACGCACCACGACCGTGCAGATCACGATGCCCCAGATGGGGGAATCGGTGACCGAGGGCACGCTGCTCGAGTGGCGCAAGCAGGTCGGGGACCGCGTCGAGGCCGACGAGGTCCTGGTCGAGATCTCCACCGACAAGGTCGACGCCGAGATCCCGGCCCCCGCCTCCGGCACACTGACCAAGATCCTCGCCGAGCCCGACCAGACCGTCGAGGTCGGCCAGGTTCTAGGGGAGATCGAGACGGGGGGCGAGGCTACGCCGCCCGCGCCGGAGCCGGAGGAGCACGGTGCGGAGGAGCCAGTCGATGTGACCTTCCCGCAGATGGGCGACTCCGTCTCCGAGGGCACCGTGCTCGAGTGGCGCAAGCAGGTCGGGGACCGCGTCGAGGCCGACGAGGTCCTGGTCGAGATCTCCACCGACAAGGTCGACGCCGAGGTGCCCGCTCCGGTGGCTGGCAAGCTGACGGAGATCCTGGTCGAGGCCGACGAGACGGTGGCGGTCGGCGCCGTGCTGTGCCGGATTGCCGCGGGCGCTGGCGGCACCGTTCAGCCCGCCGCCGAGCCGACCGAGGTGCGCCCGGCGAACGGCAACGGCGACGGCCACGCCACCCCGGTGGCGGCGCGCGTCGCAAGCGCCCACGGGATCGACGTGACCGCGCTCGAGGGCAGCGGCCCGCGCGGGCGGGTCACCAAGTCCGACGTGCTCGCGGCGGTGGAGGGCAACGGCACGGCGGCCGCCGCGCCCGCCCAAGCCAAGCCGATCCGAGGCCCCGCGGCGACGCTCGCCCGATTCATGAACGAGAGCCGCTCGATTCCCACGGCCACGAGCTTCCGCACCGTCCCCGTCGACATGCTCGACGCGAGGCGCAAGGCGCTCAAGGCCGCCGGCAGGAAGCTGTCCTTCACCCACCTGACCGCCTGGGCGATCGTGCGTGCGGCCAGCGACGACTGGCCCGTGATGGGCAACTCGTACGAGGAGATCGACGGCACCCCGCACCGCATCGCTCCGACCGGGATCGGCCTGGGCCTGGCGGTGGACGTGGAGCGCCGGGACGGGACGCGCTCGCTGGTCGTGCCGGTGATCCCGAACGCCGGCGATCTCTCGTTCCCGGAGTTCGCTGAGCGCTACGACGCGCTCGTGGCGGGCGCGCGCGACAACACCCTCCCGCCCGAGGCCTACCAGGGCGCGAACATCACGCTCACCAACCCCGGCGGCCTGGGCACGGTGGCCTCCGTACCGCGGCTGATGCCCGGCCAGGGGACCATCGTGGCGACCGGCGCGATCGGCTATCCGCCCGGGATGGGCGCCGTGGAGCCGGAGCGGCTGCGCGAGCTCGGCGTGGCGAAGGTGATGACGATGACGAGCACCTACGACCACCGCGTGATCCAGGGCGCGGAGTCCGGCTCGTTCCTCCGCCGCGTCGACCAGCTGCTCCAGGGCGAGGACGGCTTCTACGAAGGGATCTTCTCGCCGCTCGGCCTCGCCCAGCCGCCCCACGAGGCTGCGCCGCTCACCGCGGCCGAGCCTACCCCCGCCACCGCACCGCTCGCGGACACGGCCCTCCTCCAGGCCGTGCAGGCCGCCACCTCGGTGGTCAAGGCCCACCGCATGCACGGCCACCTCGCGGCCCGGCTCGACCCGCTCGGCGTGGAGCCGGTTGGAGACCCCGCGCTCGACCCCGAGTCGGTGAACCTCACACCCGATCTGATGGCGCGCATCCCGTCGTCGGTGCTGCGGGTCGCCGTGCCGGGCGAGACCTTCGCCGAGGCCCTGCCCCACCTGCGCGAGACCTACACGGGCACGATCGCCTACGAGATCGAGCACATCTCGGACCATGAGCAGCGGATATGGCTCCGCCAGGCGATCGAGTCGGGCGCCTACCGCAAGCCGCTCGAGCCGGACGCCAGGCGCGCCCTGCTCGGACGGCTGGCGGAGGTCGAGGCGCTCGAAAGCTACCTGCACAAGGCGTTCCTCGGGAAGAAGCAGTTCTCGATCGAGGGGCTCGACGCGCTGGTGCCGATGCTGGACGAGGCGATCGAGCTCGCCGCCGCGGGCGGCGCGCGCGAGATGGTGGTCGGCATGGCGCACCGCGGCCGCCTCAACGTGCTCGCGCACACCGTAGGCCGGCCCTACGAGTCGATCCTGGTGGAGTTCGAGGGCGAGCAGACGCTGGCCGCGGACACGGCGGCCCCGGAAGGCGGCACCGGTGACGTGAAGTACCACTACGGCGCCTCCGGGACCTACCGCACACGGGGTGGCAGGCCCGTGACGGTGAGCCTGTCGCACAACCCGAGCCATCTCGAGTACGTCAACCCCGTCATCGAGGGGAGGGCCCGGGCCGACCAGGCAAGCCGCAAGGCCGCCGAGCTGAGCCACGATCCGACGCTCGTGCTGCCGGTGCTCATACACGGAGACGCCGCCTTCCCCGCTCAGGGGATCGTCGCCGAGACCCTCAACCTCCAGGCCCTAGACGGCTACACGACCGGCGGCACGCTCCATGTGATCGCCAACAACCAGCTCGGCTTCACGACCGATCCCGAGGAGGGCCGCTCGACTCGCTACGCATCCGACCTCGCGAAGGGATTCGACATCCCGATCATCCACGTGAACGCGGATGACGTCGAGGCCTGCATCTCCGCGATCGACCTGGCGATGGGCTTCCGCCAGACCTTCGGGCGCGATGCGCTGATCGACCTGATCGGCTACCGCCGCTTCGGCCACAACGAGACCGACGAGCCGGCCTACACCCAGCCGCTGATGTACGAGCGAATCAAGCAGCATCCGCCGGTCCGGAAGGTGTACGCGGACAAGCTCGCGGGCGAGGGTGTCGTGTCCGAGGAGGACGCCAAGGGCATGGCGGCCGAGGCCTACCAGCGGGTCGCCGACGCCCACGCGGAGCTGAAGGAGTCGCTGGGGGCGGCGCCCGACACCGGCGAGCACGAGATCGACCGCACGATGAGCCGCGAGCCGCGGACCAGCGTGGAGCAGGATCTGCTGAGGGCTCTCAACGACCAGCTCCTGAAGTTGCCGGAGGGCTTCACCGTGCACCGCAAGCTGAGCCCGTTCCTGGAGCGGCGCAGGAAGGCGGTGGGCCCCGAGGGCGGGATCGACTGGGCCCACGCAGAGGCGCTCGCGTTCGCATCACTGCTCGCCCTCGGCGTCCCCGTTCGGCTGACCGGACAGGACACCGAGCGCGGCACCTTCAGCCAGCGGCACATGGCGCTCTACGACGCAGAGACCGGCGCGCGGCACTGCTCGATGGAGGGCCTGCGGAGCGCCGTGGCGCCGTTCGAGATGCACAACAGCCCGCTCTCCGAGCAGGCCTGTCTCGGCTTCGAGTACGGCTACAGCGTCCAGGCCGGCGACGCGCTCGTGCTCTGGGAGGCGCAGTTCGGCGACTTCGTGAACTCGGGGCAGGTGATCGTGGACCAATTCCTCGTGTCCGGCCTGGCCAAGTGGGGACAGACCTCGCGGCTCACGCTGCTGCTCCCGCACGGCTACGAGGGCTCGGGACCGGAGCACTCGAGCGCCCGCATCGAGCGCTTCCTCCAGCTGGCGGCCGAGGGCAACATCCGCGTGGCCAACGTCACCACGCCCGCCCAGTACTTCCACCTGCTTCGGCGCCAGGCGCTCGTGTCCAAGGCCCGGCCGTTGATCGTGATGACGCCCAAGAGCCTGCTGCGCCTGCCGGCGGCGGCGTCGGAGGTGCGCGAGCTGGTGGAGGGGAGCTTCCGGCCGGTGCTGGACGACCCGACCGCGTCGGCGCGCCGCGACGGGGTGACGCGGCTGCTGCTCTGCTC
>Ga0126312_10000779_pt1 | contig 19836 bp, 21 predicted proteins | sample Plot104A_FD_92537 | JGI IMG/M metagenome (GOLD analysis project Ga0126312, IMG submission 92537) | Serpentine soil microbial communities from UC McLaughlin Reserve, CA, USA - Plot104A | ecosystem: Environmental > Terrestrial > Soil > Grasslands | place: USA: UC McLaughlin Reserve, Lake County...
GCCAGCGGCCGCTTGCCGCCCGCACGCCGCCAGGCCGTCTCCTCGTCGACGTCGAGCAGCACCACGGTGTGGCGCTCGAGCAGCCCGCGGATCCGCTCGGAGCTGATCGCGCCACCGCCGAGCGAGATCACGGGCGACGGCGGCCGCTCGAGCAGCTCGCCGACGGCGTCCTCCTCGGCCGCCCGGAACGCGCGCTCCCCGTGCGAGGCGAAGTACTCCTCGATCGAGCAGCCCAGTCGCTGCTCGATCACGTGGTCGGAGTCGACCGCGCGGACCCCGAGCGCGGCGCCGGCGGCGCGGGCGGCGCTCGTCTTGCCCGCGCCCATGAAGCCGATGAAGACGAGGGAGCTCAGATGACCGATCCCGCGGCCGCCGCGAGACAGCGCCGAGAGGTCGTGGTGGTCGCGGGATCGGTCATCTACCGGTGCCAGCCGATGCGGCGCTTGTAGGCGTCCAGCGCCGCGCGGGCGTCGTCGATGTGGTCGCCCCCGAACTTGTCCCGGCAGGCGGAGGCGAGCACGATCGCGAGCATCGCCTCCCCCACGACCCCGGCGGCCGGCACCGTGCAGGAGTCGGTGCGCTCGCGCAGCGCCTGGGCCGGCTCGCGCGTGGCGATGTCGACCGAGCGCAGCGGCTTGGTCAGCGTCGGCAGCGGCTTCATCGCGCAGCGCACGACGACGGGCTCGCCGGTGGTCATGCCGCCCTCGATCCCGCCCGAGCGGTTGGTCTCGCGGAAGTAGCCGCGCTCGTCGGAGTAGAAGATCTCGTCATGGGCGGCCGAGCCGGGCCGGCCCGCGAGGTCGAACCCGTCGCCGATCCCGCAGCCCTTGACGGCCTGGATCGAGAGCATCGCGAGCCCGATCAGGCCGTCGAGGCGCTCCTCCCACGAGACGTGCGACCCGAGCCCGGGCACGAGCCCGAACGCGCGCACCTCGAACACCCCGCCGAGCGACTCGTTGGCCTTGCGCAGGACGTTGATCTCCTCGACCATCGCCCGCGACGCGTCGGCGTCCAGGCAGCGCACCGGCGAGTCGTCGACGCCGGCGAAGTCCTCCTGCACCAGAGCGCCGCGCTCAGGCGCCTTCACGGACCCGATCTGCGTCACGTGCGAGACGACCTCGATCCCGAGCGCGCGCAGGTACGCCTTGGCGAGCGCGCCGCCGGCGACGCGCGCGGCGGTCTCGCGCGCGCTGGCGCGCTCGAGCACGTTGCGCACGTCCGTGAAGCCGTACTTCTGCACGCCGGCCAGGTCGGCGTGGCCGGGGCGCGGCAGGTGCACCTCCGGCACATCGGCCTCGACCGGCCACGGGTTCATCCGCTCCTCCCAGTTGGCGAAGTCGCGGTTGGCGACCGTCAGGGAGACGGGACCGCCGAGCGTGCGGCCGTGGCGGACGCCGGCGGTGACGTCGGCGGCGTCCTTCTCGATCTTCATCCGCCCGCCGCGGCCGTGGCCGAGCTGGCGCCGCGCCATGTCGCGGTCGATCAGCGCGCGGTCGAGCTCCAGCCCTGCCGGGAGCCCCTCGACGATGCAGGTGAGACCGGGCCCGTGGGACTCCCCGGCGGTGATGACGCGCAGCGGCACCGCAGGGATCCTATGAAAAAGACCCCCACCCGCCCGCGACGCCGTCGCAGGCGGGTGGGGGCCGAATCCAACAGGGGTCTAGAAGCCGCCGGCGGTGGCGAGCGCGGTGCGCGCGGACTTCGCCAGCAGCGCCTTGTAGGCGCGCTTGTCGAGCTTGCGCACGAGGCCGGACTTGGCCTCGTAGCGGTAGCGCAGCGGGCCGACGGCGGCCTCGCGGGCCTTCAGCACGCTCAGGCCGGCCTTGGAGGCCCGGGCGCGGGCGGCGCCGATCTTCGTAGGGGACGCCTTGCGCGTCTTGATCTTGACCACGTCGAGCTGGTACTGCGCGGTCACCTCGCCCTCGTCGTCGAGCACGTCGAGGAACGTGGTCTCGCCGGCGCGCATGTGCAGCGTCTCGCAGTTCGCCGGGCTCGGCCTGCAGACGCCGTCGCCCTGCGGCTCCAGCGACTCGTCGAGCACGAACACCGCGGTCTTGCCGCCGTCGCCGGGGCCGAGGTACACGAGAACCGGGTCAGAGGCGGACGGCAGCGGCTTCAGGCGCGGCAGCACGCTGGTCTCCAGTGAGTCGGACTCCGAGTCGCCGAAGCGCACGGTGACCGAGTACATCTCCTGCTTCTCCTGCGGCTCGGCCGGCGTCGTCGGGGCGGCGGGCGCGACCGGGGACGCCGGCGCGCTCGATCCGCCGCTCGGCGCCGGGGCGCCGCCGGACTCGGCCGGCTTTTCGGTGTTCGCGCCGCCTGTCGGGGCGACGGCCACCGGGGCCGGCTCCTCGTCGGACTTCTCGGCCTTCGGCGCCGCGGCGGGCTCGAACGGGTTTTTCTCGTAGCCGAGCACGCGGCGGCGCTCGGCCGTCGCGTTGGCGTCGACCTTGGACACGACCGGCTTGGCGATCGAGTCCTCGGACGACCCGGCCGCCGCGACGGGCGCGGCGGGCGCCGCGGCGAGCGGCTCCGGATCCTTGGACAGGAGGAACGGAATCGCCACGATCGCTGCGAGGAGCAGGATTGCCAGCGGCAGCAGCTTGCGCTGCAGGAGCCCGTTCCAGGCGTTCTCGAGAGGCTTCATCACTTCGCTCCGGGGACGGTCGCGGTGGTGGTCGGGACAGACGGGCCGCCGGCGGGGGCCGGGGTCGCCGCAGGGGTCGCGGCCGCTGGGCCCGTCGGCGTGGCGCCGGCGGTCAGACCCTGCGTCTCGGGGACCTGGTACGACTTGCCGGCGATCCTCGCGATGATCCGCGGGTAGCCGAGCGCGTCGACCTGCATGTCGATCGTCTCCAGGCGCAGCAGGCGGCCGGTGACGTTCATCTTCTCGTTGCGCAGGTTCACGAACCGCTCCATGCGGGCCATGAACTGCTGGAGGTTCTCGTAGGTTCCCTTGAAGGTGAAGGCGAACGCGGTCGTCTCGAAGCCGGCTGTGCCGCTCGCCGCGGGGGCGGCGGCAGCCGCGCCGGCGTTGGCGCCGCCGCCGATCTCCACGGTGCGGAAGTCGACGTTGGTCCCACCGGCCTCCGTGTCCAGCTGCACGAGCAGGGAGCGGATGTCGTCGTCCTCCGGCACGGCCTTGCCGAGCCGGACCACGGTCGCGTAGTTGCTGCCGTAGTTGTCCTTGGACTTCCTGTAGCCGGCGAGCGTCGCCTGCGCCGTCGCGAGCTCGGTCTCCTTGGCCGCGATCTTGTCGTTGAGGGCCGCCGCCTCCTCGCGCTTGGGCGCGAGGGCGAGGAACCAGAAGGCGGCCATGGCCGCGGCGGTCGCGACGACCGCGATGAGGAGCGTCTTGTTCTTGGTCACGGTGGCAGCCCTACGGGGTCGTCGGTGCGGGAGTGGTCGAAGCCGAGGCCGGGGCCGCACTCGCGGCAGGCGCCGGAGTGGCGGCCGCACCGGCGGCCGGAGCCGGGGTCGCGGACGCCGCGGGGGCGCTCGTCGTCGTGGGCGGCGTGCCGGCGGTGGCGCCGGTCGCGGCGGTCGCACCCGGGGCGGCCGTGAAGACGACCTCGAGCTCGAAGGCGGGGATGTCGGCCTTGCCGCAGTAGCCGGAGGCGGAGGGCGCGTTGCGGTCGCCGCCGCCGGCGCCGGTGGTGGCCTCCTTGTCGGACTTCTTCAGCAGGACCTTGGTGACGCCGTCGATGTTCCGCAGGCGCGCCATCAGCTCGGCGACCTTGGTCTGCGAGTAGGTGCAGCCGGCGAGGCTGATCGACGGGGCGGCCTCTTCGCCCGGGTTCGCGGCGGCGTCGGTGCTGCCGAGCGTGCCCTTGAGCGTGCCGATCGTGACGTCGGCCGGGACGGCGCGGGAGAGGTCGCGCAGCGCCTGCTCCCAGTCGAAGCGCGAGTTGGCCAGGTCGGTGACGGTCTGGACGCGGGTGTTCGCGACCGACTCGAAGTCCGCGTAGGGCTTGAGCGCCGCGACCTGCTGCGAGACGGCCGCCGACTTGGCGGTCGCCGCGGCCAGCTCGGCCTCGCGGTCCTTGACGATGTTGCCGGCGAGGACGTAGGTGGCAAGCGCCGCCACGCAGAACGCGAGGACGCCGAGCACGACGAACGCACCGGGGCCGGAGTTCTCGACCCCGGAGGAGACCGCGGGGGCGGACCCCTTCGGGCCGCTGCGCAGGTCGGGCGGAAGCAGGTTGACAGCTCTCATCTCGCTTGGCTTATCGGCACCCACTTAGACCGCCTTGAGGCATCGCGGGTGGGGTGTGCACCCCACGTTCGGGCCATGCCGCCCTACAGAGCGGTTTCTAGAGGTACGAGTCGACGTACCAGTCGACGATCTCGTCGCCTGCGAGCAGGCCGACGACGCCGCCGAGGGCGAGCCAAGGGCCGAACGGGATGCCGGCCTTGCGCCCCTTCGCGACGCCGAGGCGGGCGATGATGAGCCCGCCGACGAGCGCGCCGGCGATGAAGGCGGTGAACATCGCGGGCGCGACCGCGCGCCCGAGGTAGATGCCCATCACGAACGCGAGCTTGACGTCCCCCAGCCCCATCCCGCGGGGATAGAAGAACCAGGCGAGGAACAAGAACCCGCCGGCGGCGGCGGAGGCGATCAGGTTCTCGACGAGCGCGTCGGTGTCGAGCACGGCGACCAGGATCAGGCCGAGCACGAACCCGGGATAGGTGATCTTGTTCGGGATCGTGTGCGTGTCGAGGTCGATCAGCGTGCACGGCACGAGGATCAGCACGAGGACGATCCCGATGATCGCCTCGGCCTCGGGGCCCTTGACGATCACCACGAGCGCGCACAGCAGGCCCGTTCCGGCCTCCACGATCGGGTAGCGCGGGGAGATCGGTTGCTTGCAGCTGCGGCAGCGCCCCCGCAGCAGCAGCCACGAGAGCACGGGGATGTTGTCGTAGGGCTTGACCGGCGCCCCGCAGTTGGGGCAGTGCGACGGCGGGTGCGAGAGCGACTCGCCGCGCGGCAGCCGGTAGGCGACGACGTTGAGGAACGAGCCGATCACAGCGCCGAGGATCCCGGCGAGCACGGCTGCCACTGCGGTCGTCATCGTCGGCTCAGTTCCACGGCGCTTCCCGCTCCCCTGCCGCGGCGCGACGCCGCGGCGCGGGAGCGGTCCGGCCTAGACGCGGTCTTCGACGGCCAGCCCGGCGGCGACGGCCAGGCGGGCCGGGTCGGCCTCCTCGTCGCCGTCGACGACGACGAACGCGGGCTCGACGGGCAGCTTGAGCTGCTCCGAGAGCTTCTCCGCGAAGCCCGGGATGGCGAGCACGGGGCCCGTCAGCAGCGCGCGCTCGACGTTCTCGGCGCCGTCCTGCATCCGGTAGAAGTTCAGCGAGTTGCGCACCGTGTCGGCGAGCTGGTGCACGCCCTCCTCGAGCGCGGCACGGGTGGCCTCGATGAGCTCCGCGTCGCCCTCGACGTCCTCGAGCGGCGTGAGCAGGCCCACGTGCTGCATCCACTGCCGCGCGTGCTCCTGGGTGAGGCCGCGACGCTCGGAGAGGTTGTGCACGACGGCGTCGAGCCCGCCGGCGGCCGCGCGGGTGAACAGGCACCCCGAGCCGTTGGCGACCGCGACGTTCGTGAGGCCGGCGACGTTGACGTAGAGGATCGCCTGCTCGGAGGCGGCGGGCGCCAGCGCGCGCACCATGCCGAAGGCGGCGAGGTCGATGCCCTCGAGCTCCAGCCCGGCCTCCCGAGTGGCGGATACGAGCCGCTCGATCATCTCGCGGCGGACCGCGACGATCACCACGCGCGAGCGCGGGCCGGCCGGGGTGTCGACGACGCCGAGCGACTGGAAGTCGACGACGGCCTCGTCCATCGGCATCGGGATGTGGTCGGGCGCCTCCTGCTGGACCGCCGCGGCGAGGCCCTTGGGGTCCTCGATCACGGGCAGGTCCAGCGAGCGCACGACGATCCGCTGGTTGGCGATGCCGAGGCGCACGCGGCGCGGGAGGTCGTTGGCCTCGAAGAGCTCGCGCAGCGCCTCGGCCAGGGCGGCCGGGTCGGAGGCCTCGCCGTCACGCAGGACGCCGGGCCGCAGCGCGGCGACCGCGCTCTTCGTGACGCGCATGCTGCCGTTGACCTGCACTTCGGCGGCGGCAAGGTAGCTGGGGTCGAGGTCGAGCCCGACGACGGTGGCGGAGCGCTGCTTCTTCTTGAACACGATCTTCTCCTATCGGCAGGGCGCCGGAGATTCTTGATTGGGGGGTCAGCTTCCGGCCTTGAGCTCGCGCCAGGTGTTCTGCACCAGGCCGACCGTGCCGTAGGAGTTGACGGAGTTGAAGACATTGGAGTCGTACTTCATGTTCACCGAGTTCGAGCCGATCAGCACGCACCCGCCGCCGTCGGTCACGAGCGCGCCGAGCACGCCGGCGCCGCCGCCGGACTCGTAGACCCAGCCGGTCGGGCAGCCGCCGGACTTGGCCGGGAAGCTCGCGCACTTCCCGTCGGAGTTGTTGACCACGTAGACGATCCCGTAGAACGAGTAGTCGCCGGTCAACCGCAGCGTGCCGCAGTGCCAGATCAGAAGGCCCGGCTTGTTCGTCGGGTTGATGCAGTTCGACGACAGGTCGCCCGGCACGTTGCAGGGCGTCGAGAACGGGCCGATGCTGTTCGCGTAGCTCGTGCTGCACTGCTCGACCCACACCACCGCGCCCGTGAGCTCCGCCGCGTCCGCGGGGCACTGGCCGGCGGGGAAGTAGGTTCCGTCGGTGACCGCGCGCGCCTTGAAGCGCTCGAGCTGCGCCGGCGTCATGAAGTTCGGCTGGCTCGGCGTCGAGGCCGGCGCCGGCGTGAGCTGGCCCTTGTCGGCTTCATAGCTCATGCACGACGTGCTCGTCAGCGGCGCGCAGCGTACGACGATCGAGCTGCCGGTGCCGTCGAGCATCAGCTTGTTGCCGTTGTTGGTGACGTCGAGCGCGCCGGCGACGACGCCCGCCTGCGGGACGCTCTCGCGCAGCTGCTCGAGCTTCAGGCGCGCCACGACGCTGCGCGGTCGGCCGCGCACGACCGCCTTGGCGTACACCCACAGCTGGCGGTCTCCGTTGAAGTCCATCCGGCACGGGGTCTGCGGGCACGGCACGCCGCCCTCGGTCAGCTGGCCGTCGGCCGCCGCCGGGTCGAACGCCGCCTTCAGACCGCCGTAGTTGTCGCGCACCTTCGTCGTCCAGGTCGAGTCCGCGTCGAGGTCGACGTTGGCGAGCTGCGCGACGTTGCCGTTGGCCGAACTGCCCTTGGCGAGCACGTCGCGGTCGGGGCAGAAGAGCGTGGTCGAGGACACCGCCGCGCCGGACGTGCAGTCGCCGCCGAGCTGCTTGGCCGGGTTCGGCCAGTTGCGGGTCAGCGCGAAGCCTTGGGCGTACAGCGCCGCCTCAGCGAGGCTCAGCGAAGATTCCCGCTCGCGCGACTCGCGCGAGCGCTTCTGGTTCGTGTCGACGAATGCGAACGACGCGAGCCCGACCGTGAGCATGATCGCCATCAGCACGATCGCGCTGACGAGGACCCAGCCGTCCTCGCGGTTCGGCATGCGGGTGGAGGTGGTCATGGGATCGTCACCGTCTTCGTTCTCGTCGCGTAGAGGCAGCCCGGGTCGCGGACGACGAGCTGGATGTTCATCGGGGAGGCGACCCCGGTCGGGACCGCATAGCGGTAGGTCGTGCCCTGGCCGAGGTAGATCAGCGTCGACCCGTTGGCCTTCTGCTTGATCTCCTGCGCGCAGGCCTCCTCCGGCGTGAGCGTGATCGTGCCGTTGCCGAGGAACCAGTCATAGGCGAGCGTGCGGCCCTCCGGGTCGAGCGACGACGACGCGTTGAGGATCACGGTGCGGGTGCCGCCGGAGGTCGCGCTGAAGTCGGCGACCGGCGCCTCGTTCTGGTTGCGCAGGAAGATGCTCGAGACGACGCGCAGCTCCGCGGGCGCCTTGCCGGGATTGACGTCGATGTACATCTGCGCGCCGATGTTCGTGATGCGCGTGTAGTCCGCCGAGCTCGCCGGGCAGGTCGAGGGCGCCAGCGGCGAGCAGCTGTAGCTGAACACGGGCCGGTCGACGCCGCCGATGCGGTTGGTCACGTTGTCGGCGACCATCCGCTGCGAGACCCAGCTGCCGGCGAGCGGGCCGACCGAGCCGGGGCAGCTGCTCATCATCCCCGGGGTGGGAGCGGTGGCCGTCGCGGTCTCCATCTCCCACAGTTGGCCGCGCGACGCGGACGAGCCGGCGCCCCCGGTGTTGCTGGTGTCCAGGCAGTAGCGGACCCACTTGCGCGAGGGGTCGGAGGTCTGGAAGACGAGGTCGAACGGGAGCGCGCGGGCGATCGTCGTGGTCTGCTGCGACGGGTCCTGGTTGGCCAGGTTGCGCAGCTGGCGGGCCGCGAGGTCCATCGAGTTGCGCGCGACCTGGGCGCTGTCGTTGAGCTGCTGGCTGGTCTTGTTGTTGCGGTAGTAGTTCGTGAACGACGTCAGGGTCGCGCCGAGGATCACGATGCCCAGCGACATGACGAGCAGGAGCTCGATCAGGGTGAAGCCGCGCTGGCTGTCGGTGCGGGGGCTCATAGACCGGTCCAGGTGACGCCGTTGGTGGGGGTGGACTCGTTGAGCCCGGGGCCGACCGCGGTGACCCAGTACTGGACCTGCACGCCGGCGGCGGGAGGGTTCGGGTCCGTCCAGCTCGTGCCGTTGTCGGTCGTCAGGTCGTAGCGGTCCGATACGTCGCAGCAGCTGCCGCTGGTGCCCGTGATGCGGTAGATCCGGAAGAAGCGGACCGAGCCGACGCTCGGATGGGTCCAGTTGAGGACGGGCCGCAGCGACAAGTTCGGGAGCACGGTCAGCAGGAGCGGGTCGGCCGGCTGCGTCGACGAGGAGAGCACGGCCTCGGCGTACTGCGACTCGCGGGACGCGCTCGAGGTGTCGGTGATCGTCGTGCGGTCCAGCGCGACGACGCCGTAGGAGGCGTTGCCGGAGGGCATCGAGCCCGAGTCCACGCAGTCGGTGTCCTTGACACGCATCGTCTGGCAGATCAGCGTGTCGTTGCCGTTGCCGATCGTGAGGTCGGGCCCGAGCTCGTAGACCTTGTAGCCGATGATGTCGAGCTCCGGGCTCTGGTTCCAGCGGAACTCGAGCCGGCCGACGTTGAAGTTGCGGCCGACCTCGAAGCCGGTGACCGTGATCGGCCGCGAGCGATTGAGCGGCAGCACGGAGGCGCGCGAGTCGCCGGCGATGCCGAGCTCGTCGAACGCCTGGCCGGTGATCGTGTAGGTGCCGTCGAAGACCGTCGAGCCGGGCGTGTACTGGATCGAGGCCCAGGTGGCGACGCTCGCCGGGTCCTGCCCGGCCGCGGGCGCGCCGAGCTGCCAGGTCGCCTGCCAGGCGTTCGGGCCGCCGGTGGCGTCGCCGGCACCGTTCGGCGTGCCGTCGCTGTTCCAGCGCAGCGAGCCCGCGTTGGTCGTGGTGGCGTTGACGGTCGCGGTGTTGCCCGAGGTGACCTGTGTCGCGAAGTCCGGGAAGGAGGTGATGCGCGGGCCGAGGCCGCCGGACGGGTTGTTGACCAGCGAGACCATCTTCATCGTCTGGTCGCCGCGGCCCGTGTTCCAGGTGAGGTTGACGGTCACGCGGCGGAAGTCGTCGGGCTGGATGTCGGGATCCAGCGCGCCGGCGGCGGCCGGGACCGGCGCCTGCGGCGTGCAGACGTTGGCGGGCGGCGTCGTGGCGATGTTGTCCTTCGGGTCGTCGAACGTGCAGGCGTCGACGCTGACCGTGTACTTGATCCCGCGGCGCGAGATCTCCCACGGCGTGCCGGACCCTCCGACCTTCGCTTGCAGCGTGTCCGTGATCGTCGACGGCTTGAGCTCGTCGTAGTCGATCGAGCGCGCGTCCTCGAGCAGCTCGCGAGCGAGGTTCGTCCCGCCCATGCGGGCGTTGTTGGTGACCGACGACGCGTTTGCGCCGTTGAGCAGCGCGAAGGCGCCGGCCATGCCGACCACGAGGACGAAGGCCGCTACGAGGAGCTCGACGAGGGTGTAACCGCGCTCGTCGGAGAGGGTGGGCGCGCCGGACCGCATGCTCCGGTGATCGGCGCGCCCACCGGGCCGCTTGAGTGTCATCGACGAAAGTCGGGTCGGGACCCTAGGTCCCTACCAGAGTCCGCTCGGCGGGCAACCGCCCCGGCCGTCGACGTCGCACTCCTTGACGTCGGCGAGGCCGAGCGTGTGGATGAGCCGGTAGCGATGGTTCACGCCGCCGGTCTTCGCCTTCGAGATGGCCTCGAGCTCGTAGCCCAAGGCGCTCTCGCTGACGATCCGGACCTGGCCCTCGCCGGGGCCGATGTCCAGGTTGGTGTTGTTGATGTTCAGCGCGGCGGTGCAGCCGACGTACTTGTCGTCCTCGGTGAAGCAGGCCTCCATCTGGGAGACCATGTTGCGCACGTCGGACTTGGCCGCAGCGTCCTGCCCCTTGGACCGCTGCGTGAGGAACGCGGGAATGGCGATCGCGGCGAGAATGCCGATGATCAGGATCACGACCAGCAGCTCGATCAGGGTGAAGCCCGTCTCGCCCTGCTTGGCGTGTGCGTTGTGAGTGGTGGGAGTCATGTGAGGGAGCGCTCCGGGACTTGGAAGACGAAGGGGCGGGCCGCGGACGGCCCGCCCCTGGTCAAACGGTTACCTGTGCGGCTTGGCTACCAGCTGGAGCCGTTGCAGCCGCCGCCGGTCGGCGTGCAGGTGCGCGCATCCGCGGAGCCCGAGGCGTGCGTGATCGTGAAGGTACGCGTGCCGCCGTTGGACTTCGAGTGGGCGACGACCGTGTAGCCGGTGGCCGACTCGGCCGTGATCTGCACCTGGCCGGCGGCGCCGCCGATGGCAAGGCCGGTGGCCGCGGAGGTCAGCTTGGCGGTGCAGCCGACGTACGTCTCGCTGTCGGTGAAGCAGGACTCCATGTGGGAGACCATGTTGCGCGCGTCAGACTTGGCGGCCGAGTCCTGACCCTTCTCACGCTGGCCGAGGAAGGCCGGCAGAGCGATGGCGGCGAGGATGCCGATGATCAGAATGACGACCAGGAGCTCGATGAGGGTGAAACCCTTCTCGTCCTGAGCGCGCTCGCGGAGCTTGTTGAGCATTTAGGTGAACCCTCCTGAGGGGATCGTTGGGCCTGTTGGCACTGCTTTCGCCAGGTCCTCGGTCCCGTGTCCACCACCAATCAGTGGCAACCCGGCCGGCTCCATCCGGGAGCCCCGTGGTTTTGCGTCTCGCCCTCGCGGGCGATTTGCCTTTGACACCTTGGTTCTGGCATCCCGGGTATCGGCACGTGTGCGCAGGGACTTAACCCCTCTAAAGAAAACGGGGCATCCGAGCGGACGGGCGTTCTAGCCTTGTCTTCATGCTCGCCCGCCGGCTGTTGATCGCGCTCGCCCTGCTGATGGCCATCACCGCGCTGGCGGCGGGCTTGGCGCCGCGCGAGAGCGCGCACCGCGAGGACGCCTCCCCCACGCCGTCGACGTCGGCGGCGCCCGAGGCCGAGCCCGTCGAGGCGACGCTGGACGCCGCGTCGGAGGGACAGCTCGTCAAGGCCGAGGTCGGGCAGATCGTCCGGATCGTCGTGAACACGGACGAGCTCGACAGCGTCCAGCTCGGTGACCTGGGCACGGAGACCGCCGACCCGGACTCGCCCGCGCGCTTCGAGCTGCTCGCCGACGAGCCGGGCACCTACCCGATCGAGCTGCTCGAGGCCGAGCGGCAGATCGGCGAGCTGGAGATCAGCGACTAGTCGTCGCGCTTCTTGGCGGCCTGCGCGTCGTGGCCGGCGATGCGCACGCCGCTGCCCTCGCACCACGGGCAGGTCACGGGCTTAGGCTCGCCGCCGAGGCCGGAGATCACGCTGCCGGTGCCGCGGCAGGGAGTGCAGCGATTCGGGTCGTGGGACTCGCTCATGCGCGAGCCACGTTAGCGGCCCGCTCGACGCGCCCGGGCAGCCGCGAGCGCACGGCGGCTGCGATCGCGGCCGCGCGGGCGGGCGCGAACAGCGAGAGCGCCAGCCACGCGGTGAGCGGCAGCGCCCACACGAGGTAACCCAGGCAGTACCGCAGTGGCTCGGCCGACATCTGGCTCATCGTCACCAGGGTCGCCGGGAACGTGGTCGCCAGCGCGGCGCCCGCGAAGACGGTCAGGCGCGGCCAGCCGTCGCGGGCGATCGCCTCCCAGCTGAGCAGGGCCAGCAGGAACGGCGCGTGGTAGTAGTCGTTGTTCCAGGGGTCCGCGATGCAGCGGATCAGGAACAGCAGCGCGAGCAGGCCGAGCGCGTCCTCGCGCTTCAACACGTTCCGCCGGCGCCAGAAGAGCAGGCCGAGCGGGATGCCGGCGAGCACGATCGCCGGGTGCGTGAGGCCCGACAGCCAGGCCGGGATCTCGTAGGCGAAGCCCTGCGAGGCCGCCTTGCGGGCCTCCTCGCTGCGCTTGCTCGCGAACGGCAGCCAGATGTTGGGCGGTCCGACCGGGCCGCCGGCCAGCGCCGCCTCCTTGTGGACGGCGACGAACGTAGCGGGCTTGACCAGATAGCTCGGGAGCATGAGCGCACCGCCGACCGCCCCGGCCACGAGCAGCAGCGCGATCCGCCGCTGCGAGGTCGCCAGCAGCGCCGGGATCACGGCGATCACCGCCCACTGTTTGGTGGCGACGGCGAGGCCGAGCAGCAGGCCGGCGAGCAGGGCGCGGTCGCGCAGGCCGGCGAGCACGGCGCCGGCGCACAGAGCGCCGCCGAGGATCTCCTCCGGGTGCCCCCAGTGGACCGAGCGGAAGACGCCGTTGTTGAGCAGCGCGACGACGGTGACGAGGGTGATCGCGGCGGCCGGGCGCCCGAGCGCGGTCATGCGGCGGCGCAGCGCGTACGCCAGCCCGGCGACGGCGGCCAGGCACGGCACGACTCCCGCGAAGTAGACCGTGTCGAGCGAGGAGTCGAAGACGAGCCGCACGAACGGGGCGCGCAGCAGCAGCGAGAACGGCCCCATCAGCGGGGTCTGGTGGAGGAAGCCGTCGATGTCGCCGCGGGCGAGCGTGTCGATCGCGGTGCTCGCGTCGGAGAAGTAGTCCACGCCCGCGTCCATCGGGAGCGCGCTGCGCAGCATCAGCAGAATGCCGGCCGCGAAGGCCACGACGGCGAGGACGCGCATCGGCTGCTCAGCCCATGCCGGGCGGCGCGACCGAGTTCGCCGCGTGCGTCTGCGGGACGGCGCCGACGTTCGGATCGGGCGAGCGGTCGGTCGGCAGCGAGCGGCGCAGCGTCGGCGCAACCTCGCGGTCGGTCAGCGGCCGCAGGATGCCGAACTGGCGGAAGGTCGCCTCGGCGCGGGTCGTGTCGGCCACCCGCATCAGCAGGCCGTGCACGGCGGGCGAGCCGAGCGGCGAGCGGGCGGCGATCTCGTCGAGCGCCTCGGGCGCGAACGCGCGCAGGTGGTCGTCGGCGAGCGGCTTGGTGAACAGCAGCGCGGCGTTGGGCGCCTTCTCCGGGTCGCCGACGATCGTCATCGCGGAGCCGCCGGCGCGCGTCCACAGCCAGCCCTCCACGCCGTGCTCGCGCGGGATGATCGCCGTGGCGCTCAGACGCCGGAGGATCGGGAAGCGGCTCTTGGCGTCGGCCGAGCCGAGCTCGACGATGCCGATCTGCAGCATCCCCAGCGCGAGCTTCAGCGGCTCGCGCAACATCTGCTCGTGCTCGAGCGTGGCGCCGAGGGCGCTCACGCGCAGGACGTCGGCGCCCGTCGAGCGGCGCTTGAACAAGCCGTCGAGCTCGAGCGGGATCGTGAACTCGCGCAGGCTGGAGCCGCCCGCCCCGGGGGGTGCGAACGAGCTGGACGGAGGAGGAACGCTCATCTCCCCCTTCATCGGCCGATCTGCCCGCGGGCAGTAGTCCCTTCGTCCAGCTCAGTCGCGGCTGCCCGGATGCCCGTCGCCGGGCCACGGGGCGAGCACGAGCAGCAGCCGGGCGTCGCTGGTCGCGCGCACCTCGTGCCGCTCCTTGGGCGCGAACACGAACAGCGCGCCCGGCCCGGCCGGGACGGTCTCCCCCGCGTCCACCTCGACCTCGCCGCTGACGACAGTCAGGTACGCCCGCTCGTGGACCTCGTGGTCCTTCAGCGACTCCCCGGCCGGCAGGTGGATCGCGATCGCGCGCGCCTCGCCGCGCTTGGACTGCAGGATCTGCGGTTGGTGCGGCTCGACGCCGAGCGTCGTCAGGTCCCAGTGCTCCATGGCCCCGACGATACCCGCGCGATACTGGACGGCGGGCCGAGAAGGGCGATAATCGCCTTCACGTGCGCGCTCTCGCCGAGGTCGAGCGGGCCCGCGAGCTCTACGCCCAGCGGGCATGGCGCAACGCCCATGCGGCGCTGTCGTCGGCGGACGGGCTCGCGCCGTTGAGCGCCGACGATCTCGAGCGCCTGGCCACCGCGGCCTACATGATCGGCCGCCAGGACGAGTACTTCGACGTGCTCGGGCGCGCGCACGCCGCGCACCTCGACGCGGGCGAGGCGTTGCCGGCAGCGGACTGCGCGCTGTGGATCGGCATCAACCTCGCGCAGAAGGGCGACATGGGGCGCGCCGGCGGCTGGCTCGCCCGCGCCCAACGGCTCGTCGAGCGCGAGGGCGGGGAGTGCGTCGAGCGGGGCTACCTGCTGATCCCGCGCATGTTCCAGCAGGAGGCGGCCGGCGATCGCCCGGCCGCGATCGCGACGGCCGGCGAGGCGATGCGCATCGCCGAGCGCTTCGGCGACGCGGACCTGTTCGCCCTCGTGGCCCAGTCCCAGGCCCAGCTCCTCGTGCTCGAGGGGCGCGTGAAGGAGGCCGTGCCGCTGCTCGACGAGGCGATGGTGGCCGTGGCGAACGGCGAGCTCTCGCCGATCCCCAGCGGCCTCGTGTACTGCGGCGTGATCATCTGCTGCCAGCTGGCCTACGAGCTGCGCCGCGCCCGCGAGTGGACCGCGGCGCTGTCCGACTGGTGTGCCGCACAGCCGGACATGGTGGCGTTCACCGGCCGCTGCGGCGTCCACCGGACCGAGATCCTCGGCCTGGGCGGCGCGTGGCGGGAGGCGCTCGCGGAGGCGCAGCTGGCGAGCCGGCGGTGCATGGATGCCGAGAACGTGCGGGCCGCCGGCGAGGCCGACTATCTCCAGGGTGAGCTCCACCGGCTGCAGGGCCGGTTCGCCGAGGCCGAGGAGGCCTACCGCCAGGCCGGCCGCCGGGGGTGCGAGCCGCAACCCGGGCTCGCGCTGCTGCGCGCGGCGCAGGGCGACGCCGGCGCAGCGCAGACCGCGCTCCGGCGCGCGCTCGCCGAGGCGTCCGGGCCCGCGGACCGCGCGCGCCTGCTGCCCGCGCTCGCCGAGGTCTCGCTCTCGACGGGGGACGTGGAGGCGGCGCGGGCCGCCTGCGACGAGACCGCGGCGATCGCGGCCGCCTTCGACAGCCCGCTGCTCCATGCGGTGGCGGCGCGCGCCGGCGCTGCACTGGATCTCGCGGCCGGGGCACCCGAGGCCGCGCTGCGGTCATTGCGGCGCGCAGCGCACGGCTGGCAGGAGCTCGGCGCGCCGTACGAGCTCGCCCGCACCCGCGAGCTCCTCGCGCGCGCCTGCCTCGAGCTCGGCGACGGGGACGCCGCCCGGATGGAGCTGGACGCCGCACGCGAGACCTACTCGGCGCTCGGCGCGGCGCCCGACCTGGCCCGGCTCGACGCCCCGTCGCCCGAGGACCGCCACGGGCTCAGCACGCGCGAGCTCGAGGTGCTGCGGCTGGTCGCTGCGGGGGGCAGCAACAAGGCGATCGCGGCCGAGCTCGTCCTCAGCGAGAAGACGGTCGAGCGCCACCTGAGCAACATCTTCGCCAAGCTCGGCGTGTCCTCCCGCGCCGCCGCCACCGGCTTCGCCTACGAGCACGGGCTCGTCTGACCGCGCGGGAAATCCCCCATCGCCCGCCGGGTGAAGTTGCGTGATCCACCCGATGCGGCGCCGCGTCGCCGTGCCTAGCCTCGCGCCGAGACCCATATCCGAAGGAGGCAGACATGCCCAAGGTTTCGCGCGAGACGGCGTCGCAGGCGGTCACGTTCGAGGGCCACCGGATCCACACGGAGGACCTCGAGGGCGGCTACTCGGTGTGCTTCGAGTCGCACACCGCCGACGCCGACGTGGCGGGCTGGTTCCGCGGCCTGCCCGACGACCGCTGCCAGGTCCCGCGCTGGGGCTACGTGCTCGCCGGGATGATCACCTTCCGGTTCGCGGACCGGGACGAGACGTACGTGGCGGGCGACGCCTACTACGTGCCGCCGGGGCACACGCCCGTGCACTACGCCGGGGCGGAGATCGTCGAGTTCAGCCCGACGGAGCCGCTGCACGAGACGATCGGCGTCGTCATGAGCAACGTCGGGGCCCCGTCATGACCGGCGTCGAGCGCATCGAGACGGTCGTCGTCGGCGCCGGCCAGGCCGGGCTGTCGGTCGGCCACCATCTCGCCAAGCGCGGCCGGCCCTTCGTGATCCTCCACGCCAACGAGCGCGTCGGCGACAACTGGCGCCGGCAGTGGGACTCGCTGCGGCTGTTCAGCCCCGCGCGGCTCGACGGCCTGCCGGGGATGCCGTTCCCCGCGCCGGGCTGGAGCTTCCCGACCAAGGACGAGACCGCCGACTACCTCGAGCGCTACGCGGAGCGGTTCGAGCTGCCCGTCCGCGGCGGGACCCGGGTGGCGCGGATCACGCGCGGCGGCGACGGTGGCTACGTCGTCGACTGCGACGACGGCCCGATCGCGGCCGACAACGTCGTCGTCGCCACGGGCACGTTCGGCCGTCCGTCCACCCCGCCCTTCGCAGGCGAGCTCGACCCGCGGATCGTGCAGCTGCACTCGAGCGAGTACCGGCGGCCGTCGCTGCTCCAGGACGGCCCGGTGCTCGTCGTCGGCGCCTCGCACTCGGGCGCCGACGTCGCGATGGACGTCACCCCCACCCACCGGACGATCCTCGCCGGCCGCGACACGGGCCAGGCGCCGGTCGACATCGAGAGCCGGCGCGGGCGCGCCGTCTGGCTCCTGCTGGCGTTCATGGCGCGCAGGGTCCTGACGCTGAAGACGCCGATGGGCCGCAAGATGCGGTCCGAGATCCGATCGCACGGCGGGCCGCTGCTCCGTCACCGCAGAGCCGACCTCGAGGCCGCCGGCGTCGAGCGCACGACCGCCCGCGTCGCCGGTGTCCGCGACGGCCGGCCGCTGCTCGACGACGGCACCGTGCTCGACGTGGCGAACGTCGTCTGGTGCACCGGCTTCAAGCAGGACTTCGGCTGGATCGAGCCGCCCGTCTGCGGCGAGGACGGCTGGCCGCTCGAGGAGCGCGGCGTCGTCGCCTCCGCCCCGGGCCTCTACTTCGCCGGCCTGGCGTTCCAGTACGCGTTCAGCTCGATGCTGCTGCTCGGCGCCGGGCACGACGCGGAGCACGTCGCCGAGCACATCGCCTCCCGCGCCGAGCGGCCGGTGGCGGTGGCGGCATGACCACCCTGCTCGACCGCGGGCGCCGCGTCGAGCTCGCATCCGGCCGGCGCATCAACGTCCTCGAGACCGGGGACGGCGTCCCGGCGCTGTTCCTGCACGGCAGCAGCACGGACTCCCGATCGCTGCTACCCCTGCTCCCGCACCTGGACGGCGTGCGGGCGATCGTCGTCGACCGGCCCGGGTTCGGGAGGAGCGACCCGGTGCGCGTCCCCAAGGAGCGATTCCGGGCGGCCGCCGTCGCGTTCGTCGACGAGATCCTCGACGCGTTCGGGCTGGAGCGGCCCGCGCTCGCCGGCAACTCGATGGGCGGGACCTGGGCGCTCTGGTACGCGCTCGCCCGGCCGGAGCGCGTCCGCCGGCTCGTGCTCGTCGGGTCCGCCCCGCTGCTGCCGGGTACCCGCGCGCCGGCGCCGCTGCGCCTGATGGCCACGCCGGTCGTGGGCGCCCTCCTCGCGCGGGTCAAGCCGAACGCGGCGATGGTCGTGCGATTGATGGCCTCGATGGGCGAGAAGCACTCCATCGTCCGTCACCCGGAACTGCTCGCGACGCTCGTCGCCACCGGCCGGGACCCGGCCGCCACGGCGGTGAACCGGGCGGAGCTCCGGGCCGTGCTGGGGCCGCTCGGCTTCCGGCGCTCCGCGCTGGTGCGTGCGGAGGACCTTCGCCGCGTGCGGGCGCCGACGCTGCTGATCTGGGGCGACCGCGATCCGGTTGCGACGGTCGAGGCGGCGCGGGTCACCGCGGAGCTGATCCCGCAGGCGGAGCTCGCGGTGCTGCCGGCCGGCCACGTCCCGTACCTTGGGCACCCCGAGCGGACGGCCGCGCTGCTGTCCTCCTTCGTCCGCCGATAACCACCGTGAAGATGCCCGCCGTCGCTCCCCTCCACCCCGCGCCCGCGCGCTTCGAGGGCGGCCTCGTGGAGGCCGGCGACGGCGTGCACGCGTGGCTGCAGCCCAACGGCGTGCTCGGCGAGAGCAACGCGGCCCTCGTGGTGGGCGAGGGCGAGTCGCTGCTCGTCGACACGCTTTGGGACCCGTCGCTGACGCGCCGGATGCTCACGGCGATGGCGCCGCTGACCGCGGACGCGCCGATCGCGACGCTCGTCAACAGCCACTCCGACGGCGACCACTGGTGGGGCAACCAGGAGCTCGCGGGCGCGGAGATCGTCACGAGCGCGGCCGCGGCCGCCGTGATGGCGGAGCAGTCGCCCGGCGAGATGCTCCGCTTCGGCCGCCTCGCCCGCGCGGTGCGCCTCGTCGGCTCGAGCCCGGTCCCCTATCCGCGGCGCGGCGACCTCGCCGCCTTCGCGGCATACGCCGGCGAGGCGCTGCGGCCGTTCGCGTTCGGCGACGTGCGGCTCGTCGGCCCCACCCGCACGTTCTCCGGCGAGCTCGTGCTCGAGGCAGGCGGCCGTGAGGTGCGGCTGATCGAGGTCGGTCCCGCCCACACGCCGGGCGACCTGATCGCGTGGGTGCCGGACGCGCGGATCGCGATCGCGGCCGACATCCTCTTCGTCGGCGTCACCCCGATCATGTGGGCGGGCCCGCTCGAGAACTGGGTCGCGGCCCTCGAGCGCCTGCTCGCGCTCGGCGCGGAGCGCTTCGTCCCCGGCCACGGCCCTATCTGCGGGCCCGAGCAGGTCCGGCACCTGATCGACTACTGGCGCTGGCTCGACCGGGCTGCGACGGAGCGCCTCGACGCGGGCCTCGCACCCGCGGACACCGCGCGCGAGCTCGTCCTCGGGGACGAGGTCGCGGAGCTGGGCTTCGCCGGATGGCTCGCCCCGGAGCGGGCTCTGATCAGCGTCGGGACGATCGACGCGCACCGTCGCGGCACCGCCGGGCCGCCGGGCCCGCGCGACCTGATCGCCGCGTTCTTCCGGATGGCGCTGCTCGCTCGCGACCTCCAGAACGACCGACGGCCGCCCGGAGGCGGCCGTCGGTTCGCGGGGCCTGGAGGGGCCGGCGCTACTTGATCTGGTCGTAGACCTTGAACATCGGCATGTACATCGCGATCACGATGAAGCCGACGATGCCGCCCACGAGCACGATCATGATCGGCTCGAGGATGGAGGTCAGGGCCTTGATGGCCGCCGCGACCTCGTCCTCGTAGAAGTCGGCGACCTTGGTGAGCATGATGTCGAGGTTGCCGGTCTCCTCGCCGACGGCGATCATCTGGGCGACCATCGACGGGAAGATCACGGCGTCGCGCAGCGGGGCCGCGATCGAGCCGCCGGACTTGACCGACTCGATGACGTCGGCCATCGCGTCCTCGATCAGCGAGTTGCCCGCGGTCTGGCCGGTCACC
>Ga0126312_10000780_pt1 | contig 19834 bp, 21 predicted proteins | sample Plot104A_FD_92537 | JGI IMG/M metagenome (GOLD analysis project Ga0126312, IMG submission 92537) | Serpentine soil microbial communities from UC McLaughlin Reserve, CA, USA - Plot104A | ecosystem: Environmental > Terrestrial > Soil > Grasslands | place: USA: UC McLaughlin Reserve, Lake County...
TCTGAGGACTACCTCTGCTCTTAAAGTAGGATCTTTTATTACAGGTCCTAAGGGATAAGGCAGGGCGCTTTCAGGATAGTTTCTTTCTAGGGCATCAGCATTTTTCTTGTCTTGCAAAGAGTATGACATAAACAACAAAAAGACGCCGGAAATTAAAGCTGCAAACAATATCATTCTTACAATGGTATATCTATCTAACATAAACAGCAAAGAGAATAATGTTTCTCTTATAAATAGAACCGCCTACCTCCTTCAACTAATATATAGTCTAGGGATTATCAGTAATAGCAATAAACAAAATTTCCTTCTTGTTTCCTTCACGGCTGTAGAAAATATCGCGATTTTCTTTTTTTCTGCTCTAACTTAACTAAGACCTTGGTCATTAATGCACCAGCTATAAATCCGCCAACGTGTGCAGTAAATGCTATTGGAAGTGCACTTATGGAGCCAATCACTGCAAATACAATTTGTAGCGCCAGCCAATAATAGGCCCTTGTATTGCCCGTGATAGCAGCTATTCCTAATACTCCGGAAATAGCTCCTGATGCTCCTACCAATACTATATCTCCATTATGTATGATATAATATGCTATTGCACCATGAAATAGAGCTGCTACAATTCCTATATTGTAACATTTTGGAATTCAGAAGCTGTAATTTGTTTAATAAGAAGAATTAATACTCATCATTCTATGCCACAGGCTAGTTTACTTAGATAATTAATAAAAAAAGAGTCTCTCGACACTACTAACGTCCCAATCAACAAAGAATAACATTCCTTGGTTCTAAAGCACGTCTTCCACAACATGGACAGTCAGTTGCTTCCTTCTTAATATGAGATATCTCTATCAACTGGATTATAATCTTACAATTTTGACAACGGTATATTGCAGCCAACTTTGTCTTTGCTTATTGTATAATTTAGAAGATTAATTCTATTCTATTCTATTTGTTCCTTAATTTTAGGAGGATGGCTTTCTAACCATTTACTTCCTTTTCTTGCAAGTAACTCGAAATTCTCTCTAAACCTGGGATCATTCCATTCTTTTCTTATGCCATATATGACTGACTTTGTACCTTCCCATTCTGTCTGTACTCCTCCATATCTGTCAAAATACAGATTCTCGTCAAGAAATCCGTATTCTATCAATATTCCTGCTAATTCAAATTTTGATGTAAATCTTTCAAAGAGTTGGGCTCCTTTACTTCCCTGAGGATACTTATTTCTAAATTCTTCAAAGGATGCTGCTTCTCTATTATATTCTCCCCAAAACCATTCTGCTGCTTCAAAATCATAATTCGTATTATATAACTCAGCTAACTCTAACAACATATCAATATCATCCTCAGTTACTGTTTTTATTTTTCGTCTTTTAGACTCGGACTTTAGCTTTTGTCTGGCTTTTGCCATAGCTAAAGGTATGACTTCTGGTAAATAAACCCATTTATAATACTAGTTTATTAGCTAGATACAAAATAACATTTCTGTTCGTTGATAATGCAGGTCCAGGAAAACGTTCCGCCACTATTTGACAGAAAAGTCGACTTAATAACTGCAGGTCTACCAACAGGCTATGCCAAGCATCTAAAAAAATGAAAATGAAGTGTCATGAAATAGTGCTTTGATTATATGCAATTATATTATGTGTATGAAAACTGAGGTTAAACTATCTGATAACTACAGAAGATTAAATATTATCCTATTAGCAAAGTTTTAGATTTGATGTATTTGCCGTAACCAAAGGAACCTTTTTTCTTTATAAGTTATTACACAAACTTTTGGCCACAACTGTCACAATATTTAGCATCATCTCTATTTTCACTTTGACAATTTGGGCATTTCTTCAATGTCTGTGTGGCAAAGTATTGAGAAATGACTTCTTTTATTTTCCTGTCTAAAATTTCGTTTCCTATTGCAGATGCTGAAAGTCCTCCAAATTGTGTAGACAGCAAATCTATTATCGCCTTAACAATTGTACCTATGTATATTATGCCATAATCGTTTGCCACTAATTGTAGCTTTGTATTGTCCTGCTGAGTGCGAGTGACTTCTAATTTAACAGGTGCCGTTTTAAAATCTGGTTTGGGTATTTCAGTCTGACCAAGAATCCTGCCCATACGTTGGTTAACTTCCGTTGCTAGGTCGTATTCTTTTGGATAATTCTGTTTGAACCATTCCAATATATTAGGCCGGCTTGTATTAGACATCTGAGAAACTGTATTTAAACGGCAATAATTAACCATGTTGGTAACATTACCATTAACGTAACATACCGACATGGTATTCTCTGTATTTCTCTGTATAAGTCTTGGAAATGAACAAAAGACAACAGTTGTCTAAAAACTATGCCCGCATATACTGTATCCAACCGTAACAATAAACGCTTCTCGTCAAAATCAGCAAGATTCGAAGGGATTTAGAACCGGACATCCGGACAGGATTTTCTACGTGTATGAATATTCTTTATTTGCACCATATGTAGTACCTTAGACAGCCTGAAAAAAGCAAAAAAGACCAGTTGCCATATAGTAGGAAAATAAAGCTAAAGACCTCAGATTTAGTAGTTATATTTCACTAAGGTAAACCATTAAGCATGTCTTGGTAGACCAATATATGATAATTTTAAAATATGCTCATATGAAAAGCAAAAACCTTAAACGGCAGGTTTTAGCTACTAGACATCTGGAACTGGATTTTTATTAACCCGCAGACTGATACTATCAAACGATGAGTGAAGAAGTATTCTAGTTCCCATGGTAAAACAGAAGAAGGAAAGGAACATAGTTGTTACATTCCAGGCGTATGTTAAGGACTTTAAGGAATTGCTGTCTGCTGAAAGATTATTCAAATCACAACTCGATCAGCGATACAAAATCTCTGGTAATAGCAGCCAAATCGGTATAGAAACTCGACGCGTTGAAGAAGAGTAGTCGTAGCCTAACTACAAACCTTTAATCATTTTTACAAGTTCTCTAAGCTAGAATGAAGATCTCATCAGTTGTTAAAAGTAGGATTCTATAGATGATACAAGCTGTTGAGTTCGAATAACAAAACCAGAATGTGTTGTGAAACAATTGTCCATATAGAACTGAGCTGTTTATTTCGCATATTCCCCTAGCGGTAAATTAGCATTTCGACCGACTGCATAATACCACCAACTAGTTTAGTATTACATGAGACGTAATCTATTTGCTATATTAAATCAAGGCGTCGAAAGATAAAGGTCTTAATAACTGATTATAGACATGAGTTACCAAGATGATATAACGACTTGAGATAAATATTTCCATTCTTTATTGCAAAGATAACTTAAGAACCCATTGAAGAATTTCAAATTTGTGCAGGTCTTTATGTAGCCATAAGGAGATAAATGAAAAAAAGGTTAATTTGGAGGCAGTGTCGGGTTAAAAGTTACTAATACATAGTCCAGACCTTGAGATGGCTGAACTCCCCCATAATGGTATTGTATCCAGAGGTTACGATATCCATAAACTGTCCGAAAAGTGGACGCGCACTTTCATCATTTTCCATCTTTGTCATGACATCGTCTCGATGTGTGCGGTCTCTATAGAAATTTAGCTCCAACCAAACCTCCTCATCTTGGTTAGCCGAGACAGTTTTGGCTATGTTGGTAAAGTCCATTAAGGTCTCGTTACCATTGAGTTGGAAGAACTCCGAGCGCAGGGCCCCGTGTTTTCTATATATGTCACTATATTGGTTGTTGAGCCGCACCATCGCGTCATGGTTCTTTTTCGGTAGTCGGTAGATGTAGAGCTAGACATGGCCTCCTATCCCTTGCTCTATTTCCGTTCCATGTAGTTTATTCATGGGCAGCACTATATTTTGTATAGTATATAAGCATCTAAGGGAAAAAAAGTATAGTTGGATTCACTTTACAAAAAATTATGAAGGTAATGAACACAGAGACTAAAACCCTGTATAACTTTAAACACACATAAATCTCTATTTTGTTGTTGTTTACGCTGTTATAAATAAGACAATGTTTAAAAGTTCTAGAAGAAAACCCTGAAAAATGACTGTTACCTACGATAGGAACTTACTATAATAAAGATCATCTCAGACCACAACCATTCTCCTATTTCTTATAGCAAATAACATACGAAACCCATTGAAGAGTTTCAATCTTTGTACAGAAATCCTCAGTCTCCGGTCTTATCATGGCTTTGTCCATTCTTTAATATCGCAACGACACCTGTACGTTGAATCAGGACAAGTTAGATGGAAGACTTTCTTTGATTACCAAAGTCAGATAACTGTCCGTCTATACTATTATTATTATCGATATAATCCTCGACAATCAATGCTAGGCTTTCCGATTGTTGCATCAAAGAATATTTTTGTTAACTTGGCATATGCAGAAACAGGAAAAGGAACTGACATATTCAAAGTTATTATGACAATATTCGGAGTTGAGTAACAAAAGTAACAAAAAATAAAACTGCAATATAAGACCTGATATAACGATTTAATACTGGATAGTATCTCAATTAAGGTAGGGTTAATGATTGCCAAAGGACTCGCAAAGGTATTGTCATCAATTGCATTATTACTACTGCTATCGCCACCGCCTTTATCACATCTAGTTCCAACCAAAACTGCTTTAGCAATTGAATTAAACTCGGTAAACGATATTGTAAACAATTTCACAAAAAATCTTTCTGACGAAATAAAAGATATTGTATCTAATGCAATCAATAGTAGTATTGGTAGTACAAGCAATATTATCTTATCTAATGCTTCGAATATGACGTCAAGTCAGATTGTTATGTCTAATAACAATATGAGTACTGGAAATATTATTTCCAATCAAGTTATCAGTAAGAATGGAGTTTGTAGCTCCAACATAGTCGGAGGACCAGGCAATAATACAATATCTTCTACAGGAGTATGCAATGATCAATTGACAGGAGGGTTAGGTGCTGACAAGTTTGTCTGTGGTCAGGGAACAGACACAGTTAGAGGTTTTAACTCAAAGGAAGGGGATATTATTATAGATCCACAGAATTGTGAAACAATCTTGTAACTATACAAAGTAGGGTATTCAAAAAAGAAGTTGAATTCCGAAAGAAAGCTTTGAATAGGGTTTGAGAGCAAAATAGGCTACTATTTAGCAACAATTGCAGATCTCTTCAATAACTATATTTTCTTGTTATTTGGAATTAGGCATTACTAACAATAAGTAAATGATTATTCCTCTTGTCCTGTTATCTAACGTTCTACTTTTTATAACTCGTTAGTTTGTGGACCTTGTGCTAGAATATAGTTTGATAGGGAAATTATTCCTGCTACTACTATTGAAAAGATAAGAGCAATACATTTGAATTCAATACCTAAACTGCATTCCACAACAAGGACGAAAGATCCCTTTATGATAAAGGTAGATCTCACATCTTCTTCAGTATTTCTTTATAACTGAATAATAGGACTCTCCTACGACAATCTTGGAATATATTTTCTCACATATATTACGACAAACCATGGCGAGCTAGCTGAAAAGTTGCTAGCGACATGAGCTATGATAATGTGCTGGAAGAGGGAGGGATATCACTAATAGCCTTACGAGAACCAGATTAGGACAGATAATAGATAGAGCGCTCTTAATACAACTAGGATCTATCTATTATCTTAAATCAACAAATTAGCAGACTATATCTTCTTCCTATGATCAAAAGTTCCACTAGAGTGGCAATTATTGTTCATTTTAAAACCAAAACTAATCCAGCAGAACTATTTCAGAAAAGCGGGGGAAGCTTGACATTATGTAAGATATTTTATTACTGATTTCTAGGGATTGTAAAATTTAATGAGCCAATCATTTTCTGGACTGTGGGCAAATATTTGTCATAAATATATGTGTAGGTAAGATATGTTAGAATATAACCCTTGTCTCCATTGACAGCATATACTTCCATAATTATAGACAGAGTCCCTGAAACTTTTTCGAAGTATACTACCTTGTGTGCTGGAGTATTTCCTGCAATAGTTGTTGGCTCTGATTGAAGAATTGTCCTCACACTAGTGTCTTCTGTAAGAGATATCGCAGCAGGAGGCCTTTCCAGAAAGCTAATCTCTTGCTCTGCGAATTGTTTTAGTGAGGCATTATTGCCAGTCAAATTCTTAACTGCCATGTAAACAAAAACAGATTCTCCAAATACTTGCGAAGGTGGGCTAAAAGATATAAGAAAAGTCAGATTAGCACCCGGAGCTATTTCTTCATTAATCCAACTAGAAGGATAGAGCAAACTAAATCCATATTGTGGGTTTGTATAATTTGTGAAATTACTGCTAGCTGCAGCGCCCAAGGGTATCCTTTGTCTTGTCTCCTGCTCAGGTTACTGATGTGCTATTGCTTCTTCTTGTTGTTGTAGAAGGCTGAAGGGTTGTTGAGCAAAAGCAAACACTAATAACAGAACCACAATAGCAACAATTGAACTTCTTAGAGATGAAATAAAATCATTTTTTTGCAAATGAATTAGACTATCGAAATCCAGAGAACATATATATTTTTACGGCATCTACAATCTAGATTATATTAGTTGTCTAGTAGTTGTTGAATAGAAACCTTAAGTCCGGCCTTTAGTTGTGGTTCACTGGCGTCTTCCAACAGTTATCCCTTTTGTTTTTTAATCAATATGTTATTGTCTTCTTCTACCTTTACTTCATAGGTTGGCTCAGGTCTCATTCCAGGAGGCCTGACCACTTTACCATTCCTAATATCAAATCTAGAACCGTGCCAAGGACATTGAACTACATAATCTTCAAGTTTTCCTTGTGCAAGAGGACCACCCATATGAGTACAAACATTGCCTATTGCATAATATTTTCCTTCAACGCTGGCAACACATACCTTTTCGCCATTAACTTCAATTGCCTTCATATGTGAGTCCTGAATTTCTTTTGTCTCCGCAACTTTTACGAAGTCTTCCATTTTACTTGTCCCTTTTCTTGTGATTTTTATATTATATTCTTATAATTATCTTTTTTGATGTCCGACTTTTTGAACATAGTTTAAATAAAAAAGACAATATATTGATACACCTGCAAAATGATGGCCCGGGTTTCTGTTCCGTTCACCGAAGGTCATTATTATGGTAGAGAGGAAAGGCCAAACACGGAGCTGGCTCATAATAGCCCTCTGCCTGCAGGAAAATTCATAGTAGATATCAATAGTACGGCAAGGGAACGTGAAACAACACATTTTATTAACAATACACGATGTCACCTCTTTCTCCAACATGGAAAAAGGGGTTAGACCAAAAGTTAACTAAACTAGTATCACAATATAGCTGGTACAACTACTGCGTTTATTATGGAATTCATGTGACTGTGTAAAACAATGGTGTTATTTAAGCAAGAGCTTAATGCTGAACTAATAAGCAGCAACAAAAGCTAAAGGTTTCTTGCACATTAGTAATCATCCAGTAACCTTAGAGATCTACAAAAGTTGGTTCAGTCGCAATTAAGTCCAGAACAGAATCAACTGGGAATGAAGATCAGTCTAGTCCGAGAACATAACCGTATTGACATTAAGAAGTCCTTGTAGTTCTTCTTCTTCTTCTTTTTATAATATACATGATTATTGCAGTTACACCAATAGTCCATGCTATTACAGACAGGATCCATATAAGATCATTATAACCGAAAGCCATTTTCGTGCTAATATTGTGTCTCTTTCTGTTCTATTACTATTGGTTGACCTGATTATGTCTATTGTTCTTATACGTGGAGGGGTATAGAATGTCCTGGCTCACTGTGTTCGAATCTCTGGTCAGGTAAGTTAAGGCTCTTTCCTAAATCTCTGATTATGTTTCTAATGGTTACTTCAGTCACACCTGCCGCCTTTGCCATGTCGCGTTGAGTTGTATTCTCTGCAATCCCTTTACATGCTATATCCAATACTGATGTGGCCAACCCCATAGGGCCCAAGTCAATCTTGTCCCTTTATTTAGGCCCAGTTTGTATATTACATGAAAAATTCATTTGGCTGTAATCGAAATCGAAGAAGAACAACAGCAAGGTTCTGATCGTTAAAATTCAAAATATCTTCTGTGTATCACGAAAAATGTTGTGTTGTGATTCCTTTTAATTCTTTGTAAAAAACTTGCAAAAGTCTTATGAATTCTGGCCTGACATGTTCTTGCCAATGCTGTTGTTGTTGTTCTGTAGTTGTGTCTGTTAAAATTCTGTTTCGTATTCACTATCCCCTTGATTTGTTTGATGATAAGTGAGAAAATGAAAAAACCAATGCGCCCACCTATCAAGAAGATCACTAAGAGCAATAGCTAAATCTACCTGGGTCCTGTTACAATACACATTTGTGAACCTGATAGCTTATCATCTTTCAGGCAAAGCTCTTCACTTTTGATACAAAATAGACAGTTATGGCTAAGGCCTATGAGCAACAATATTTAACCTAACAAAATCCAAGAACCAGCGTGTTTTTGATTTATTACTACGTTTTTCAACTTCATCTAAAAACAATTCCAAGAATACAGTCTTTAATTTAGAGTCATCATTATCTGGCGACAGACGTTCTAGATAAGGTTTCATTACTACCGTTTTTACAAATTTAGAATATATGTGGCGATTTGGGAGAATTACACGATCACTATTCGAGTATACTGTTGTATTTACATAGCCTGTCTCTTCTAGCAATTTATTTGTGTCATCAGGCCTGGCAAAATGCCACGATTGCTTCCAGTCTGTAAAGTACGCTTTGAATTGATCTAAATGCGTAATTCGTTCTAACAATGCGATGATTTGTTGTAGATTTCCATACCCTCCACATTGGATTAACAACTGGCTACTACCAGTACTACTAGTACTAGCGCTATTACTACTGATAGTAGTATATTTACTATTCATTGGCCTTAGCATTTCCCAAAAAATTTGAAACGCTTTTCTGTGATCTTGTACCCAATGAAGAGCAGAATTAGAAAAAATGACATCCAGCTTTCTTGGAAGTCTTATATCCGTAAAACTAGATTGTACTATTTCAACATTATCAAATAATTGAAGATTGTTTCTTGCCTGTTTTATCATATTAGAATCAATATCAACAGCATAGACCTTTCCTCTTGGAACTTTTTTGGCTAACTGCTTTGTGAGTAAGCCCGATCCACACCCTGCATCCATAACAATTTCATTTCCATGCCATTTTCGCCATTCAAGTACCTGTTGACCCCATCTATACTGAACAAAATATGAAACTTGATCATATGTAAGTGCATCCCAAGAGCCTTTATTTTTATATCTCATTATCTTGTATACTCATTAAAGCTTCTACCCCGTTATTAATAATCTAGGCTATATTACTGGTAAATAAATTCATTTTTGTTTGTTTTAATATGACAGATCATTTAGGTATAAACAAATTTGGCTCAGGCAATGAATAATCAATAATACCCTTAAAGCTTACTCTCTAGCCAGTGCAAGGTAAAAGAACGTTTCGGAAAATGAAGGATTTCTTCGAAAATCTACATAAAGAGGGGACGGGCTTATTAGACTTTAATGGGAAAAAGATACCATGCATCTACGTGGATTCAAAAAAATATGATGACATAATTCGAGACACATATGGCAAAAAGTTAGCCGTTGATACTTTACTCAATATTTTTCATGATGGCACTCATGTTTTTGTCGATATTCAAATGCAATTTCTAGATTCAGATAGGAAGGAATATTTTCTAGTGTTTGCTAATGATATGCTAGAATTTTTTGAAACTTTATCAAAGACTGGACTTATAGCCATTGTCCCTCAGAGAGAATATTCTACAAAAGATCAGAATATCTTTGTCATCCAAATCCCAAAGATAGACTCAGCAGAGAAGGCCTTTGAGATTATTAAGGCTAATGCTAAAACGTAAATGGGATTGAACATAAAGCATTGTTCATAAAGCTGCCTGAGGTACGTGTATATAAAAACTATGGTCTCTCTTTTCTCTTGTAATTGGTTTATTTTATATTCTGAAAGTATACCTTTTAAAAATTAATGAGATTGTAGTATGCCTTCCTTGCTTGCATCAGTAACAGTCTCAATAGGAGCTATTTTATGACCCTCAGCTTCAAGTCTCCTCTTTGCTTCACCATACATCTGTATCGCCTGATTAATTGCTTCTTCTTGATTATTTGCAAGAGCTCTAACTGATATACGCGCACCTTTTGCTGTTTGCTTAATTCTTACACTATGAGAAAACTGAGCAGGAAATCTTATTTGTACTTCTCCACTCATAATGCTATCACTAGTAGCTATCTTTATCATCTTTTAAATGTTAGAATATACAGCTACACAGTACCGCCAAGTTAGAAAAGCTTAATGGAATAGCAGGTCCTACAATAGAACTTTTTCTGTTCACATAATCCTGACGAATTTTTTTATAATTATTATTCATCTATACAAATTTGTAGAAGAATTTGTCTGGTCGATCCTCATCTTTCTGAGCTCTTGTTCTATTATTTTAGCTTGATTAAGCAAGAAATTAATATCACATGACAACCCCGGAATGAGTCTCATAATTGCTTCCGAAACCACTGCAGCTGCTCTGAATTCTGATACATCTTTTGATAGTTTAGATATCAAAACAATAACATCAAAATTCATCCATGCACCTTGGTTTAATAATAAAGCAGGAATTCCAGTTACAGACCCACTAGAGAACTGAGATACTAGATCTACATTTTTCAATTTTTCTCTAGCCCTTTCTGTACTTGCGACCGTGTATATGTTTTGTAAATCAGGTTCCTTAAGAGATCCTGTAGATTCTTCACCGAGTATAGTTCCAGCACTAATAATAAGTTTACATTCATTTTCTTTTGCCCACTGCAAAATTGTTCTCGATATAGAATAATACATTGATTGATCAAGATTTAATTCGGATAAGAACATGGCTAATTTGATGTCTTCATTTGCATATATTCTGGCTGGAAAGTTCGGGATTCCATCGTAGATAACTGCCAATGGAGGAAATGCTGGTGAATCAAGAACTGCAACAAGTTCATTCTTTACAGAGCGCATAAAACACGTAGAAGCAATAGAATTTGTAAGTCCCCCGCTAGGGAAGCCATCAATTACAGTTCCACCCTTGAGATTGACTTTCTTTATAGTACGAACTTCAATCTGCTGTGGTGGTAATTGCCAGCGTGACAATAGTAGATGAACATTCTACATCAAAATATAAGAGTTTATAGATTGAGTATTATATTTTCATCTGTAGTTTTTGCAACTACACTCTTTACATCCCAACTTTTTTGTCCTTGCATCATAATAATGCTGACCTATTCTATGATTGCATCCCTTCGAAGAACATACTGCTCCATTACCCATGCCTATTGTCTCTTCCTCCTCCTAAACTATGCAGCAGCAATTCCTTCTGTCGATTCTCCAACAAACTCTGCCGCAATAATGTGTTTGCACTTTAACAGTCTATAATTAAAGTCAGGACATGTGCATGTCTTAATGTCAGTATCAACTTCATAGAATTTGCCTTCGTCCTTTATACTCCTAACCTGAAATATCTGTTGACAGTTGTTGTTATTATTGTTATTACTGCTGTCCTTAATTATTATTGGTTCTTGCTCGTTAAGTTGAATTATATTATATGCTCTTTCTATTCGTTTTAGTATTTCCAGTAACTCATAATCGGTTATTATTTTATGATCACCATTACTGATATATTTCCACCAATCGATTTTCATGCCTATATCGTTATACAATGCTCAAAATATGGATATAATAACTAGGGTACTTTATACGGAGGGAGGAGACAGATAGAGTTGTGTAATCTACGGGTAGTATAATTATTTCAACTCAAAGAAAAGATAATGATAATGTTATTGTCTCCATGAAAGACATGGGGTAGAAGGTTCAATTCTTAAAAAAGCCTCCCATACACGATACGACAAAATATAGGAGGACAATCAAAAGGATAGAAACTTCGCCTAAAGTGATTCATGTACCAAGCAGGGAGAGGGAGACATAAAAGCTATAATCAGCTGTAATACAAAAACCGTTTCTTACAAATGAATTCATATTTTCGGTAATAGTAGGGAAAGCAAGATAATGACAACAATTGAGCTTACTGCTGCTTCTACATCGTTGTATTGTTACTCATTTAGTGTTACCTCATCCATATGACTTTTATGCTTTACAAATTGAACAGTTGGTAAAGGTTCTTTGACAAAAGGGTTGTTAAACTCTAGTTATTGCTTCTGTTACAACTTAACTTGCTATATGCAATTGCGTATGTGAGAGTCAGTACTGAGGAACAAACAGTATTAAATCAAAAAATGGCAATGGATACTTGGGCTTCAGAACATGGTTATCAAGTTATATATTATTTTGAAGATTCTGCAGTAAGTGGAAAGATACCTGCAATAAAAAGAAAATCTTTCCAAGATATGCTAGAATTAATAAAGGAATGTCCTATCGATGCAGTCCTAGTATATGAATTATCAAGGGTAGGTAGAACATTTTGGGACACACTTGATGCCATAAAAGCAATTGAAGAATATGCCCCATTGATTTCCTGCTCTCCCAGAGAAACTTTTTTACAAAGCACAGAACCGAGCGTACGAAAGCTAATGTTAGGGATATTGACATGGGTGGCTGAAAGAGAGCGTGAAATGTTGGTTCAAAGAACAAAAGACGGCATGAGGAGAGCAAAAGAGTCAGGAAGAGTAGTAGGACGACCTATTAAAATGATAGATAAGAATGCTCTTATTCGATTACTTGCAGAAAATACTCCTAGAGCAAAAGCTGCTAGAACTTTGGGAGTCTCAAAAGCTACCTTGTATAAGGAGCTTGCTCGAATAAATAATAATAAAAGTTGAAATCCTGGTATTAAGGCGTCGAGAATAATTCAATAGCAGAATGTATTTGCTGATTCTGCTATACGGCATATTCTTATACAATATCCTATATTTTCCCACTCCATTATATTCCGAACTCCGTCAGGCTGTCTTAATAATCTAAATAAGACCAGCCATACAAACTGGTATATGAAGGCTGAAGATCTGCATAGCCTTTGCACTCATATACTTGAATCTGACAAATCTATAAGGTTTGTAGGAATTCCAAATAAGATGGGCAAACAGATTATATCGTGCTATAGAACTGGAGTTTTGTTTTGGCCTGTATATGGCTGACCCAATGATCATAGCCCTTCTTATAATCATGCTCTTTGATTTTATGATTAATCATGACTGATTTGAATTGAATCTTTATGACTTGTATGTTTCAATATTCTATTTTCTATGGAGGCGGAGGCGGCACAGAGTCTAGCGAGGAAAGACCGGAAGAAGAATCAGAGGAACCAGAGGAACCATCACAAGAACAAGAACCATAACAAGAGATAAACAACGAAAGTGAGGACTAACTAGCTATCTGCATTTTTATATTAACCTGATAACTAAATGATATTACTTACCCCACGATATTACATCATAATAATATGGAATTGTTAGAATCTATTGGTTGGATTGCATTGGGCTTTATACCAACACTAGGTAGTATGGAGAGGGCCTTTAGAACCACAAAACGGTTAAAGCTACATGCTATCAGAGAAATCATGTTAAGAGAAGAGAAGGCCCGCTTGCCATTTTAAAATGGACTCAATTAATAGTAGCATACATGCTCTGCAGCGGCTATTATCAACAAACCTGTCTTCATCTTCTGGCAACTGCCGCATAACAAAGATACCTCAAAATATCACCCACATGATAAATGGAATTGAATACTGTGCTGTTGGGATTACATGTGATGATGGTACGCAATATGGAATACAGGCTTATGGACAAGAAGCTATAGATCTCCACAAAGAATCACTCAGATACTATATGTTAGAAAAAGAAGGAAGAAAGGATATGCCTCTCGCCTATAATATTTCCTAGCGATAACCAAGAAGTACAATTAATATCAAGTTAATACACTTGTTGTAACTGATGTTAGCTGCTTTATATGGCAAGCTAAAGGGAAACAAACTAGTCAATCAGTAGGAAGAAGGAAAAAAGGATTTAGTAACTTCTTTTTTCAGGTAAGTTAACATTGTTTGGTCTGTTATTAACTCTTATTTATCAGAAATATTTTTATGGTTATTATGCGATAAATACAGTATACCGACCAGCCGAAATAGATGACGATATACTGCTTTGGCCTAAGCTTCAGGTAAAGGCCTGAAGTCACTTCAGAAGCAGTATATGCTGTCATGCATAGTAGATTAACCACATTCTAATCAAATGTGGTGAGTAGGGAGGGCATGACAGCATGGGCAAACCACAGGGCTATGTCCTAGTCTATCGAAATAGTCTTGCAGGGAAAGCCACATATCTTCGAAAGTTGGTCGGTATATGCAATTATCATTGTATTGTTTGTAGGTGCTTATTTTCTTTATATTCATTTAAAGGCCTTTCCAGTACTCTATTTATTTGGTAAGACGTCTCCTCCTCCTCATTAGTTTTCTCTTTTCTATAGACAAAGGAAGTGCAAAACATGGAGATTTAGGTTTTATTTGAAAGAATTATGATGGTAAAACCATTTGAAGAAGCAGCATTTAAGCTAAAGAAAGGATAAATAACTACAGAGTCAGTCAAAGTAGAATTTGGATATCATATAGTTAAGATGGCATATGATATTGACAAGGAAGTGTAATAAAGGAAATTGGATGCTTATTTGGAAGAAGAACTATTGATATTCTCACTTATTGTATACAAAATCCCAATGCTTCAGATTTTGAAATGAAGAAACAAGGTGATTATTAAAGTCGGATATGAAATGCTTTAACTACTAGGCCTCAAAGATTCAATCCGAAAACTGATTTCTCATAAGATAATGTTTCAAAGTTAAGGCCCAAGTCCTTTGCATACTGGTAGGATCTTATTATCTCTTCTTCAGAAGGAGATCGTGCAATTTCGCTGTAATGTTCACGATATTTTGGTGAGATGGGATCGCATAGATTATCTGGATGATACTGATCCATGATATTGATTGGAACCTCTGGCATATTTCTGGCAATCCACTCTAGGACTGGTTTGGTACAACATTCTACATGATTTGGCATTATAAGATGGCGTATGACAAAATCTTCTCCCCATTCATAAATAAGTCTAAGATTATTAGTTACAGTATCCCAGTACCAAGGAGTTCTAGACAAATGCAGAGCACATTTACCAGGTCCAAATTTGAAGTCTGGAAGCCAAGCATCCATGAGCGAACGGAGAATACACATTGTCTCTTTGCTCATAAAGAAGTTTGAATTCCAAAGCTGCGGGCTATTGAACAGTCGTTTCTGGTAGAATGCATATTCTGAATTCATTTTCCAAGTGCTAAAGTAATTATTATAATTTCGATTATCAGCCTTTATAGCTTCGATATAATTAAGATCTCCTTCCTTTTTTTTGTCTATATTTGGCATCTTGAAGGAATCAAGCATGCTTATTGCTTGCACAATGGTATGTAGGTGTATTGTCGGATCACCACCAACCCAGTTTGTGTTATGGCAGCCTTCCATTCTTAGCTGCCAAATCATCAGTGCTAAGAGATTGGGTGTTATGGGAATGCCATTATCCTTATCTGTGCTTATGTCTCCGTTCTGACAAAAAGAGCATCTCATATTGCAGCTTGTGAAGAATATTGTTCCTGATCCCATAATTCCTCTAAAAACAAGCTCCTCGCCACGGTGATGAAAGTAGCTGCTTACTTTAGAAGTGGATTCTAGCTGACAGGTTCCATGTCTCTTTGTTTCTCCATCTCCAATTTTCTGAACAGGTCGGCGGTCAATCTGACAATTCCAACGACAGAAGTTGCAATGTGCTAGCATCCGCTTGACTAGCTCGACATTCAAATCCATAAGAGACGTTTTCTGCCAAGCTAAGTCGGATATTGTGTCGACCTCTCCTGACCTGACACCTTTCCATGTTTCCAAAAATCTTTCTATAAGGTTTCTGTGCTCTTCCCAAAGCTCTTCCTCACTTGCAAGTCCTAGATCTGTAATATTACAAGATATAAATTTCGAAATTAGGTACTTAGCAGGCATACGATTTATCGATACTGCAAAATACCAGGGAAGCACACTATTGTTGCGATCATTGCTACTGTATTTGAGTTCTTTCCATACATCTAATGATTCAAACTTTCTAAACTCTTTATTAAGAGTTGAAAAGGGGTAGGATGTCATCGTCACTCTTACTACAAACTAACTGCTATTTCAATATAATTGATTTGCAAAGTGTCGTAGAGGTAGTTAGATAAATAATGTTACAGAAACCATTGAGTCTTTTTATAACCAAGTCAAAAGGCAAGAGAAGAAAAAAGCTAAATAACAACAAAAACAACAGGGCCAATATTTATGCAGGGGCCTAATCCCAAAGAAATCTATAAAGAAGCAAAAGTTTTGCTTTTTGTCTAATCTATCTATAGAAAAACAAACAAACAAAATACATATGTATGCATCTTTGGATAATCAGTTGGAACGGACATTATATGACTAACAGCCATAACAACTTACAATATCCTTTCAATAGGTTGGCCTCAATAAGAAGACGTTATACTAGCTTTGAATTTTTTAAGCAAGATCCCTCACAGACAATACATGTTGCATATAATAATGATAAGTTTAACTTATAGAGATAGAGAATTATTTCAAGCCCAAAACGTAATGGAGAACCTTATGCTTCTTATCAATTAACCAATTTTTATTGATGATTCTATAAGACATGCTTTTCTTTCTCCAATAGACAACGGCCTTGTATTTTTTGCTGATTATCAAGGTACAGAAAACTTTCAAATATACAAAGTAGGTGATGTAGTTGTGGCTCTCAACAATTTACTGTAATATAATTTACACTAAGGGCTTTAACGAAAAAATTAATACTCTTTACATGGTTTATTGCTCCAACAAACTACCATCCATTTTGGTTGCAATTGTATTATTAGCAACAATGGCAATATTTACTCAGGCAATTTATAGTCCTATACTAGCAATTGCACAAGAAGAAGAGAACGGAGAACCAGATATCCCACAGGCTATTTGTATTTATAAAGACCAGGAATATTCTCTAACCCCGCACATCTTTAATGATGGTGAAAAGTCATCTAGAATAGCCTTTCCTCAGCTGCCTGATGATTATGCGCCTCAAATGACAATACAACAAGGCGAAGAACTAACGATGGAATTTGGGGGGGATAAGCAGCCTGCTGAAATACAAGCTGTTTTGGTAGATTACGACGCAGATATTACTGAGACATATCCGCTTAAGAAAGTAGACGCCAACAAGTTTGAGATGACTCAAACAGGCATAAAGACATTAGAAGTAATTGCTACGTTTCCTGACGATGAAAATATATCATATACAATGTTAGTAGATGTCAAAGGCGAGGGAGAAAACAACTATTAGAAAAGTAATAAAAATATGCAATTCTGAATTCACTATTCGTGAATAAAGAAAAGTTTAGGCAACTTCTATAATAAACTGCAGTAATTATCTTATATTTATGCTGGAATTGTAGCCTTCTTTATAGTCATCTAAGGATGTATAGTGATTTTGTTAAAAGTCCATTAGATATTATCTCCTCCTACATCTATTCATTTGTTTGAAGGACCATATTACAATCCAGTAGGGAAAGTCTCAGGAAGGTCTTCATCTTCTTTAACTTCTTGCATATGAAGCGGATGTAAAGCGTGTGTTTTATCAATATACAGAAATGCATCATATCTTCTTGTAAGAAGGGTGGGTACATAATTTCCAAATCTTTCATATTCTGGATTATATACTACACCAATAGCTCTCTGACCTCGTCTCTTGTTCCTTGTTTCTTCAGCGGGGAGTTTTCTTGTGATACTTTCCTCAGCATTATCTCCAAATAAGAGAAGTCTATTTTTGCCTTTACTGAATTCATGAATCATAGCATCCCAACTCCCATTAACTGCAGGAGGAATATGCATTCTTTCCATTTTTTCTCCCCATTCTTTTGCAGCAATAACAGTTCCACTGTGTGTCCCAAATCCAAGCAATGCTGCATTTTTATCTCCTGCGTGTTCGCGAACTAGTTGCCCTATATTTACCATCTTAGCCTCTGCCATATCAGTATACTTGGCGTCACCTATGTGTGTGTTATGAGCCCATACAATTGATTTTGCTTGTTTACCATGAAACTCCATTAAACGTATAAGAGTATCCATCATATGTGTATCACGTATATTCCAAGTAGCAGTACCACCTTGTATCATTTTTCGGTAGTATAACTCAGCATTTTCTGCAACAATCGCATTTTGCTCTGCGTTAAAATATGCTTCTCTACTTGTAAGACCATCGCTCTTGTATTGATTGGCCTTATGCAATTCAATTAGCATATCAATAACCTCATCCTCACAGGATTCAGGTACAAATGCTGTGGCTCTAGCATAATCTTCAACACTTTTTCCGTAAGGCTCAAAGCAACGATATGCTTCAATCGCTGTTTTTAGGGCTTTAGGATCAACCTTTTTAAGATATCTAATTACGGCTTCCATTGACTCCCATAAACTATACACATCTAAGCCGTAGAAGCCTATCCTTTGCTCTTCAGAGGGCTTCTTGTTATACTCTCAACCATTCAACAAGATTGACTATTTCTCTGTTAGCCCACATCCAAGTAGGCCATCTATTAAAAGAATATAAAACATCATATGCATTTTTAGCTGAATCGGACATTCCCTTTATGTAGCGATTCACACTATAACAATCAGGCCAATCACCTTCTACTGCTATGAAAGAAAATCCTCTTTCTTTTATGAGCCTTTTTGTAATTTCAGATCGCCAACTATAAAATTCAGAGGTGCCGTGTGACGCCTCTCCTAAAATGACATATTGTATGTTATCTTTTCCAATCTGCTCAAAAAGAGGGTTTAAATCAACTGAGTTTTCTAACTTCTGATTGTATTCTTCTTCCAATTATGAACTCTCCTAATGATTTTTCTGCACTATCATTTTTTAAAATTATATCCTTTAGCTAGCAAAAAGGTAATTACTAATGAACTGAAATAGACCAGTCAGTTTAGAATAAAAAGATAGAAATTACGTCTCAAAAGATAGCTAACTACGCATAGACTAATGGGCGACTTTTCAAATCCTATTGTTGTAATAAGGTCTTCCACTCTTCTGTAAAAAATACCTGTTACTTGCTTTGTAGCCTAACTCAAGGGTAATATAATTAGTGATACTGCTAGACAAACGAGGCAGTATAACTAATCAATCTATGAATTGGATGATGCCGAGGGTTACGAGCAAAGCGATCCCAACAAGTATGAGGAATCCCGTTATCATAAGTACCATTGATCCCTTCATCATACGATCGTAGATAGCGGCTTTTGATTTCTTCCATTGGGCTATAATGGCAACAAGTGAAGAGAATGAGAACGAAACAATTACAAGATATGCAACAAGTACCTGTCTGTTAAGTTAAAATATCGACTCTCTTTCAGTTTGATCCAGATTGGTGATTGAGAGGGAAAGGAAGATAAAGGCCCCGGAGATTATGGCAGCGTTAATCTGAAGTATATCCTTGGCTTCCAAAGTGAATTAATTATGTGCTTTTCTTAATTACTTATTAATTAACAGGTAAGAACTTAAACACATTTTATCACATTTTATATCCTATCACTTATCGCATTGCTCTATAGTTATAGCCTATACTCCAGTGAGGATTCTTATTTTTCTTTCTTTCTTTCACCTAAATCTTCAACATTATTACTACAACGTAGTATTGCTATAAAGGGTAACTAGCGTAGTGTGTTTTATTTACTCAATCTTTGTGTTCTACAATGCCAAAATCTACATGCA
>Ga0126312_10000781_pt1 | contig 19827 bp, 21 predicted proteins | sample Plot104A_FD_92537 | JGI IMG/M metagenome (GOLD analysis project Ga0126312, IMG submission 92537) | Serpentine soil microbial communities from UC McLaughlin Reserve, CA, USA - Plot104A | ecosystem: Environmental > Terrestrial > Soil > Grasslands | place: USA: UC McLaughlin Reserve, Lake County...
GAGCTCGAGCGTCCACGCGACGGTGCCCATGTAGCCCTTGCCTGTCTTGCGGTTGACGCCGAAACCGACCAGGTGGAAGTTCCGCGTGCGCGACCGGTCGACGACCGTCAGGCGGTAGCGGCCGGCGCCGACGCGCTTCGCGCTCATCGAGACGGACGTACCGACGGTCGCGCGGAGTGCCTTCGCGACGACAGGCGGCGTCGCCCGGTATACCGTCAGGTTGCCGTTCATCACCTGGAAGTGCGGTGAGCACGCGTAGCCGTAGCGACCGACCGCGAGAGCGACCGTGACGCTGACGTCGCCGACGAACGGAACGCCGCTGTCGACGTATCGCTCGGCCGTTCCCTTGTTACCGAGGACGAAGTTGTGCTCCGGTGAGAGGTCGTGCACGAGCAGCTCGTAGCGGCCGCTCGGGATGCTCGACACGTGCGTGCCCGAGGCGTCGGCGAGGTCGATCATGAACCCCGGCCCGACCGTTCCGACCAGCCGCGGCAGATCCTCGCCGCTCGCGCTGCCGGCGCCGAAAAGGACGGCGGTCGTCGCGGCGGCGGCGAGGAGCTTGCGCATACGCGGGAGAGTCGCCGCCGTCCCACGATCTGGTCAACTGATTTCCGCGAAAGGACATTCCAGGCACAACAGCTTGACGGCGGAGCGGCGGCCGCAGAAGGTTCGTCGGATGCCCCTCCGCTTCGACTTCGGTGACGATCCGGAGGCGTCGCTGGCGTTCGCGTACTCGCCGCTGCTGGAGGCGGTCCTCAGCCTCCATGTGCTGACGGTGCCGAAGCACCACGCGCTCCAGCATCAGTGGGTCCGGTCGATGCGGTCGCTGCCGCCCGCGCTCAAGCGCGAGATCACGGCGCTGTCGTTCCTGTACCGGTGGACGCTGCCCGACTGCATCCTCCCGTCGTCGATCACGACCTATGAGGAGTTCGACGGCGAGCTGGCGCGCTTGCGCGCGCTCCGTCCCGACGTCGCCGCATTCGAGTTCCTGAGACCACTCTGGGACCACGGCGGCGGCGTCCGCCCGCAACGCAGACGGATCCTCGGCGACCCCGACGTCCGCGCGCACGCGGTCAAACGCGCGGGCACGATCGGGACCCACGCGCGGCGCACCGCGGCGCTGATGTTCGACGACCCGAAGGCATTTCTCGAACGGTTCGTCGATCTGCTCGAGGCGTACTGGACCGGGGCCTTCGCAGCCGAATGGCAGCGCATCGAGCCGATGCTGGCGGAGAGCGTCGTCGACGCGGGCCGGAGGATCGCGCGCGACGGCGTCTACGGGTTCCTCGTCGGCCTCGCGCCGCAGCTCCGGATCGAGCCCGGCAATGCCGGGTTCGGCCTCGACGTCCCGCACCACCATCAAGTCGTCCTGGAGCCGCGCAATCCGCTGCTCCTCGTGCCGAGCGTCTACGTGTGGCCGCACGTCCGGATCAACTGCGATCCGCCCTGGCCGCTCGCGCTCGTCTACCGCGCTCCGCACCTTGCAGAAAGCCTCCGCCACACGAGTCGACCCGAGCTCGTCCGGATCCTGCGCGCGCTCGGCGACCCGACGCGTCTCCGGATCCTGCAGCAAATCGCGCGCCGTCCGCGCAGCACGCAGGAGCTGGCGCCGGTCGTCGGGCTGAGCGAGCCGGGGACGTCGAAGCACCTGCGCGCGCTGGCGGACGCAGGCCTGCTCGACCGCCGGCGGGAGGGCTACTACGTCGTCTACTCGGTCGTGCCGGAGAAGCTCGACTCGCTGTCGATCGACCTGCGGCGGCTGCTCGCGCAGACGCGGCGATAGCGCGCGTCAGGTCCGCTGCAGCATCTGCTGCATCGCGGACGCGAGGAGGCGCCCGTCTTCGGACCAGATCAACGCGCGGCCGGCGACGAGCCCTCCTTCGGCCAGCGGCGACACGGCGTCGAGGAGCAGCCACTCCGAACCGGCACCCGCCGCGTGGAACGACATGACCAGGTCCATGCTCGGAGCCACGTACGGGAAGGGCCGGGGCTGGCCGAGCATCGCCGCCGGATACATAGTCGAGTCGGCGGACACCATCATCCGCCCTGCGTCGACGACCGGATCCTCGAGCAGAGGGCGCGCACGCAGGCGCTGCCACACAAGAAATCGCGGCGCCGCCGCTTGCCCCCACCCGAACGGGTTCGGTGCGACCGGCCGAACGTCGAGATTCCTCCAGAAGGGGAAACGCGGCTCGCCCTCCGGCAGGAGCTCGTCCCAGGGCCGAAGCTCTTCCGGCGGCGGCGCGACGGGCGCCGCAACCGCGTGGTGGTCGACGCCCACGAGCTCGGCCACGACCCAGACGACTGCCGCGAAGATCGGCGCGTCCTCCTGCGTCAGAGTCACCCGCAGTGACTCCGCCCGTCGCGCCCGCCTCAGCGACTCGACCTCGATCTCGACGCTCCCCGGCTGCGCCGGCCGGAGGTAGTGGCACGCCAGGCTCGCCGGCCGCGGGAACGAGCCCGCCGCACCAGCGGCGCGTAGGGCGACGGCGGCGACGTAGCCGCCCTGCGGCCCCCAAATGTCCCACCCTTCGGCGAGGGTCGCGCTGTAGTGACCGTCCCCGCCGGAGACCGCGGTGTCGCGCTGGAAGTCGCGCACGGCTGGTGCTGCGGCTCCCCGCTGGGTGTCGGAATCGGCCCTCGTCGCGCGGCAACACTACTTCGTGACCGGCGATCGGCGCGCTCCGGCCGGCCGTTCGACGACTACGCTCCCGCCGACGACCATGTCACTTCCGGTGGGCGGCATCGCGGCGTCGCACGCGCTCGAGGATGGTGTCCGATTCTTGCTGGCGAAGCAGGGCGGCGACGGCCTCTGGCGCGACTTCCTCACTCCCGCAGGAGAGGCGTCGGAGTGGCCGACCGGCTTCGTCGCGGCTGCGCTCCAGGTCGCGCGTGCCGACGCAGGAGCACTCGCGCGGACGGCGGACCGGCTCGTTGCTGCTCAGCACGACGACGGCGGCTGGGGCTACAACGCGAACGTCCCCAGCGACGCCGACTCGACGGCCTGCGTATTGCTGTTCCTCGCGCTCGCAGGTCGTGGAGCGAGCGCGTGGCAACGCGCCGCGTCTTGCCTTGTGAGGCACCAGCGCCGTGCCGACGGCGGCATCGCCACCTATGCGGCGGCCGGCGCGATCCGCCGGTTCATGGGGGTCGGCCGGTGGATGCGGTTCGACGGCTGGTGCAGCCCGCAGACGGAGGTGACGGCGACGGCAGGTCGCGCGCTTGCGGCCTTGGCACGGGAGAGCAGCAGCCCCGAGGCGACCGCCGCGTGGCGATTCACGCGGTCCCGGCAGTGTGACGACGGGAGCTGGGGCTCTTACTGGTGGACCTCGCCGCATTACGCGACGCTGCAGGCAGTGGAGCTCGCGCTCGCGTACGGCGAGCCCGACGTCGCGCGCCGCGCCGCCGCGTGGGCGCTGAGAACCCAGGCCGGCGACGGCATGTGGAGCGCCGCTGGCGCCGAAAGATCCGCCTTCGCAACGGCCCTGGCTCTCTCCGTGCTCCTTGCTGCGGGAGAACGCGGCCGGCCGGTCGAGCGCGGCGTCTCGCGACTCGTGGCGCTCCAGGACGAGGACGGTGGCTGGCCCAGCCACCCGATCCTCCGGATTCCGCTTCCCGGCGACACCAATCCCGACCGGCAACGACGGCGGCGCCTTCGCCGCCTCGCCCGCGGCCTCGTCGTCCGCGACCAGCACCGCACGTTCACGTCTGCCGCGTGCGTCGCTGCCCTGGCGCGCGCACGCGAAGCGTCGGCCTAGCGTGTACGCGGCAGGATTGACAGCAAGCCGCGCCGAGTACTAGCGTCGCGAGCAATCGAGCGAAGGGGGGCTTGACGTGCTGGAGGACTTCAAGCGGGCGCTGACTCGCGTCCAGAGCGACTATCAGTTCTACATCGATTGCCAGACGCAGCCCGCGTTCGCACTCGCGGGCTACGACCTCAGTGCGGACGAGCGGTCGACGTTGAGCGATCCGGTCAAGCTCGCCGAGGTGCTCAAAGGTGGCGTCGTCAGCGGGCTCCGCGGCATCACCGTCACGATTTCCGGTAAGCACGATTGGGTGAATCGTGCTGCTTCGATGACCGCGACCGAGGAGACCGACCGCGAGGCGAAGGTCGTCCGTGAGGTCGAGGCGATCACTCAGGCGAACACGGACGAGGACCGCACCGAGGCCGCCGTCAGGTTGATGGAACAGATCGGTTGAGCGAGGCCGACTCGACGGTCCAGGCGGTCTGGCCGTTCGACATCGGGATCGTCGGCACCGGGATCGTCGGAACACACCAGCTCACCCGGGAGGCGGAGGAGGTAATCCGCCGGTGCAGGCGCACGTTCGTCATCGACTCGGGGTACGGCATCCCCGAGTACCTGGAGACGCTCTGCGCTGAGGTGACCGAGCTGAGATCCTTCTACGAGGCCGGGCGGGACCGGCTGCCCACGTACCGCAGGATGGCCGCCGAAGTCGTCTCGGCCGCGGTCGCGGAACCACCGGTGTGCCTCGCCACGTACGGCCACCCGTGGGTCTACTGCTATCCGACAACGCTGATCACGCGGGCCGCACCGCTTCTCGGCCTGCACGTCGAGGTCTTTCCAGGCGTCTCGTCCTTTGACACGCTGCTCGTGGATCTCGGGACCGACATCGCCTTCAGCGGCGTCCAGATGTACGAGGCGACCGACCTCCTGCTGCGCAGGCGCCCGATCCAGAGCGATGTCGCGTGCGTCATCTGGCAGCCGACGGTGGTCGGGGATCCAACGTATCGCGCCGAGCCCTACACCGCCGAGCAATTCGAGTCGCTCCAGAGCTACCTGCTGCGCTTCTACCCGGACGACCACGAGGCCTCGATCGTGACGACGAAGACGTACCCGCTCACGCGCTCCATCGTGCAGCACCTGCGCCTCGGCCAACTGGCAGAGGAGCTCGCGCGGGCGCCGCAGGTGGGCACGCTCTACATCCCACCGCTCGCCGAGCGTCCCGTCGAGGACGCGGAGTTGATGGAGGTGATGGTCACAGCGGGCTCGGCAGCGCCGGCCGAGTCATGACGGCTGACGAGGCGCGATCCCGACGTACCGTTGGACGAAGTACACGAACGGAGCGGCACGCGCGTGATCGTCCAGCGTGTCGCCGCCACGGCCGATGTGCTGCAGCCCGGCCAGCAGCTTTTCGGCCGCCTCGGAGGCCGCGAGAGCGATCGCGGTCGATGCGAGCACGGATTCCAGCACCGCAAAGAGCTCGCCGTCTTGCGGACGCCCCACGCCCGGCGCGACGGCGAGCAAGAGGCCGTTGAGTGAGCCGCTGCACGCGTCCTGGTAGAGGTCAACGAGGTCGTCAATGCGCCACATCGCCTCGCCGAGCGCGGTTCCCGCAGCCGGCGCGCTCGCCGCATAGTCGTCCGCCGCAAGCGTCTCGATTACCTCGAACGGGAGCACAGACGTGCTGCGGGAGCACTCGATCAGCAGCTGCCGTCCAAGCTGATCCTCCGAACCAGCGACGGATTGTCGCTCGGCCTCCAGCGCCGCAGCCAGCTTCGCGCCGACGCTCCGACGGAGTGGCAACCACTCGTCGGCTGGATAGACCTGGTGAAGCAGCTCGAAAAACGCCTCCACGATCTCGGCAGTGAACGCGACCGTCGGATCTCGCGCGAGCGGCGCCGGTAACCGGCTACGGAGCCAGCCGCGCCGCCGCGGCTCCTCGACAGCCGCTTCGAGATCCTGCCCGCCCATGAGCTCGAGCAAGGCGCCGCCGACCGCTGCGTTCTCGTCGCACAGGCCGTCGACGAGGCCGATGCCGAGGTTGAACGTCGCGCATGCGAGCTCGATCGAATCGGCGCGTCGCCCCGAGTGGTGCGCAGGTCGCATGAGCATGCGTCCGGTCACGCCGCCGAAGGCGAGCGCTCCCTCGATTCGCGCCGCGGCACGCTCGCTGTCGAACTCGAGCGTGACCGCCTCGCCGCCCTGACGGCTGATCGGATAGCACACGTGAACCAGACGCCTCAGCAGTTGCGCCCCCAGCTCGGACGCCTCGGCCTCCGCCGCCGCCAGACGATCGGCCGTAAGCAAGAGCCCCCGCAGCCCCAGCTCGGTCTCGAGCTGACGCGCAACCGCCTCGCTCACCGCCTGCTCGATCGACTCGAGGGAGCGGAGACGACTAGTCGGAACCGATCGCGTCCAGGGCTCCAACGACCGACGCTTCGAGCGGTTGGACGTCGAACGATCGCGACAGGCGTGCAAGCGCCGCGAGCAGTTCGTCCCGCGCCCGGTCCCGGACGTCGCGCAGCTCGCCGCTCTTCAGAGGAGTTAGCGACGACGGCAGGCCGTCCGCGAGGTCGTCCGAGGCCTGATAAGCGACGCCGAACCACTCGCCGAAACTCCCGAACTCCGCCACTGCGGCTCGAGGCGCGCCGCCGGCGATCGCTCCGAGACGGGTGGCGGCTGCGAACAACGACCCTGTCTTTGCGCGGGCGAGATCGATGTATTCGGCCGTCGCCGTCCGTGCGCAATCGCTGATCTCCGCGAGCTCGCCGCGGCAACAGCGCAGACCAGCATCGGCGAGGGTCGCCACCGCCGTCGGGAAGGAGTTCTCCGCTCCCGGCTGGCTCAATGCCGCAAACGCGCGGACGACAAGGTAGTCGCCGACCACCACCGCGGTGCTCGCTCCGGCCGTCGCGTGCAGCGCCGGCAGGCCTCGTCGCTCCGGTTCGCCGTCGATCAAGTCGTCGTGCAGCAGTGACGCGGCGTGGAGAAGTTCGACCGCGACGGCCGACCTGAGGAGGCTCCGCGGCTCGCCGTGGCACGCGATGCCGGCCACGAACACGAGTCTCGCGCGAAGCAGCTTTCCGCGCTCCAGGAATTGTCGAACCGTCGGATCCCCGAGCTCGTCACCGATCGCTCCGAGCTCGTCGCGGCACGCCGAGAGGCCGGGCTCGAGTGCCGGCCGCTGAGCCGTCGGCTCCGCGCCAAGCCCCGGAGCCGTCGCCTCGGTCGCCGTCGCCCGCGATGCTGGTGCGGTCACACCGACCCGAGCCGCTGACGCCGCCCACGTTGCTCAGCCCTTGTCGCGCTCCCCCGCTGCTGCGGCAAGACATGCTCCTGTCCACCGAACGAACCGGCGACGATCGTCGCATCGGCGTTATCTCAAGTCAAACTTCACTGCCCCGCCTGCGCCGGCGCCCGCCGCCGCTCCCTACGCGACGACGCGATAGACCTCGAAGACCTCCGCGTACTCCCGGTTCACGTTGATGCCGTGCGTCCGCGCAACGTTCCAGATGTACTCGCGGTCGGAGTAGCGGCGGTGCTGCTGTGACGCATAGCGCTGAAGCGCGGCGACCTTGCGCTCGAGGTGCGAACGCTCGAGCGACACGTAGGCCTGGTACGCGAAGTCGAAGTTGTTCCACGGGATCTCGTAGCCGAGGATCGTCGTGCGCTTGAACGCGCGAAGCCCTTCGGCGGCGATCACCTGATGGTCCTGGTGTACGTCGTGCAGGCTCGGCTGGAAGACGGCATCCGGCTGCCAGTCCTCCCACAGCTGGACCAGCAGCTCGAGGATGTCCTGGCGGTGCGACGGGAACGTGCGCACGTCGAAGTCGTGCACCGTGAGGTTTTGGTCCGGAATGCCGATCTCCGCCGTCGCCTCCCGCACCTCGCGCGCGAGCGTGTCCGGCGCGAAGCCGTCGGGGAGGGAGCGGGTCGCGATCGAGAACGCGACGTAGCGCACCTCCGCGCCTGCGTCGACGAGCCGTGCCATCGTCCCTCCGCAGCCGAACTCCCCGTCGTCGGTGTGCGGCGCGAGAACGAGCACGCGCTCCCAGGCCCCGAACACGCGAGGAGTCTAGTGTTGCGCGCCGGTGAATCCCTTCGGCACGGTTCAGCTGGCGGCCCTGCTCGCTGCGGGGGGCGCCGGCTTCGTCCTGCTAGCGCGTTCGCGGGTCCCGCTCCTGGCCGGATTCGCGGCGATTGCGCTCGCGGAGACGGTGCTGGCGCGCTCGCGCGACGGCGCACCGTCGCCGACGGTCGTCGCGGGAGGAGCAGCCGCGCTCCTGGTGGGCGTGGGAGCGGCGCTGCTGCTCGCGCGGCGGCCCGCCCTCGTGATCCCGCTCCTGCTGGCCGCGGCCCCGTTCCGGCTTCCGCTCAACTTCGACCCCGACCACCGGTTCCTCGTCGCCGTCGCGGAGGCGGGGCAGCTCGGGCGGCTCTTGCCGCTCTACGGGATGCTCGGGGTCGCCGTGCTCGAGCTGTCGCTGCGCGCCTTACGGAGCAAGGAGGTGCTGCCGATTCCCCGCGCGCTCGCGTTTCCCTCGACCGCGTTCGTCGCCCTCGCGTGCCTTTCACTGGCGTGGTCCGACGACGTTTCGGCCGGGCGCAACCTGTTGGGCTTCTTCGTCGTGCCGTTCGTCGTGCTCGTCGCCGTCGCGGCACGCGCGCCGTTCCCGCGCTGGCTCCCGCGCGTCCTCGCGATCGAGGGAGTGGCGCTGGCCGCCGTGTTCGCGACGATCGGGATCTGGGAGGCCGCGACAAAGGAGTTGATCTTCTTCACGCCGAACATCGAGGTCGCGAACTCGTACGCGAGCTATTTCCGCGTCACATCGCTCTTCCGCGACCCGAGCCTCTACGGCCGCCAGGTGGTGCTCGGGATAGCAATCGTGCTCGTCGCGGTGTTTCTGCGGCGAATCGGCGTCCTCTGGGGCGCGGCCATCATCGCGCTGCTTTGGGCGGGGCTTTTCTTCTCGTACTCGCAGTCGAGCCTGCTCGCGCTGTTCGCAGCCGTCGTCTTCGTCATGCTCGTCGCGGGCGGCAAGGTCGGCCGCCGCGCTGTCGCGGCCGCCGCGGTCGTCTCCGCCGTAGGAGCCGGCGCCGCCGCGCTCGTGATCGCGAACACCAGCGAAGCCTCGACCCAGCGCGCGACGAGCGATCGCTCGCGCCGCGTCGAACTGACCGCACGCGTCTTCGCGCACCATCCTGTGGCCGGGGTCGGCTTCGGCGCACAGCCGCGCGAGACGCAGAGGATCTCGCCGCGCCCAGGGCCGCCGTCGAAGTTCGTCTCGCACGCGACGCCGCTCACCGTCGCGGCCGAGCTCGGCGTCATCGGGCTCATCGCGTACGTCGCGCTCCTCGCCGGGGGCGTGCGCATTCTCGAGCTCGCGCGACGACTTCAACCTGCGCTCGGGCTCGCGCTCGAGGCGGTCGTGCTGGCGCTCGTGGTGCACTCACTCTTCTACAGCGGCTTCTTCGAGGATCCGATCACCTGGCTCGCGCTCGCGATCGCGGCGAACGTCGTCACGCGCGGCGGCGTGGAACCGTCGGACGCGTGAAGCGCCGTTTCGGCGTGCCGCCAGTGTGGGCGCTGCTCGGCGTTCTCGGCGCGCTGGTCGTGCTCAACGTTCCGACGGTCGGATCCGACCCGTGGCCGTTCGACCCGCCGGAGGTACGTGCGCACGGACTGCTCGGGCCGATCGTGCGCGCCGCCGACGGCGGCTGGGACCTGGGGACGATCCGTACACCGGCGGTCCTCGCCGGCCTGCTGGTGGCCGTAGTCGCGCTCGTCGCCGCGCGTGTGCAGACGATCCGTGGCCACCTCCTCCTCGCGCTGACAATCGCCGTCGCGGGGCTGCTGCTCGTGCCGGCCGTCCTCCTCCAGGCCGGGCTGCGCGACGCGAGCGCGCCCTGGTTCCACGTCAACGACTCGACGTACCAGATCGAGCTCGCGGGCGACCTCGTCCTGGACGGCGACAACCCCTACGGCCACGACTATCGCGGCTCCGGACTGGAGCGGTTCTACCCGGCTGCGCGGATCGAGTCCGAGCGGCCGCAGGTGGCGCTGACGCACTTCGCGTATTTCCCCGGCACGCCCCTGACCGCAGCTGCGTGGCGCGTGCTGCCCGACCCACTCGAGGACTACCGCTTCTTCGTCCTGCTCGCGACGCTCGCCTGTGGCGCCGCCGTGCTCCTCTTCAGAGCGCCGCTCGAATGGAAGCTGCCGGTTGCCGCGCTCGTCGTCGCGAATCCGCTTGCCGTGCGCGCGGTGTGGTTCGGCACCGCCGACGCGCCGAGCATCTGTTGCCTCCTATTCGCGTTTGCGTTCGTGACGCGGCGGCAGGCAGTTCCGGCAGCCGTGGCGCTTGCGGCCGCCGTCCTGTTGAAGCAGTTCGCGGTCGTCGCCGTGCCTTTCGTTGCGTTGATGCTGCTGCCGCGGGCTACGCGCGTCGAGCTGCGCCGTGCGGGAATCGCGTTCAGCACGATCGTTGTACTGGGGCTCCTCCCGTTCGTCGTAGCGGATCCGGGCGCGTTCTGGCGAGACACGATCTCCTACGGGAGCGGGACGTACAGGATCATCGGCTACGGGCTCTCGGCGCTCCTCCTGCACGCGGGTGTGATCGACAACCGCTTCGGCGACTACCCCTTCGTCCCGATCGCGCTCGTGACGTGGCTACCCGCGACGGTGTGGCTCCTGTGGTGCCAGTATCGCGGCCGCTCCCTCTGGCTGGGCGCGGCCGGGTTCACCGCGTCGATCTACATCCTCTTCTTCGTCAGCCGCGTCTTCCAAAACTCGTATCTGATCTGGCCGCTCGCCGGCGCCTCCGCAGCAGTCCTGCTCGCGCTCGCAGAGCGCGCCCCGCCTCCGAGGCCGGCGGACTGACGGCGCGTACCACTCGAGCTTGTGGCTCTGAGCCACTAACGGGCGCGGCGAGGCTCGAACGCGTAGAGCCGCGTCCGGCCGGTGATGTAGACGCGCTCGCTGTCCGCAACGAGCGGCGAGTACTCGCCGTCCGGGAAGCGCCACACGCGGCGTCCGGTGCGCGCGTCGAGCGCGATCGTTGTCCGCGGCCCCGCCTTCGCGCTCCGCGACCCCTTGTGCCCGCAACGGGCGCAGGTCGAGAAGTAGACGAAGCCGTCGACGACGGCGGGCGCGCCGTGAACGGCGGAAGGCATGGAGGTGCGCCAGCGAACGTCGCCCGTCGCGGCGTCGAGCGCGTAGACGTAGCCGTCGTAGGTGCCGACGAAGACACGCTTCCGCCAGATCGCCGGAGCCGTGTACACGTACGACCCGACGTGCCGCGCCCAGAGCACCCGGCCGGTGCGCGCTCCGTAGGCGTAGACGGTGCCGTCGGTGTTCGATGCGTAGACGCGGCCGTACGCGACCGCAGGCGTCGCGTAGAAGTACTCGCGGCCGTGCGGGAAGTGCGAGAACGAGTGCGAGTGCCACCGCAGGCGGCCGGTTCGCGCGTCGACGCCGTAGACGGAGCCGCCGTTCGTCGCGATGAAGACCCTGCCGTCCGCGTACGCCGGCGACGCGTTGATCTCGTCGTCGGCCCTGAACGTCCACTTGAGGCGCGGCCGCTTTCCACTCACGTCGAGGGCGTAGAGCTTGTGGTCCCAGGAGCCGAAGTAGAGCGTCTTCTCGACGAGAAGCGGTGACGTTTCGACGACGCCGGCCTTGCGGAACTGCCACAGCTGCCTGCCGCCGCGGACGTGCAACGCGACGATCAGCCCGCTCTGCGTCCGCGGGTAGCGGTTGCACGGGTACCGCATCATCAGCGCCACGTAGAGCACCTGATCGCCCGCCGCCGGGGACGCGGCCGAGCAGCGGTGGAAGTGCTTGCGCCAGAGGATCTTCCCGTCGCGCGCGCGGAACTTGAACAGGCGGCCCCGCCACTGCGCGACGTAGAGCGCGTCGTAGGCGACGACCGGCGGGAACTCGACGATGTTGCCGAGGCGGCGGGCCCAGATCTTGCGGTACGGGGGCCGGAGCTCGAACTCGCTCGCGGTACGGGTGCGGGCGGCGTTGTAGCCGTAGAGAGGCCAGGGCGTGTTCGCGACCACGCGCGGCTCGCGCTTCTCCACCGCAGGCTCCTGGGTCGGCTCGAACTCCACCGTCGATGACCCGCGAACGTCGGCGGGCGCGCGCGACGCGATCCGGTACGCGATCGCGGCGCCGACGATCGCGATCAGGAGCAGGACCGCGACGACGATTGCGGCGCGCTTCACCGGCGGTCCCGCAGTACTCGGACACGAGCGTGCGCCGTTTGCGATCCAACGTGCACCGCGAGGCGATACAGCCCAGGCCGATCGGGAGCACGCAGCACGAGCGGATGCGGGCGACCCGTTCCGTGGCGGTGGCCGAGTCGCCAGTCGACGCGCTTGGCCTCCGTGTCGACAGGGATGCGGATCCGCCCGCCGGGCCGAGCGACGAACCGGTGGCGGCGGAGCGCGACGAGCCGGATCCGCAGGCTCGTCGCCAACGGCAGACGCGCGATGTTCCCTGCGAGGTCGCGCGCGCCAACGGCGACGCGGTGCCGCCCGAAGTCCGGGCGTCCGTCCACGCGGCCGTTCCACACGAGCTTCTGCGTGAGCGGGACGCCGCTGTGGAGCACGCGTCGGACACCGTCGACGTAGAGCGCCGCCGTCGCGGGCTCGCTGAGGCGGTACCGAACCGTGAGCCGCTCCGCGCGGCCGTCGCGGTCCGGCGAGATTGCCCTTGGCCCGGCGCGCACGACGGTGATTGCGGGCGCCTTCGTGTCGAGGTGGATCTCGTTCGGAAGGTCGTACGTCCGCCCGAAGTCTTCGAGCTCGACGCGCGGCCGGTAGACGCCGTCGGGCAGCAGCCGCCCGCGGTCGTCGCGACCGTCCCAGGCGAAGCTCACGCGGCCGGCCGGAAGCGGCCGCCCTCGCGCCAGCGTGCGAACCACGCCGGTGGGTCCGATGATCTGCGCCACAACGCTGTCCTCGCGACGGAGGCGAAACGACATACGGGCGCGATCGGTTTCGCAGGCGCAGACCGGCGAGAACACTTCGTCCACGCGCGTACCGGTCAGAGGGCTCTTCTCGAGCTTCAGCGACTCGGCGACCACGAACGCGACAGCCGTGGCAATGAGGACGGCGACGGCGAGCGCGTTCGCAAGGAGGGCCGCACGCGGCAACTCTACTTCCCGGCGGCGCCCGGCCCGCCGGCGTCGGCAGCGAGCGGCTGCACGCTCCGGACGAGCACGAACGGCTCGGCGTAGGTGCAGCCGACGGTCGCGCCGTAGAGCTGCGCGTGCGCCTCCAGGGCGCGCGCGCTCCTCGGGTGCGGAAAGTCGCGCGTCTCGGTCGCGAAGCATGCGAACGCGTCGAGCTTGCGCGCGAACGTCTCGGTGATGTCGACGAACCAGTTCGGGACGAACCAGTTCGTCGGCGCGGGCGTCCATTCCGTGGAGGACGTGGGCGCGTAGGTCAGGACGCGCCGGACCGGATGGCCCGGGGTCGGACGCGTTGCGACGGCCACGGAGTCGAACAGCACGCGGTGGTCGTGGTTGACGTCGGGCTGCACCGTGTACACCACCGCCGGTCGCCAGCTCGCCACGTGCTCCTCGATCACGCGGTTGACGTCGACGTGAGGGAGCGTGTCCAGCCGCATGTCGGGGAGGTCGAGGTGGACGTACTCCGCCACGCCCAGCGCAGTCGCCGCCTCGACCGCCTCGCGCGCCTTCCGTTCCCGTGTCTCCACGTCGTCCGGGTACTGCGTCGAGCTGCCGTCGGTGACGCAGACGACGCGGACCTCGTCGCCGCGGAGCGCGTGGAGAGCGATCGTGCCGCCCATGCCGAGGACGTCGTCGTCCGGATGTGCCGCGAAGACGAGGACTCGCATCGGCGGCTAGCCGAGCCGGTCGCCGACATCGAGCCGAAGCGCCGGCTCCAGCTCCTCGAGCAGCAGCGCCCCCTCTCCGCAGGCGACGATCGGCCCGTCCTCCCGAACCTCGACGACGGTTCCAGCCGCACCCCGCCGCGTCGCGCGATCGACCTCGCGCGCCCTCCAGATCACGAGGCGCTCGTCGCCGCGGAACGTGAACGCGCCCGGATAGGGATGCGTCTGCGCGCGCACCCACGCGTCGAGGTACGGCGCGCGCGTCTCCCAGTCGATGATCCCGTCCGCCGGCGTCCGCTTCGGCCAGGCGCTCGCGCGGCGCGCATCCTGCGGGATCTTCGGCGCGGTGCCCGCGAGCAGCTGTGGGACGTGCGTGCGGATGAGGTCCTCGTGGGCGTCCGAGAGCTTGTAGAAGAGCGTCGTCGCCGTCTCGTCACGCGCGATCTCGACGTCGACCTGGCCGACAATCGGGCCCGCATCGGCGGTCGCGTCCGTGATCTCGAACAGCGTCACCCCCGTGCGGGCGAGGCCGCTGAGGATCGCCCATGGGATCGGCGCCCGCCCCCGGTGGCGCGGCAGCAGGGTCGGGTGCATGCCGTAGACGCCTGCCGACGCGGTCCGGAGGAACGGGTCGCGCACGAGCTGCGACCACCCGATGACGAAGATCAGCTCCGGCTCCAGGCCGCGCACGGCGTCGACCGTCTCAGCGGCATTTACGTCCGTCGTCTCAAGGAGCGCTGCGCCCAGCGCCTGAGCAATATCGTCGAAAGCGCACTGGCCCGAGCGGTTCGGGTCGATCGGCCCCGGCAGCGTCACGATCCCGACGACGTCGGCGCCGGCCTCGGCGGCTGCGACGAGGCACCGCCGGCCCATGACGTCGAAGCTGACCCAGGCCGTCCGCACTTCACGAGTCGCTGGGCGACGCGCCGCGGCCGTGCCAACCGCCCGTCGCGCCCTTGTACGTCCCGGTAAGCAGCGCGAGGGGCGTCCGCGCCAGGATCACGAGCTCGAGCCGCGGCGAGCGATGGTCGACGTACCACACGTCGAGCTCGATCCGCTCCTCCCACGGGAGTGCCGCACGCCCGTGCACCTGCGCCCAACCCGTCAGCCCCGGCTTCACCTCCAGCCGGCGCAGCTGCCGCGGCGTGTACTGCTCGACCTGGTAGCGGAGCGTCGGCCGCGGCCCGATCACCGACATGTCGCCGCGCAGGATGTTCCACAGCTGCGGCAGCTCGTCGAGCGACAGGCGTCGCAGCGCACGCCCCACGCGAGTAATCCGCGGATCGCCGGCGTTGACGGCGTAGCCGGCCCCCTGCCGCTCCGCGCCGACGGTCATCGTCCGCAGCTTCAGCAGCTCGAAGTCGACGCCGTCCTTGCCCACACGCGTCTGGCGGTACAGGATCGGGCCGCCGTCCTCGAGCTTGATCGCGATCGCGGCGGCAGCGAGCACCGGGCTCGCGAGCGCGAGCCCGACCGCCGAGAGCGCGACGTCCACCGGGCGCGTCACGACCGAAGCCTACGAGAGTTCTGCGACACCGCGGCGCTGCAGGCGGTCAGCGACGAACCACAGCACGAACGCCGTCACCGCCGCGAGCGCCGCGGCCGCAAGCGCCCAGCCCGGCACCTCGATCAGCTTCAGGCCGCTGAGGACGAGGATCGCGCCGAACGCCGCGCGAAGCACGCGCTCCGGAATCCTGATCGACATCTGCGAGCCGAGGAGGACGCCCGGGACCGACCGACGAGCAGCCAGCCGATTGCGTGCACGTCGACGTTGCCGTGCGCGAGGTGGCTCGCGCCCGCGACCCAGAGGAGCGCCGCCGCGTGCGCGACGTCCGTGCCGACGATCTTCCGAGCCGTGAGCGGGTAGAGCAGCAGCATCGCGAGTCCGAAGAACGTCCCGGAGCCTACGGACGTGAGGCCGACGACAAACCCGCATGACGCTCCGACGAGCACGGCGAAAAGTCGGTCGCGCGGCCGCAGCAGGAAGGGCGCGTCGCTCGCAACTCGGCCCTGCACGAACGTCTTGATCAGGAACCCGGCGCCGCCGAGGATCAGCGCCGCCCCGACCAGCTGCTGCAGGAGCGAGTCGGCGTCGTCCCCCAGCGACTCCGCGACCTGAACGCCGAGCAGCGAGAACGGCGCCGACCCGAGCAGCAGCCAGCAGGCGAGGCGCGCGTGGACGGTGCCGAGCATCCGGTGCCGCCACGCGCCGAACGACTTGAAGACGGCGCCGTGGAGGATGTCCGTCCCGACCGCAACCCTCGTCGAAGCCGAACACAAGGATCAGCACCGGCGTCATCAGGCTCCCACCGCCCATCCCCGTCATGCCGACGAGAACGCCGATGAGGGCACCGGCGAGCGAGAACTGCCAGGCCATGGCGCTTTCGTCCTTCTGCCGAAAGCGCTAGCTCCGGTACGCGGAGATCAGAACCGTCGCCACCTCGGGGCGCGAGAACTCGACCGGCGGCAGCTCCCCGGCCGCAAGCAGCTCACGGACCTTCGTCCCGCTCAGGAACACGTGCTCAGACGAGTCGTGCGGGCACGTCTTCGCGCTCGCCATCGAGCCGCAGCGCTTGCACCAGAACGAGTGCTCGAAGAACATCGGCTCGATGTCGAGCTCGTGCGACGCGAACTCGTCGAAGATCAGCTGCGCGTCATAGGTGCCGTAGTAGTCGCCGACGCCTGCGTGGTCGCGGCCGACGATGAAGTGCGAGCAGCCGAAGTTCTTCCGGCAGATCGCATGCCAGACCGCTTCACGCGGGCCCGCGTACCGCATCGCCGCCGGGAACGCCGAGACCAGCACACGGTCGGACGGGTAGTACCCGTCGACGAGCACGCGGTAGCACTCGACCCGCGTCGCCGCAGGCACGTCGTCGGACTTCGTCTCACCGACGAGCGGATGGATCAGGAGGCCATCCACGGTCTCGAGCGCGACCTTCGTCAGGTACTCGTGGGCCCGATGGATGGGGTTCCGCGTCTGGAACCCGACGACGCGCTTCCAGCCGCGCTCCGCGAACACCGCGCGGGTCTCCGCGGGATCGAGCGCGAGCTCGGCGAAGGGCGGGTCCGGACGCTCGAAGACGGTCACGCGGCCGGCGAGGTAGCGCGGCTTCTGCGCGTACAGCCGCGCGACCCCGGGATGCGCAGCGTCGGTCGTGCGGAAGCAACGCCCTGCCTCGCGCTCGGCGTCGTAGCCGTAGGCCTCTTCGACTTCGAGAACGCCGAGGAGGCGGCCCGTCTCATCGGCGAGGGCGACGCGGTCGCCGCCCGGCGCCGCGTCGACCGCGAGACAGACCGGAAGCGCCCACGGTAGGCCGTTCACGAGGCGCATCTCCTCCACCACACGCTCGTAGTCGTCGCGGCCCATGAAGCCTTCGAGCGGCGAAAGCGCACCGCTCGCGAGCATGTCGAGGTCCGAGACCTCTCGCGAGGTGAGCGTCAGCGCCTCCAACGACTCCACGCCGTCGGGCCGCTCCCCGGTACGGTCGACCAGCGCCCCCCCATGAGGAGAGATCAACAGCGGCGCGATCAGCTTCGACTCGGGCGCGACGGTCACGCTGCGACCTCAGCAGGTACTAGCCCGAGCTCCTCGAGCTTGGCGAGGATGATCCGCGCCGACTCCTCGGGCTCGTGCTGCTCGGTGTCGATCCGGAGTTCCGGGCTTACCGGCTCCTCGTACGGGTCGTCGACGCCGGTGAAGCCCGTGATCTCGCCCGCGAACGCCTTCTCGTAGAGGCCCTTCACGTCACGCCGCGCGCACTCCTCGACCGACGTCGCGACGTGCACCTCGACGAACGTGCCCCACTCTTCGACGAGTGTGCGCGCGTAACGGCGCGTCTCCTCGTACGGCGAGATCGCGGCGGCGATCACGGCGCCGCCCTGGCGCGTGAGCCGGGAGGCCACCCAGCCGATGCGCTCGATGTTCGTGTCGCGATCCTCCTTCGAGAACCCGAGCCCCTTCGAGAGGTGTGTGCGCACAGTGTCGCCGTCGAGGTACTCGACGATGCAGCCGCGCCGGTCGAGCTCCGGCCCGACCTGGTGGGCGATCGTCGTCTTGCCGGAGCCGGACAGGCCCGTGAACCAGAGGGTGAAACCGCCCTCGCGCTTGCGCTCGGACTCGGGGTGCTCGTGGCCGTAAATGTGGTGGCCATTCGGCTGCGCCGAACGGCTAGCCGGCTTGTGTGGGGTCATGCGCTCCTTCCGGGTCGATTTTCACTAGCGCGTTCGCCGGAGCCGAAAGCGCCATGGATGCCGCATTCGATCTTGTCGGCGCCTGCCCACCGGCCCGCGCGCTCGTCCTCGCCCCTCAGAACGGGGCGGGTGCACGGGATGCAGCCGATGGATGGATAGCCGACGTCGTGCAGGGGGTTGTACGGAATCTCGTTAACGACCACGTAGGCGTGGACGCGCTTCGCGTCCCAGTCGACGAGCGGCTGGATCTTCCAGACGCCGTAGCGCTCGGACCACTCGACGCGCTTGGCGTCCTTCCGCGTGAGCGCCTGCTCGCGCCGGATCCCCGAGATCCAGGCGTCATAGGGCTCGAGCACACGCTCGAGCGGCTCGACCTTGCGCAGGTGACAGCAGCGGTCCGGATCGCGCTCCCAGAGGTTCGGCCCCTCCTGCGCGTGCTGCTCGGCGACGGAGAGGACTGACGGCCGGATCAAGTCCAGGTCGTACCGTTCGACGAGGCGGTCGCGCGTCTCGTACGTCTCCTTGAAGAAGAGCTGGGTGTCGAGCTCGACCACCGGAATCTCCAGGCCGAGCTCGGAGACCATGTGCACGAGCACCGACGATTGCTTCTGCCATGAGCACGTGAGACAGAGGCGGTCGCCGAACTGCTCGCGCGCCCACACGAGCACCTCCTCCGCGCTCATCGCCTCGACGTCAGGAAGCCGGAGCGCCGGCGCCGTCGCCAAGCAGGACCTCCTTGAGCGTGTCGCCGCGGAGGCCGAGCCGTAGCGTCTCCAGCGGGATCACTTCCTCCGGCGGGATGTTGCCGAGGTTCACGTTCGGGCCGAAGCTCTTCACGAACCAGGCCTGGGACGACTTCGTCGGCGCCTCGAAGATGAGCTCGTCGACGGAGATCTCATGCGCGATCTCTTCGAGCAGCCCGGTGCGCATGTCGCCGTCGCGGCGGAAGATCCCGGCGGTGCCGCCCTCGCGCGCCTCCGTGATCACCTTGACGGCGCCCGCATCGAGCTCCTCCTTGATCCACTGCACCCATTGATAGGGCGCGTAGACGACGTCCGGGTCCTTCGAGCCGACCTCGGAGAGGACGGTGAAGTCCTGTGCGAACTCGGCTATCAGCTCCAGCTTGCGGTCGCGCGGGATCTCGAGCGTGCCGTCCGAGATCTCGACGTGCGAGAAGCGCTGCTCGACGAGCCACGACTTGAACTCCTCCAGCTTGCCGCGCCCGTAGACTGCCTCGAACAGCGTCCCGCCGCAGACCACCGGCGTCGCAAACGAGCGGTAGAGCGCGATCTTCTTCTCGAGGTTGTTGGTGACGTAGCTCGTGCCCCAGCCGAGCTTGACGATGTCGACGAACTCCCCGGCCGTATCGAAGAGGCCCTCGATGTCGCGGATTCCCATGCCCTTGTCGATGACGTGGGTGAGGCCTTCGGTGCGGGGCTTTCCCGGACGCTTCGGGACACCGAGGAAGCCATCGCTAAAGGCGGGCATAGAGCTCCTTCAGCTTCTCCTGCGCGCGGGCCTGGACGTCGTGGTAGAGCGAGTTGCCGTGCGCGTCGATCCCGACAGTCAGCGGGCCGAAGTCCTTGACGCGGAACTTCCAGAGGCACTCGGGCATCAGCTCCTCCCACGCGACCTCTTCGATCTCCTCGATCTGCGTGGTCTCGAGCGCGGCCGCGCCGCCGACGATCGCGAAGTAGACCATGCCGTAGCGCCGCATCGGCTCGATCGCGTCGTCCGGGAACCCGCCCTTGCCGCAGATCGCCCGGACGCCGTAGTCGCGGCCGAGCGGCTCGGTGAAGCGGACCATCCGCGCCGACGTCGTCGTGCCGATGCAGACCTTCTCGTAACGCACTCTGCCGTCTGAATCTGGGCCGACCTTGCGCACGCCGGGCGCCGTGTGGAGGAGAAACGCGCCCCGCAGGTCCATCGGCGGCTCCTGGCCCTGGTCGAAGATGCGGATCTGCGTGCGGTCGCGGATGCCGATGACGTGGCCCTGCACGGTCACCTCGTCGCCCGCGCGGAGCTCGA
>Ga0126312_10000782_pt1 | contig 19816 bp, 16 predicted proteins | sample Plot104A_FD_92537 | JGI IMG/M metagenome (GOLD analysis project Ga0126312, IMG submission 92537) | Serpentine soil microbial communities from UC McLaughlin Reserve, CA, USA - Plot104A | ecosystem: Environmental > Terrestrial > Soil > Grasslands | place: USA: UC McLaughlin Reserve, Lake County...
CCCGTGCGGCGCGCCCGGCGGCGAGGTGTGCCCCCCCGCCGACGAGGCGATCCGGCTCGTCCCGGACGACGCAGTCGCCTACCTGCACCTCAACGTCGATCCGGACACCGAGCAGTTCGCCGATCTCGGGAAGGTCGCCGCGCGGATGCCCTTGATCGCCGAGCAGGCGGTCGAGCGCCTCCTGGCGCAGCTTCCTGGGCCTCACGGCAGGCAACCCGATTTCGCTCGCGACATCGAGCCCTGGTTCGAAGGCGAGGCCGCGCTCGCCGTGGTGCCCGCTGGCGCGACCACCGCGGAGGAGGTACAGCTCCTCGAGGCCTCCGACAAGGACGGCGCGGAGGCCTTCGCCGACGCGATCGCTTCGGGAAGGACCCGGACGTCGACGTACCGGGACATCGACGTGCAGGTCGACCGGCGTGGGCTCGCGACGGCCCTCGTCGGGGGCTTTCTCGCGATCGGGCGAAGGAGCGGGGTCCGCGAGGCGATCGATGCCAAAGGCGGCGCAGAGGGGACCGGACCCCTCGCCAAGGACGAGGCGGCGCAGGCGGTCCGCGATGCCCTGCCGGACGAGCGACTCGCAGACGCCTACCTCTCCGAGGACGGGATCGCGCGGTTCGTCGCAAGCCCGCGAGGGGCGCTCGCGACGGTCGCCCCGGCCGTGAGCCCCGGCGCCAGCACGGGCATCGCGGCGGCGCTCGTGACCGGCGACGAGGGCCTCGAGCTGAGCGTTCGCTCGAACCTCGATCCGGCGCGCGCCAGGGCCCACCCCGGCTTCTTCGCCGCCTTTCCGCGGTTCGTGCCGACGCTGGCCGCCTTGCTGCCTCGCGACTCGCTGGGGTACGTGGGAATCGGCGAGCCTCAAAAGACGCTCCAGGCACTGCTCGAGCAGGCGAGCGCCGAGGAGGCGGGCCCCGCCTCCGCAGTCGCGAACCTGACCCGGAGAGCGAGGAAGCTCGGCGACGTGAACCCCACCCAGGACCTGCTTCCCACGCTCGGAACCGAGGCCGCGTTCGCCCTGGAGCCGTCGCCGAGCGATACGGGCGGCAAGCACAAGGGAGGAAAGCGGGCCGGCGTGGCGGTGCCGATCTCCGCGACGCCGTTCCTCGAGTTCGTGGGGGCGGGAGTCGACGCCAAGCGGGCGACCGAGGCGCTGGCGCGCCTTCAGGCTCCGATCGCCGAGGCCCTGAAACCTGGGCGGGGCGCTGAGGCCCCGGTCTTCAGCGACCACCGGATCGGCCACGTGAGCGCTCACAGCCTCCGCCTCTCACCGACCGTGAACCTCACCTACGCGGTCGCCGGCGCGTTGCTCGTGATCGCCACGGATCCGGTGGGGGTAGAGCAGGTCGCCGCCGGCGAGGGCGGCCTCACGGGCGTCGACCTCTTCGAGGAGGCCACGGACGGGCTGCCGGGCGACGTCTCGGTGCTCGGCTACCTGAACCTCAGGGGCCTGGTGGCCCTAGGTGAGGCGGCCGGCCTGGCAGAGGATCCGGCCTACGCGACCTTCGCGCCGGAGATCCGGAGCCTGAAGGCCCTGGGGCTCGCCGTTCGTAGCAGCGCCGATGAGCTCGCGATCGATCTCCGGCTGATCGTCGGCGAGCCCGGGGGTAGGACCGAGCCAGCCGTATCGCCGTCCGACTAGCCGGACGGCGGCAACCCCGTCCGCTACAGTCGCGGGCCAGTGACTCTCGAGAAGCTCTCCGCGAACGAGTACCTGTTCACCTCCGAGTCGGTCACCGAGGGCCATCCGGACAAGGTCTGCGACCAGATCTCGGATGGGGTGCTCGACGCGGTGATGGCCGACGATCCGGACGGGCGCGTCGCCTGCGAGTGCCTGGTGAACACGGGGCTTGTGCTGGTGGCGGGCGAGATCACCACGAAGACCTACGTCGACATCCCGAGGTTGGTACGCGAGACGCTGCACCGAATCGGTTACGACCGGGCGAAGTACGGCTTTGACGCGGATACGTGCGGAGTGATCACGGCGATCGACGACCAGTCGCCTGACATCGCCCAGGGCGTCGACAGCGCCTATGAGTCCCGCATCGACCCGAACGACGAGGACGAGCTCGATCGGGTAGGTGCCGGCGACCAGGGGATGATGTTCGGCTACGCGACCCGCGAGACGAAGGCGCTGATGCCGATGCCGATCCAGATCGCGCATACGCTGGCCCGGCGCCTGGCCGAGGTGCGAAAGGCTGAGGTGATTCCCTACCTGCGACCGGACGGCAAGACTCAGGTCACGATCCGCTACGAGAACGATCGGCCCGCCGAGGTCATGAAGCTCCTTATCTCCACCCAGCACCGCGACGGCATCGACGGCGAAACCCTTATCAAGAACGATCTCTGGGAGCACGTCGTCGAGCCCGTGCTCCACGAGGAGTACAAGGAGCTGTTCACGGACAAGGAGCTCTACGAGAACTTCCTCGTCAACCCGACCGGCAAGTTCGTGATCGGCGGGCCCATGGGTGATGCAGGGCTCACCGGCCGCAAGGTGATCGTCGACTCCTACGGCGGCGCAGCCCGTCACGGCGGCGGCGCCTTCTCGGGCAAGGACCCCTCGAAGGTCGACCGCTCGGCTGCCTACGCGGCCCGGTACGTGGCCAAGAACGTCGTCGCGGCCGGGCTGGCGGACCGCTGCGAGCTTCAGGTCGCCTACGCGATCGGCGTCGCGCATCCGGTCTCGCTGATGGTGCAGACGTACGGCACCGGCAAGCTCCCTGACGCGGAGATCTGCCGCATCGTGAAGGAGGTCTTCGATCTGCGGCCGGCCGCGATCCGGCGGGATCTAGACCTGCACCGGCCCATCTTTCAGAAGACCGCCGCCTACGGCCACTTCGGCCGCACAGACCACGACTTCACCTGGGAGCGCACGGACCGCACCGAGGCGCTTCGCGAGGCGGCCGCCAACCGCCGCGCGGAGGCCGAGGCCCACGCACCCGCGTAGCGGCCGCGCTTCGCGGCGCTAGCGCTGAACTGTGGGCTCGTCCGCGAGGCCCGACGGCGCGCCGGCGCTGGTAGCCCTGTCCACCCGCTCCACGACCTCGTCGGGGTCGGCCACTCCGACGAAGACGAAGTTGTAGTCGTCGCCTGCGGCGGTGTCGAAGTCGACGTCGCCTACCTGGAGGAGGCGTTGCAACAGGGACTGGTTGTAGTTGACGTTCTGCACCCGCTCGAGCCGGGTCTCCTGAATCTCGCGGGCGATGATGCCGCGGCGGATGTGCAGGCGGCGGTTCGTGATCGTGTAGCTCGTGAAGATCCGCTTGATGAACCCGGCCAGGACGACGAGCGCGACCCCGATCACGGCGACCAGGGCGACGAGCCCGGCGTTGGTCTCGTCGTCGACGATGTTCGTGATGACCCCGACGACGAAGGCCACGAGGAGCACCGTCAAGAGCCCCTTGAGGTAGAAGCCGATGATCGAGCGCCACGACGGATGGCCCTCGAACGTCACCTGCTCCCCCGGTGCGAGCTTCGGGCCCACGGCTCCGAAGCATACGAAGCGTGGCGGAAGCGTCGTCCGCCGACGTGCCTAGGTTGACCGGGATGGCGATCGCGAAGGTGGAGCCGCTGACCACCGCGCGGGCCCTGCGGGGGCCGTTCGACTACCTGCTCCCCGCGCGGCTGGCCGGCGTCCGGATCGGGAGCGTCCTGGTCGTCCCGTTCGGACGGCGGCGGGTGCTCGGGGTGGTGGTGGATGTAGCGGAATCCAGCGAGCTATCGCCCGAGCGTCTCGCGGAGCCGATCGCGGCGCTCGCGGAGGGCACGCCTCCGGACCTCGTTCGGCTCGGCCTGTGGCTCGGGCGCGAATACTGCTCGACGCCGGCGCGCGGGCTCGCGCTGGCGCTGCCGCCCGGCGTGGGCCGCTCCGGCAATGGCCCGGGCCCGAGGATCGAGCTCCGGGCCAGGATCACGGCGACCGGCCGGGCGGCGCTCGCCGCCGGGGCGCGGCTCGGCCGGCGGCAACGGCTCGCGCTCGAGGCGCTCGCGGGCGAGGGGGCCGCGGCAGAGACGGAGCTGGGAGTCAGGGACCTGGTTGCCGCCGGGGCGGACCGCCAGACGCTGAAGCGCCTCGAGGCGCGCGGGCTCGTCTCCCTGCGCCCGATCGAGGACCCGCGGCGGCCAGCGGTCATGGAGCTGGGAGCGAGCTCCGGCCGGCCGCGCCTCTCGGCCGCACAACGGAAGGTGCTCGCCGCTGTGGTCGGCGCGATCGACGGCAGCGGCGATCGGGAGCTGCTCCTGCACGGCGTCACGGGCTCCGGCAAGACGGAGGTGTATCTCGCGGCGACCGAGGCGGCCTTGGGGCGGGGGAGGGGAGCCTTGATCCTCGTTCCAGAGATCGCGCTCACGCCGCAGATCGTGGCGAGGTTCTCCGCCCGGTTCGGCGAGCGTGTCGCGCTGCTCCACTCGCGGCTAACCGGCGGTGAGCGCCGCGACGAATGGCAGCGGCTGCGTTCCGGGAAGGCGCAGCTCTGCATCGGTCCCCGCTCCGCGGTATTCGCACCCGTCGGCGACCTCGGCCTGATCGTGATAGACGAGGAGCACGACCCCTCCTACAAGCAGGAGGGGGACCCGCGCTACGACGCGCGCGAGGTCGCCCGCCACCGGGCTGCGGAGGCCGGGGCCGCCCTGCTCGCGGGGAGCGCGACCCCACGCCCAGAAAGCTGGACGGGGCTGCGCCGCCTCAAGCTGGCGCGGCGCATCGATGGCCGCGAGCTGCCGCCGGTGGAGGTGTTGGACATGCGCGGCCGCCACGGCCCGCTGCATCCGAACACCCTCAAGCGGCTCGCCGGGCTGCGCGAGACGAGGGGTAAGGCGATCGTGCTGCTGAACCGCCGGGGGTGGTCGCCGTTTCTGTCCTGCCGTGAGTGCGGGCGAGCGTGGGGCTGCCCGCACTGCGACGTCTCGCTGGTCGTCCACCAGCCCGCGGGGGAGCTCCGCTGCCACCACTGCGGGCACGCCGAGCCGGTGCCGGGATCGTGTCCGGACTGCGGCTCGGTGACGCTGGCGCGCCACGGCGCCGGAACGGAGCGCGTCGAGTCGCTGCTCGCCGGCGCCGTAGCCCCATTGCCGGTCTTCCGGCTCGACTCCGACAGCGCGGCGCGTTCAGGCTCCCACCACGAGATCCTCGGCCGCTTTCACGATGCCGAGGCCGGCGTGCTCGTCGGCACCCAGATGGTCGCTAAGGGCCACGACTTCCCCGACGTGGTGCTGAGCGTCGTCCTGGACGCGGACTCCACGCTGCGGTTTCCGGACTTCCGCTCCGAGGAGCGGACGTTCGCGCTCGTCGCCCAGCTCGCAGGACGCAGTGGCCGTGGCCCCGGTGGCGGGAGGGTGTTGGTGCAGACGCTCGCCCCTGCGGCAGCGGCGATCGTCCACGCGAGCTCTCACGATGCGGCGGGCTTTCTCGCGGGTGAGCTCGGACGGCGGCGCGTCCTGCGCTATCCGCCCTTCTCGCACCTCGTCCGGATCGAGCTGGCCTCGCCCGACGCGGGGCGAGTCCAAGGGGCGTCGAAAGCCGTTCGCGCGGCCCTGGAGCGCATGCTCCCGGACGGCAGCGAGCTTCTCGGCCCGGCGCCTCGCTTTCGCCTCCGCGCCCGCTACCGCCGCCAGCTCCTGCTGAAGTCAAGCGATCGCGGGGCGGGGGTCGGCGCGGCCCGCGAGGCGGTCGAGGAGCTGGCTTCGGCCCGACTCCTTCGCGGTGTGGCGCTCAGCGTCGACGTCGATCCTCAGTGAGCCGCGATCACGTCACCTACACTCGGATTCAATGAGCGAGCGGGTACAGACGACGGTCCGTGCGGACGAGCCCATCAGCCCGCAGGGGCCGCCCGACGACCGGCTTCCTGATCTCGACGCCGAGGCGCGCGAGCGCCGCGGCGCCGCCCTCGCCCAGATCCGCACCTTCGGCGATCCGGTGCTGAAGTCGCGCGCCTCGGAGATCACGACCTTCGACCTGGAACTCAAGCGGGAGGCCGAGCGGATGACGGCGATCATGCGCGACGCGATCGGGGTGGGCCTGGCGGCGACCCAGCTCGGGGTGATGCACCGACTGGTTGTCTTCGCCGCCGGCCCGGACGCAACGGCGACCGCGATCGCTAATCCCGAGGTGGACTGGACGTCCGAGGAGCTGGCGATCGCCGAGGAGGGTTGTCTCAGCCTGCCGGGGGTCTTGGTGGAGGTCGAGCGGCCCCTGTATGCGCGCGTGCGCGGCAGCGACGTCCGCGGTGAAGCGCTCACGGTCGAGGCCTCCGGCCTCGAGGCGCGGGTGCTGCTCCACGAGATCGATCACCTCGATGGGGTGCTCATGCTCGACCGCAGCGCCCGCGACCAGCGCAAGGCCGCCCTCCGCGCGCTTCGCGAGGGGTCGACCTACAGCCCCAGCTCGGACGGCTCCGAGCAAGGAGCATCCCGCGCAGAGGATTGAGGATCGTCTACCTCGGGACGTCTGAGTTCGCGGCCCGTGTGCTGCGGCGGCTAGCGGAGTCCCCGCACCGCCCCGCGCTCGTAGTGACCCCACCGGACCGCCCGAGGGGAAGGGGCCGGCGCGTGATGCCGCCGCCGGCTGCGCGCGCCGCCCGGGATCTGGGGCTGGAGCTGCTCAAGGCCGAGAGCGTCAACCGGCCCGACGCTGTGGAGGCGATTCGAGCAGCGGGGCCCGAGCTGGGACTCGTGTGCGCGTTCGGGCAGCTCATCAAGGATCCATTGCTCTCCGAGCTGTCGCTCTTGAACGTGCATCCGTCGCTCCTGCCGCGGTGGCGCGGGGCGGCGCCGATCGAGCGGGCGATCATGGCCGGCGACGACGAGACCGGCGTCACCATCATGCGGGTGGGCTCCGGGCTCGACTCCGGGCCGATCGCGCTCCAGGAACCCGTCCCGATTGAGCCCGATGACGACTACGGCGCCCTTTCCGCGCGCCTGGCCGAGCTGGGCGGCGAGCTAGCCGTGCGCGCCCTTGACCGCCAGGCCTCTGGGGCGCTCGAGTTCTCCGAGCAGGACGACTCCGCGGCTACCTACGCGAAGAAGATCGAGCCCCCCGAGCGGCGGCTCGACCCGGGGCGCCCCGCCACCGAGCTCGAACGTACGGTTCGGGCGCTCAACCCCCACATCGGCACCTACCTCGAGCTGGAGGGCGGCGGCCGGCTCGCCGTCCGCTCCGCGGTCGCCGAGGAGGGCAAGCCGGCTCGCGGCTCGCTCGCGGCGAGCGGGGGGGCCCTGCGGCTGGGCTGCGCGGACGGGGTACTGCGCCTTCAGGTCGTACAGCCGGCCGGCGGGCGGGCGATGTCCACCGATGCGTATCTGCGCGGCCACGGTCCGCCGCAGCTCGCCCGGTGATCACCTCCGAGCGCCGCGTCGCGTACGAGGTCCTGCGCCGTACCTTCGAGCAGGATGCCTGGACGGACCGCGTGCTTCCGGCCGCATCCGAGCGGCACCACCTTGACTCCCGCGAGCGGTCACAGGCGCAACGGCTGGCCTACGGCGCGGTGCAGCGACGCCGCACCGAGGATCGCCTGATCGAGGAGGTCTCGGAGCGCCGACCGAATGAGATCGACCCGCCGCTCGTGGCCGCCCTGCGGCTCGGCATCTACGAGCTCCTCTTCAGCTCCGGCGGCTCGAAGCACGCCGCCGTCGACCAGGCGGTCGCGCTGGCGAAGGAAGGGCTTGGCGGCGCGAGCAGGCGAGCCCGAGCGGGAGCCGGGCTCGTAAACGCCGTGCTGCGCCGGATCGCGAGCGAGGGCGATGTGCTCCTCGCCAGCCTGGACGATGCGACGCCGGAGGCCGCCGCGACCAGGTACTCCTACCCCGACTGGCTCGCCCGCATGTGGTGGGTCGAGCTCGGACCGAAGGGCGCCCGATCCCTGATGGCGGCCATGAACGAGCCCAGCGAAACGGCGCTGCGGGCCAACGCGCTCAGGGTCGACCCGTCACGGCTCGCCGAGGAGCTCCGCGCTGCGGGTCAGCAGGTCGAGCGCCCCGACGCCCCCACCCCGCTGGCGCCGCCGGAAGCGCTGGTCGTCCGCGACCGGCTCACGAAGGTCGTTCGCGACCGCCTCGCTGCGGGCGACCTGGTGGCGCAGTCGCGCGGCTCACAGGCCGTCGTCTCCCTGCTGGATCCGCAGCCAGGCGAGCGCGTCCTCGACCTCTGCGCCGGCCCAGGAATCAAGACGACCGCGATCGCGGCGCGGATGCGAAACGAGGGGGAGGTCGTCGCCGTGGAGCTGCACCCCGGTCGCGCGAGGCAACTCCGCGAGCTCTGCTCGAGGCTCGGTGCGACCTGCGTGCGGGTGGTGGAAGGGGACGCCGCGCGCATCGACGTCGACGGTGGCTACGATCGGGCCCTCGTGGACCCGCCCTGCTCCGATCTCGGCGCGCTCGCCTCGAGACCCGACGCACGATGGCGAAAGTCGCCGGAGCTGATCGAGCGCGTGGGGCCGATACAGGCCGCGACCTTGAGCCGCGCCGCCGGGGCGGTGCATGGGGGCGGCGCCCTCGTCTACGCGACCTGCACGATCTCGTGGCGAGAGAATGAGGACCGGCTCCGGAACCTGCTTAGGGCGCGGCCCGCCCTCCGCGTCGACGACCTCGGCCGAGACCATCCTGAGCTCCCCTCCGAGCGCGATTCGCGCTTCCTTCAGACGCGGCCCGACCGTCACGGCACGGACGGGTTCTTCATCGCCCGGGTGCGTCGATCATGAACGGTGGGGGAGGGGCCACGCTTGAGCGCCCGACCTGCCCCGGCTGCGGGGAGCCTTGGCTGCGCCCGACCCAGCTTCCGGGCCGCTACCGCTGCGTCTACTGCCTGAGCCGCTACGAGCTCGTCTCACAGTGCCCGAACTGCGGCGCGCACCAGACGATCGTCCGGATGAGCACCTCGGAGGATCTCCGCTGCCAGCGTTGCGGCCACTCGATGCTGCGACTGGTCTGATGGCCGAGCGCGATCTCCTTCGCGGGAAGCGGGTGGCGCCGTCGATCCTCTCGGCGGACTTCTCTCGCCTGGGAGCGCAGGTCGCCGAGGTGATGGCCGCGGGCGCGCGGGTAATCCACGTGGACGTCATGGACGGGCACTTCGTCCCGCCCATCACGATCGGGCCGCTGGTGGCCGGCTCGATCGCGGACCAGGTCCACGCAGCCGGCGGTGCGCTGGACGTCCACCTGATGATCGAGCGGCCGTCGCAGCAGGTCGCCGAGTTCGCACGGGCTGGGGCAGACTGCGTCACGATCCACTTCGAGGCTGACCCCCACGTCAATCGCACGCTGGGCGCGATCCGGGAGTGCGACTGCCTGGCCGGTCTCGCGCTGAATCCGGGCACCCCCGCGGAGTCAGCGGTCGAGCTCGACTCGGTTTGTGACGTCCTCTTGTGCATGTCGGTCAATCCGGGTTGGGGCGGCCAGCGGTTCATCGCCACGTCGCCGGACAAGATCGGGCGACTCCGCCTTCTCGCGCCCACGCCGGTCATTGAGGCAGACGGTGGGATCGACGCGGATACGGTCGGAGCGGTTGCCGAAGCGGGCGCGACGCTGTTCGTGGCGGGCTCCGCGGTGTTCGGCGATCCCGAGCCGGGCCAGGCCTACCGGCGGATCGCCGCCGCGGCCGGCGCCGACTGAGCCGGTCCATGCCCCACCGTCATGCTCGTGGCGCCGGGCAGCGGCGAGGCGACGGATCTCCTGCCCTTTCAGCCCCCTAGCTCGCTTCGTCGGCGGCGGCGAGCCGGGCCTCCAGCTCCTCAGGCGAGTCAGGCCGCACGAGGTCCTCGGGACGGGGTTGGGGTCGGCGGAACGAGAGGAAGAGCAGTCCACAAAGCATCGCCGCCGCGACGGCGAAGCCGACCTCGACGCGCCGGAACTCTCCCAGCACCGGCAAGATGCTCCAGGTCACGAAGCCGGCCGCGCAGAGCGCGTAGGCGGTCGCGGCGCGCCGCACCTGTCCCTGTGCGACCGCCGCCTGGTTGAGCGTCACGGCCGAGAGGTAGAGGCCCATGCCGCAGGTGACGATCAAGAGGCCCGTCCGGTCATAGGTGAAGTTCCCTCCGAAGGCAAGCTGCATCAGCTCCGGGCCGAGCGCAAGAACGGCCAGGGCGACGACGGCGGTGAACGCGAAGACGATCCCGATCGTGGCCTGAACCGAGAGCGTGAACGCCCGATCACCGCCCGCCTCGCGTCGCGAGCGAAGTCGTGTGAGATGGGGGAGCAGGCTCGTCGCGAACGCCTGGAAGAGGACCAGCGGCGCCCGCGCCACCATCAAGACGTTGAAGATGAAGCCGGCGGCGGCGGCGCCGGCGGAGGCGTTGACGACCAGGACGCCGGCGTTGAACAGGGTCTGCTCTGAGAGCATGATCACCAGCACGGCCCCTGCAAACCCCCCTCCCTGCGCCAGGGTAAACGCCGAAGCCGCCGATGCCGGTGGGCCCGCGTGGTCCGGCCCGTGCGGCGCACGCCTGCGGCCTGCCCCACCGTACAGCGCCAACGGGACCACGAGGAGGCTGAAGCACGGGGCGGCCACGATTCCCACCGCAACGATCGACTGGCCGGAGCCGATCCCGACGACAACGGCGAGCGCGAACAGCACCCGAGAGCCCGCCTCGAGTAGGAGCAAAAGCGAATACAGGACGAAGCGGCGATGGCCGGCGAAGAACCCTCGCGCGAAGAAGCTCGCGGCGTAGGTGAGCACCGCACAGACGAAGATCCAGTAGAGCGTCGTCCCGTGTTCCGCGGAGAGGCGGTCCTCCAGCGGGCCCCGGGCCAAGAGCACAGCCAGCGCGAATACCGCCGCCAGTGCAAGCTGGATCGTTGCCGCGACGCGCAGCGGGGCGCCGATCGGCTGACCGTGTGGCTGCCGCTCCGCGATCGTCCGCGAGAGGAGCTGCTCGATCGGCCGGTAGAGCGTCACCACGGTGAGGAAGACCAACGCCCACAGCGTCACGATCTCGCCGTATTGGTCCTCTCCAAGCGCATGCGAGGCGAAGGCGAAGTAGAGATACGTGAGCAGGCCGGCCGATCCGACGCCGACCGAGAGGACGCCCGCGGCCCGGCCGTAGCGCCTCGCCTCCGCCGTCGCGACCTCCCGCTCCATTGGCTGGCACCGTACCTTCGCGCGCCGGCCGCGAGTGAAAGCGGCGTACAATCGAATTGACTGACCAGTCAATCATGTCGCCTGGAACGCGCACATCCTCACTCACCCTCCAGGACCGGATCCATCTGAAGAGGGCACTGGCGCTGGCGGAGGCGGGGCGCGGGCGCGTGAGCCCCAATCCGATCGTGGGCGCCGTGCTCGTGCGGGACGGCGACGTGATCGGTGAGGGCTTTCACGCCGAGCTCGGTGGTCCCCACGCGGAGGTGACCGCGATCGCCGATTGCAGGGCCCGGGGTGTCTGCCCGGCGGGCGCGACCCTCTATGTCAGCCTCGAGCCCTGCGCGCATCAGGGCCGCCAGCCTCCGTGTACGAGCGCCATCCTGGAGGCGGGCGTAGGACGCGTGGTCGTTGGCTCCGACGATCCCAGCGCCAAGGCGGGCGGCCGCGGGCCCGAAGCGCTGCGGGAAAGGGGCATCGAGGTCCAGCTGGCGGACGGGGCGGAGGGGGCGCAGGCGCGGCTGGCAAACCAGGCGTTCAGGAAGCACGCCCGAACCGGGAGGCCGCTGGTCGTGCTGAAGTCTGCACTCAGCCTCGACGGGCGGACGGCGACCGCGGAAGGCGACTCGCAGTGGATCTCCAGCGAGGCGAGCCGGCGGCTCGCGCACCGGTGGCGGGCGGAGTCGGACGCCGTGTGCGTGGGCATCGGGACGGCGCTTGCCGACGATCCGCTGCTCACCGCCCGGCAGCCCAGCACCCGGCGCCAGCCCACGCGGGTCGTGTTCGACGCCGCGGCTAGGCTACCGCTCGAGTCCAGGCTCGCCTCCTCGGTCGAGGAGGCGCCCTTGCTCGTAATCGCCTCCCCCTCTGCGCCGGCGGACCGCGTGGAGGCGCTGAAGTCGGCGGGCGCCGGAGTCGTAGTCTGCGCCGGAGATCCTCGGACGCGGGTGCTGGCCGCGCTGGCGGAGCTCGGCCGTCGCGAGATCACGAGCCTGTTGCTGGAGGGAGGGCCGACGCTCGCGGGTTCCTTCCTCGACGCGGGAGAGGTCGATGAGCTGCGCGTGTTCGTCGCCCCCATCGTCATCGGGGGAGCGGGCGCCCGCCCGCTCGCGGAGGGCCGGGGCGCCGCGACCATCGCAGATGCGGCGCCCGCGCAGGCGATGGACTGGGAGAGCACCGGCGGGGATCTCTTGATCCGTGCGCGGCTCAAGGAGTGGTAGCCGTGTTCACGGGAATCGTCAAGGAGGTGGGAGAGGTCGAGTCGCTCGCGCGGACCGCCGAGGGGGCCCGGCTCCGTGTCCGGGCAGCGCTCTCGGCGGAGCTCGACGGCGGCGACTCGGTATGCGTCAGCGGCGCCTGCCTGACCGCGGCGACCGCCGCGGACGGCGCCTTCGAGGCCGACGTTATGAACCAGACCCTGGCGCTCACGACCCTGGGGGAGCTTCGGGAAGGAGGTCGGCTGAACCTGGAGCCCGCGGTTCGCGCGGGCGAGCCCCTGGGCGGTCATCTGGTGCAGGGCCACGTGGACGGAACGGGGAAGGTGGTTGCCGCAGAGCACGACGGGTTCGCGCGCCGGCTCCGCCTCGCGGTGGCGCCGGAGCTCGGGCGCTACATCGCAGAGCAGGGCTCGGTCGCGCTCGACGGGGTGAGCCTCACGGTAGCCGCGCTCGCCGAGGGGGGCTTCGAGGTCGCGCTGATTCCGGAGACTCTCGTCAGAACCACGCTGGGCGATCTGACCGGCGGGGATCGCGCAAACGTCGAGGTGGACGTCATAGCCCGCTACGCCGAGCGGCTCATGCAAGGCTTTGCGGGTGGAGAAAGGACGCGACATGGCTGAAGGCGGCGCTGCCACCGACCTAGGGGTCTCCGCGAGCCCCTTCGCCTCGATCGAGGACGCGATCGAGGAGATCCGGCGCGGCCGAATGGTGGTGGTGTGCGACGACGAGAACCGCGAGAACGAGGGCGACCTGACGCTAGCTGCGCAGTTCGCCACCCCGGAGGCGATCAACTTCATGGCGACCCACGGCCGCGGGCTGATCTGCCTCTCACTCACCCCGCAGCGCTGTCAGGAGCTGGGGCTCGACCTGATGGCGGCGAAGAACGAGTCGCCGTTCAAGACCGCTTTCACGATCTCGATCGAGGCCGCCCACGGCGTCACGACCGGGATCTCCGCGCACGATCGTGCGCACACGATCCAGGTAGCGATCGATCCGCACACGAGGCCCGAGGACATCGTCCAGCCGGGGCACGTGTTCCCGCTGAAGGCGAAGGAAGGCGGCGTCCTGGAGCGCACCGGGCAGACCGAGGCGGCGGTGGACCTGGCGCGCCTCGCCGGGCTGATCCCGGCAGGCGTGATCTGCGAGGTGATGAACGCGGACGGGACGATGGCACGGGTGCCGGATCTCGTCCCCTACTGCGAGCGCCACGGGTTGAAGATGGTCACGATCGCCGACCTGATCGCGTACAGGCGGCGGACGGAGCGGCTCATCGAGCGAGTCGTCTCGACCCGGCTTCCCACGGGGTTCGGCGAGTTCACGGCCATCGGCTATCGCTCCCTGGTGGACAAAAAGCACCACTTGGCGATGGTCAAGGGGGAGGTGCGAGGGGCCAAGGACGTCATGGTGCGCGTTCACTCGGAGTGCCTTACCGGCGACGTGTTCCATTCGCTGCGCTGCGACTGCGGCGAGCAGCTCGAGGCTGCGCTGGCCATGATCGAGCGCGAGGGCACCGGCGTCCTGCTCTACCTCTCCCAAGAGGGCCGGGGCATCGGCCTGCTCAACAAGCTGCGCGCCTACAAGCTCCAGGAAGAGGGCCTTGACACCGTCGATGCCAACCTCAAGCTCGGGCTCCCGGCCGACCTGCGCGACTACGGGATCGGCGCCCAGATCCTGGTGGACCTGGGCCTGTCGAGCATCCGCATCCTCACGAACAACCCGAAGAAGATCCACGGGCTGGAGGGATATGACCTATCGGTCACCGACCAGGTTCCGATCCAGGCGGTCCCCAACCCCCACAACGAGGAGTACCTGCGCACCAAGCGCGAGCGTCTCGGTCACATCCTTCACCATCAGGGCCTGCCGCTGGACGAGGAGCTGATCCACGAGGAGCAGCAGAAGGCGGTCGAGCGCGACGCGTTGGGGGCCAGGGAAGCCGAGCCCGGGGATGGCTGATGAGTTCTCCGCGGAGGAGCAGGAGCTCCTCGCCCCCCAAGAATTCGCGATCTGCATCGCGACCTTCTACGACGAGCTGGCGAAGCGGCTCCTGAATGGCGCGGTCGACGGTTTTGCGATCGGTGGGGTAAGCCCGGCATCCGTCCACACGTACGAGGTCCCCGGCGCCTTCGAGCTCCCGCTGGCGGCGAAGTGGTGCGGGCAGTCAGGCCGCTTCTCCGGAGTCGCCTGCCTCGGGGCGGTGATCCGGGGCGAGACCGACCACTACGAGTACGTTTGCGCCGCCGCCGCGCGCGGCATCCAGGAGGCGCAGCTCGCCACGGGGGTTCCGTGCGCCTTCGGGGTCATCACCTGCGAGACGATGGAGCAGGCGCTCGCTCGCTCGGGCGGCGACAAGCGCGATCAGGGAAGATGTGCCGCGCTCGTGGTGATGCGGATGGTCCTGCTGCAGAACGAGCTGGCAGCCCCCGGCTAAAGGAGCGGAGGATCGACCACCTGCTGCGCTCTGTCTCGTGCGCGCGGTGCCCCGCTAGGATTGCAGGCTCCATGGCGAAGGTTTGCTTCAGTTGCGGCAAGGGGCCCGCGTTCGGCAACTCGCGCAGCCACTCGATGGTCGCAACGCGCCGCCGCTTCGACCCCAACCTCCAGAAGGTGCGGATCCAGGACGGCGCCAGGTCCCGGCGCGTTTACGTCTGCACCCGCTGCCTCAAGTCCAACAAGGTCACGAAGGCGGCTTGACCGGGCGCGCGGCGCGATAATCCGGCCGCGGATGGCCGATACATCGATCGAGCGCTTTCGTCGCGTCGTCACGGCCGCATACGCCCACCTCGACGCACGCCGGCGGGAAGTCAACGACCTGAACGTATTCCCGGTGGCGGACGGCGATACGGGCGACAACATGGCGCTGACCATGCAGGCGGTGATGAAGGAGCTCGATCGCCTCGACGGCCAGCCAGTAAGCGCGAAACGCGACGACATCGTGCACGCCGTCGCCCGCGCGGCGCTGATGGGGGCGCGCGGCAACTCCGGCGTGATCCTGAGCCAGATCGTCCGCGGAGCGGCCGAGGAGCTCGCCAGCCGGCCCGGCGAGCTCGTCGATCCGGTGCTCATGGCCGCCGCGCTCGCCCGCGCCGCCGACCGCGCGTACGAGTCGGTGCGCGATCCACAGGAGGGCACGATGCTGACGGTGGTGCGGGAGATGGCGCACGCGGTCTCTCAGCACCTGGCACACATGGATCGCCGACGCCTCCAGCCGGAGGCCGGTGACTCAGAGCAGGACGAGCTCCTCGCCGAGGTGCTCGAGGTCGCCACCCAGGTCGGCGAGCAGGCCGTGGAGCGCACGACCGAGCAGCTCGACCTGCTCGCGGAGGCCGGCGTCGTCGACGCGGGCGCCCACGGCCTCGTGGTCATCCTCGCTGGGGTGGTCGCCGGCCTGCGGGGAGACCTCGCCGCGTTGCCGGAGGTGCCGCACCACGAGCCGCCGCGGCAAACCCGCCCCCACCACTACGACAGCCGCTTCCAGTACTGCACCAACTTCATCGTCACCGGTCAGGGGCTGGACTCGCGAGCGTTCGTCCCTCGCCTCGAGGAGATCGGCGACTCCGTGCTTGTGGTCGGCGACGAGGCGACGCTCAAAGTCCACGTCCACACCGACGAGCCAGAGGTTGCGGTGGCGGCGTTCGAGGAGGTGGGAGAGGTCCAGCGCCTGGACGTCGCGGACATGCGGGAGCAGATTGCGGCTCGCGAGGCGCGCCTCGAGCACGCGCGGACCGGCATCGTGGCCGTAGCCTCCGGGGAAGGGATGAAGTCGCTGTTCGCGGGGCTCGACGCTCACGTCGTCGACGGGGGCCCGACCCTCAATCCCTCGACCTACCAGATCCTCGCCGGCATCCATGAAGTAGCGGCGGACGAGGTCATCGTCCTCCCGAACTCGCCGAACGTGATCCTCGCGGCCGAGGAGGCGGCAAAGGTCTCCGAGAAGCCCGCACGGGTTGTCCCCGCGCGGTCCCAGCAGGCGTCGCTCGCGGCGCTCGTGGAAGTCGACCCGGACGCCGATGCGGCAGCAAACGCCCAGCGGCTCGAGGCGGCCCTCGGCGAGATCCGCTCCGGTGCGGTCGCGCCCGCGGCCCGGGACGACACGCAGGGCCGCTTCGTGCGCGGGGACGCAGTGGGGTTCGCGGACGGGGAGGTCGTCGCTTGGGGCGGCGCGGGATCGACGGTGGCGGCGACGGTGCGGCACGTCGCCGAGGGCGCCGAGATCGTCGCGGTGATCGAGGGTGAGAACGCGCCGATCCCGCTGGACGAGTTGCCGCTCGACCTCCCCGGCATCGAGCTGGAGCTCCATCAGGGAGGCCAGCCGCACCACTGGTGGCTGATCGCGGCCCAGTGATGAGGAACCGAAGGCCAGTCCTCTGGCAGATCCGGATTTCGCACTACAGCGAGAAGGTCCGCTGGGCGCTCGCCTACAAGGGCGTTGAGCACGAGCGCAGGGCGCCTTGGCCCGGAGCCCACATGGCCGTGGCGCTTTGGCTGACGCGTGGGAGGCATAAGACGTTCCCGGTGCTGCAGCTCGATGGCAAGGCGATCGGCGACTCCACTGCGATCATCGCCGCCCTTGAGGAGCGCTTCCCGGAGCCGTCCCTCTATCCCGGGGATCCCTCGGAGCGCCGGCGAGCGCTGGCGCTCGAGGAGTGGTTCGACGAGGAGCTGGGCCCGGGCATCAGGCTGCTGGGATGGCACGAGGCGCTTCGGGATCGCGCGGAGCTGCAAGAGGCTATGCGTTCGGACATCCCTCGCCCCCTGCGGGGCGTACGAGGCGCCGCCGGAGCCGCCACTCGCTATGCCTCCGCGTTCGTCGTCTTGCGCTACGGAGTGAAGAGCACCGAGGCGGCGGAGCGGGCACGCGGCGAGGTGTTGGGAGCGCTGGATCGCCTCGAGGCAGAGCTCAACGGCAACGACTACCTCGTCGGTGATCACTTCACTGCCGCCGATCTCACCGCCGCCGCTCTCTTCTACCCGCTGGTGCAGCCCGCCGACGGGCCAACCCCGCCGAGGCCCACGGAGGGCTACGAGCGCTTTCGGGCACCGCTCAAGGAGCGGCCCGGCTACCGGTGGGTCGAGGAGATGTTCCGCCGGCACCGAAAGCCGGCGCCCCAGCCGGTCGTCGCGTAGGGAGCGCGGTCAGGCAACCTCGCAGATCGCCTCGACCTCGACCGGGACGTCGAAGGGGAGCTCCGCTGCTCCGATCGCGGACCGGGCGTGCCGTCCCGCCTCACCCCACAGCTCCAGGATCAGCTCCGAGAAGCCGTTGATGACCGCCGGGGTGTTGCTGAACTGCGGCGCGCAGTTTACGAGTCCGAGCGCCTTCACCCATCCCGTCACCCTGTCGAGGTCGCCGAGCTCCTGCTTGAGGGAGGCGAGGACGGAGAGGGCCGTGAGGCGGGCGGCCTCATGGCCTTCCTCCACCGTGACGCCTGCGCCCACCTTGCCCCGGGCGAGGATCTCTGACCCGTCCATGGGAAGGTGGCCGGAGACGTAGGCTGTCGCCCCGCTCAGCCGCACGAGGGCGAACTTGAACTCCACGCCGGGCGGTGGCGCGAACGGCCTCGGCAGCGTCAGGCCGAGCTCTGTGAGCCGCCTTTCGATCTCGGCCACGCCGAGGAACCATAGTGCGCGGCTGAGCCCGCTCGAGCCGCGAGTGCGCGCTGTGGCCCAGCGGGCCATTCCGGCCCCGGTCGGCCGTACGCTTGGATGGAGATGAGCCAGGCGGCCGCGCCACTCAGGGAGCCCCCGGCGGCGAACGACTCCGAAGTGCCGCCCGCGTTCGGCGGCGGAGCACAGGACCGCGAGGCTCTGGGAGCCGCGGCGTTGCGGTCGATGCCTCGCCCGGACGTTCTCGACGCTCCGCTGACGACGCTGCGTGGCGCCGGCCCGAGGCTCGCCGCCGCCGCCGCCCAGATCGGCATCAAGACGCTGGGCGACGTCCTGCGACACGTTCCGCGCTCCTACCGGGATCGCGCCGAGCCACGGAAGCTGGCGGACCTGCGGATCGGCGAGCAGGCGACTGTGGAGGTCACGCTGCGCTCGGTCCGCCTGCGCCGGACGCGACGGCGCGGCCTCACCATCGTCGAGGCCACGGTGGCCGACGGCAGCGGCCCTGCGAAGGCGGTCTGGTTCAACCAGCCCTGGCTCGCTGATCAGCTCGAGCAGGGAGGTCGTCTGCTGCTCTACGGCAAGCTCGAGCGGTCCGGCTTCAGGGTCGAAGCGCACGAGCTCGTAACCGACGGCGGCGCGGCCGGCATCCATACGACCGGGCTGGTGCCGGTTCACCCGGCCTCCGAGCGCCTCCGCGCCCAGAGGCTTCGGGAGTGGGTCTGGCAGGCGTTGCCGCTCGCGCGCCACGCGGTGGAGCCGCTGCCCGCAGCGCTTCGGACCCGGCGGGGTCTCGCGGGAGCGGGCGACGCGACTTGTGCGGCGCACTTCCCGGCGAGCCCTGCGGACGCGGAGCGCGCGCGGGAGCGGCTCGCCTTCGAGGAGCTCTTCCTGCATCAGGCGGCGCTCGCCGCGCGCCGCCAGGGCCGTCGAGCGCGGCGCTCCGCCATCGGGCTCACAGGGCCGGAGGAGCTCGTCCGCCGCTGGCTCGAGTCCCTGCCCTTCGAGCTGACGAGTGACCAGCGCCGCGCTGTAGAGGAGATCGACGCCGACCTCGCCGCTCGAGAGCCGATGCAGCGCCTGCTGATGGGGGAGGTCGGCAGCGGCAAGACCGTGGTCGCCGTCTACGCGATGCTCCGCGCGGTCGAGGCGGGCTGCCAGGCGGCACTCATGGCCCCGACGGAGACCCTCGCCGAGCAGCACGCGGCAACGCTCGACCGGCTCCTCGCGCGCGAGGCTAGCCCGTTCACTCTCTTGACGGGCGCCACCCCTGCGGCACGGCGCCGGGAAGCCCTGGCGAGGCTTGCCTCGGGGGAGCTCGGCGTGGTGGTCGGTACCCACGCCTTGATCGAAGCCGACGTGGCCTTCGCCAGGCTCGCGGTCTGCGTCGTCGACGAGCAGCACCGGTTCGGGGTTCGCCACCGCGCGGCGCTAGACGCCAAGGGGCCGGATGGGGCCGCTCCGCACGCTCTCCACATGTCGGCGACGCCGATCCCGCGCACGCTCTCGCTGACGGCCTACGGAGACCTCGACGCGACCATCCTCCGGGAGCTTCCCGCCGGCCGAAGGTCGGTGGATACCTGGGTGGTCGGGGAGGGGAAGCGGACTGGCGCCTACGAGTTCATTCGCGAGCGCCTGCGCCAGGGTCGTCAGGCGTACGTGGTGTGCCCCCTGGTGGAGGGCTCGCAGAAGCTCGAGGCAAGGGCCGCGGCGGAGGAGGCGGATCGCCTGCGGGCCGGCGAGTTCGCCGATTTCGACGTCGGCCTCCTGCACGGGCAGATGCCGCCCAAGGGAAAGCAGGAGGCGATGGAGCGCTTTACCGCCGGCCAGACGGACGTGCTGGTTGCGACGAGCGTGATCGAGGTCGGTATCGACGTTCCCAACGCGACGGCGATGCTCGCCGCGGGGGCCGAGCCCTACGGGCTCCCCCAGC
>Ga0126312_10000783_pt1 | contig 19811 bp, 21 predicted proteins | sample Plot104A_FD_92537 | JGI IMG/M metagenome (GOLD analysis project Ga0126312, IMG submission 92537) | Serpentine soil microbial communities from UC McLaughlin Reserve, CA, USA - Plot104A | ecosystem: Environmental > Terrestrial > Soil > Grasslands | place: USA: UC McLaughlin Reserve, Lake County...
ATGCTCGCGCGCGCCCGTGAGCGGGTGGCCGGCGATCCGATGCTGCGCGACCGGATCAGCCTCGTGCACGCGGCGGCCGAGAGCCTGCCGTTCGAGGACGCTGCGTTCGACGCGCTCACCTTCACCTATCTCTTGCGGTACGTCGACGACCCCGGCGCCACGCTGCGGGAGCTGGCCCGCGTCGTCCGGGCGGGCGGGCGGATCGGGGCGATCGAGTTCGGCGTGCCCGCCGGTCGGCTGACGCGCCCGCTGTGGCGGACGTACACCCGGGTGGGACTGCCGACGCTCGGGCGGGTCGTCTCGCGCGAGTGGCAGGACGTGGGCAGGTTCCTGGGCCCGAGCATCGAGGACTTCCACCACCGCTACCCGCGCGAGCGGCTCGAGCGGGCCTGGCGCGACGCCGGGATCGGCGACGTGCGGACGCGGCCGATGAGCCTCGGCGGCGGCGAGCTCACGTGGGGAACCCGAGATGGCGGCACGGCCCGACCGCGTTGAGCGGCCGGCGTTCTACGCGCTGCAGCCGGGCGGCTGGCGCGACTTCCTCACGCTGCTGCACCCGCCCTACACCGCCTGGCACCTCAGCTACGTCGCGCTTGGCGCCGCCGTCGCGCCCGTCCTCCACCTCGACCGCCTGGCCGCGGCGCTCGGGGCGTTCTTCCTCGCCGTCGGCGTCGCCGCGCACGCGCTCGACGAGCTGCACGACCATCCGCTGGGAACCCGGCTTGGCGACCGGCTGCTGGCGTGGCTGGCGGCGACATCGCTGGCCGGGGCGGTGGCGATCGGGATCGTCGGCGGGGTGACCGTGTCCGCGACCATCTTCCCGCTCGTGGCCATAGGCGCCGTGCTCGTCGTCGCCTACAACCTCGAGCTGTTCGGCGGCCGCATGCACGGCGACGCCTGGTTCGCGCTGGCCTGGGGAGCATTCCCCGCGTTCACGGGGTTCTGGGCCAACGCGCTCGAGCTCACCGTCCCGGGCGTCGCGATGGCGGCCGCGTGCTGCGTGCTCAGCGTGGCCCAGCGGCGGCTGAGCACGCCGGTCCGTGACCTGCGTCGCCGGACCGTCGCGGTCGGCGGCGAGCAGGAGCTCCGCGACGGGCGGCGGATCCCGCTGACCGCCGCGCGCCTCGCGGCGCCGCTGGACGGGGCGCTCTCGGCGCTGTCGCTCGCGGTCGTCCTGCTCGCCTGCGCGCTCGTGGTCGCGCGCGTCTAGGTCACGCGCGCTCTGAGGCCTCGTCGGCGGCGGCGCTCGCGCCGTTGCTCCCCGGCCCCTTGGCGCCGGTGCGCTTCCGCTTCGCCTTCCCGCTCTCCTTCTTGGCCAGCGCGACCAGCTCGGCCAGCGACTCCTCGAGCCCCCCGGCGATCTCGTTGAGGTCGGGCAGCGCGTCGAAGTCGGCCAGCAACCCGAAGTTGATCCGCCCGTTGTAGGACATGATCGCCACCGCCAGCGCATGGTCCTCGGGCAGGAAGGCGACGGGGAAGATCTCGAGCATCTCGCGCCCGAGCACATAGAGCGGGAACTGCGGCCCGGGGACGTTGGTCACGATGAGGTTGAACAGCCGGGTGGAGAAGTTCAGGCGCGACGCCTGCGCCATCACCGTCGGGGGAGCGAAGTTCTGCACCGACGCCAGGACCTCGGCCCCCACCGCCTGCTTGGACTGCTTGAGGCCGTCCATCGCCTGACTGACCGTCCGCAGCCGGGCGACCGGATCCGCGATGTAGATCGGCAGCGGGCCGCGCATGGCGGCGATCTGGTTGCCGAGGCTGGACTCCGCGCCCTTGGGTCGAATCGACACCGGCACGAGCGCGCGCAGCTCGAGACCCTCGGTGCGCACCCCGCGCTCGCGCAGGAACTTGCGCAGCGCGCCCGACACGACGGTCAGGACGACGTCGTTGACCGTTCCGCCGAACGTGTTCTTGACCAGCTTGAAATCCTCGAGCTCCGCGCGGACGCCCATGAACCGCCGGTGCGGGCCGATCTCGGTGTTCAACGGCGTCTTCGGCGCCGGGTTCAGGCCGGCCCACACGATCTCGCCGAGGCCCTCGGCCGCCTCCAGCGCGCCGCCGAGCGTCCGCTCCGGATGCCGGACCGAGTCAAGCGCGCCCGCCGCCAGCTTGATCCCCGAGCGCACGATCCCCCGCACCCCGGCGGCGACCAGCTCGGCTCCGCTGGGCTCGTTGTGCGGCACCCAGGCATCGCCGTCGTGCTCGATCGGCTGGGGCACCGGACTGAGATCGAAGAGAACCGTGGCGAGATCCACGCCCGAGACGCCGTCGACCATCGAGTGGTGCGTCTTGGAGATCAGCGCGAAGCGCCCCTCCTCGAGGCCTTCGACCAGCCACACCTCCCACAGCGGCTTGGAGCGGTCCAGACGCTGGGAGAAGATCCGCGCCGCCAGCAGCAGCAACTGCTCCTCGGACCCGGGGTCGGGCAGCGCGGTGTGGCGGATGTGGTACTCGAGGTTGAAGCTCGGGTCGTCGATCCAGAGCGGCATGCCCATCTCGATCGGCGGGAAGGCGAGCTTCTGGCGGTAGCGCGGGACGAGGTGCAGGCGCGATCGGATGTGGTCGACGAAGTCCTCGTAGGCCGGAGCGGGGCCCTCGAAGATGGTCAGCGCGCCGACGTGCATGTGCGACGTCGCGTGCTCCTGGGCGAGGAAGGAGGCGTCGACGGCGGTCAAGCGGTCGAGGTGCTGCTGCGGCATGGCCGAAGCGTACCGGCGCCGGCCTCATCGGCGCGCGCGCACGTGGACGTGAACGGGCGGGGCATCGCCGGCGATGCGTTGCCGGGGCGACCGCCGCGCGGCTGCGCGGCGGGGCGCTCGATCACGCGCTGCAGGTCGTCAAGGACGAGGTCGAGCGGCAGGCCAACGCGCACCTCTCGGGCGAGCGGTCGTCGCTCGAGCTCGCGGCAATCGGCCGCCGCGCGTGCGAGCCCGAAGGGGACCTGCTCGCGATGCTCGCCTAGACGCGATCGGCCAGCGCCGACACGCCCTGCTCCTGCGCGCAGTGCGCGCAGCAGAAGAACCGCCCTTCGGCCTCCAGACCGTGCCCGATCACGGCGATGCCGCAATGCTCGCAGCGGGGCGCGATGGCATGGATCGCGCACTCGAAGGAGTCGAAGACGTGCGTGGCGCCGGCGATCGAGATCTCCATCGCCTTGTCGTAGTCGTTGCCGCAGACCTCGCAAACCGCCATGGAACGGCAGCTACCCGGCGCGCTGGGACGCTAAGCCCGCCTCGGTCCGCTCCGCCTCCCGCACCGCGGCATGGCCGGCGAGCAGCACCCCGATCACCAGCACCTGCGTCTCGCGCACGATCGTCACGACGTCGATCAGCGTGTGCGCGTTGGTGCCCGTGGCCTTGAGCACGACGAAGCCGACGACGTAGATCGCGGTCAGGACCCACACCACGACGGCGCCGTAGCGCTCGAACGGGTTCAGGCAGCGGTCCCACTTCGTGGCCGTCGGGTCCACGCGGGCGGCACCGGCCGCGTGCCCGACCTCCCACGCCCGCCACGTCTCGATCGCGAGGGCGGCCGTGATGAACAGGGACCAGTAGGTGATCCGCTGCTCGACGATCTCGCTGATCGTCGTGACGATCCGGAACACAAGCAGGGCGGTGAGGAACCCAACCAGGGTCGGCCTGCGCTCGGCGAGGCGAACGAACCACGACTGCCTCCGCACGCGCGAGAAACTACCGTCCAGGGTCGATGCAGGACCGCCCCGACGCCCCGGGAGATGCTCGCCGCCCTGGCGCCGTTGGCTCATGACGACGTGCGGCCGACGCTGCCGCGAGAGCAGCGCTTCATTGCGCTGGTGGCGGCCAAATGGGTCGCCGAGGGACCGCCGGCGCCCGACCGCACACAGCAGCGCGAGCTCGCGCAGGCGATCCGGGCGGGTCAGGCCGACGAGCGATGGAATGATGTCGTGCGCCAGGTGCGCGACGACGTGCGGGACAGGCTCGCCGTCGCCCACTCCAGGTACGACGACTTCGCCGACGACGGGAAAGACAAGGAGCCCTAGACATGGCGTGGGATTTCTCCACCGAGCCGGAGTTCCAGCGCAAGCTCGACTGGATGCGCACCTTCGTGCGCGAGGAGATCTGGCCGCTGGAGACCCTGACGTCCGAGCTCGAGTTCGACGGGCTGCTGCGCGCGATGGCGCCGCTGCAGGAGCAGGTGCGCGAGCAGGGCCTGTGGGCCGCCCACCTCGATCCCGAGCTCGGCGGCCAGGGCTTCGGGCAGGTCAAGCTCGGCCTCATGCACGAGGTCCTCGGCACGAGCCCGATCGCGCCGTTCGCGTTCGGCAACGCCGCGCCCGACTCGGGCAACTCCGAGATCCTGGCGCTGGCGGGCACGCAGGAGCAGAAGGACCGCTACCTGTATCCCCTGCTGGCGGGCGACCTGCGGTCGGCATTCTCGATGACCGAGCCCGAGACGGCAGGCTCGGACCCGACGCTGCTGCGCACGCGGGCCGTGCGCGACGGCGACGACTACGTCATCAACGGCCACAAGTGGTTCTCGTCCAATGGCTCGATCGCCGACTTCCTCATCGTCATGGCGGTCACCGACCCCGAGGCGCAGCGCTACCAGCGTGCGTCGATGTTCGTGGTCGACGCCGACACGCCCGGCGTGGAGATCGTGCGCGACGTGGCGACGATGGAGCACCCGATCGACAGCTTCGGCAAGTACGGGAATCACGCCGAGATCCGCTACCGCGACGTCCGCGTGCCGAAGGAGGCGCTGCTCGGGGCCGAGGGCGCCGGGTTCCTCATCGCCCAGCAGCGGCTCTACCCGGGCAGGGTCCACCACTGCATGCGCTGGCTCGGGGTGTGCAACCGCGCGTTCGACATGCTGTGCGAGTACGCGCTCACGCGCGAGGCCCACGGCTCCAGGCTGGCCGACAAGCAGACGGTCCAGAACTGGATCGCCGACTCGGCGGCGCAGATGCAGGCCGCCCGGCTCATGACCATGCACGCCGCGTGGGTGATGGACACGCAGGGCGTGCGCGCGGCGCGCCGTGAGATCTCGCTGATCAAGTTCTTCGGCGCCGAGGTCCTGCACGACGTCGTCGACCGCGGGCTACAGATCCACGGCTCGCTCGGCTACTCGACCGACATGCCGCTCGAGGCGATGTACCGCTACGCGCGCGCGGCGCGCTTCTACGACGGGCCGGACGAGGTTCACCGCGAGAGTGTCGCCAAATTCATCCTGCGCGGCTACGAGCCGCCCGCCGACGGCATCCCACGCGAGCACATCCCGACGCGGCGCGAGGCCGCGCGCGAGCGCTTCGCGCACCTGCTCGAGGCGGTCACCTCCAACGATTGAGAGCGCGATTCGGGCGCTGGTCATCATCCTCGCGGTCCAGCTCGTGCTGGGCGGCGCGGTGGTGTTCGCGGCGACGCAGGACTTCTTCGGAGCGGGGTCGAGCGAGAAGCGGGCGGCGCCCGCCCGTGCCGCCCAGCGCTTCGACGTCAGGCGCGCCTGGCGGATCGTGCGCATGCAGCTCGCCTACGGCCAGCGGCCCGGCGGCTCGCCGCAGCTGCGCGCGCTGGCCGAGCGGCTGCGCCGGCTGTTCCCGGGCGGACGCTTCGAGGAGCTCGGCCCCGCCTTCCCCGGCCTGCGCAACATCGTCGGCGACCTGCCCGGGCGCGGGCCGCCGATCGTGATCGGCGCCCACTACGACACCCAGGCCGAGCCGCCGGGCTTCGTCGGCGCCAACGACAGCGCGGCGGGCACGGCGGCGGTGATCGAGCTGGCGCGGGCCCTGCGGTCCTCGCGCGCCCGGACCGGGCGCGCCGTGCGGTTCGTGCTCTTCGACGGCGAGGAGCAGCCCGCCGGCCAGAGCGACCGCCCGTTTCAGACTTCGGGCCTGCGCGGCTCGCGCGCCTACGTCGAGGCCCATCCGCACGACGCGCGCGAGCTGGTGCTGCTCGACTACATCGCGGGGCGCGGCTCGACCTTCCGGCGCGAGAACGACTCCGACCCGGCACTGTGGGCGCGCCTGCGCAGGGCAGCCCGGGCGGCGGGCGCGGGCGCGTACTTCCCCGCCGGCGATCAGGGCGTCGGCGTCGTCGACGACACCTTCCCGTTCCTGCAGCAAGGGATCCCCGCAGTCGACGTCATCGACTGGGGCTACCGCCACAAGCAGGGCACCCAGGACACGCTCGACAAGCTCGATCCGCGGGTGCTCGACGCAGTCGGCGAGGCGGTGGCGGAGCTCGTGCGTCGCGGCGGTTGAGCCGGCCGCGTGGCGTTCGGCCGCCGGCGATCGCTCGGGGGTGTTCGCAGTTAGCGACGAATATGGGGGTCAACTGCGAACACCCTCGGGCCGCACCGGGGTTTGTGCAGTTGACGTCGGTATGCGGGTCGGTCGCCGCCGTTCCCCGGTGCGCCTCGACGGCTAGCTCAGGCGATCACCATCTCCGGCCTGGGCACGCGGCCCGGGCGCCGCGCGAAGGGCGCGACCACGAGCGTCACCGTCCCGACGCACGCGGCCACGAGCAGCGGGATCTGCCAGTCCCAGCCGAGCAGGAGACCGATGACCACCGCGTTGTTGGCGGCGTGGGCCATCATCCCCGGCAACAGCCGGCCGGTCCGCGCGTAGATCAGGCACCACACGAAGCCGGCGATCAGGCGGTCGGCGAAGATCACCGGCGAGAACTCGAGGTGGGCGGCGCTGAACACGATCGCCGTGATCGTCGCCGCCACCCACACGCCCTTCCACCGCCGCAGCGCGCCGAACATCACGCCGCGGAAGAAGATCTCCTCGCAGATCGGCGCCAGCACCGCTATGGCGAGCGCCGTGAACACCACGACCGCCGGCCCGCTGGCGTCGTCCACGGGGAGCCCGCCCGAGCTCAACCGGTAGCCGACGGCGTCGCCGTCGTCCAGCGACGTCGCGCCGACGATCACGAACGGGGCCAGCACGGCGGCGAACGCGAGCAGGAAGCCGGCAAGCGCGATCGCCATCCACCCCAGGCTGCGCCCCACCTGGAGCCGCGCCAGGCCGAACTGCCATGGCCGCAGCCGGCCGGTCAGGCGTGCGGTCGCGAGGGCGCTGGCGAGGATGGTCAGCGAGGTCACTGCTCCGGCGGCGAGATCGAAGGCCGAATCGGGGTTGGTGAGGCTGGTATCGGTGGCCGCGGCAGCGCCCAGAACGGCGAAGCTCGAAGCGATGCTCAGGCCGATCCCGATACCGATGCTCGCGGGCGCCACCCACGGCGGCCACGGGGGAAGGCGTGGCCAGATCGCGTCGGGCGCGCCCGACGGCGGGCGGGGCGCGATCTCGGGCAGGCGCGGGCGATGGTCGGAGAGCAGGAGCAGGTAGGCGTCGCCGCGCGCCAGCCACACCAGCATCGGCGAAAGCACGCGCTGCATGGCCCCCGGCTCGCGCCCGGTGACGAGCGACGCGATCCAGCCCAGCGGCACCAGCACCGCCACCAGCACGGCGGCGAAGTACCGCAGGAACAGCTGGAAGGGAGCGAGCAGCAGCCACGACCACGCCCGGCGCCGCCGGTGCGGCGGCCGGCGCCGCAGCGACAGCGCGACGTCGCCCGGGTCCTCGGCGGTCAGCCACAGCCATGCCCGCAGCCGGTTGACGAGGCGCAGCGTCCACGCGTACGCGCGCGCGAGCGGCTGGGGGAGGTCGTTGGCAACGACGCGGCAGCCCCAGGCGACCGGCAGGGCGACGAGCACGGCCACGCGCACGGCCACCAGCAGGGCCAGAACCGGGAGCGCCGCGAGCGGCCGGAGGAGCACCAAGCCGCGGCGCCGCCGGCGCGACGTGGGCACCGCCACCACCAGGTCGGTGCGCCACCGGTCGACGCCCTCCGGCCGGTCGGGCCGGTCGTGGGGCGCCGGACGGCCCGACCACCACGGCACCACCGGGGCCGGAGCGGGCCGCCGCGGGGGCGCGGCGACACGCAGCGGGCGCTCGGGGGCGATGAGGAGGTCGTTCCGCACTGCCATGTCCTACGCAGAGCTACCCATCCCAGCACGCCCCCCGCTCGTACACTCAACCGACAGTGGTCGAGAAGATCCTCCTCGCCTCCCCGCGCGGCTACTGCGCGGGCGTCGATCGGGCCGTGCAGACGGTCGAGCGAGCGCTCGAGCTATACGGCGCGCCGGTCTACGTGCGCAAGGAGATCGTGCACAACAAGCACGTCGTCTCCCAGCTGCGCGACCGGGGTGCCGTGTTCGTCGACGACGAGCAGGACGTCCCCGAGTGCGCGGTCACCGTGTTCTCCGCCCATGGCGTTTCTCCGAGCGTGCACGCCAACGCGTCCCGGCGCGCGCTGCGCACGATCGACGCGACCTGCCCGCTGGTGACCAAGGTCCACAAGGAGGCGATCAAGTTCGCCCGCGAGGGCTACACGATCGTGCTCGTCGGACACGCCGGCCACGAGGAGGTCGAGGGCACGATGGGGGAGGCGCCCGAGCACATCGTCCTCGTCGAGACCGAGCAGGACGTCGACCACCTCGTGGTCGACGACCCGGACAAGGTGGCCTACATCTCCCAGACCACGCTCTCGGTCGACGAGACCCGCGCGATCATCGGGCGGCTGCGCGAGCGCTTCCCGGGCGCGGTCGGGCCCCGCACCGACGACATCTGTTACGCGACGACCAATCGCCAGATGGCGGTCAAGCAGCTCGCCGCCCAGTGCGACCTCGTGCTCGTGATCGGCTCCCGCAACTCGTCCAACTCCCAGCGCCTGGTCGACGTCACCCGCGAGCACGGCACCGAGGCCCACCTGATCGATCACGAGGGCCAGGTGGCCGAGGACTGGCTCGAGGGCAAGCGCGTGGTCGGCATCACCTCGGGCGCCAGCGCACCCGAGGAGCTCGTCCAGCGCCTGGTCGGCTTCTTCCGCGGCCGAAGCACCCCCGAAGTGGCCGAGCTCGAGGTCGTCTCCGAGGACGTGCGCTTCATGCTGCCGAAGTCGATCCGCCAGGAGCTCGCCGCGCAGCAGGCATAGGGCTGCGCCGGGCGCCTGACCGGCGCTACGCTGCGGCCATGGATGGCCTGATGATGGATTACCCGCTGCTCGTTCGGCACATTGCCGAGCGGGCCGAGACGGTCTTCGGCGAGCGCGAGATCGTCTCCCGCACCGCCGACGGGATCGAGCGCTCCACCTACCGGGACGTCGTCGAGCGGGCCCGCCGCCTCGCGAGCGCACTGCAGGGCCTCGGCGTCCGCCCCGGCGATCGCGTCGCCACCTTCGCGTGGAACTCTGTCCGCCATCTCGAGCTCTACCTGGCCGTGCCGAGCATGGGCGCCGTGCTCCACACGCTGAACATCCGCCTGTTCGAGGGCGACCTCCGCTACGTCGTCGGCCACGCCGAAGACCGGGTGATCTTCCTCGACGCAACGCTGGCCGACCTGATGTGCCATTTCGACGGTGTCGAGCACGAGGTGCTGATGCCCGACGGTCCGGGGGAGCGCGACGGCGCGCTCGACTACGAGGAGCTCGTCGCCTCCGGCGACCCCGACTTCGCCTTCCCCGACCTCGACGAGAACGCCGCCGCGGCCATGTGCTACACGAGCGGCACCACGGGGCGGCCCAAGGGCGTCCTGTACTCGCACCGCTCGACCCTGCTGCACTCGCTGTCGGCGTGCAGCCCGGACGCCATGGGCATCCGCGAGGCCGACTCGGTGATGCCGGTCGTGCCGATGTTCCACGCCAACGCCTGGGGCATGCCGTACGCGAGCGCGCTGGCGGGCGCGCGCCAGGTGTTCCCCGGCCCGCGCATGGCGCCCGCCGACCTGGCCGAGCTCATCGCGTCCGAGCGCGTTACCCGCGCGGCCGGCGTGCCCACCATCTGGCAGGGCATCCTCCAGCTCGAGCCCAAGCCCGACCTCTCCAGCCTGCAGGAGATCACGTGTGGCGGCTCGGCCGTGCCCGAGGCGCTCATCCGGGCCTACCACGAGACCTTCGGCGTGCGCATCGCCCAGGGCTGGGGGATGACCGAGACCAGCCCGCTCGCCTCCGTCTCGCGCCTGCCGGGCGACGTCGAGCTGGATGAGGACGAGGCCTACGCGCTGCGCGCCTGGCAGGGCCGCGTGGTGCCGCTGGTCGACTTCCGCATCGACGAGGAGGCCGGCGGTGAGCTCCAGGTGCGCGGGCCGTTCGTCGCGCGCGAGTACTACAACGACGACACCTCGGCGGAGAAGTTCACCGAGGACGGCTGGTTGCGCACGGGCGACGTGGCCAAGCTCGAGCGCGGCTCCTACCTGCATCTCGTCGACCGCACGAAGGACCTCGTCAAGTCGGGCGGCGAGTGGATCTCGTCGGTCGAGCTCGAGAACGAGATCATGGCCCACCCCGACGTGCTCGAGGCGGCGGTGATCGCGATCCCGGACGAGAAGTGGAGCGAGCGCCCGTGCGCCTGCGTGGTCGTCAAGGAGGGCGCCACCCTCGACGCGGACGGAGTGCGCGAGTTCCTGACCGGCCGGGTGGCGAAGTGGTGGCTGCCCGACCGCGTCGAGTTCATCGACGAGGTGCCGAAGACCTCCGTGGGCAAGTTCGACAAGAAGGAGTTGCGCACCCGCTTCGCCGGGACGGCCGAGGTTGCGCCTGCTACCCAGCAGGCGTGAAGCAGCTCGTCCTCTCTGACCTCCACCTCGGTGCCAGGTCCGACTCCGACCTGCTCCGCCGCGCGGACGTGCGCGAGCCGCTGCTCGCGGCGCTCGAGGGCGTCGACCGGCTCGTGCTGCTCGGCGACGCGCTCGAGCTGCGCGACGGACCGGCCCACGAGCCCCTCGCGGCGGGGCGCGCCCTGTTCGAGGACCTGGGCCGCCGCCTCGGCCCCGACCGCGAGCTCGTCATCGTGCCCGGCAACCACGACCACCAGCTCGTCGCGCCGTGGCTGGAGGCGCGCCGGCGCGAGCCCGATGCTCGGCGGCTCGGTCTCGAGCAGTCGGCCGGCCCCGAGGCCTCGCCCCTGGCGCAGGTGATCGACGGCTGGCTTGGTTCAACGCCGCTGCGCATCGCCTACCCGGGCCTGTTCCTGCGCGAGGATGTCTACGCCACCCACGGGCACTACCTCGACGTACACGTCGTCGTGCCGTCGTTCGAGCGTATGAGCGCGCGCGTGGTCGAACGCTGGGTGCGTCGCGGCAACGGAGCGCCGGGACCGGTGGAGGCCTACGAGGGCTCGCTTGCTCCGATCTACGCCCTGCTCTACACGCTCGCCCAGACCGCGCCCGAGCAGGGCCGCAACCTCGTATCGGGGGCGTCGGGCCGCGCCTGGCGGGTCCTCGTCGGCGACGGCGGCCGGCGTCCGCTCGGCCACATCGCCCTGGGCGCGATCGGCTTTCCGGCCGCGATCTGGATGCTGAACCGACTCGGGCTCGGGCCGCTGCGCTCCGAGCTGAGTGGTGTCGCGCTGCGCCGCGCCGGGCTGGAGGCGATGGCCGAGGTGGTCGAGCGCCTGCGTGTGCCGGCCGAGTACGTGCTCTTCGGGCACACCCACCGCAGCGGCCCCTGGCCGGGCGACGACGAGTCGGAGTGGGTCGCGCCGGGCGGGGCGCGCATGGTCAACGTCGGCTCGTGGATGTATGAGCGGCTCTTCATCAACGGCGGGTCCGGCCGCAACCCCTACTGGCCGGGGAACGTCGGCGTGGTCGACGACAACGGGCCGCCCCGCCTGCACGGCCTCCTGGGCGACCGCAGCCAGAACGATCTCAGGCAGCCAACCCGGGCGTGAAGCAGGTGGCGTGCACGGTCACTCCGTCGCCGGGGTGCAACTCGAGCAGGCCGGCGGCGTGGCGCTCGTGCTCGAGCACGGGCAGGCAGCCGGGCGCGTCGACCGCGAACGCGCGGTCGTTGGCGACGAGCTCGCCCCGCCCCGAGACGACCACCCAGACGCCGCCCGCTTCGTAGGGGCCGGAGTACGCGCCCGCCTGGTCGGCGGTCTGGGGCGCGAGTGCGGCGCCGGGCGCGTCCTCGGGGCGCAGCGGTGAAAACGGCTCCGGCTCGACGCCGAGCAGCTCGGCGATCGCGCGCTCGGTCTCGTGGTAGGCGCCCTCCCCGTAGTGGTAGTCGACGAGGGCCTGCGACGGGTCGAAGAGGTAACGCGCGGGCCAGCCCCGGTTGCCGTACAGCTGCCAGACCTCGAGCGCCGAGTCGATCGCCACCGCGTGCGCGACGCCGAGCCGCCGCACCGCGGCGCGCACCGCGGCCGGGTCGGCAGACGGCTCGAATCCCGGCGAATGGACGCCGATGACGCGCAGCCCGGCGTCGCCGTAGCGCTCGTGCCAGGCCTTGACGTACGGGAGGGTCCGGATCGAGTTGGGGCGGCAGAAGTCCCAGAACTCGACGAGCACCGGCCGGCCGAGCTGCTGGTCCATCCGCAGCGTCGCGACGTTGACCCATTCGAGGTCGCGCGGAAACGGCGGCGCCATGATCGTGTCCACCGGAGGGCGCACGCGCCGCGACGCTAGCATCAGCCCAGCCGTGGGCCCGATCCCGCTGCCGGACCCTGCTCTCGCCGATGGCGACCTCGCGCTGCGGCCCTGGAGGCCGGAGGACGTGCCCGCGCTCGTGGCGGCGTGCAAGGACCCAGAGATCCCCAAGTGGACGCTCGTGCCCTCGCCGTACTCTGAGGACGACGCGCGCCTGTGGCTTGCCGCCCAGGCGGCGGCGCGGCGCGGCGGACGGCGGGTCGAGCTCGCCATCGTCGACCTCGACGACCGCCTGCTCGGCTCGATCGCGATCGCGCGCAGCGCAGACGGGCGGGTCGGGGAGGTCGGCTACTGGGTCGCCGCCGAGGCCAGGCGGCGCGGCGTCGCCACGCGGTCGGTACAGCTGCTGGCCGAGTGGGCGTTCGATGCGCTCGGGCTCGAGCGCATCGAGCTGCTGACCGAGCCGGAGAACCGTGCCTCACAGCGCGTCGCCGAGGCGGCCGGCTTCACCCGCGAGCGGCTGCTGCGCGCCCATCGCGAGCAGAAGGGCACCCTGCGCGACTTCTACCTGTACGCGCTTGCGCGCGAGGTGTGAGGAGGGGGAGAGGCTACGACGCCCCGCTACTTGCGAGTCTCGTCGCGGTTAGGGTGCCGCTACCCCATTCGTCCCTCAAGGAGGAGAGTTCTTGCGCAAGCCCCTCATCGGCGCGCTGGTTGGCGCGTTCGTGTTGGTGATCGCGGCGGTCGCGTTCGCTCAGGTCCAGAACACGTACACGGTCTCCGGCTCGGTGTCACCGGCCAAGGCCGGAACGAAGAAGAAGCCCGTGCCGGTCGCACTCAAGTTCGATTACCAGGTGGGTGAGCAGAGCGGTCAGCGCCCGGCGGTCGAGATCGCTTACAGCATCCAGTTCGACGGATTGCAGCAGAACGGCGGGCTGTTCCCCAAGTGCACGGCGGCCCAGATCAACGCGGCGGGCAGCGATGGCCCATGCCCGTCCAGTGCCAAGGTCGGCAGCGGCAGCGTCGACAACCTCGCCGGCTCGAGCTCGAATCCAGCCGACACGTCGCAAAAGTGCCATCTCGACCTGACCGAATACAACGGCGGCAAGGGCCTGTTGACGCTGTACCTCTCCGGCGGCCCCCCGACGTGCCCGCTCAGCATCTCGGTGGCGATCCAGGCAAGGGTCATCAAGAACGCGAAGGGCGTCGCCATCAAGTTCAGCGTGCCGCCGAGCCTCGCGCACCCGATCGCGGGCTTTGACAACTCCGTCGTCGACACGACGACGTCGCTGACCAAGAAGAAGGCGAAGGGGCACGGATACCTCGAGTCGGTCGGTGGCTGCAAGGGGGGCAAGCGCGCGATCTCCGTCACGTTCACTCCCGAGACCGGCTCGCCGGTGACCGAAGCGACGACGGCGAACTGCACCACGTAGGTACGCCGGCGTGACGCAAGGCCAGGACCGACGGCCTCGCTCGGGCGGGGCCGTCGGCGTTTGGGGGTGGCCGTCGCCGGAACCAAGGTCCCGTCTAGCCATCGCGGCCTAGACTGCCGCCCACGATGTGGGCCTTCCGCCTGCGCTGCTTCGCGCTCCTGGGCGCCGGGGCGCTCGCGCTGCACGAGCTGCGCTATCTGATCGCCTACGGCGGCGACGCCGGCCGCGCGCTCGACGAGCAGGGGCACGGCTACCTCGGCACGGTCGCGGCGCTGGTGGCGGTGGCCGTCGTCGCCGCCGTCGCGGCGCTCGTGGCGGGGCTCGTGCGGGGCCGCGGTCCGGCGGCCAGGCCGAGATCGTGGGGGGTGCGCTGGCCGGCCGCGAGCGGCGCGCTACTGGTGGTCTACGCGGCCCAGGAGCTCGCCGAGGGCGTGCTCGCCTCCGGCCACCCGGAAGGCCTGGCCGGGGTCGCCGGTCACGGCGGCTGGGTCGCGGTCGCCTTGGCCGCCGTGCTGGGTGCGGCGGTCGCAACGTTGTTGCGCGGCGCCGAGGTCGCCCTCGAGCGCTTCGGCGGTGCAGCGCGCGCGCCCCGCCTGCGCCCCCCGCGAACCGCCCTCCCGCGCGCACCGCTCGCGGTACGTCCGCGCCCCGCGGGCGCGCTCGCCCGCCCCGGCGCGGGGCGGGCGCCACCCCTCCTCGCTCGCTGACCGGCCCCGCCTGCCGGGCGGGGCGACCACGCGACCGAAGGAGGAATCCATGAGTCGGACCGCACGCATCGGCGTGCTCGCCGGCGCCGTCGTGGTCATCGTCGCGGCGCTGGTCGTCGTCCTCGCCACGAGCGGAGGCGGCAGCGCCCCCGACGAGGCCACCGCATCGATCACCGTCGACCGGACCGGCCGCGCCGTCGGCGGTTTGAGGCACATCACGGTCAAGAAGGGTGGAAGCGTGGATCTCACCGTCACGGCGGCCATCGCCGACGAGGTCCACCTACACGGCTACGACCTCGAGAAGGAGGCCGAGGCGGGCAAGCCGGTCAACTTCCGCTTCAAGGCCGACATCGACGGCGCGTTCGAGGTCGAGGTGCACAAGCCGACCGACCACCAGATCGCCGAGCTCGAGGTCAAGCCGTGATCGTCATCCCGTTCGCCCACGGGATCGTCGGCAAGCGCGACATCCCCATTCCCGACTACGTGTTCGGGTGGGCGGCCGGGGTGGTCCTGGTGCTGTCGTTCGTCGGCCTCGCGGTCCTGTGGCCGAAGCCGATCCTTCAGCCCGAGCCGGCGCGGCGCCTGTGCCGGTTCCCCGGGGTGCTCGTCGACGTCGTCTGCGGCGCGATCGGCGTGGCGATCTTCGTGGCCGTCGTCTACGCGGGAATCGCCGGGCTGCAGAGCGCCGAGGGAAACCTCGCGCCGACCTTCGTCTACGTCACGTTCTGGGTCGGGCTGGCGTTTGCCAGCCTGCTGTTCGGCAACATCTTCGGCGCGTTCAACCCGTGGCGGGCGGTCGCGCGCGCCGTCGCGTTCGTCGCCCGGTCGGTGAGCCGCGGGCAGACGCCCGAGCCGCTGCGATACCCGGCATGGCTCGGGCGCTGGCCGGCGGCGGTGGGGATCCTGTGCTTCGCCTGGCTCGAGCTTGTCTCCGCGAGCCGCGACGATCCCTCGACGCTGGCCATCCTCGCGCTGGCCTACGCGGCGATCCAGCTCATCGGCATGAGTCTGTACGGCATCGACACCTGGACCGACCGGGCGGACGCGTTCGCGGTCTACTTCGGCCTGTTCGGCCGCATCGCGGCCCTCGAGCGCCGCGACGACGGGCTCTACGTGCGGGCGCCGCTGTCGGCGCTGTTCCGGCTCGACATCGTGCCGGGAACGGTCGCGCTGCTGTGCGTGATGATCGGTTCGACGTCGTTTGACGGGTTCTCGAACGGAACGATCTGGAACGACGTCGCGCCTGACCTGCAGAAGTTCTTCGTCGACGATCTCGGTACGAGCCTGACCAGCGGGCTCGAGCTGGCGTTCACGGTCGGGCTGCTGTTCATGATCGCGTTCGTGGCCGCCGTCTACCGCATCGGCGTGGCCGGCATGCGCCTCTACGACCCGGACCGCCGGGCGCTGGTGCTCGCGCGGCGGTTCGTGATCTCCCTCGTGCCGATCGCGCTGGCGTACGTCATCGCGCACTATTTCTCGCTGCTCGCCTATCAGGGACAGGGCATGGCCGCGCTGATCTCCGATCCGCTCGGGCACGGGTCGAACCTGTTCGGCACGGCCGGAGCGGGTATCGACTACGGCGTGGTCTCGGCCAGCGGCATCTGGTACGTGCAGGTGGCCGCCCTCGTGATCGGCCACGTGGCGGGCCTGATGGTCGCGCACGAGCGAGCGGTGAGCGACTACCCCGAGACGGGGACGGCGGTGCGCTCGCAGCTGTGGATGCTCGGGGTGATGGTGGTCTTCACCTCCATGGGCCTGTGGATCCTGTCCGCGGCGGGGCAGGCGTGACCGTCGTCGCGCATGCCGGGCACTGGATCGAGGGGCTGATCTTCGCCGCGCCCGTGCTGATCGTGGCCGCGGCGCTCGGGATCTCGGCGCTCCGCGAGAAGCGGCGGCGCAAGCGCTCGTAACGTCAGCGCAAAGAGCGCCCGGAGGCAGGGATCGCGCGCTGACTGGCGAACCGCTTCAACCCGTCCTCTTACCGGACTATGACCGCCGTACGGCAACGGCTGCCGATGATCACGGTCGAGATGACCACCTCCTGCTTCAAGTACGTGAGCTGCGATGTGCCCGCCGGGGAGACCCTCGACGAGTACCGTCGCCGTCGCGTCCGGCCGCAGCGTCGCGGCCTGATGGCGCGGCTGCGCTCGCGGGCCCGCCGCCGCTGAGCGCGCCCCCGGGACGCGGCGGCTGGCGTAGTAGCCTCCTTCGCGGGGATGTGGGAGTCGGTTGAGCTGCGCGAGATCCGCGCGTTCCTGGTGCTTGCGAACGAGCTGCACTTCGGCCGCACGGCCGAACGGCTGGGGTTGAGCCAGTCGCGCGTCAGCCAGGTCATCCGCCAGCTCGAGGCCAAGCTCGGCGGGCCGCTCTTTCACCGCACGAGCCGCCGCGTCGAGCTGACGGCCGCCGGCGAACGGCTCATGCGCGAGCTGCGCGGGCCGTTCGATGCGCTGGCGGGCGCGCTGCGCCAGGCCGACGCCGGCGGGCAGGGCGTCGCCGGCGAGCTGCGCCTGACGCTCGTCAGCCCGTCGGCCGGCGGTCCGCACCTGCTCGACATCGTCGCCACGTTCGAGCAGCGCTACCCCGAGTGCCGCGTGCGCATCGAGGACCTCGGCGAATGGATCGACGTGCTCGGTGCGCTGCGGCGGGGCGAGGTCGAGCTGATGGCCCACCGGCTGCCGATCGCCGAGCCCGACATCGTCGTCGGGCCGGTGCTGTCGCGGGAGGAGCGCGTGGTCGCCGTGGCGCGCGACCACCCGCTGGCGCGGCGGTCGTCGATCACGCTGGAGGACGTCGCCGACTACCGCGTCGCCCGCATTCCGAGCTGGACGCCCGAGCAGGCCGAGGCGGCATGTGCGTCACACGCCCCGAGCGGCCGCCGGATCCGCCGCACCCGGGACGCGCCGACGAACTTCGCCGCCCTCCTGCGCATGGTCGCGGTGGGCGACGCCCTGCACCCGACCGTCCCGTCGCTCGGCGACTTCGCCGGACGGCCCGACGTCGTGTTCGTCCCGCTCGAAGGGCTGCCGCCGGCCGAGAGCGGGCTGATCTGGCGACGCGGTCCCACCAGCCGGCGCCTGCAGGCCTTCGTCGACGTCGCCCGTCAGGTGCTGCCGCCGGAGCTCTCGCGCCCGGCCGCGGTCGCCGCCTGAACGGCGGGAGCGGGCCGGCGCAGGGCGAGTCCGCTGAGCGCCACGAGCAGGCCGAGCGCGGCGACCGCGCAGACGACCGCGATCGCGGGCCGGAACACGTCGAGCCCGATGCTGGCGCCATTCGCGCTCGCCACTGCGGTCACCAGCGCCAGCGCCAGCGCGCCGCCGACCTGGAACGACGTGTTGAGCATCCCCGACGCCAGGCCCTGCTCGTCGTCGGCGACGCCGCTCGTGGCCTGGATGTTCAACGCCGGGAAGCACAGGGCGAAGCCGATGCCGATGAACACCATCGTCGGCAGGAGCATGTCGGCGTACGAGAACGGATCGTCGACGCGCAGGAACAGCGTGTACCCGGCGACGAAGGCCAGGCTGCCCGCGGCGATGATCCGCCGGGTGCCGTAGCGATCGACGAGGGGGCCGAGGCGCGGCGCCCCGAAGGCGACGATGAGGCCGCCGGGCAGGAACGCGAGCGCGGTCTCGAGCGGGCTCCAGCCGAGCTCGGCCTGCAGGAACAGCGTCGCGATGAACTGGAACCCCACATAGCCGCCGAACGTCGCCATGGCGCCGAGGTTCGCGCGCACCAGCGAGCCCGAGCGCAGGATCCCCAGCCGCACGAGAGGGGTCCGCGAGCGCGACTCGATGGCAACGAACCCGGCCAGCAGGAGCACGGCGACGGCGAGTCCGGCGACGGTCTCGGGCGCGCCCCAGCCGGCGTTCGGCGCCTCGACCACGGTGCGGACGAGCAGGAGCATCCCGGCGGTGATGGTCACGGCCCCGGCGAGGTCGAAGCGCCGCGCATGGCCAGGGGCCGCGGGCCGGTCACGGGCCATGACCCGCGGGGCGGCGACGAGCAGCGCGATGGCGATCGGGGCGGGCAGCAGGAACGTGAGGCGCCAGCCCAGCTCCGTCAGCAGACCGCCGAGCACGAGCCCCAGGGAGAAGCCGCTCGCGCCGCATGCGGTGTAGACGCTCAGCGCGCGGTTGCGGGCCGGGCCCTCGGCGAACGTCGTCGTGATGATCGAGAGGCTCGCGGGCGCCGTGAACGCCGCGGCCGCGCCCTTGAGGAAGCGGGTGGCAACGAGCAACGTGCCGTCGCTCACGAGGCCGCCGACGATCGAGGCGACCATGAACACGCCGAGTGCGCCGAGGAGCACCCGGCGGCGGCCGAGCAGGTCGGCGAAGCGCCCGCCGAGCAGGAGCAGCCCGCCGTAGCCGAGCACGTAGCCGGAGACGATCCACTGCAGCGACGAGGCGTCGAGCCCGAGGTCTGAGCGAATCGACGGCAGCGCGACGCCCACCATGGAGACGTCGAGCCCGTCGAGGAAGAGCACGCCGCAGAGCACGATCAGGGCCCCCCAGAGGCGGGCGTTCCAGGTGGACGGCGGCGTCGTCTTCGGGGCAAGCGGAGGGCGCGAGGTGTTGGCAGTCCCGGCACGTGATCATGGCCGGAACGATGCGCCCCGCGGCCGGGCGCGAACAAGGCCCGATTACTGATCGCAGCCAGTAGCGACGCTCATCGATCCCCGCGGGCTAGGCGAAGACGGACCGGGCGCGCACGATCGCCTCGATCAGCGCGTCGACGTCGGCCTCGTCGTTGTACGGGCCGAACGAGGCGCGCGCTGTGGCGGGCATGCCGAGGGCGCGCATGAGCGGCTGCGCGCAGTGGTGGCCGGCGCGGACGCAGACGTTGTCGCGGTCGAGCAGCTCGGCGATGTCGTGCGGGTGCATGCCGTCGATCGCGAACGAGATGACCCCACCGCGGCGGTCCGCGTCGGGCGGCCCGGGGACGGCGACGCCGTCGGTCTCGGCGAGACGCCGCAGCGCGTAGCCGGTCACCGCGCGCTCGTGTTCGCGCACCGCCTCCATGCCCAGCTCGTCGAGGTACTCGACGGCGGTCCGCAATCCCACCGCCTCGGCGATCTGCGAGGTGCCGGCCTCGAACTTCCACGGCAGGTCGTTCCAGGTGGAGCGGTCGAATCCGACCTGCTTGATCATGTGGCCGCCGGCGATGAACGGCCGCATGACCTCGAGCAGCTCGCGCCGCCCGTGCAGCACGCCGATCCCGGTCGGCCCGAACGCCTTGTGCCCGGTCCAGGCGTAGAAGTCGGCGCCGATC